>Ga0307445_10000475_pt1 | contig 21864 bp, 13 predicted proteins | sample SalMarSW160330MG_FD_202147 | JGI IMG/M metagenome (GOLD analysis project Ga0307445, IMG submission 202147) | Salt marsh sediment microbial communities from the Plum Island Ecosystem LTER, Massachusetts, United States - SW1603-30 | ecosystem: Environmental > Aquatic > Marine > Intertidal zone >... | reverse complement strand
GGGTATGATTTCAAGCAAGTTCTAGTCCCCATATTTCCCGATGATCGCGATACTGCACACGTTCATGAACGGGACTCCCCCAAGGTTGTGGGTGAGCCCGTACCGGGGATTATCAATCTGCCGTTCCCCCGCCCTTCCATGCAACTGGAGGTACATCTCGTAGAGCATCCGCAATCCGGAGGCCCCGATGGGGTGGCCGAAACACTTGAGCCCGCCGTCCACCTGGCAGGGGACCCCTCCACTGTCACGGTCGTAGAATCCGTCCATGACATCTTTTACCGCCTGTCCCCGTTCAGAGATATGGAGGTCCTCGTAGGTCACTAGCTCGGTGATGGAAAAGCAGTCATGGACCTCCATCATGCTTATCTCTTCTCTCGGGTTTTTTATTCTCGCTTCTTCATAGGCCCTTGTACTGCACCGGTCGGTGGATATGAAGTGGTCTCCGTCCCAGTTGTTGTACCCCATTTCTTCCCCGTTGCTCAGGGCGATCTGCAAGGCCTTTACCGTAATAAAATCTTTCCTGCCCATGGCCTTTGCATTCTCGACGGTGGTAACGATGGCGCAGGCCGAACCGTCGCTGACACCGCAGCAATCAAACAGGCCAAGAGGATGTGCAATAATAGGCGCTCCCATGACCTGTTCTTCGGTTACCTTCTTTCGCAGGTGGGCCTTGGGGTTCAGCACCCCATTGGCATGACTTTTTACGGATACGTGGGCAATGGCCCTTTTCAGGACATCGTCAGGGATATTGTATTTCGCGGCATAGGCTGTGGCCAGTTGCGCGAACGCGCCCGGCGCGGTGACATTGGGCCACCACAACCACGCCAAGGATCCCCAGCCAGACCCGGGACTCGGGAGTCCCCCGTAGCCGGTATCCTTCAGCTTTTCCACGCCGAGTGCAAGGGCCATGTCATAGGCACCCGAGGCTACCGCATAGACAGCGCCCCTGAACGCCTCCGTACCGCTCGCGCAGTAATTTTCGGTCCTGGTCATCGGGATAAAAGGCAATCGTAATGTGGTTGAAAGGGGGAGAGCGCTCTTTCCAACGTTTACTTCTTCTAGGCAGGTGCCGAGCCATGCCGCCTGGATGTCATTCCTTTCGATCCCCGCGTCTTCAATACACTCGGTGAAGGCCTCCACCATGAGCTCCTCGGCCCCCACGTCCCACCGTTCACCAAAGCGGGTGCAGCCCATGCCGATGATCGCAACTTTATCTCTGATTCCTGTCGCCATATTCATTCCTCCTCCGACCCGGATCTATCCCGGGCTAAAACCGAAACAACTTTTGAATGAGCTGTGATTTCATGAGGTCTCCTTCAACCATGAGCTTCCCGGATGTAAAGGCCGTCATGGCATTCAACTCACCTGTTATCAATTTCACAAAATCGACATCTGCCATTTTTATGGTACTGGTGGGACTTTCATGGGTCCCCTCGCTCACTTCACACACGCCGTCATGTATGCTTGCGTGCCAGGAACCCCCCTCGGGGCCAGAAATAGCAAACTGGAATATCAGCTCAACCCCTGCCGCTTTGTCTGCTCGGAAGGCATCCGGGAGCTTGTCAAAGATGGCCTTGACCGTGAGTTGGCCCTGTGCGGCTCCTCCACTGGAGTCCTTTTTCTTCGGGTTGAATGCGTCAAGCATGGGGCCGAAGGCGGCCGTGGCATTGGTGAACTCTTCAGCGTTTTCCAGGGTATTTATGGCCTCCCAGTTTTTGTGGATATCGTCCAGATCCGGAATTTTTATCTCGTCCCCTACCACCGCGCCAGGTCCGGTCATGATGGCGGCCCGGTTGAAGTACCCCATGCCCGCGTTGAGGATAATTCCCGTCTCATTGCACTGCTCGGATGAGAGATAAAGCACAAGGGGCGCCACGAATTCGGGTTTGAGTTTTTGAAGGAGATCGGGCGGGAGAATATCTTCCGTCAGCCTGGTGGCGGCCACAGGGGCCACGGTGTTTATCTTGATATTGTGCTTTTCACCCTCCAGCTTCAAGGTATTCATGAATCCCACGAGCCCCATCTTGGCGGCCGAATAGTTGGTCTGGCCGAAGTTCCCGTAAAGGCCCGCTGCTGACGTGGTGAATATGATGCGGCCGTAGCGGTTTTCCCGCATCTTGATAAAGGCGGGCCGTGTCACGTTGTAGGTCCCTTTGAGATGAACGTCCATGACCGCGTCCCAGTTCGCGGGCGCCATCTTGGGAAGGGTCTTATCCCGGAGGATCCCGGCGTTGTTGATCACGATATCCAGCTTGCCGAAGGCCTTGATGGCGGTATCCACGACGGCCTGCCCCCCCTCCGGGGTGGCAACCGAGTCATAGCTGGCAACGGCTTCACCGCCTATGGCCTTGATTTCTTCCACCACCTGGTCTGCCGGGGCGGTTGAACCGTCCCCGGAGCCGTCCCTGGCACCACCAAGGTCGTTCACCACCACCTTTGCACCCCTCTTGGCAAGCTCCAGAGCGTAGACACGCCCCAGCCCCGCGCCTGCGCCGGTCACCACGGCTACCTTGTCATCAAATCGCAAACGCTCTTCTCTTGGTTTTTCCGGGGCGGTCCCGGGAATGGGAATAGCCTTCCAGAAGTATCCGGAAAAACCCCGCTCCTTGTCCACGAATCTCCTCCTGAACTGGAGGGTGACCTTCTGCCCCACCCGGACATCACCCAGTTCACAGTCCGTGAAGTCCGCCATGAACCGGCCGCCGTTTTCAAACTGGATCATCCCGTAAATGGCCGGTGGGTCAATGGATACGGCCAGGAGATCACCGGTGAAGCTTTTTATGAACGCGGGCTCATCCGCGAAAGGATAGTCTTCCTGGGTGTTGAGGGCGTTACACTCCGGGTTCACGCAGATATCCATCCGGGGAAATTGCGGGGTTCCGCACTTGGTGCACCTCCCCCCGATGAGCCCCGTGAGCATCTTCCTTTTCCTCCAGAGGACCGTCATGGCGGTCTGGGTGGGGGCCTCCGCCCGGATGCCCATCTCTGTTTTTATGAGATCCCTGAATTTGAGGAATTTTGGATAGTTGTCGATTGTCTTCTTGTTCTCAAGGCTTCCCTTGATTCCCCGCCGAGGACGGATATTTTTGATATTGTCCGTCACCTGGAAATAGAGGGCGTCGCATCCCTGCCCAAACCCCGCAACCAGGATGCGATCCCCGGGCTGAGCCTTCTCAAGGGCTGAAACGAGCATGACAAAGGGATGGGCGGCCCCGGTCTCACCGCACACCTCGTGCATGTTGTCCACGACCTTCTCGGGGGTGGCACCCAGTTTCTTTGCTATTTTGCGGTGTTCCGCCTTGAAAAAGCAGGGAAATACGAAGGTGTCCACCTCATCCATGGAGATGGAGAGTCTGTCGAAAAGCCCTGAAACCGCCTCCGGGATGATCTTCGAGTACCCCTCGTCCCGAACCCAGCGTTCTTCCCACATGTAGTCATATTCCTTCCAGGACCCGCGGTAGTGATCCACGAAGTCATGGGAAACGGAATAGCTTCCCTTGAACTCGGCGATCACATCCCGGTCACCGACCAGGAGGGATGCGGCACCGTCCCCGAACCACATCTCGTAGAAATATGCCGCCTGGGCCTCCCGTTTATCGGACGCAGTCACCAGGATGCTGTGCTTGTTCCCGCCTTTCACCGCATCGAGGGCCGTAACTAGTGCGCTGGTGGAGCACTTGAGAGAAGTGGTGAAATCGGCCGCAACGATATCATCCTTCAAATTCAATGCGGTCTTTACCACACCCGCGCCGGATCTGTCTGCAAAAGGAAGGGTGGTTGAGCAGAGGTAATGTGCATCGATTATTGATTTGTCCATCCCCTTGAGACAATCACGCGATGCCTCCACGGCCATAGTCAGGGAATCTTCATCCCAGTTGCAAAAGGAGCGTTCCCCCTGAGCGACCATGACAATCGCCGGGGCGAACCAGCCCATGCTTTGAAAAATGCTCATGCGGTTGAGCCGCAGCCTCGGGATATACCCGCCGAAAGATGTTATGCCAATCATGGATAATCCTCCTCAATGTAAGTGACTAAAGTGACTAGAGTATCTTTAGATGGTTTCACTGTTCAAGCTTTTCCAAACCTCTAGATCAATTTAGATCACGCTAGTCACTTTTGACTCTAAAAAGTAAACAGCTTTTCGATAAGCTGTGACTTCATGAGGTCACCGCTTATCTTGAGCTTGCCACCTGTGTAGGCGGACATGGCATTGAGTTCACCGATGATCATTTTCACAAAATTGTCATCACCCATCTCAATGGTGGTGGTGGGACTGTCATGGCTCCCTTCATTCACCCGGCAAGTCCCGTCATGAATGGTCGCGTACCAGGAGCCGCCCTTCGGGCCGGAGATGTTGAACTGGAAAACCACGTCCACCCCGGCCGCCTTGTCCGCCTGGAAGGCACCGGAGAGCCCGTCGAAGATGGCTTTCACGGTGAGGCTCTCCCCTGCCTCGGGGACCGGTTCCTGTTTCTTTGGGTTGAACGCATCCAGCATGGGACTGAAGGCGGCGGTAGCGTTCGGGTATTCTTGGGCACCTTCAAGGGATTTGATCTTCTTCATATCTGTCGCCACCTCAGCCGGGGACGGGGGTTCTTTACCGTTTCCTACGATTAATCCCGGTCCGGTCTTGACGGCGACCCGGTTGAAGTACCCCATGCCGGCGTTGTAAATAGCACCGGTCACCGGGCATTGTTCCGAGCAGAGATAAAGCACAAGGGGCGCCACGAATTCGGGTTTGAGTTTTTGAAGGAGATCGGGCGGGAGAATATCTTCCGTCAGCCTGGTGGCGGCCACAGGGGCCACGGTGTTTATCTTGATATTGTGCTTTTCACCCTCCAGCTTCAAGGTATTCATGAATCCCACGAGCCCCATCTTGGCGGCCGAATAGTTGGTCTGGCCGAAGTTCCCGTAAAGGCCCGCTGCTGACGTGGTGAATATGATGCGGCCGTAGCGGTTTTCCCGCATCTTGATAAAGGCGGGCCGTGTCACGTTGTAGGTCCCTTTGAGATGAACGTCCATGACCGCGTCCCAGTTCGCGGGCGCCATCTTGGGAAGGGTCTTATCCCGGAGGATCCCGGCGTTGTTGATCACGATATCCAGCTTGCCGAAGGCCTTGATGGCGGTATCCACGACGGCCTGCCCCCCCTCCGGGGTGGCAACCGAGTCATAGCTGGCAACGGCTTCACCGCCTATGGCCTTGATTTCTTCCACCACCTGGTCTGCCGGGGCGGTTGAACCGTCCCCGGAGCCGTCCCTGGCACCACCAAGGTCGTTCACCACCACCTTTGCACCCCTCTTGGCAAGCTCCAGAGCGTAGACACGCCCCAGCCCCGCGCCTGCGCCGGTCACCACGGCTACCTTGTCATCAAACCGGATTCCGCCAAGGCTTTTGCGCTTTTTGAGTTCCTCTGGACTGAGCCATTCCACAATCCCGTCGTCGATCACCACGTCATTATTCTCACCATTGATCGCTCTGAAATAGGCCTTGCCTTTCTCTATCTTCCATATCTGGGTGACAATGGGAGTGCCGGGATAGAGGATCTTTGAAAAGCGGGCCCGGAACCTGGTCATGCGCTCGGGTTCTCCGGGAAAAAGACGCTTTATGACCGCCCTGCAGGCATATCCGTGGGTGCAGAGCCCATGCATGATGGGCTTTTCAAACCCGCTGGCCTTGGCGAATTCAGGGTCGGCGTGGAGCTGGAATATGTCTCCCGACAGCCGGTAGAGCAGCGGCTGGTCCGGGGAAGAGACCGCGCGCTTCTCGTAGTCGGGTGGTCTATCCGGAAACACCAGTGCTTCGCTTGGGCCGGGATCACCTCCGAATCCTCCGTCCTTTCTGCAAAACAGGGTGAATATATTGGTGAAGAGCTTTTGCCCGTTTGAATGATAGGTGTCCGCCTCAGCCACCACCAGAGCACCCTTGTCTGCTCCCTTATCGAACATGTGGGTAATATGCCCTTCGGTAATGAGTGTGCCTTCGGTGGGAATCGTGTTGTGGAAAAAGATATCCTGCTCTCCGTGCAGGATCCCGGAAAGGTCCGCATTGGAATTCATGCCGACTTCGGCCAGGAACTCGAACACGCCGGCAATGGAAAAACTTGGGATCACCTTGAGATTTTGTTCAAAACAGTATTCCAGTTCATCAAACCCCGCGCCCACCCCCAGGGCGTAGAGGACCACGTCCTTCCAGGTATAATCTTTCCTTACAGGGCCGAGGGGTTTGCCCACGGCGTCCAAGTTTAAGGCCATTCTCTTCCCTCCTTGTTTTTCCTGGTGTTTTGTCTTGAACTCCCGTTACTGCATCAGGTGATATGCGAATTTACCAATACTCGGCGGTCTCCATGCTTACGGTGATCGTAAGCCGAGGATTTGTCTCGCCTCGGTGGGGCTCGCAATGTCACGTCCCACTTCTCGCACGATACGGGCGAGGGCTTCGATAAGCATGCCGTTGTTTTCCGCCCTTTCGCCGTTTGGCAGGTAAAAAGTATCTTCGAGGCCCGAGCGCACGTTTCCTCCCAGTTCAACACACCTCCGGTGGAGGTTCCAGACCTCCTTCCTTCCGATGGCAATAACCTGGTAGTGGGCTTCCTCGGACATCTCCCGGATCAGGAGGGGAAGCCACTCGGGCTTTGCCGGCATGCCGCTTGCCACTCCCATGACCAGAGAGACATGGGTGTTTCCCTGGAACATGCCGTTTTTTTTGAAGAGACCGACGCTCCTGACAATGCCCGAATCAAAGCACTCGAATTCCGGCACAATTTCGTTTGCCGTCATCACTTGGAGGAACCCCTTTATCTTTTCCACGGGGTTGTCAAAGAGGGTGGGCGGCCAGGCCCAGGAACCATCGGACCGGAGCTTCAGGTAATTGAGGGACCCGGCATTGCACGCGGCCATCTCTGGTTTGAATGTTTCAAGACATGCCACCGGACCGGATATGTCCGGCCCCATGACTCCCGTGCTCAAGCATATAATGATTTCAGGGACCCGATTTTTTATGGCAGCGAGAATGGCACCGACCGCATCAAGATCCCAGGTGGGAAGGTGCCCTTTCCCCTTTTCCTGGTTCCTGAAATGACAATGGACAATGGATGCCCCCGCGTTATACGCCTGGGCAGCATGTTCCGCCATTTCATCGGGTGTAACAGGCACACGGTGCACTGCCGGGTCAGTGAGTACCCCGGTGAGGGCGCAGGTTATGACTACTTTGTCGTTCATCTGAACTCTCCTCTTTTTATGCGCCTTTAAATGTTCCTTTTCGCTTCTGCATATGTGCAGCCATGGCCTCCAAGAGATCTTCCGAGGGCAGGATCATGGAAGACCTGGCAGCATTGTATCGGAGGCAGGCATCCAGGATCATGTCGTCGTGAAAGAGCATTACATCCTTGGTCCCCTGGACGGCAAGGGGCGGGTTGGCGGCTATTTCCTCAGCAATTTTCCAAGCCTCCGCGGAAAGGGTCTCCCTGTCAGGATACACGTAATTTACAAGGTTTATCGAACGGGCCCGCTCGGCGTTAAAACGGTGCGCCCTGAATGCAATCTCCCTTGCGTGGCCGTTTCCCACAATTCCCGGGAGTCGCTGGAGGCCGCCCACGTCCGTGATGATGGCAAGGCTTGCTTCCGGGAGAGCAAATTGTGCATCGGCGGAACACATTCTCATGTCACAGCACACAACCAGTTCCAGGCCCGCGCCCAGGCAGTGCCCGTGGATAACAGCGATGGTGGGCTGAAATAGGTGTTCCAGCCGTGTGTGAATGGCTTGAATATCCTTGATTATTTCGAAAAGTTTCGTCTTTTGCGCTGCCCCGGGGGTGCCTCCCATGATGGGGGCCAATTCGTTTTCAGGGCTCAGGTCAAGGCCCGCGCAAAAGGATTTTCCTTTCCCCCGGAGGATGACAACCCGTGCGGCATCATCCTTTTCCGCTGCCCCTATGGCATCATCCAGCTGTTTCCACATGGCGATGGTCATGGCATTGCGCTTTTCAGGCCTGGCGAGGGTGATCGTGCCAATGCTTCCCTCTCTTTCATAGGTAACAAGGGCGGTCCGCACGGGATCTTTCTCAGTCATCATGCATATCTCCTTTTTATGAAATTTCCCATTGTTCAAAGCTCCCTTTATGCCCTTCACATCCGTCTTGATCCGGGGGTCTCGGCTATTTCGACGGTAGTAATGGAGCTGAAATCCTTTTTAATGGTTAGTAAAGAAAGCTTCGTTTGTCAAAAAAATTTGGCTGCTTTTTCCAAAACGCCGGTTTTGCCATGGTACAAATCAATGTGGTGAAGGGCCACCGCAATCTTTTTGCGAACACGATGGTGTCTTCACACTTGCGGCGAAAATAGCTGCTGAGCAAGGCGACCGGATGTTCTCAAGGGAGGGGCAGGGGGTTCGTTTCTGAAAGAGCAATATCAAGCCAGGATGTCTTAGGATCTGCTGTTGGAATGGTTACGCTCCAGCCAGGCGCATCGGACGGCCTCCCCGAATATTGCCTTCATTGATAGTACTCGGACGCCCTTGCAGATCATGTGCGCCGTTCCAGAACCTCATGAGAAGTATATTGCCGCCAGAAAGGAACGCGCTGGTCCTCCCTCCCCAAAACACCACCACACGGCAGCGCTTTGAAAGGCTTCTTGAAGGGCCACCGCAATCTTTTTGCGAGCATGATGTTAGCCATGACCCTGGTGAGCAGGCAAACGGCATATTCCGGAAGCTACGCTCCCTCCGTCGTCCATGACTCCGGTCGCTGCGGATTTCGGCCCTTCCAGAACATCCCGTTCACCTGCTCTTCATACAAACCGTCCGGCATCCCAAAATCAAAACTCAGCACGAGAGGGCTAATACTCAACAGAGGGGAAGAGCTTTCGGTCGGTGTGGGGGAGAAAAAGGGCGGCTATATATTCGTCCATGAACGGCTGGTGGTTGGAAAGCTCAATATTGGTCATGGATCTGGAGATATTAATGCACTTCTCAAAGGCATTTTCGGAAAGCAGGGCCAGACGTGCCCCGGTGAGCGAACTGTTCCCGATGAATTGGATCTTTTCCTGTGGGATGTCCGGCAAAAGACCAATGGATATGGCCTTGGGGATATTCAGGAAACTCCCGAATCCACCTGCCACGTAAAATGTCTCGATCTGGTCAAAGGAGAGTCCGATATAATCCACCAGAGATTTGATGGCCGCGAAGACCGCCCCCTTGGATTTGATGAGGTTATCGATGTCCGACTCGGTGATGACCACGGGTTCTCCGGCCTCTGTTTGGTCACCATAGGCGATGGTGTACTGGGGGATGTCATCTTGGATGCTGAACCGGTCATGTTTCAGATCACGGTCAAATTTCCCTTCTGCGCCGATAATCCCGTTTCTCACCAGTTCATAAATACAGTCGATGAGCCCGGAGCCACAGATACCACGGGCAGGAGCTTGGCCGATGGTTTCATATTTGATGTCGCCGTTAACTATTTCTATCTTTTCAATGGCCCCCTTTATGGCCCGCATGCCGCATCTGGTACCACCTCCTTCAAAGGCAGGGCCCGCGGAGGCCGAACAGCAGACAAGCCACTCGTTATTTCCGATGGCTATCTCCCCGTTGGTCCCGATATCAATGAGGCCTCTCACCTGCGGATGATCTGCGATGCCGCATGACATGACGCCCGAGACGATATCCCCTCCCACGTAAGAAGCGACACAGGGAATGGTCTCTATAAACCCGTTGGGACTGATTTGGATCCCCAGATCATTTGCCCGCACCTGTGGGTATTGATCGGCAGTAGGGACATATGGTTCAAGGCGGATGGAGCAGGGTGTGAGGCCGAGCAGAAAATGGCTCATGGTGGTATTTCCTGCCGCCACCACCACGTTGAGATCATCTCTTGAGACGTTGTGTTTTTCCACCAGTTTTTCGATGAGCTGGTTAATGCTTTTTATAATGGCCTCATGCAGGGGCTCGAGCCCTCCCCTGCCGCACGCGTATATCATGCGGGAGATAACATCTTCGCCGTAACTTGCCTGGAGATTATGGGATCCCTCAATCCCGAGGACCTCCCCGGCATGGATATCAATGAGCTGCGCGACAACGGTTGTGGTACCGACGTCAATGGCCACACCGTAGTTCAGCATGGTGGTATCAAGGGGTTCGATCCGCTGAATTCGATAGCGATCCCTGTCCTTTGCCACGGTGACGGTGACTTTCCAGTCATTGTCCCGGAGCTTCTCGGATAAGCCCTTCAAGCATTCCAGATGGATTGCGAAAGAATGCCAGCCGATTTTTCGCCGCAATTCCCGGGAAACCCGTTCGATATCCGAGATATTGTCTTCCAGCGTGGGAGGCGGTAATTCGAGGGATATTTTTCTCACCAGGGGCTTGTCATCTTCTGACCGGGAAACTGCGGCCGCTTCTCCCATCATGATTTTCGCGTCTTCCATCCGGGTTTCCGGGGGGATCATGATTTCCAGGTTATCATGGATCTCTGTCTGGCATGCAAGGACGTATCCTGCCGCTATCTCGTCATCAGATAAGAGTCCCCTTGCGTGTTCTTCCGCATCGGCCTTTCCTCCGGTCACCTGGACCTTACACTGGCCACAGACCCCTTCTCCTCCACAGAGGTTGTTGATGAATACCTCGGCCTCTTGGGCGGCATCCGCAATCCTGGTACCTTCTGCAACATCTGCGGATTTTTCGTCAGGAAAGAAGGTGACGGTATATTTCATGGGTTGTTTCTCCCTGCTGAGTTCGGGTTCTTATAGCATTATGGGATAAAATAGGAAACAATATTTTCGGCCAAGAAAAGACCTTCCAACGAATTCGTGACCCACTGAGCAGGCAAACAGCATATTCCAGAAGCTACGCCCCCTCCATCGTCCATGATTCCGGTCGCTGCGGATTCCAGGGCCGAAATGAAGCCGCTTCAGAAACATGCCGTTCACCTGCTCTTCATATTACAGGACCCGAAGGATTTTCAGGCGTTCTGATCGGGCTTCATTTGCCGCCTTTAGGGCATCGGGAGATCCAAGCACCTTGACGGTCCCTTCCCGATCCATGTCTTCGAGAAAATCCGCAAAGGCGCTGAAGTCCCGCGCGGTTGTCCCCAAGACTTCTTCCCGCATCTGCTGGCGGTCTTTTTCTGAATCCCCACAGAGATACCGGACCATTGATGTGTACCCCTTTGCATCCGGCAGCAGATGGGCATCCAAGTCACCGATCGCGCCGATAATGCTCTTCACCCGTTCATCAGAAGGAAGGTCAAGCTCTTTCAGAAAGTCCGCCGTGTGGTCGAATGTCTCAAGTGTTTGCAAAACGTTCGGATCACGATAGGAAACAAAGGTCAGGATACCGGAAAGCCGGTCAAACAGGCAAAAGGCCCCGTAGGCGCCGCCCTGGACCCGGACCCGTTCCCAGAGCCATCCGGTGCGCAGATATCGGCTGATCACCAGCGCAGAGCCGTGAAATCGGTAGCCGAGGGAAAAGAGATCGGTCCCCTTGCCCACATAGTTCACCTGGGCGGGGATAGCCAGCCCTTCAAAGCGGGGAGGAGCGGTCACGGTCCAGGGCTCGGGCTTGATTTCCCGGTGTGGCAGCTCATCGAGGAAGCAATGGATATTCGAGGTCAAGGTTGCCCCGTTCTTGGCATCCACCGTCATATTGAGGAGCATATTCGGGATCGTTACCAGCGCCTGGCGCATGGCTTCCAGCGTCGCGAGGACACCGGACCAGTCTTCGTCAACCCGCAGGGCCAGGTCCCGCAGGAAGAAAAGGTAGCTGATGCCTCCCATCTGTTCGGCGGCCCAGTGGGCCTCACGGTAATGGGAGCGGAGCCGCAGGTTTACCACCTGGTGGCCTTGTGGTATCAGGCTATGTTCTACCCCGGCCTTTTCCTCCAGCACCATCTGCCTGAAGCGCTCGCGGTTATCCAGGCGTGTTGTCAGGAGGACATCTCTCAAGATATTGAATAGTTCACCGACCTTGGGGATCGTGGCCTTGCCCCGGAGGAAGAGCCAGGCTACAGATGTCGCCCTTTCTTTGTGGCTCGAGGTGAAAGGCCTTGGAATGATGCCACCTGTATTTTGGCCGATGCGCTGGGTCAGCCGGACAAAATCCTCTTTTTCAGTGCCCATTTCAAGAAGCGCGCGTCCGAAAAGTGGCACATAGGGGAGATGATCTCCGGAAAGAGCGTGAAGGTCCATTCCCACGTCCAGATAGACAATCCCGTTGGTGAAGAGATCGTGATACAGGAGGGGAACCCCTCTGTGTTCCAGTTTTTCAATGGGGATAATCTTGTTTGTCCGCTCAAGGTCTTCCAGTTTCAGCCGCGGGATGGTGCCAAGGGCCTCGGGGGGATCTGGCGTTCCCTGGATACGCTGGAGTTCTTGGGTCTCCTGCACGATCTCCTTGAGATGATCCGGAACCATGTTCGACCGGATCTCCTCAAGCCTCCGATTTTCTTCGGCAATCTCTTTTTCTTGCAGGCCCGGGTCCGGTTCAAGCACCAGGGTGGCCCGGTGCTTGTTTTCCAGGAGAAGGTGCCGGAGTTGTGATTCGAAAAAGCGGTCCGTTTTTCCTGCCCGGTCCTTGATCTCTTGGAGGGGTTTCTCGAACGCGAGAAGCGCCAGAGGGTCATTGTCGTACAGCCAGGAAGTCAGTGCCCTCAACATCAAAAGGAGCCCTCGGGGAAACTGGCCGGCGTTGTTTTCCCGCAGGCGGAATTCAATGGTGTTCAGGGCGGCTTCCACGGTATTTGGATCGATTCCCTTCACCGAGAGTTCTGCAAGGGTGTCCATGATGAGCTGTTCAATCCTGTCGGCGTTCTCCATGCGGATTCCCTTGAGCCCCGTGGAAAAGTAGATCTGCCGCAGTTCGTCGCCGAGGCCTTCGCCGGTCAGGTCTTCCCCGAGACCTGAGTCCATCAGGGCTTTTCGTAAGGGCGAGGCCGGCATGCCCAGGAGGATATACTCAATGATCCTGAACGAAAAATTGGTATCAACATCGCTGGTCTCTCCAATGGCCCAATTCACGGTGAGCATTCCCTTGGATTTTTCGGGTCCATCTTCTGAGGCCATGAAGGGGTGCTTTACGCGGAGCGGAGCTTGAAACGGGGCCTGGAGGGGGATCGAAGAGGAAATGGTGGAGCGTTCAAAGTCCCGAAGATATGCGTCAAGAATCCTGAGCCGTTGTGCAGGATCGTCATCGCCGTAAAAGTAAATCCGGGCATTGGAAGGATGGTAATACCGGGCATGGAAGGACTTGAACTGCTCAAAGGTGAGTTTGGGAATCTCCTTGGGGTCCCCTCCTGAATCCAATCCATATGGATTGTCCGGGAAAAGGGATTGAAGGGCGTACCTGGAAAGGAGTTGCTCGGGAGATGAATAGGCGCCTTTCATTTCATTGAAGACCACGCCCTTCAAAGAGAGGGGGTCATCGGTGCAGGTTAGCTCGTAGTGCCAGCCTTCCTGTTCAAAGATATGGCGGGTGAGGCGGGGGTAAAAAACCGCGTCCAGGTATACATCAATGAGGTTATAGAAATCCTTCACATTCTGGCTGGCAACCGGGTAGCAGGTCCTGTCGGGATAGGTAAAGGCATTCAGGAAGGTCTGGAGGGACCCTTTGAGAAGCTCAACAAAGGGTTCTTTTACCGGGTATTTCCGGGAACCGCAGAGCACGGAATGCTCGAGAATGTGCGCAACCCCCGTTGAATCCGAGGGGGGCGTTTTGAAGGTGATGCCGAATACCTTGTTTTCGTCGTCGTTGGAAAGGGAGAGGAGTTGCGCGCTTGTTTTTTCATGCACAAAAAGCCTGGCAAGGATGTTCAGTTCGGGGATCTCCTGTTCCCTCAGAAGTTGGAATCCATGGGTAATGGTCATTTTGTTGTCTCCATTTTTCCTCAGCATGAATAAATGCCATAAAGTGAGCGAGAGTTTGAAGTGAACTAAAGCAAACTAGAGTTATGGTGAGCTTCGCTCATCTATTCAATAAAATAGGATACAATTCAACCACTTTTGGCACTCTAGGCACGCTAGCTCACTTTAGTCACTAGGCAAATTGTATCAGGAGGCGGAGGCTAAAGCAAGCGGGATACGGGGACAAGCTCAAGCGGACTTCCCTGGTCTTCCAGCTCCCATTTGAATTCATGGAGGGCTGCCAGGGTCGGGATATGGGGATGGCCTATCCCAATGGCGGCGCCGTAGGTCAATGCGTGGGCCTTTAGACGTCTGAGCTGAAGACGAATATTGGTGAGGTCAGGCTCGTGATCCAGGAAGATGTTCCTGGGTGCGGCCCTCATGTGAAGGCGCCGGGCCATCTTATACGCCTTGGAGTGACAGCTCGTCAGGCTGTCTACAAAAAAGAGATTCCTCTCCTTGATTACCTTCAGGGCCTGCACCACCTTTCCGGAGCACGACGTAAAGCGGGAACCCATGTGATTGTTGACCCCGGTGGCCTGGGGGATTTGTGCGATGTTATCTCTTACGATCTCTTCAATTTCGAGGTCCCCGTAGGAGATATAGACGGCCCCAGGCCCTGGATCAATCTCGTGACAGTATGGTTCCATGGGCTGATGGAGCATAATTTCATGCCCCATGGTGTCCATTTCTTCGGCCAGTATCCTGGAGTATCTGAGCTGGGGAAGGACGGAAAAAGTGATGGGGATTCCTAAGGCCGCAAAGGCTCGCGCGCGGGAAAGACTCGAACCGATGTCATCAATGATCAGGGCGATCCTTGAAAAAGCCGCCCCTTCACTGGCTTGCGCGGGCCTGAAGAAATCAAGTCCCAGTAAACTACCAGCCAGGATGGTAAGACTTCTTGCCAGAAAAGCCCTTCGATTACACTCTCTTTGTGTTTTTTGTCCCCGGTATGTTTCCTCCATGTTAAGAGGCTCCATACAACGTATTGCGATAAAGGTCAAGGGAAAATACAATATATAGTGGAAAAAGGTTGCAAGGTGTTTCTCATTGGACAACATGAGAGTGAAGAAGTAATATGAGAATCGAGTATAATGGATCTATAAAGAGGGAGCAATGAAAGCGAAAAGGGCTCCTTGGCCGTCATTCCTGCGGAAGCGGGAATCCGGAGACTTGTCGCTAATGCATTTCCCCTATTTTGCTGGGCAGATACGAACAAAGAGAAGTAAACGGAGATAAAAATGCTCGAAAAAATGCGTACCCATGCGGAACAGATATTCAGGAGTTCCGTGGCGGCAGTGGATCCTTATAACGCGGTGAAGCGGTTTCTGCTCCTTGATGGTGAGGTTCTCCGCCTGGGCCACGAAGGACGGGAAAGCCAAGAGATTGACCTGAGCCTTTTTGATCGGATACTGGTTGTGGGGGGCGGGAAGGCAACTGCACCCATGGCAAAGGCCGTCGAAGATATCCTCGGCCCGAGGCTCCAGGGCGGGATGATCAACGTAAAATATGGCTTTACCACGTCCCTCTCGCGCATAGAAATCAGGGAGGCGGGCCACCCCATCCCCGATGAAAACGGGGTGTTGGGGACCAGAAAGATCCTGGAGCTCCTGCAGGAATGCGGAGAAAAGGATCTCGTCTTCTCCCTCATATCAGGGGGAGGGTCGGCATTGCTCCCTCAGCCTGCCAGGGAGATTACCCTCGCGGAAAAACAGGTCGTGACCCGGATGCTGATTGAATGTGGTGCGAGTATTGATGAGATCAATGCCCTCAGAAAGCATATTTCTTCTTCCAAGGGGGGGCAGATGGCTCGTTTCGCGTTTCCTGCGACCACGGTTAATTTGATGCTTTCGGACGTGGTGGGAGACCGGATGGATGTAATCGCGTCCGGGCCTTTTGTCCCGGACACCTCCACGTACAGGGATGTCAAGGACGTCCTGGAGAAATATAACCTTACGGATATTCCTCCTGCCGTGGAAAAATACCTGCGTGCCGGTCTTGCGGGAAGGCTGAGCGAGACCCCGAAGGAGGGAGATCCGGTATTTGAGCGGGTGCACAACAGGATTGTGGGAAGTAACATGATAGCCCTCCAGGCGGCAGGAAAAAAGGCCGAAGCCTTAGGGTATACGACCGTTATTCTTTCCTCCATGGTGGAAGGCGAGACCAGGGAAGTGACACGGGTCCATACGGCTATTGCCCGGGAGATCCTCAGGACAGGGCATCCTGTTGCACCCCCGGCGTGCATTATATCCGGCGGAGAGACGACCGTCACCATCAGGGGAAACGGCCTTGGGGGACGCAATCAGGAATTCTGTCTTGCAGCGGCACTGGACCTGGACGGGGTGGCCCCGCGGGTGGTGATTTTGAGCGGGGGAACGGATGGAAATGATGGACCCACGGACGCCGCCGGAGGAATCGTGGATCCTCTCACACTACGCCGCGCGGAAGAAGCGGGCATGAAGGCGATGGACTTTCTGGGCAACAACGATGCCTACCACTTCCTGCAGAAGACCGGTGACCTGCTCATCACCGGCCCCACCAATACCAATGTCATGGACGTGCGTTTGATCCTGGTGAGATGATGCACCCATTCGCCGCGGAATTTAAAAGCATCGCTTGAAAACGTTCTGAAGAGGAGGGAGGACCAGCGCGTTCCTTTCTGGCGGCAATATATTTCCCTTGAGGTTATGGAACGGCGCCAATATTCTGCGAGGATGTCTGAGGAATACCAAAGAAAGGAGTCAATGTTCAGGAAGGCCGTCCGATGCGCCTGGCTGGAGCGTAAACAATCCAATAGCAGATTCTAACGCATTCTGGTGTCCCTGATATTGCTCTTTCAGAAACGAGCGCGCTGCCCCTCCCTTGTGCACATCCGGCCGCGCGGTGCACAAAGCATCGATTTTGTCATATTGGAAATGGCTCGCGGAAGAAAAGGGACACGGGGATCTTTTTGCAGGCACGAAAACTTTTCTTTGCTTGGGATACGTGTACCTCCGGAGCCTGGGCGTGCCGGCGAAATTACGGAAACCTTCCCACGTCATCCGATGGTACTACTGAACCACCACGGCCTCCGGTCGCCTTGCTGAGCAGCTCTTTCCACCGCAAGTGTGAAGCCCTCTCGTGCTCGCAAAAAGATTGCTGTGGCCCTTCAAGAAGCCTTTTAAAGCGCTGCCCCTCCCTTGTGCACATCCGGCCGCCTTGCTCAGCAGTTGGCTCCGCGGCCAGAGTCATGGACGACGGAGGGAGCGTAGCTTCAGGAATATGCCGTTTGCCTGCTCACCGGGGTCATGGCCAACATCGCGAGTGCAAGAGGAGAACTTTGCCTGGGTGAGCCATGATTTCATGAGAAGAGGCGGTTACCGTTCATTCCAGCGCTTAAGGAGGTAGGGCTTGGCCATTTCAAACACGGTGCAGTCTTGTTCAATGGCCTCTTCAGCCTGTTTTATGGACATGCGCTTGGTTCTCTTGACAAAGGAAAGGGTCCTTCCAAAGTAAAGGGGAATCAAGGAATCCATCATCAAGTCCCGATCAATGACCGAATCCCGGTAAGCGACAGCCATGTCAAAGAGCACCCGGGCCCACAGGTCAGTGGGGAAGGCAAACACAACCTCGCCCATCTCGCCAATCTCGTGGAGCTTCCTGTAAACCTCATCCGTCAGGATTTCCTTCCACTGGTCACCGTATTCGTCGAAGCCATTGTGGAATTTTTCCATGAGATTCTTCTTGTTTACCTCCACCTTGGGAGGCATTTCCACCTCGCCGAGCCCAAAACCGTATATAGCGGTGGGCCGGCTGTATTTGACCTTTTTCCAGAAGGTCTCGAATTCCTTCATCATGGAAAACATGGTCCCCACCACCTGCCTGAACATGGGCCCCAGGTGCGCACCCGGATCCTTTGTGCGGTGGATCTTGGGCCTTCCCATGAAGGACTGGCAGATTTGTACACGCTGGTCGATGGCCAGGGTGGTCATCCAGATATCAATGCCGAAATTGGCAACAGCTTCGTCCCAGACACTACTTTCAAGATAGACCCTGGCAAGCTTGCCGCCGAATCCGAAGTCCCCTCCGATGGGCTGGCGAACGCGTCTGCCGTAGAGGGCCCGGGTCATGGGGTACGCAATACCGTTGGTGATAGTACCGTCATACTTGTGCCGGACATACAGGGGCGCAACATAGGAAAAACCCTCGAAAAGGGGCTCTCCCAGGTGCTTAATCCATTCGGGGGTGATGCTCTTGAGGTCTGCATCCACCACCACCACCGCCTTTGCCCGAAGTTCTACCACTTTTTTGAAGAGGTTCTTGAAATTATTCCCCTTGCCTTTGACTCCGGGCGGCGTGGAGAGGTACATCTTCGGGGTCTTGGTTGGAGTGTCCAGGAAGGCCTTCCCGGTGTTGTCCGGGGAGTTGTTGTCGCAGTTGATAATCACCGATTTCTTGTCATTGAAGTACTTCCTGAGTCCCTTGTCAGCCTGTGTGGTGGGATAACCGATGGAATCTGCTTCGTTGTACGATGGAATGCAGACCACCAGCTCGGCTTTTTTCAGCCCGTCAGGGTTTATTTCAGGTTGAAACTGTCCACTCATTCCTGTTCACTCCTTGATTCAAGAAAATTAAGCACCGCCTCGTTCCATCCCCTGGGTCCCTCGTGGCGCGTGATGACGAGGGCGGGCATCCGTTCCAGAAGGTCAGGGAAATCACGCTTGGAGCGGACCAGCACCGGAACATCGGCGCGTTCCAGCATGGGAAAATCATTGGGGCTGTCTCCCAGTGCCATGGATATCACTTTGGGATGTGTTTGCCTGTAATAGGCTATGATCTGCTCCATTGCCCGGCCTTTGTCAGTCCTTCCATGGAGATGAAAAAATCGCCCGCCTTGGGTAATCATGAGTCCTCTCTTCTGCGCCGCGCGCCGGAGGGCATTGAGGTCAGGGTGCGCTGGTGAATGGATCACGAAAGGCTCATCAAATTCCCTTTGTGCGGCCAGCCGGGCCATCTGGATGTCAAGACCGGTGAGGGACGCGATTTGATCGATATCCACATCCGCAAAGCCGGTGACCGTATAGCCCAATTCTTTCCCTATTTCCTTCAAGGCGGCCGGAAGTTGCGTGTAAGGCGTGCCCTGTACTACTTTCCAAAGGTTTCCATCAAGTTCAGCCTCCAGCGGGGGCACCTCCCCGGGCGTCAGGGGCAGAAAAATACCTCCGCCGTTCTCGGAAATGAACGGATCTGAAAGTGCCATTCGATCACGGAGGATTTCCATTTCCGCCCTGGTCTTGCTCGAAGCCAGGATGACCGGAACACGGTGTTGGCGGCACAGGTCAAGGGCTTCCCCGGCTTTCTGCCAGGAATAGGTTTCAGAATCAAACAGAGTCCCGTCCAGGTCGGTAAAAACGATCAGGAGCGGGGCCCCGGTCAGGCTCGGCCCAGCGTCATCGGTCATAAGACGAAACGCCTCTTCTCATTTTCAACCACCTCTATGAGGTCATAGAAAATCCTGGGGAGTTTATTGGATACCCTCTCCCATGAAACGGTCTGGGGCATTTCAAAAATGGCCTGCTGGCTTTTCCGTTCTACTTCCAGGATAGTGTCCGAGATGCCCTGTTCAAGAAAGGGCTTGAATTCAGCGTGGGAGTGGATAAATCGCAAGAACCGCTCTGTCATCCTGTAGGGCGCGGTAAGGAGTTCGCCCGCTTCGAGGATGGAATTTCGAAAGACACTTTTCACCAGGTATTCCTCGGTGTCCCGATCGTACTTGAGATTGCTGAAGCCGGCGTCATCAGAGTATTTCTTGACCTGTTCTTCCGCGAGCGCCTGGTAGGTGATTGAGAGATCCCTGAAAAAGGTGTCGGATATTTCAAGTCCTTCTTCAATGATGAGAGCATTCAAGAGGGTCGTTACAATGTCGATCCCCATGCGGTTGAGGCCTTTTGAGCGGTCTTCAGCGGAGACATTTTGGTGTTTATGGTCAAATGGTTCATCAGAAAACATAACCTGTGCCGCGGACGAGGCCTTCCGGTAGACCTCTATCAGGGTAAAAATTTCCACCCCCCAGTTGGTTGCAAAACGCATTTTTTTCAACAAATCAACGTGGAAAGCCACTTCTCCGGAGAGCTGATAGTTAAATCCCAGCAGAAACTCAATGAGATTCAGCATCTTTTCCTGCTTGGTATCGGCAGACTTTCTCTTGAGGGAGAGAAGGAGCGGGTCCAGGAGCAGCCTCTTGACACGGCCGTAAAATTGTCTTTCCTGCAACCGTGTATAATACGCCTTTGAGAAGTCATAGTTCAGGGCCACCACGGGATAGAGGAGACGGTCCAACTGGACCTGCTTGAAGGACCGGATGTCCGCATCGATCAATCCAATGGATTGCGCACCGAGGGCAATGGCGATCCCGAAGCTCAGAAACATGTTCTTGCCTTTGCCCGGCTCACTGAAATTGAAACCCGCATCATTGAGTTGCTGATAGATACCGCTGAAACCCGGACCATCGTTCCACTGGATCAGGTAATTCTTGATGCCGTACGAAGAAACGAGCTCATTCAGGCGATGGGCTTCTTCCTCCGTGGCCTTGTCAAGACCGAAGATAATCGTGGACAGATAGGTGACGGCCTTCAGTTGTTTCAGGATATTCTTGAACACGGGAGCATTGTCCGCATCCGTAAATTCGCTCGCCAAGAGGGGCACAATCAGGACGGTTTTCTTCCACTTGGAATGGAGCCGTAGCTGGGACCGCAGGTATTTCCTGTCCTGCTTGAGGATGTGAAACGTGGTGATATGATGAATATTTTGCGAAAAATCAGAAATGGCGCGCCTCCTTTTCCGAAAGAGGGTTCATGAGATATCTTTCATTTTAGGTACGCTATACAAAACCCTTACTCTTGTCAACAGGAAGTGCACCTCTCCCGGATGAACCGGAAATGACCAATGTCAAATAAAATCCAAAGGCATTTTTGTTCTTGAACGCAAATTTATTCATAAGATGCAAAGGAGTGCATATGGTTTTCCCTTGCATGGTTATGCAGGGCTTGGTAATTTCAAATCGTAAGACGCAAGACTCAAGACTCATGACCCACAACTCCGGGACGGAAAAAATGGTTCCCTCTATCAACGCCTGTTTTCAGCTCATGGATCGATACGAAATGCTTGATAATATAAGAGAGCACTCCATCTTGGTCGCAAGGATCGCGCGCCTCATCGGGTGTGAACTCCTTGAAGCAGGGGAAACCATTTCCCTCGAAAAGGTGACGGCCGCGGCACTGCTCCATGATATTGCCAAGACGGCCTGCCTGGTCACAAAAAAAGATCATGCAGAGGAGGGGAGAAAAATATGTCTCCAGAACGACCTTGAAGAAATCGCCCCCATTGTTGCCGAGCACGTGGTACTGAAGAACCAGCGCACCGACGGCCGTTTTTCGGAAAAAGAGGTGGTCTACTATGCTGACAAACGGGTAAACCATCATTCCATTGTGAGCCTGCAGGAGCGGCTTGCCTCTATCCTGGAGCGGTATGGAGGAAATGGAAAGGGGCTTGAGCAACGGATAACCGACAATTTCAATCAGTGCAAGGCCCTGGAAAGGGCGCTTTTTCAGAAACTTTCCTTTGCGGCGGAGGCGCTGGCCCTTCGGCTGGAGCAAAATCCACCCCAACTTGTAAACTACCTCGGAGGACATGATGACCTTGCGTAAATTATTGCTCTTTATTATTGCCGGCGTGGTTTTTATAGCGGGTTGTTACGAGAAGGAATCGACCTTCAAGATCCGTTTTCAGGAAATAAACGGGTTGAAGGCGGAAGACCCGGTTATTTTTGAACAGAATCAGGTTGGCAAGGTGATTGGAATTACCTATACCAAAGAAGGTGTCTACCTGGTTGACGTGGTGATTGCACAGGAATTTACCCAGGCCGCCACGGACAAGTCCCGGTTTTTTATTGCGACCGACCCGCAGGATGCAACCGGAAAAGTGGTCGAAGTGGTCAAT
>Ga0307445_10000474_pt1 | contig 21873 bp, 15 predicted proteins | sample SalMarSW160330MG_FD_202147 | JGI IMG/M metagenome (GOLD analysis project Ga0307445, IMG submission 202147) | Salt marsh sediment microbial communities from the Plum Island Ecosystem LTER, Massachusetts, United States - SW1603-30 | ecosystem: Environmental > Aquatic > Marine > Intertidal zone >... | reverse complement strand
CGACCGGCTCCGCTACGCAAACGCAGACCGCAAACCCGACGCCGATCGGATTCTCGCTTGACGATCAAATTACCTTCACCGCCGGACCGATCCTGGATCATAACCAGCATGTCGTACCCGACGGGACAGATTTAACCTTTCAAATCGATTTTCCCGGAGAAGATATTCCGCGGTTTTTATTGGATGCCAAAATAGTGAACGGTATGGCACAGGCGGATTATGTTCTCAAACGGCAGGGGGTGATGCAGGTATCCGCTTTCAGTGAACCGGCGAAGAATTCGACGATTATCCAGCTGGCGGTCGGTGAGGAACCGGGATTTATCACCGCGCTCGCGCCTACCGACATTCTGGTGCCGACCCCCTCGCCGGCCATTACGCCGTCCGCGACAAACCCGGGGATTCTTACCGGCAACGGCGGTAAAACGCGCGCCGGATGGGATACCCTTTTTCTGATGATCCTGATCCTTGGTGCTTGCGCCGCCGGCATTTTATATCTCACCGGTCTGTTCGGATTGGGCTTATCCCGTTGGCGGATTCTGTTGGGATGCCTTGTCGGCGGTCTGGCGGGATACGATCTGATCGTCCTTGGATTTTACGACGCAAGCGGCCCGACGATATGGGGCGGGCGCTGGTTGAGTGTAATCATCGGTGCGGCCGGTGCCGTCCTGGGGGCTGTACTGGCCTGGGCTTCGATCAAGTGGAAAAACGAAATAGAATCGGGTTTGCGCAGGATATTTCAATAAAAATATCACCGAAGAAAACGAAGCCCGCCTTAGACAACGCCGGCGGGCCTTGTGTTCTTCGTGGAGTCAAGTGAGAATACTGGATAGCACCGCAATAACGAAGAGGGAAATACCGATCACGGCCAACACACGGTCCGGCGGCGATAGCGGAAGAAGCGGCTTGCTTAGTGGTTTTTGATACCGCGCGGCCGGAACCGTTGGTGTGGGGGGAGGATTGTCTCCAAACAGGGCGTTGCGGAAATCTCTGACCGTCGCAGGACGATCGTCCGGATGCAGCGCCATAGCCCACAACACCGTCCGCTCGATTTCCGGCGTCACGCGGGGGTTTTGATGCCGAAGCGGGATCAGGGAATCCGGATCAAGGAACCGTTGCTTTGCTTCGGGGGGGGCCTGGCCCGTGAACAAATGGTACACCGTGCAACCTAAGGCGTAGATATCGCTGCGGATGTCCGTGTGCCCCGTATCCCCGCCGTATTGTTCGAGCGGCGTATACACAGCCGTTCCGCGACCCTGCATCACCGTGATCGTCATTTCATCAGGAACCAGCACTTTTACCAATCCAAAGTCGACGAGTTTTACCAGACCGTTTGGTGTCACGCGGATATTTCCGGGTTTTATATCCCGGTGCAAAATAGCGGGCGACTGATTATGCAGATATTCCAGCGCGTCGCACAACTGGGCTGTCCAACCGAGAATGTCCTCCGCATCGAGGAATTTCCCCAGCTGGCGGGTGTCCTCCACCTTGCTGCGAAGGTCCTGGCCCGGGATAAAATCCATGACCAGGTAATCACGATTGCCGGAAGAGAAGAAATCTGATACTTTTGGAAGGTTGGGATGGTCCAGGCGGGCAAGAATACTGGCTTCCCGGTAAAATTGTCCCCGGGCTTCCTGCTGGAGATTTTCCGGCAATCCAGGATCCTGCTCCACTTCCTTGATGGCGCAGTTCCGCCCGGTGAGGCGCTCGTCGGCCGAAAGGTAGATGGCGCCCATCCCGCCGTGTCCGATGACGGACAGCACGCGGTAGCGGTTTTTCAGCAGGTGATTTGCCTGTAATAACTTGGGCATAGGATTGACGGATTTTTCGATCCCCCGGCGGACGATGTCTCTGTGGAAGGGAGGAAATCGAATTCCTTTTGGATTTTCGCCGCAAGGGAGCTGGATGGCAGGCTCCGGCATTATGCGGACAACAAAAAGAATTATAACCTATGGACTCAAAAGCAGAAGCACCCGTTCTGATCGGACAATCCGGCCCGGTTCAGGGCAACCGTTGGATCATTCCTCCGGAGGGCGTCACACTCGGCCGGGATAGCGGTTGCGAAGTCGTTATTGACGACCGGCAGGTGTCGCGCCGCCATGCGAAAGTGGACCGCCGCGCCGGAAAAACATTTATCAGCGATCTCGCCAGTAAAAACGGCACTTGCGTCAACGGCGTGCCGTTAAAAGATGAAGTTGAATTGAAGGACGGCGATCTGGTCCAGATCGCGCTGGCCGCCGGTTTCGTGTATGTCGCATCGGATTCGACGGTCCCGCTTGAGTACGACGGCGCGCCGCCTCGCCAAGGGCGCATCCGGCTGAATCCGGTTGAGCATTCCGTATCGGTGAGCGATTCGCTGTTGGATCCTCCACTTTCGATCCACCAATATCGATTCCTGGAAATGCTCGTTATGCGGAGCGGGGGGCTGGTGACGCGCGAGGACGTCATCGGGACCGTCTGGCCGGGCGAGGAAACGGAAGGGGTCACCGACCAGGCAATCGATGCATTGGTCCGACGCCTGCGCGACCGGTTAAAAGAAGTGGATCCGGACCGGGAATTCATACTTACCATTCGCGGGCACGGCTTCCGCCTGGATGTGAACGCATAGAAGCCCTGGCGATCGACCATGGACGAGAGATAATTTAAAAACGCTTGCGATGGGTTGTGATTCGATGGTTGATCGTCGATGGTCAACCTGTCGGGCTCTGTTGCCGGTGGGAGGAGGGTCGGATCTGGTCAAAGCGTCAAAGGCCGGATATAATGTCCGCTTCCGGGGCGTAGCGCAGCTCGGCTAGCGCACCTGCATGGGGTGCAGGGGGTCGGAGGTTCAAATCCTCTCGCCCCGACTATAAGCGACCAAAAGATCGGTCGCTTTTTTCATCCACCGTTCGCGAAGCGGGTGGCAGAAGCGGAGCCCTTTCCCGGACCTGCTATATAATCGGACCAGCCCATTTTTAAAAAAAGGATCTCACCCGGGAAAACGGACCCAGAAATTACGCCTTCCCAGCTGTCGGAGATGACGATGAAAAAACAAAACCCGGTCAAAGGAACGCGGGATTATTACCCGGCGGACATGGCGTTCCGCAACTGGCTGTATGCCCAAGCGCGGGAGGTTTCGCGCAGGTTCGGGTATCAGGAATTTGAAGCGCCGTTCCTAGAAACGCTTGAGTTGTACGCGGCTAAATCAGGCGAAGAGCTTGTGAAGGAACAGGCGTTTGTCTTCAAGGACCGGGGCGGAGAGGAGATCACCCTGCGGCCGGAGTTGACTCCTTCGCTGGCGCGGATGGTTTCAGCGAGGATCGGCCAATTGACGTTTCCCGTCCGGTGGTGGTCGTTCGGGCCATTCTGGCGCTACGAGCGGCCGCAAAAGGGAAGAACGCGAGAGTTCTTCCAATGGAACCTTGACCTGATCGGGGTCGACAACCCGCAGGCGGATGCCGAAATTGCGGCCGTCATCTGCGAGTTCTTCCGGTCGGTGAACCTGACGGCGCTGGATGTAAAACTTCAGGTGAACAACCGGCGGCTGATGGAAGGGGCGCTTTCGGGACTTGGGATCAGCGATGAAAACCGCGCCGAAGCGTTCCGGTTGATTGATAAAAAGGAAAAAATGACACCGGCCGCATGGGAAGCTTATGCCCGTGAGTCCGGATTACTCGCGGAACAGGTCCGCGGTCTGCAGGCTCTCCTTGGAAACCACGAATTATGGAAACAATCCGGCGAGTTGAGAGAGTTCTTCGCCGCCATGGAGTTGTTCGGCGTGCGGGACTACGTGGAATATAATCCTGCTGTCATCCGCGGGCTGGATTACTACACCGGAACCGTCTTTGAAGCGCGCGACACAGCGGGTGAATTCCGCGCGATTCTGGGCGGCGGCCGGTACGACAACCTTGTGGCGGATGTCGGCGGCGAGCGGCTTCCCGGGGTGGGATTCGCGATGGGGGATTTGATCATCGGATTGGTCCTGAAGAAAACCGGGAAGGAGCCCGCCTTACGGGTCGTACCGGCGGAGGTTCTCGTCACAACATTTTCCGCGGAGGAACGCGACGCCGCGATGAAAATCGCGATGGCGTTGCGGAAGTCCGGGATCGCCGCGGAATGGTATCCCTCGGCGGAACGCTTGCCCAAACAATTGAAGTACGCGGATTCGTTGGGAATACCCTTGGCGGTGATCGCCGGTCCGGATGAAATCCGCGACGGGAAGGCGACCTTAAAAGACCTGACAGCGCGCGATCAGGTAACGGTAGGCATGGACGCACTGGTGCAAGAAATACGAAAGAGGCTTGCCGGAAGACAAGCCGAATGATAGAATTTTACGCTTCACGGCCGCATGGTGGCTGTAGCTCAATCGGCAGAGCGCTGGACTGTGGATCCAGGTGTTGCGGGTTCAATCCCCGTCAGCCACCCCTTTTTTTCTTTGAACAATACACGGAGTACACCGGGAAAAACCGCAAGCGCTTGCATTCGGCGAACTACGAATATATATTTTTTTTGTAGACAAACCATCCAACCCGCAGAATTGTTACTCTGCGGGTTTTTTCTTTTGAATCAATCGTTCGGTTTCCGAAATCCTCGAGAGGTTGGGTTCGGGCGCATAGATCTGTTTGGTGATGACGGGGGTCGAATGCCCAAGCACGGATTGGACGTCCTCCAATTGGGCACCGGCGCGGATGAGCGTCTGGGCGTGCCAGTGGCGGAATGCATGCGGGGAGATGAACTGGGTCGTTTTATACCCATACGCCTGCCGGCCGATCCGGCGGATGATCTCCCAGGCGGTTTTGGGTGAGATTTTAGCGCCATAGCCCCTGATGGAGGTTCGAAAAAACTGGCTTGTTCCAGTGCGTGATTTTCCCGCCCGGCCATGCTGGATGAAAATCCACGGCGAGGCATCGTTGCGCGCCTTGAGATAGTGTTCGATAGCCTCGATGGCGGGTTCGCCGAGCAGGCAATGAGCCAACGAACCGGTTTTTTGCATCTGGAGCGTGAAATACCCTTCGTGGGCTTTGGCGTTTTGAAAATCACTCCGTGAGAAGCGGCAGGCGTCTCCGATGCGAAGGCCCGTAGCGCGCAGGAAATGGACCAGGGCTTTGTCGCGAAGGATCTTCAACAGGGCGAGCCGGTTTTTTTCAGTCGGGAGGGGTTGAGAATCCGCAATGGAGGCCATCTTGTCGCCAAAATCCTCAGGTACACGGCCGACACGCGAAGATCCTGCGAAATCCTTCTTTTTCGACTGAATGCGCATAGCCAATCTCGTTTCTTTTTCATTATCTGTAGAAAAGTTAATCCATCCTTTCATTCTCCAAAAATTAACGGCTCTCCGTAAAGCGCTTTCATATATATTCTGTGTATATTCTGTCAGACCATTACCCACCAGCCAAACACCGAAACGGTTGATAATAGAAGAATCCAAGCTAGAGACTTCCTTCATTAATATGTGAACTTCTTCGGCATAGGAAAGGAACTTATTCAAGGCGGATTTATACGTGCGTTTGGTATTCTTGGACTCCCTGGGAAAATGGAATTCAGTAAAAAAAACATCCACAGCCTGTTTGATTTTCATAAATCTTATTTTAGCCTCTTTATAAGTAATATAATAACCATTAGCTTACATAATAATATCACGGATTATATCTTTTTCAAGTGCAAGCCATAATGCTTTTTGTCTCTGCCCTATCATGGGTGCTATAGAATTCTTCACGTCGTGGAGGTGAGGCAATATTTAATTACAAAAAGGAAAGGATTTTCTAGTCGGCCAATTTTCCTTCGCGAAGGCACTGCCCCACCCCGAGCGCAAGCCGGCGCCAGCCGGAAGCCATAGGATACAGAACTTTCACCGGGTCAATCCCGCTGCCGATAAGGTAAACCATCTTCGAATCAGACATTTCCACAAGCGCATAGTATCGCATGGCCTTTCGGAGATAAATGCATTCCAGTATCTTAAAGCTGGCTTCCGTCCCGAAGGAGGTTGTCACCAGGGAGGTAACCGCTTCGCGGCGTTCGGGAATGGAGGGCACGCCGAGCAGGCCGGTAGCGGAGGTGGAAAGGTCGATCGGTTCATGGGAAGCAAGCCAGGATGCGCCGGCAAATTGCATCACCAGATCCGGAAGCGACATGCCGGCAACCGGGTAATAATGGGGAGATCCAATATCAATGACGAAATAGGGTTCTTCAAGTTCGAATCGAAACACATCCGGTTCGCCCGGCCCCGGGCTGATGCGTCCGACCGGCATCAAGACGAAAGGCCAGGAATCCGTCGCCGGGCGTGTCCCGCCTTCGCTGTCGATTCCAAACTCCGCGATAAGGAATTGATTTAATTTCTGCTTAATGGATGAAATTTCCTCGCCCATTATTCTCCCGCGGCCGGTCCTGTGCCGGCCGATTCCATCTCAGGCCGTAAAATTATCCCAATTATACCTATCCCCGGTCTTGGAAGCGAATGTCGCGGCGCGAGGCAACGGCATGGTTATACCATAACGAATTCCCTTGGAAAAAACCGAATCCCGCTGTACAATGGCACGAGTTTACGCCTGTTTTTCAGCACATCCTTTTCCAGGAGGAGTACGGATATGGCACCGAAGTTAAAAATAGGCATTCTTACCGGCGGCGGTGACGTCCCCGGCCTGAATGTGGCGATCAAGGCAGTGCTCACGCGCGCCCAGGAAAACAATATTGAGGTTGTCGGCTTGCGGCGCGGATGGATGAGCGTATTACGAATCAACCCGGACGATCCGGAATCCATAGCCAAGTATTCCTTCACCCTTTCGCCGGAAACCGTGCGGAAGATCGACCGGACCGGCGGAACATTTCTGCATACCTCGCGTACCAATCCCTCCAACGTAAAACCGGCGGACGTGCCGGAGCATGTCCGCACGGAGGACCGGGTAAACAACGCCAAGGGCACCGTCGATTGCACCAAGCATGCCTTGCGGGTTCTGGAAGCGCTCGGGCTGGAAGCGATCATTCCAATTGGCGGCGACGATACGCTTTCCTTTGCCAGTCGGCTGCATCAGGAGGGTTTTCGCGCTGTCGCCATCCCGAAAACGATGGATAACGACGTCTTTGGAACCGATTATTGCATCGGGTTTTCCACCGCCGTCACCCGGTCGGTGGACGCCATCACCAACTTCCGCACCTCGGTCGGGTCGCACGAACGGCTTGGAGTAGTCGAATTATTCGGGCGGAATTCCGGGGAAACCTCGCTGTTCGCCGCCTACCTCTCGCATGTCGACCGGGCAATTATATCCGAAGTCCCATTTGACCTGGATAAGCTCTGTAAATTGCTGGTGGACGACCGGAATGCCTCCCCCTCGCATTATGCGATTATGACCATTTCCGAAGGGGCGACGGAAGCCGGCGGAGGCATTCATCAGCGCGGGGAAGAGGATGCCTACGGCCACCAGAAACTCGGCGGGATCGGCCATTACACGGCGGAAGAGGTCAAGCGCAGGACCGGCGTAAACATTATGTACCTGCAGCTTGGCTACATCATGCGCTCCGGTGCTCCGGACGCGCTGGACCGGATGGTGGCCAGCTCCTTCGGGAACCTCGCATTGGACCAGGTTGCCATGGGGCACACCGGCCGGATGGTCGCGTTGCAGCAGGGCATCTATACCACCGTTCCACTGGATATGATTGTTCAGGGGAAAAAGCGTGTGGATGTATCGGCCCTTTACGACAAGGAGAACTATCGGCCCCGGGTCAGCGATATGCTCGGCAAGCCGATGTTCCTGTACTAAGAATTCCGCCACCCTGCCCCCGGCGTCTTACTGTCAACGGATTTCAGTGAGGAGAGTGGACCATGAACCGAATAGATGAAATTCTCAGTTGGTATTCCTCCGAAAATCCCGGGGTGCGGACCAACCTGTACCGAATCTTATGCCACGGCAAGCTGGCCGGCACAGGCCGGATTCTTATGTTACCTGCCGACCAGGGGATAGAACACGGGCCCGGACGGTCCTTTAGCAATAATCCGGCCGCCTACGATCCGCGCTACCACATCGAACTGGCGATCGAAGCGGGCTGCAATGCCTATGTGGCTCCGCTGGGGTTCCTGGAGGCTGTGGCGGCGGATTACGCCGGCCAAATACCATGTATCCTGAAACTCAATGGCCGCGATTTGCTGCATAAGGATCCGGACCCCATGATGGCCCAATTCGCGACGGTGGAAGACGCGCAACGCCTGGGCTGTACCGCGGTGGGATTCGGCATTTATCCCGGTACCAACAAACGGCGAATCCTATACGAGCAGTTGCGGGAGGTGGTGCGCCAAGCCAAGAGTGTCGGCCTGCCGGTTATTTGCTGGTCCTATCCGCGCGGCGCCAACATTCCCAAGGAAGCGGAGACGGCGGCGGATATCACCACCTACGCCGCGCATCTCGCCGCCCAGATGGGCGCCCACATTCTCTATCTTAAACTGCCCACCGAACGAATCGAACACGAAGACACTCGCATTCTCTATGAAAAACATGGCGTTAAATTGGGAACGCTTGAGGATCGGATCCGGCATGTAATGCAAGGCGCCTTCCAAAGCCGGCGGATTGTGCTGTTTTCGGGCGGTCCGCGGGGCGATGTCGACATCATCCTTAACGAGGCAATTGCGATTCGCAATGCCGGCGCCGCCGGTCAGATGATCGGCCGCAATGCGTTCCAGCGCTCACGTGAAGCTGCGTTGGATCTCTTCGAGCAATTGATCCGCATATATCGGGGCGCCGACTAATTCCTTCCGAACACGTAAAGCAATAGGCTCGACGGTCATTCTCCGTCGAGCCTATTGCTTTATCCTCTAGTTTTCTCCATGCCAAAATACGAAAAACATTACTGCTATGCGAATATCCGCTAAAAATGCACGTTTGAAGGGTGTATCCTTGCATTATCCAACAAAGGATTGACACGCGCTTCCGCGGTCGTATAATCCGCCTTCGTGCCTATCACCGGCGGGTAGCGAACGGATCGGAAGTAAGTGCTTGCACCACCGCATGATTTCTCCGGCGCCGCTATTACTGAAATCTCTCCAGACAGGCTCACTGGTTACGACATTGGGACAACCAAGGGCGCGGCGCGATCACCAAGTGCGTCCAGGTAAGGAAGATTCGCGATAATTGGTTCAGTCAGCGCACAGATAAAAAGGCGGGGCACATATGGCGGAACAACAGCATTCATCCCGGATCGATAAATCGACGGAATTTCTCCAAAGGGAGTACCACACTCAACAACAATTGTTCGATGCCCAGCCGGGATTGCTCCAGCGTTACTTCGAATCACAAGCGCGGTCGCTGGCGGAGACGCTGTTGCAGAAACCCTCCCAGGTCCGTTTCTCGCTTCCCGATAAAGTTGTGGTTGATTCCAATACCGGCAAGACGGAAAACATCCCAGCGGAGGAACGGGAGCAAATGGCCGGTGGATTGGTCGACCGGCTGACCCGCACCGACTTAACAGTGGTATTGCGGGCGCGCTTCAAGGAACTGGAACAAAAGCCCAGATCGGGAATTGCCGTTGCGGCCGGCGTGCTGCGTTTCGCAACCTGCCGCCACATGATAAGCCAAATGCTTCCCGGCGGCCGATCCGTCAAATACATCGCCCGCGATGATGAAGAGATTCCCTCCGAGCCGGATCCCTCTCTGCCCGACATCGAGTCCGCCATCACCGAATCGACGGATGCCATCGTCGAAGAAGGCGGAGTGGAACAGAACCGCGGCGCACTTCAGGTTCCCTTTGTCCCATACGCGCGCCGGTTCTTCCTGCCCCAGTGGATTGCCTTCGATAAAAACGGCAAGCTTCTGGTGGGCGGCGTGGCCGAAGCGGAAGCCAATATCGCCTCGATGCAGCATTTCCTGCAAGTTCTGCACACGGCGGTTGGCCTGGCGGCGTACTTTGTAGCCGATGGGGAATATCAACGCAAGCGCTACGGCATGCTCGGCCAGCTGGTCAACCAGGGGCGTGCACTGGCTGTTTTTCAAACAGAGGAAATCATCCGGACGATCAAACGGCGGGCCGCCGCCGGGGATATGAACCGCGGCCTCTCGATCTCCCTGCCCTATTTCGACGACCAAAGCCTGCGGATGAAGGATTATCCCTTTGAAGTCATCCCGGCCGGCCGGATCATGTTCGTTCCGGCGTTCGTCGTCCTTGCCGCACAGGAAGAATCCGTAAAGGTCGCCCAGGATACCCGGCTAAGCGGCTCGACCCGCAATCACATCCTTGCCGAATTGTGCACACTGGAAGATGCATTCCAATCGGCGCGAAAGTAAACCGCGGCTTCCATGACACTTCTCGCATAAAAAGATCCATTATGATACCCATTTTGATGTTGATCGTTTTTCTCTTCATCGCCTACCGCCTATCGCCGCGCGAGCGGAAGGAAGATGCGCATGTCCACGGCGCGGGTCAAATCGGCCTGCTGGCGGCGGTGGCACTTTTCGGGGTGGATTATTTCACCTCGTATTACTACGCCACAGGCGAGATGATGAGCGCCCTGCATCCGTATGGCCTGGAGCGGTACGGTTATATTCCGGTAGTCGTCATTGCCTTGGCCAACTTCATTTTTGGCGCCCTGTACATGTACTCGCTGGGTGTTTTTAGAGAAGGCGGCGGTTCGTTTACCGCGGCGATGCGCTATCTGGGCCCCTCGCTCAGCCTGATCGTTGCCGTCGTGCTGATCCAGGATTACATCTTCACCATTGTGGTATCCAGTCTTTCAGGCGTCGATCAGTTGCTGTCGCTCCGGGATGCCACGGGGATCGCGTGGATTTGGCATGTGCTGATCGGGATTGTCATCGTGGCCATTACCTGGTTTATCACGATTCGCGGCCGCGGAGAATCAGCCCAAGTGGTCTTCATCATGCTGGCCACCTTCGTTCTGCTTACCGTTGTTATGACCATGGGCCTGCTGTTCGCTCACTCCAACGGTTACCTTGCGGCTCCGAATCTGGTGGAACAGAAATCCGCATCCCTTCTGGAAGCGATGTACCATATGTTGACCGCCTCGATGAAGGGTCTGGTGGCGCTTACCGGTTTGGAGGCCATGTCGGATGGCATTCAATTTGTGATTGACGAGGATGCGGGGATCGTTCGATGGGGCAAGAAGCAGCTGCCGCGGCTGAAAAGCCTCTGGAATTTCTACAGCGGGAAATCCGGTATCGGCCGGTTTGTGCAGACCTCGTTCCTTTTTTACGGCGGATTGACGACACTTCTCCTAACAACCTTTTCCATCCGTTTTAATGTTTTTGACGGGACCTACGGCCGGAGCTTGGTGGGTAATCTTGCCTTTATCGGGTTCGGTGTTGTCCCCAATGGCACCATTCTCTTTTGGGCGTATCAGATCCTTGCAGTGATCCTTCTGGCTGCGGCATCCATGACGGCCTACCAGGACCTGCAGGCGATGGCCTGGCGGAACGTGGCTATCGGGGAGATTCCAGAGATTGTGGTGTATCGTAATCCGAAGGGAACCTTCACGCGACCGGTCACCGCTGCAGCGATTGTGGCCATCCTGATCCTCTTCCTGGTTCAAGGCCGGGTTTCCTCGGCGGTTCCCTATTATGGTGTCGGTGTATTTCTGCCCATCATGGCGATGGGACTGGCCATCCGCAAGCATATCCTTGAGAATTCCACAGGCCGTCGCCGGAAATGGGGCAGCTTGGCCGCCGGTTTCGCGGCCGCCCTCTCCGCCCTTATCTTCGTCGGACAAATCGTGGGAAAATGGGAGGAAGGCGGATGGGCTGTATTGATCTCCCTTGGAATCCTCATTCTCGTTGCCCATGCGATTCTTCTTTCACCGGTAGGCTACCGACCTCCGGAGCAGATTCATAGGATCATAAGAGAAAAATCGCGCGTCCACGGTCCGATGGGCAATATGGTCGAATGGCAATCCCTGCGGGCTCAGGAATACCGATATAACCTGCTTGTCCTCATCAGTCGATTTGCGGAATTATTCGGCGTCCGCCGTCCCGTGCGATTTGAACGTCCAGTCGCCGCCGGCGATTATGAGAAAGCCGTGTACCGGGATGCCGGTGAAGGCTCATCCTTTCTGGAACAATACCTCGAAAGCAAGCCCCCGCCCGAACCGCGGGTCGGTGGCAAACCCAAGGAAACCGCAGGTCCGGATGACGATGTGTAGCGTCTTTTGGCGCAGATATCTGTTCCTGCGGCAGCCTCACCGGCCGTTGTAGCGGCTTCCTATGCCTTCCACACCCATTCATTCTCTCCGCCCGTCTGACGTTTATACCGCTTTAGAAACCGGCCCGGAGGGCTTATCCGCCGCAGAAGCCGACTCCCGGCTTGCCCTCTACGGAACCAACCACCTGCATGTTATAAAACCCGTCTCCCTCGAATATCAACGCCTGCTTGCCCAACTCTCGCATCCGATGGCGATCCTGTTGCTGGTCGCCGGTTTGGCCGCCGTTATCGGCGGCCGCTGGATTCTGGGAGTTGTCATCTGGGTTGTGGTCCTGGTTAATGCCGCTTTTTCCTTCTGGCAGGAATCGCGCGCAACACGTGCCATCTCCTCGCTTGAGAAATTGCTTCCCGATTATGCGCGGGTGCTTCGCGAGGGATCGGAATCCAGCCTGGCCGCGAAGGAAATTGTTCCGGGCGATATTCTCGTTTTGGCCGAAGGGGATAACATCCCCGCCGATGCGCGTGTGGTGGAGGAATTCGGATTGCGGGTTAATAATGCCCCGCTGACCGGTGAAGCACTGCCGGTCCGGAAATCCGCCGAAGCCTCTGCGCGTCATGAGCTTACAGAAGTGGAGCGGCCGAACCTGGTCTTTGCCGGTACATCGGTCACCTCCGGAACCGCCCGGGCGGTGGTCTACTCCACCGGCTCGCTGACCCAATTCGGCCGCATCGCACGATTGACGCAGGAGACTCCGGTGCGGGCAAGCCGGCTGCAGAAAGAAATGCACCGGATCACGCGCACCTTCACGCTGATGGCACTCGGCATCGGCGCACTATCTTTCGCTTGGGGTGTGATGCAGGAAGGCGTACCCTGGCTCAGCGCTTTTCTGCTGGCGCTTGGGATCATTGTTGCGGTTATTCCGGAAGGCCTCGTTCCCACCCTAACGCTTTCCCTCGCCATCGCCGTCCAGCGCCTGGCGCGTCACGGCGTGCTGGTAAAAAGCCTCGCAAAGATGGAAACGGTCGGAACCACGTCTGTGATATGCACGGATAAAAGCGGGACCCTCACCCAGAACCAGATGACGGTCCGTGAAGTGTGGGCGGGCGATCGCCGCTACCGGATTTCCGGCTCGGGGTATGCGCCGAAGGGAGAATGCATCCCTGCCCCGGCCGGCCCGGCAAAGGAAGACCTCCGGATACTGTTTACCGCCGCTACGCTCTGCAATAACTCCCGGTTGCAGCCCCCCACCCGGGAAAAGCCGAAATGGACTTACCTCGGCGATCAAACCGAGGCGGCGCTGCGCGTCTTGGCATTAAAGGCAGGTGTGGACGATGCGGATGCGGGATCAGCATATCCGCGCATCCATGAGATCCCGTTCGATGCCCGCCGAAAGCGTATGAGTACGATCCACCAGCACAGCGGCGACGAGGTAGCCCTGGTGAAGGGCGCCCCGCGCGAAGTCCTGCATCTGTGCTCGCACATCCGGATCGATGGGGAAGACCGCCCGCTGGACCAGGAACTGCGGATGCGAATTCTGGAGGCCAACGACGGGTACGCCCGCAAAGCCCTGCGGGTGCTCGCGCTCGCCTATCGAATCCTGCCGCCGCGGACGGGCGCCGGATCGGATTATTCTTCCGAATCCGTCGAAAGCAACCTTGTGTTTTTAGGCCTTGCGGCGATGATGGACCCGCCACGTCCGGAAGTGGCCGAGGCGATCGAACACTTTAAAAAAGGCGGCATCCGTTTGGTAATGATCACCGGGGATTACGGGCTGACGGCGGATTCCCTGGCGCGCCGCATCGGCATGCTAACCACGGAAACCCCGCGGATTCTCACCGGCGCGGAACTGGATCAATTGAGCGATGCCCAGTTGCAGGTGCTGCTTCGGGAAGAGGTCATCTTCGCGCGCATGGCTCCGGAGCACAAGCTGCGGCTGGTATCGGCGTTCCAGGATCGGGGGGAAGTGGTAGCGGTGATCGGAGACGGTGTGAACGACGCGCCTGCCCTGCGCAAGGCGGATATCGGCGTGGCGATGGGGATCAGCGGTACGGACGTCGCGCGCGAAGCGGCGGACCTGATCCTCACCAATGATAATTTCGGCGCGGTAGCCCGGGCCGTGGAGGAAGGCCGCACCGTTTTCGACAACTTGCGAAAATTTTCCACCTACATTTTCGCAAGTAACGTCACGGAAATGATCCCGCTCATCCTCGCGGCGGTTTTCGACATTCCCATGGCGCTGACCGTCGTCCAGATCCTCGCCATCGACCTGGGAACCGACCTGCTTCCGGCGCTGGCGCTGGGAAGTGAGCGGCCGGAGCCCGACGTGATGGCCCGTCCACCGCGCAATCGTGATCACCCGATGCTGGACCGGGAGGTTATCAGCCGCAGCTTATGGCTTGGGGTAATTGAGACCATGCTGTGTTATCTTGGATTCTTTTTCGTGTATTATTGGATGAATCCGGCAAATTGGCGGGGAGAACTCCTGCAACCCATGTGGTTCCCCTACGCAGATCTCCTGGGCACGGTCTCCGGCCGGACGTACATACTGGCCACGTCCGTCTATCTTGCCGGGGTGGTTTCGTGCCAGATCGGAAATGCGTTTGCCTGCCGGACAAGCCGCGAACGGGTGAGCGGATTGGGCTACCTGAGCAACCGGCTGCTTCTGCTCGGCGTGGCATCGGAAATAGCGTTGATCCTTGTGTTGATCTACGTTCCATTTTTCAGAAATTTATTTGAGTTTCTCCCTATACCCCCGGTATTCTGGGCGCTGCTGGTATTGTTCGGTCCGGCGGTGTACATACTGGAAAAAATACGAAAAACCGTGGTCCGCGGCGGATTTATCTCACGAACCCGGGAAAAGTTCTTCCCCCTGCGATCGGGGGGCGATTGATCCATTGCCGAAAGGCATATGAAAGGATTGACTCATGAAGACGATTATCATGGGATGCGGACGGGTTGGGGCGGAGGTCAGCCGACTGATGTCACAAGACGGCCATGACGTCACCGTCATCGATTGTGATGAAAACATCCGCCAAAAACTTGGGGGGGATTTCCACGGGACCATCGTGATCGGGGTGGGATTTGATCGGGACGTGCTGATCCGGGCGGGGATAGAACAGGCGGATGCATTTGCCGCCACAAGCGATTCCGACAATGCCAACATCGTCGCAGCGCGGATTGCCCGCAATATTTTCCATGTACCGCGGGTTGTCGCACGGTTGTATGATCCGCAGCAGGCGGAAATCTACCGCCGGCTGGGGCTTTCCACCATTTCCTCTACGGAATGGGGGGCCGAACGCATCCGGGAAGTGCTTACCCACTCTGAATTGGACGCCCGTGGTACCTACGGCAGCGGCGAAGTAACCTTGTTCTCACTTGAGGCATCGCTGGCGCTAATCGGACGGGCGGTCAATGCTGTCGTCGTTCCGGGTGAGATTTCCGTCGTGGCAATCACGCGCCAGGATAAGGCGTTCATACCCGTCCTCGGGACGGAGATTCGGCCCGGTGATTTGATCCATTATGCCGTAATGGCCGAATCCATGGACCGGTTCGAGCAACTGCTGGGGATTGGTGAAGGAGGTCAGGCATGAACGTTATCATCGTCGGCGGCGGCAAGGTCGGTTCGCATCTGGCCAATATCCTCCTGCAAGGCGGGCATACCGTGCGGGTTGTGGATGACCGGATGGAGATAATCGAACAGCTGCACAAGGAACTGCCGGAAGGAACGGTTGTATTCGGAGAGATGAGCGCGCCCGCCACGCTCGAACAGGCGGGTATTGCGAAGGCCGGCGTATTGGCTGTGGTTACCGACAAGGATGAAGCCAATCTGGTGATAACCACCATCGCCAAATTCGAATTCCATGTACCGCGGGTAATCTCGCGCGTGAACAATCCTAAAAACGGCTGGCTTTTCACGCCGGAGATGGGTGTGGATGTGGCCATCAGCCAGGCGGATATGATGGCGCGGCTGATCGCCGAGGAGATGTCGCTCGGCGATATGATGACGTTAATTAAGCTTCGTAAGGGCGCTTATTCGCTGGTGGAAGAGAAAATCCATCCGGGATCGGAAGCCAACGGCAAAGCCATCCGGGATCTCGGGCTCCCTATCGAAAGTGTTCTGGTTGCTATCATCCGCAAGGGCGACCTGATTCTCCCGCATGGGTCCACCGTGCTTCAGGAATCCGACGAAGTGCTGGCGGTGGTCCACCAATCCATGCTCGACACACTGGCATCTAAATTGGGAAAGAAGAAAGCCTGATCACATAAAGAAACACGAAGGAAAAACCTAAAGTGCACGAAGGATCTATTGAGAACAACCTTCGCGTGCTTCAGGTTGCTCTTCGTGTTCTTCGTGGAAGTATTATTTATCTTTCAGACTCGCGCAGGATTTGCATAAATATCCTCACAACCTCCGGATCAAATTGCCGCCCGGAAGCCTGTCGAAGATAGTCTGCCGTAGCCGCGGCGTTCCATGGTTCGCGGAACGGCCGTTGCGCCTGCAGCGAATCCCAAACGTCGATAACGGAAAAGATACGAGCCGGAAGCGGAATGTCGTCACCCGATAATCCATAGGGGTATCCGCCGCCGTCCCACCATTCGTGATGAAATTTCGGGATATCCATCGCCGAGCGGAGGAATTCGATCGGCGCAAGGACCTGCTCGGCGAACTTCGGATGTTGGCGCATCAACTGCCATTCTTCATCGCTGAGGGCTTCGGGTTTCCAGAGGATCCGGTCGGGTATGCCGATCTTGCCGATATCGTGCAGGAGTGCGCCCCGGCGGAGTGCAGGCATCTGATCCGGTGTTACACCCATTTTCTCCGCGGTCCGGATAGAAAGTTCCGATACCCGCAGGCTGTGCCCTTCCGCCTCCCGGGCATGCAGATCGACGGCGCGGGAAAACCCCTCGATCATCGAGTCACATGCCATCGCCAGGTCGGAACGCGTTTTCTGGAGTTTGTGAAAAGAGTCGGCACACTCGATGGCGATTGCCGCCTGTAGGGCGAGCGATTCCAGAAGATCGGCCCGGACAAGGGCAGGATCCGGAGCGGTCCGGTGGAAGACTTCAAGGATACCGCGGACCCGGCCATGCGCAATCAGCGGTGTGGCGGAGTATGCGATAAATTCCTCTTCCTTCATCAGCGGTTGGTTTTCCAGTGCGGGATCACCGGGATTTTTCCCTTCCAGAAAGACCGTTTTCCGTTGCAACCCGGCCTGGGAAGCCAGGCTGTGATCAAGGCGGAATCTGGATTGTGGACGGTTGCTATTGCGAAATCCTCTGAACGCCGCCAACGTCATCTCACGGCCGTGGGTATCCGTACGGAGGACCGAGGCGGCATCCGCGCGAACTTGCCGAACGACGATATCCAAAAACAGATTTAGGGTGACGGAAAGATCCATGCTGCTGGTAATGGCGCGTTCCACCGAGCGCATTGTCTGGAGCTGAGTGTGGAGGCGTTCCGACCGGCAATCAAGGTGGAATTGATAAAGTTCGCAACCAACGATATCGGCGATTAACCCGGCGATCCGGCGATCCTCCGCTGAAAAATCAAGTACCGTGGAGGATTGGCGTCCCAACCATAACGATCCGAGGCTTTGGTCTCGGGCGCGTAGCGGTGAATTCCACAATTGAAGCGGGATGGTCCCCGCCTGTTCCAGACCTTTATCCAGCGGCAACCCGCGAATTTGGCTGACCGGGTCCAACCCGTCCGGTAGCCGGACGCATTCGATTTTTTCCGCGGACAGGGATGCCCAAATTCCGCGGGCATGCAGGATCTTGACCGAATGGGTATCCGGTGGATATCCGAGAAGGAGAATGGAATCCGATGGCACCAATCGAACGAGCAGATCGACGGCGTGCTCGACAATTTGTTCTTGCGTGGAAGCTGTACGGCATTCGGCGAGGAGAATCGCGATACGGTCCAACACGTCTGAGGGAGGGGCGGCTTTGGTGCGGCGACGAATCAGGCGCATGGGCGGTCAGGCTCCCAAGAAAGGATCCCCCCTGACCCCTATATCGTGCTCTGAATTGTGGCACACGGGCGAAAAAGTAAGGTTCCCGTTTCTCTAGGAGATGAAATGATCCCGCCTGCGCGGGATGTTTGCTTCCCAGCAGTTAATAGGCCATACTCCTGAGGTTTGCGTTCAGTATTGCCGAACAGCCTAACTCATTCCTACCTATTCTACTAATCGAAAAGCGATTGTCAACCAAAGAGGAATTTCTCCGCGGCACGCGTTCACTTTTCCGCAGACAAAATCGCGCGCGCCTGCTTAACCTTCGGTAGGACGTGGCGCTCCACATCCGCATCATCGCCCGGGGTGGGAACCGATTGGAACAGGAACCAATCCTCCTGATGATCCACCGATTGGCCGGGATCCAGGCGGACCAGCGGCCCGAGGGTTTCTACCTCGAGGATTTCTCCGTTTGTGAAAAGTTCCGCCGCACAGCCCTGATCCGGATATTCGGCGCCCGGCTGGAAGTCATACAATTTGAGAAAAAAGTTATCGGCACGGCAGTAACCTGTCCAACCCTCGCTGCCAAGGATGCCGAGTTTCTGGGGATGCGGCAACTTGGGATCCTGGTGCAGGAGAATGAATTTTTCACCCCAATGCCAGCGCGGATCGGTCATATCGGTGTACGACCAGACAGCCAAGCGGCTGGTCGGCAGGAGGCTTTCGGTATGCGGCCGCCGGGGGGGGAGCGGCAGGATGCCGACACCGCCGGGAGCCATGACAGTAATCGCCCATGGAGCCAGTGGCACCGGCCAAAGCCCCGTATTGGTCAGGCGATGGCGAATCCGGACATGCGGTTGCGACGGGAAAAGCCTGACAAGCCATTCCTTCTGGATTCCGGTTGCGGCTTCTGCTTTCGGCAGCAGTCGTAGACCCTGCGGCGTTTCCTCCACCACTACGGGGTCGTTGTCGGGAGAATAGGTCCGCGGAATCGATTCGGGGGCGTGCCACAAGCGGTGTCCGCCGTAGGTGTGGAATTCGGGATCGCCGGTCTTGCCGACCCATTCTTCATCTTCCGCGAATTCATTGGCCTGACCGGGGAAACCGAACCGGATAGCCCGCGGGCCGATGTCGGCGGTTAGTATCAGTTCGACGGAATTATTGGAGAGGCGGATGGCGTTGGCCCATCCTTTGTAATTTGTTTTTTCCATCATTTCTCCCGAGGTTATTGGAATCAGACGCTCCCGGCCATGAACGGCTTGCGGATCACGGCCCGATGCGATTTTAGGCAATTATATCCTGTCCGGAATGGATTGGGGGAGTGGAGAATCGAATCGCTAGAAGGTCCGGTGGCCCTGTTTTTCCGCGGCGCGGATCAACGGTAAAGGGAAGGACCATCATCGAACGGACGCCGCGCCGATCGACATTCGCCCAGACGAGGGCGCCGCGCCGGACAGTCTCCGGCTCCTGTTGATCGAAGACGGCATTCCCCAAGCTGTATAGGATCAGCGCCCCGCTTCGCCACTCCATTTCCTGAACCACATGCGGGTGATGCCCCCAAAGGATGTCGGCGCCGGCATCCACAAGCCGCGCGGCGAATTGTTCCTGAAGCGTGTCGTGCCCGGATTGATACTCCAGTCCCCAATGCAGCGACACCACAACTATCTTGCCCGACTCATGCGCCCGGCGGGCAGCCCGTGCGAGCTCTACAACCGCATCCGGCGGCGCGTCCCCGACCAGATTAATTGCCAGAAAGACGATTCTCAAACCGCGGATGCTTATCTCTACTGGATTGGAGTATAAATCCACCGCAAGGATATTATGCTTGGAAAGCGCCTGGAGTGTGCAAGTACGCCCTTCGGATCCTGCGTCCAGCGCATGATTATTTGCGGTCGAAACAATATTCATTCCGGCGGATGCCAGCGCCGCGGCGGCCGCGGATGACGCAATGAGCGACCCGGAATCGCGAGGCATGTTTGTGCCGCACTCGATCGGCGATTCCAAATTCGCAAGTGCCAGATCGGCTGCGCGGGTTACGGGTCGCAGGGATTGCAACACCGATTCCCAATCTCCCCCCGGGTGCGCTTCCGCCACCCCCCTGCCCAGCATGATGTCGCCGAGGAAAACAAGGCTCACCGACGGTTGATATTCTCCGGCGGAAAGAAATACCGCCGCGATAACCGCAACAATCAGACAGCGCACCGGGGAGGTGCGCTGTCTGATTGTTGAAAGGTTTATGTTCGCGAAGGGTTGCATGCGCGACGGGCTTTCTTCCGCGTTCATCCGCTCCCCCGGGAAAGGAAAAACCGCGGGTCAGGCCATGATGAACAGGGATGTCCAATCCGGTGCGGGAGGCGCCGTGCCGCCTTCCACCATCGCCTGCCAGGTTTCATCGGTCATGCGATCACCGGGCGGAACCACGAATTCATAATAGGTGAATACGGCACCGACACCGATCCGCCATGGTGTATCCGGGAAGACGACGATGACCAGCGCGGGTTGGCCGACCCCTTCTTCCAGGACGACCAAATCCCCGTCCTCATTCAATCCGGTGGCAACGTCCGCGACCAGCGCGGCTTTCTGATCGGAGAGATCCTTGTAATTGTAAGAATTCTCATCCCGGTCCGCGGCCGCCACGGTGAGCGCTTCCAGTGCGCCGCCGTAATACTGGATCCGCCAATACTCGTCGGTGGTGAGCGCCTGCCCGGCGAGCTCCCTCTCCGATGCCGATTGCAGGAATTCCAGCAGGTCGATCAGGTTATCCAGGTTTCCGCCGGTGGTTTCTGAAAGCAGGTTGCGCGCCAAGAGACCGGAGCGGGTCATCATCGCCAATGCCCGCAGGCGGGCATAGGCTTCCGGATTGGGTTCGACATATCCTTGAGGAGGTTCCGGTGCACCGCCGCCGCCCAACTCGGCCATGACCTGTTTGGCGTATAGAATCGTATCGTGCTTGAGTTCGGTCCAGGATGCGAGCGCTGTGTGAAGGTCCTTCCGGGTCCACGCCTGATTTTGCATAAAGGCGGGGAAGCGGGCGTCTTTGACGGCAATCAGCGGTTGAAACGAATATAACCAAGCGTAATAAAGGTTTTGGGTCCAGGTATCGGATTGCAGCGCGGCGATCTCCCCCTGAACCTTCGTCATCTGCTTGTCGAAGTTTTCGTACTGATCCTCGCCCGTTCCGCGCAGGAGCGACAGCGCTTCGTCCGAACCCAGTGCCGCGAAGAAATCCAGCGCCTTGGGCAGGCCGCGCGGGTTTTGCAGTGTGCCGACGTTGCGCCAGATCATCTGGCCGAAGACATATTCATCAAGGGTGAAGCGCTGCCCCATCAGGCGGAAGCCTTTGGTGGCTTCGGTCTTATCTTCCCAGATCCAAACCCACATCGAATTGACCTGGGGCGGCGGGAGGGACTTGGCGGCCTCCAGGAATTCGGCGATCTTGCCGGAGTCCGCAAAAGCGGAAATTGGTGCCCCGGCGCCGAACACCGAATCTGAAAGCGCGCCGTATTCGGTGAAGGAGAGATCGTCCGCCTTGCCGACGATAAACACGGTCGGCTCGTATATGTTCTTCCACAGCGTCTCGGCCGGCACACCGTCCGGCGCGGTGCTGGTGCGTAGGGCCTGGGTGGCCAGCAGCGCGCGCTGGGTTTCGAAGGCATCCCGCAGGCGGAAGGTCATCCGGCCGTACCACATCATTGCCTTGAAGTACTGCTTCAGTTCTTCGCTTTTAGTATAGTGACCGCGCGGGATGTATTGACTGTAATCCTCGCGAAGTTTCTTGTCATCCGCCAGATCCGTGCGGTCCCAGATTGGTGAGAT
>Ga0307445_10000471_pt1 | contig 21890 bp, 26 predicted proteins | sample SalMarSW160330MG_FD_202147 | JGI IMG/M metagenome (GOLD analysis project Ga0307445, IMG submission 202147) | Salt marsh sediment microbial communities from the Plum Island Ecosystem LTER, Massachusetts, United States - SW1603-30 | ecosystem: Environmental > Aquatic > Marine > Intertidal zone >... | reverse complement strand
CAGCAGCGCCAGCAACGCCAGCAACGCCAGGAAGGCCATACCGGCCCCCAGATAGAACGGCGCCGCCGGGCTTAAAACACTCCACAGCCAACCGGCCAACACGCTCGCCGGCAGCAGCGTCAGCCCTACCACGCCGTGATAATAGCCGTAGGCCGTGCCCCTTCTGGCCGGGGGGACGAGGTCGGCGACAAAGGCGCGGGCCACGCCCTCCACGATGCCGTAATAGACGCCGTAACCGGCGAAGAGCACCCAGACCTGCCATATATTCGTCGCCAGGGCGAAGCCGAGATAGACGAGGGCGTAGATTGTCCAGCCCAGGGCGATAAGCCCCCGCCGCCCGAGGCGGTCGGAGAGTATGCCCGCCGGCACCGAGGTGGCGACGTAGGTAACATTGAACAGGACGAGCATCAGGGTGATGTTCAGAACGTTAGTGCCCAGGTTCTGCGCCCGCAGGATGACGAAAAAATCGCTGGAGTTGCCCAGGGTAAAGATAGCCATGATAGCCAGGTAAAGCTTGAACCGGGTGCTGAAGGCGGCTGCCGGCGCCACGAGGTCGGCGGCCTTCGGTGCGGAGCTTTTCGGCAGGCCCCTTTCGTGGACGAAGGCCAGCAGGACCAGCACCGCCAGCACGGCGGGTATCACCCCCACGATTACCAGCCAGCGGTAAGACTCCTTACCGAGGTCGAGGCTGCCGCCCTGGATAGCGTAGATGATGACGGCGGCGATGGCCAGGCCGATGACCGCCCCGGCGGTATCCATGGCGCGGTGGATGCCAAAGCCTTTGCCCCTTTTGTCCAGACCGACGGAATCGGCGATGAGGGCATCGCGCGGCGAGGTACGGATACCTTTGCCGACCCGGTCGCCGAAGCGGACGGCCAGCACCCCGCCCCATACCGAGGCCAGCAGCATGAAGGGCTTGCACAGGGTGGAGAAACCGTAGCCGAGCACCGCCAGTAGCTTGCGCTTTTTAATGCGGTCGCTGAGCCGGCCGCTGAAGATACGGAAAATGGCATCGAAGCTCTCGGAGAGGCCGCCGATAAGACCAACCACCAGGGCACCGGCACCGAGGACATTAAAGACAAAGAGGGGAACGAGGGTGAAAATCATCTCGCTGGAAGTATCGGTGAGGAGGCTGACCAGCCCCAGGAAGAAGATATTGTGGTGCATGCCCCAGATTTTCCTGTGGCTAGCCTCGGCAGCGACCTGGTCAGACATGCGCTCCACCCTCGCCGGCAAATTATAACGATATATCATTACATATCGGAATAAGGTTGTCAATCGGGGGATAAGGTATAATAGTGCTGATAACAAGAACAGGAGACTCAACAATGACCATACCGGAACTGATTGATAAAGCCCATAGCGTAACCGGCGTCTATAAGCCCAGCCGCGAGTGTGAAAGCGGCTCCGTAGGGGCGGCGATACTGACCAGGGCCGGTAACGTGTATACCGGCGTTTGCATCGATGCGTCCTGCGGCATCGGCTTCTGCGCCGAGCACTCTGCCATCGCCGAGATGCTCAAGCACCACGAGTCGGAAATCGAGATGCTGGCCGCCGTTAACCTGAAAAAAGAGCCCGCCACGCCCTGCGGGAGGTGCCGGGAGCTGATTTACCAGATTAACCCGGCCAACGCGGCGACGAAGATAATCCTCAGCCAGCAGGAAACGATTACCCTGAAGGAGCTCCTGCCGCTCCACTGGCTGGATATATGGAAATTGCGATGAGGATTTTTACCGCGCGCTTCATTCTTGACTGCAACCCTGTTCTCAAGTAAAATATAGCTGTTTGCCGAGGTAGCTCAGTTGGTAGAGCACTTGACTGAAAATCAAGGTGTCCCCAGTTCAAATCTGGGCCTCGGCACCACGCCAGCGGGCGGAAGTAGTTCAGTGGCTAGAACGTCTCCTTGCCAAGGAGAAGGTCGCGAGTTCGAATCTCGTCTTCCGCTCCATTTCTTTCTGGCTTAATTTTCCAGCCCCCGCCCCTCGGAGTTATCTATTCCCACCCAAACCACCCTCGGCACATCCTCGGCTTATGCCGTAGATACCACCTCCTCTTTGCCATCTGGCCCGTCTTTAAGCTACAATAGGGCCGATGTTAGCCAAGGTACGCAGCGGCGCCATCGTGGGGCTGGACGGGGCCGTCGTCGAGGTGGAGGTGGACATCTCCGCCGGGCTGCCGTCCTTTACCATCGTCGGCCTGCCGGACGCCGCCGTGCAGGAGGCCCGCGAGCGCGTCCGCGCCGCCATCCGCAACTCCGGCGGCAGCTTCCCCACCCGGCGCATCGTCGTCAACCTGGCCCCCGCCAACCTCAAGAAGGCCGGCCCCGCCTACGACCTGCCCATCGCCGTGGGCATCCTGCTGAGTTCGGGGCAGGTCAGCGCCGACGTAAGCGATACAATGTTCCTCGGCGAGCTTTCCCTGGACGGCGGCCTGCGCCACACCAACGGCGTCCTGCCCATGGTGGCCCTGGCCCAGGCGGAAGGCATCCCCAGCGTCATCGTGCCAGATGCCGACGCCGCCGAGGCCTCGGTCATCGAAGGTATCAGGATTATCCCCATGAAATCGCTGACCCAGCTGGTGAGCTACCTGCGCGGCGAGACAGCCGCCCCGGAGTACCGGCCGGAGGCATCCGAAATCGAACCGGCGTCCCTGTCCCACCTCACCGACCTAAGCGACATCAAGGGGCAGGAGCACGTCAAGCGCGCTTTGGAAGTGGCCGCCGCCGGGGCCCACAACATGATTATGTGCGGCCCGCCGGGCAGCGGCAAGACCCTGCTGGCCCGCTCGCTGCCCACCATCCTGCCGCCGATGACCGCCGGCGAGTCGCTGGAGGTAACCAAAATCTACAGCGTCAGCGGGCTGCTGCCGGCGGACAGCTCTCTGATACGCCAGCGGCCCTTCCGCGCCCCACACCACACCATCTCCAACGCCGGGCTGGTGGGCGGGGGGCACTGGCCGCACCCGGGGGAAATCAGCCTCTCCCACCGCGGCGTGCTCTTCCTCGACGAGCTGCCCGAGTTCGGGCACTCCCTGCTGGAGGTGCTGCGCCAGCCGCTGGAGGACAAGGTCGTCACCATCTCGCGCGCCCAGGGGCGGGTAACCTTCCCGGCCAGCTTCATGCTGGTGGGGGCGATGAATCCCTGCCCCTGCGGTTTCCACGGCGACCCCTTCCACGTCTGCACCTGCCCGCCGGGGCTGGTGGCGCGCTACCAGCGGCGCATCAGCGGGCCTTTCCTCGACCGGGTGGACATCTTCGTCGAGGTGCCCCACATCGACTACGAAAAGCTCACCGACGACCGTCTCGGCGAGCCTTCGCAAGCCGTGCAGGCCAGGGTGGCGGCGGCCCGCGCCCGACAGCTCAAGCGCTTTAAGGAGACGGCTCTTACCAGCAACGCCGAGATGACCCCCGCCGAGATACGCGAGCTGTGCCAGGTGGAGGAGGCCGCCCAGGGGCTGCTCAAGACGGCCATGAACCAGCTGCATCTTTCCGCCCGCGCCTTCCACCGCATCCTCAAGCTGGCGCTGACCATCGCCGACCTGGAGGCCAGCGATATAATTAAGACCCACCACGTTGCCGAGGCCGTCCAGTACCGCCCCCGCCGGGCGGATGACTAGCAGCTAATCTTGTCCCCCATCCCCCTTTATCCCCCTTCCCCTGGGGGAAGGGGGAAGATATTTTGAGAGGGGCTAGCGCCCCTCTCCGCAGGCTACTCCCCTTTTTAGGAACGGGTGTTTAAGAGGGGCGAAGCCCCTCTTCTAAAATCAAACTCCCCCTCTCCAAACAGGAGATAAACGGGCATAAAATATCTTGAGTTTGGAGAGGGGGACAAAGGGGGTGAGGTATAAAATCATCCCCGAACCCAATCCCTTTACATACACCCCTCTTTATGCTAGAATAAATCGTTAACTGAATATCGCGTCCGAAGACAGCGGGTGCCCCCAGGGGGCTTAATGAACGGCCTGCCGAGGATGAAAAAACGCAACCTTGCGTTATCAATCCTCGCCTTCGGAGCGGGGATTTTTCATGGGTACGGCAGGAGGTAACCGATGCCAACGGAAAAGAAAGTGCAGCTGGTGGAGGGCCTGCGGGAGATTCTCTCCCGCAGCCAGGTGGGCATCCTGACCGACTACCGCGGGCTGACCACGTCCGAGCTCACCAACCTGCGCCGCAAGCTGCGGGAGGCGGGCATCGAGTACCGGGTGGTGAAGAACTCGCTGGCGCAGTTCGCCGCCCGAGAAGCCGGCCTGGACGACCTGGCGGCCAGCTTCGAGGGGCCGGTGGCCATCGCTTTCGGCCACGGCGAGGCGCCGGAGGCGGCCAAAGTCCTCACCGACTACATCCGCACCACCAAGTCCATCCTCGGCATCAAGGGCGGCTTTCTGGCCGACCGGATGCTCACCGCCAAAGAGGTGGAAACCCTGGCCAGGCTGCCTTCCCGCGAGGTGCTGCTGGCCCTGGTCATGGCCGGGATGCAGAGCCCCATTTACGGACTGGTCAACGTGCTAGCAGGCCCGCTGCGGGGCATCATGGGCGTGCTGCAGGCAAGAATTAATCAACTGGAGGGAGCCTAATCATGGCAGACGAAGAGAAGCAGGCCAAAGAGGCGGCCGCCGAGGCCAAAGAAGAGGCCAAGCCCAAAGCGGCCAAGGCTAAGAAATCGGCGGCGCTGGATAGCATCCTCACCGCCATCAAGGGCATGACCGTCGTCGAGCTGGCCGAGCTGGTCAAGGCGATGGAAGAGGAGTTCGGCGTCAGCGCGGCGGCCCCGGTAGCGGTAGCCGCGGTAGCGGCCCCGGCGGCCGATGCGGGCGGCGCGGCGGAAGCCGAGGAGCAGACCGAGTTCACTGTCATCCTCAAGGAATTCGGCGCCAACAAGATTAACGTCATCAAGGCCGTCCGCGAGCTGACCACCCTGGGCCTCAAGGAGTCCAAAGACCTGGTGGAAGGCGCGCCCCAGCCGGTCAAGGAAGGCGTTACCAAAGAAGAGGCCGCCACCGCCAAGCAGAAGCTGGAAGCGGCCGGCGCCACCGTCGAAGTCAAGTAAACGGTACTATCCAGACCCACAGTCGAATCAAGCGGGCGGGTTCGGGCTTAACGGCCCGGCCCGTCCGTTTGCCAAAACCGCCCCGGTGGCCGCCGGTCTTTTTTAGAAGTACTTCTTGGCCGGCCCGGTGGTAAAGTGGAACACCGGCTTATCTACCCGCAGGAAGGTCAGCGGGCAGTGCTTCATCCCGGCGGGGATAAAGACCAACGAGCTCCGCGTGATGATGTGCTTTTCATCCTCCAGCCACAGCTCCACCTCGGCGCCCATATCGTAGGGGTCGTTCAAGTCCGTGCCGATGAAGGCGATAACCTCGTCGTAGTCGTGGGTATGGGCCTCGGTGCCGACCGTCCGTCCCGGCGCCGGGCCGGTGCCCGCCGGGCGCGGCAGCACCCAGACGCACTCCGTGTAGAAGGCCCCCGGGGCGGTGTTGGCGTCCAGGAAAAAGAGCCGCCCCCCTTTACCCTTCCCCGCCACCGATATCGGCGGGGCCCAGGGGGCCTCGTCGGGCGGCGGCATGAGCGTGCTAACGATGTATTTTCCGTACTTGGTTTCGGCCATCCCGGTGTCCTCCTCAAGTTATTAACAAAAGAAAGCCCCCACCTTTTCCCGGAGAACCTACGCGTTCCGGCTAGACGTATTTCTTCTTCAGCCCTTCCCCACAGGGGAACTCGATGGTGAAAAAGACAGGCCGGGTGATGTTGCGGAAGGTCAGTGGCCCCACCTCCAGCCCGCCCGGGATGAACATGGCGCCGCTCCTCTTGACGATGTGCTTTTCGCCGCCGATGTAGACCTCTATCTCGGCGCAGAGGTCGCGGACGTTTTCGTAGTTAAAGCTGTAGAAGCCGAAGAAGCGGCCGTAGGGCTGGGTGTTGGCATCCATGACTTTCCGCTCTTTGGGGTCGCCGGGCAGCAGCCACATGTTCTCGCAACCGAACTCGGCGTCCTTGACGGTCTCCTCGTCGATATACACCAGGCGCTGGGTGCTCCCGGGATCTAAATGCATGTAAGCGGGATACTTGTAGCCGGGCTTGTCCCGGGTCACGAACATCTTTTCGTATTTTCTCGCCATGAGCGTTTCCTTTCTATCTGATTATTCGGGCCGTTAGACGTACTCGCCACCGGGGCCGATGGTGTAGTGGAAGAAGGAATCGTCCATGCGGAGGATACGCAGCGGGCAGTGGACGACGTTGGCGGGAATGTAGACCACGAAGCTCCTGGTAAAGATGTATTTTTCGTCCTCCATCCAAAACTCCACCTCGCCGCGCAGGTCATCCGGGTGTTTCGGGTCCGTCCCGAAGAAGGAGAGCAGCTCCGGGAAGGGGTGCGAGTGAGGCGGGACTCCCTGGCCGCCCGGCTTCTTCTTCATTTCCTCTATCTGCTCCGGGGTAAGTACCGGGCGCGGCCTGATGCCCGGGTACTTCTCGCTCCACTGCCAGACCATCTCGGAATAGAAAGCGCCGGGGATGACGTTGGCGTCCGTCCAGACCACGTGCTCCAGGGCGCGGTGGTAGCCCTCCCATGGCCCGTCGCCAATCATGTCGCGTTCCCATTCACGGTAGGGCGGCAGGGGGATGTTGGGTGCCAGTTCCGTGCAAATGTACTTGCCGTACTTTGATTCCGCCATTTGGTTTTTTCCTTTCCGTTTTGGTTGATTATATAAAAATTCCGGTCTTCTGCCCTAAGAATAGCATAATATATCGCGATATAACAAATTGATTTGGGGGGCTAACGCCCCTGGGCTAAATCCTTCTCGGTCTCCCTTTACGAAAGGGAGACGACCCATTGTGCGAGATGTATTGTCCCCCTTTGTAAAGGGGGATTAAGGAGGATTTTTCTCCGGGCTAAGCCGTGGATGATACGGGGCGGCCTGGGTGGGAATAGATAACATAGAAAAGGAGGGGCTTGGCGCCCCTCCCCAAAGACATATTAAAAACCCGAGCTAGCTGGCCGTCAGCGTGGTGGCCGCGGTCAGATCCAGCTTGACGCCCGGCCCCATGGTGGTGGTGATGTAGGCGCTCTTGATGTACTGGCCCTTGGCGCCGCTGGGCTTGGCCTTGACCACCGCCTCCATCACCGCCGTCAGGTTATCCAGCAGCATCTTGTCCTCAAAGCTCACCTTGCCCAACGCCACGTGGATGATGGCCGTCCTGTCCAGCTTGTACTCCACGCGGCCCTTGCGGGCGTCCTCGATGACGCGGGGCAGGTCGTTCATCTGGGCCACCGTGCCGGCCTTGGGGTTGGGCATCAGGCCCTTGCGCCCCAGGATTTTACCCAGCTTGCCCACCTTGCTCATCATCTCCGGGATGGCGATGGCGGTATCAAAGTCCAGCCAGCCTTCCTCTATTTTCTTAATCAGGTCGTCGCCGCCCACGTAGTCGGCGCCGGCGCCGGAGGCCACCCTTTCGGCCTCCCCCTGGGCGAAGACGAGCACGCGCACCTTCTTGCCCAGCCCGTGGGGCAGCAGCGCCACCCCCCTTACCTGCTGCTGGGCGTTGCGCGGGTCGAGGCCCATGCGCAGGTGCAGCTCGACGGTCTCGTCGAACTTGGCCGGGGCCGTCTTCTTAACCAGGTCGATGGCCTCTTCGGGCTGGTAGGTCTTTTCCCTCTCGACGAGGCCGGCCGCTTCGGTATACTTCTTGCCGTGCTTTACCATGTTATTCCACCTTTATCCCCATGCTTCGCGCCGTACCCGCGACGATGCGCTCGGCGGCCTCGACGGTATTGGCGTTGAGGTCTTTGGCCTTGAGCTCGGCGATTTCGCGCAGCTGCTGCCGCGAGAGGGTGCCGGCTTCTTCGTGGCTGGCGGTGCCGCTGGCCTTCTCCAGACCCAGGGCCTTCTTGAGCAGGTCGGAGGTGGGCGGGGTCTTGGTAATGAAGGTAAAGGAGCGGTCTTCGTAGACGGTGATTTCCACCGGGACAATCGAGCCGGTCTGCGAGGCGGTACGCTCGTTATATTCCTTGCAGAAGCCCATGATGTTGAGCCCGTGCTGGCCCAGGGCGGGGCCTACCGGCGGGGCCGGATTCGCCTGCCCGGCGGGTATTTGTAATTTGATGACGGCTTTAATTTTCTTGGCCATGTTACTCTCCGCGGAAACGTTAGAGTTTGTCTATCTGCAAAAAGTCAAGCTCCACCGGCGTTTCCTGGCCGAACAGGGAGAGAAGCACCTTGACTTTACCTTTTTCCATATTTATCTCGTCGACGACACCGACGAAATCGATGAACGGGCCGTCGGTGACGCGCACGCTCTGGCCTTTGCGGAAGCCCACCTTCACCTTGGGGGCCTCGGCGGTCATCTGCTTGATAATCTCGCCCACTTCCTTTTCCCGCAGGGGGGTGGGCACGTTGCCGCTGCCCACGAAGCCGGTAACCCCCGGCGTATTGCGCACGATGCTCCAGGTATTTTCGTCCATTTTCATCTGCACCAGCACGTAGCCGGGCAGAATCTTGCGGGTAACGGTACGCCTACGTCCGCCGCGCACCTCTATCTCGTCTTCGGTGGGGATGACCACGTCCAGAATTTCGTCCCCGGAGTCCATAAAGTGGACGCGCTGCTCCAGGTTCTTCTTGACCCGCTCTTCATGCCCGGAATAGGTATGAATCACGTACCACTGTTTGTCATTCTCCGCCACAGATAACCTCACTACGGGGATAACCGGGGAAACGGCGGCTGGCCGCCCCTTCGGACGGCCCGGCTATTCCCACGGGGCCGGTCGCTACCCGCCCACGAATACCTTATTCACCAGCTGGGAAAAGCCGTAGTCCAGCGCCCCCAGGACGACACCGGCGATGATGGTGACGATGAGCACCATACCCGTCAGGTAAAGCACCTCCCGCCGGCTGAGCCAGACGACCTTCTTCAGCTCATTGATAATTTCGCCGAAATAGCGAAAGAGCCGGAATCCCCGGCGTTTTTTGGTGGCCGCTGGTTGTGTCATCGCCCCAACTTCCCCCAAGCCCCGGCCGCGCCGGCTACTTGGCCTCCCGGTGCAGCCGGTGTTGCCGGCAGCGGGGGCAGTATTTGTTCAGCTCCAGGCGCTGCGTGTCGTTCTTGCGGTTTTTGGTAGTTGTATAGTTGCGCTCCTTGCACTCGGTACAGGCAAGGTAAATCACGCCTCTGGCTTCCGCTTTCTTGGCCATAAACTATTCCAGAATCTTGGTAAAGGTGCCGGCCCCTACCGTCCTGCCTCCTTCGCGGATGGCGAACCGCAGCCCTTCCTCCAGGGCTACCGGGTAAATGAGCTTGATTTTCATGTTGATGTTGTCGCCGGGCATGACCATCTCCACGCCTTCGGGCAGCTCGATGGTGCCGGTGACGTCGGTAGTGCGGATGTAGAACTGGGGTTTGTAGCCGTTGAAGAACGGCGTATGGCGGCCGCCCTCGTCCTTGGTCAGCACGTAGACCTGGGCCTCGGCGTAGGTATGCGGCTTGATAGACCCCGGGGCCGCCAGCACCTGGCCGCGCTCGATTTCGTCGCGCTCCACGCCGCGCAGCAACGCCCCCACGGCGTCGCCGGCCTCGGCCTGGTCGAGCGACTTGTGGAACATCTCCAGGCCGGTGATGACCACCTTGCGCGGCTCGTGGTGCAGGCCGACGATTTCGACTTCGTCGCCGACCTTAATCGTGCCGCGCTCGACGCGCCCGGTGGGCACGGTGCCCCGCCCCTTGATGGAGAAGACGTCCTCGACGTGCATCAGGAAGGGCTGGTCCTTGGGGCGCTCCGGCACCGGGATGTAGTCGTCCACGGCGTCCATCAGCTTGAGAATCTGGCCGCACCACTGGCACTCGCGCTTGCCGCAGCCGCACTCCAGGGCCTTGAGGGCGCTCACCCTGACGACGGGAATCTCGTCGCCGGGGAACTCGTACTTGGAGAGCAGCTCGCGCACCTCAACCTCCACCAGCTCCAGCAGCTCCTCGTCGTCCATCATGTCCACCTTGTTCAGCGCGACGACGATGTAAGGCACCTGCACCTGGCGCGCCAGCAGGACGTGCTCGCGGGTCTGCGGCATGGGGCCGTCCGGGGCGCTCACCACCAGGATAGCGCCGTCCATCTGGGCGGCGCCGGTAATCATGTTCTTGATGAAGTCGGCATGGCCGGGGCAGTCAATGTGGGCGTAGTGCCGCTTGGCCGTTTCGTACTCAATATGGGCAATGGCAATGGTCAGACCCCTGGCCTTCTCTTCCGGGGCGTTATCGATGCTCTCGAAAGCGCGGTATTCGGTCTTGCCGACACCGGCCTTGGAAAGCGTCAGCGTGATGGCCGCCGTGAGGGTCGTCTTGCCGTGGTCAACGTGGCCGATGGTACCCACGTTAACGTGTGGTTTTGACCTGTCGAATTTCTGTTTTGCCATTTCAACCTCCCTTTATTGCCGAGCCCACAATCAGATTCGAACTGATGACCCCGTTCTTACCAAGAACGTGCTCTACCAACTGAGCTATGTGGGCGTCGGTCTTATTATACAGATTTTTATGACTATTTGTCTATAGCTTTATTTTCTATCCGAGACGGCAAAAGTGGTGGAGGGGGCAGGATTCGAACCTGCGTAGCCCTTAGGGCGGCAGATTTACAGTCTGCTCCGATTAACCACTCCGGCACCCCTCCGCAAGCACTGCCGCTTAAAAACCCAGCCCGAGGAGGGATTCGAACCCGTCAGCCTACCGATTACAAGTCGGTTGCGCTACCATTGCGCCACTCGGGCACAGCCCTTAACCCTGGTAAAGACAAAGCGGGCAACCTAACAATTATAAGAACGCCCCGGTCAAAAGTCAAGCTGCGGAGGCGCCCGAAACCGCTCGTGGCGAGCCTACGAACCGCTCGTGGTGAGCCCGTCGAACCACGTCAGCGGTAGATAATGCCGCCCAGCCGGCGGCGGAAGTAGTAGCCGGCGATAAGCCCCAGGGCCAGCCCGCCGATGTGGGCCTGCCAGGCCACCCCCGGGATGAAAGACCAGATGACGAAAAACACCAGCACCACCACCCAGAGGGGCATGGGGAAGAGAAACCACAACAGCACCCGGAGTCGCGGCATCAGCACCACCAGCACCCCGGCGATGGCGTAGACGGCCCCGGAGGCCCCCACGGCCACCGACAGTGGCTCGCCCCAGAGCAGGTAAAGGGCGTTGCCGGCGATGCCGCCCAGGAAATAGACCAGAAGGAAACGCCCGCTGCCGACCAGCCGTACCAGAAAATTGCCGAAGAAAAAGAGGACGAGCATGTTGCCGATGAGATGGCCGAAACCGGCGTGGATGAACATGGCGGTAACTATCGTCCAGGGGCGCTCGGGGAAGTAATACGGTATCAACCCCAGGTAGTAGGTAAAGCGGTCGCCGATAATCTCGCCGGAACCCCAGGGGTAGCGCGCCTCGCCGGAGAAGGCCACGGCCAGGTAGAGCATGAGATTGGCGATAATCAGCGCCATTACCGGGTTAAGGCCAATATTACGGTAAACGCGGTAGCGCTGGGGGCGCCCGGCGGAGGGGGGCCTCATATAGTCGCGGTCATTTAACGGCAATCGTTTGAATCCTTAAAGCAATGCATCTCCTCTCTTATATTATAGCATCTTGAGCCGCCGGTTGCAGTCCGGCCCGCCTTGACTTGAAGGCGGGAAAAGGCGATAATATTGAGGAATCGCTGCCAAGTTCCCGAGTAGCTCAGTCGGTAGAGCGGGCGGCTGTTAACCGCTTGGTCGTTGGTTCGAGTCCAACCTCGGGAGCCAGTCCCACCCCGGCGCTCCGGCGATTCTTCCCGCCCGGATTCAAACGATGTTACCCGCACCAGAAGGCAGCCGCTACCGCTGGTATATCCTGCTCCTGGCCATGGGGACCTACGGCTCCATCGCCGGGGCGGCCCGGCTCTGCATGCCGGTGCTCTTCCCCGAGATTTCCGACCAGCTGGGGCTGAACATGGTGGCCATCGGCACCATCTGGGGCATGGACCCCCTGGCCGGGATATTCCTGGGCCTGGTGGGGGGACTGCTGGCCGACCGCTTCGGGGTGAAGCGCACCCTGACGGTGGTCTGCATGCTGTCCGGCGTCTTCGGGGCGCTGCGCGGTTTTTCGGTGGACTTCCTCAGCATGGCGGCGTTCATGTTCCTCTTCGGCCTGACGGCGGCGGTCACGCCGAGCATCGTCCCCAAGGTCACCGCCGTGTGGTTCTCCGGCAAGCGCCTCAGCCTGACCAACGGCCTGCTCAACGTGGCCTGGTCCATCGGCTCGGTGGTGGCCACCCTCTCCAGCGCCGTGCTGCTCTCCCCGCTGCTGGGCGGCTGGCGCGGCGTGCTCTTTTTCTTCGGGGCGCCGCCGTTCCTGCTGGGGCTGCTCTGGTGGTTCACCGGCCGCGAGCCCAAGCAAGGCGACGCCGCCGGCGCCCCGGTAACCGGCCAGCCGCTCAAAAGGTCGCTGGCGCACGTCATCCGCATCCGGGACGTCTGGCTCGTGGGGGGTATCCTGCTGGCCTACTGGGGCGCCAGCATGGGGTTCGGAGGCTACCTGCCCACCTACCTGCGCAACATCGGCTGGGAGCCGGTAGCGGCCGACAGCGCCATGACGCTGTTCAGCGGCATCGGGGTCATCGGGGTGATGCCCATGGTGCTCTATTCCGACCGGATAGGATCGCGGCGGGTGGTGATGTTCGTCGCTATCCTGCTGCTGGCGCTGAGCATCGGGCTGCTACCCTTCGTCGGCGCCACCGGCGTCTGGGTGCTGCTGCTGCTGGGCGGGCTGCTGCGCTCCGGCGTGATGGCGCTGGCCAACACGCTTATTTTTGAGATTAAAGAGGTGGGCGGCACCTACGGGGGGACGGCCATCGGCCTGACCAGCACTTTGGGGATGGTGGGGGCCTTCGCCTCGCCGCCGCTGGGCAACAGCCTCACCGCCTTCAGCAACGGCGCGCCGCTGTTCTTCTGGGGGCTATTGGCGGCGGTGGCCCTGCCGCTGGTCTTCATCGTCAGGGAGACCGGCTCCCGGCCCCGCCTGCCCGCGGCCGGGGCTTCCCCACTCTAGCGCGTATGCGTGCCGTAGGCGATGTGCGTGCCGCCCTCCGGATACCTGAAGCCGCTGGCGGCTATTTGCACCATGTGCCGCCCCAGGTCTTCGGCGGCCTGCATGCACTTGGGCAGCTCCTTCACCTCGCCCTTGCCGCCGGCGTAAGCGGCCACGAAGCTGGCCGGCAGCATCCGGCGGGTGACCATGTAGAAGTATAGGTCTTTGACGGCATCAACCAGCCCGAAGCTACCGGCCACCGCCACCACGCCGCCCACCTTGTTGGCCAGGTTGCGCTCCGGGCGGTTGAGGACGATGGTGCGGTCGATGACGGTCTTGCCCTGGGCCGTCATGTTGTAAAAATAGACCGGCGTGCCGTAGAGGATGCCGTCGGCGGCCAGCATCTTATCGGCCAGGACGGGCATCTCGTCGGCGATGTGGCACTCCCCGGTGTGCCAGCAGGCCATGCAGCCGTCGCAGGGCTTGATATCGTGCTCGACCACCCGGTAGAGCTCGGTGGCCGCCCCTTCCCGGGCGGCGCCGGACAGCGCCCGGTCGAGCAGGATTTCGGTGTTGCCGCCCCGGCGCGGGCTGAACGAAAGGGCCAGGATTTTCACGCTTGCCTCCTTTTAGAGCCGTATCGGTTACGGCTATTATAACATCCGGCGGCGGGGCCGGAAAACAGTCCCCCCGTACGATGCCGCCCCATCATTGACAAAGGCTAAGATATCCCATAGACTGCAACTGCCTGACTATGGAGGCAAAGGAGAGAAGGAAGATGCGCAAAACAAGGTTATTAGTTACGCTGGGAATAATCGCTATCATCGTCGCCGGTCTATTGCTGGCGGCGGGCTGCACCGGCGGCGAAGCCGGCAGCGGCAGCGGCGTCAGATTTATAGACCTGACCAGCCTGACCAAACTGGCGCCGGACGAGGCGACGATGATGATTTACGCCGATATGAAGGCCATCATGGAAGACACCGACCTGGGCGAGATGTACGAGAACATGGAAGCCGAGCTTGACGAGGCCAACGAGCTGGGCATCACCCCCAGCAGCGTCAAGCACTTCGGGATTATCGTGGTGGATAACGACGAGATTACCGTCGTCGGCGCCGATTTAGACCTCGACCTCATCCACGCCAAGCTGGCCGAGGAGGGCAGCACGTCGGAGGACTACCTGGGCTTCGAGGTCTGGCTGGGCGGCAACGATATGGCCTGGGCGATAATGGACGATACCCTGCTGATAGGCTCGGAGGACGGCGTCAAGGCCTGCCTGATAGCCATCAATAGCGGCGCGACGGCCTACGCCGGCAGCCAGGACATCCGGGATACCCTCGACAGGATGTCCGACGGCGTCATGACCATGTTGATGACCGGCGACCAGTTCTACCCCGGTTCTCTCTACGCGGGCATCACCATAGACAAAATCAGCTCCGAGGGCATGAAGATGGTGGGCCTGATTAAATTCGCTAACGATGACGAGGCGACCGACGTTGAGGCCGAAATGAAGGCGAGCATGGATATGGAAGAGATGGCCATGCTCAACATGTCGGTCTCGCGGAGCGGGAGCTTCGTCGAATTCTCCGCGGACATTGATATGGGAGAGGGGATGTTGCCCTGGTAATGGGGCGGCCTAGAACTCGATTTCCTTGAGGTCGGGGCTGACGATGAGCTTGGGCTCGGTGACCGACTGGATATCCTCCGGCGTGAGGCCGGCGAACAGCTCCCGGAGCACCATCCCCTTGGGGGTAATTTCAATCACGGCCAGGTCGGTGAAGAGCAGGCTCACCCGGCCCATGGCCGTGGCCGGGTAGGACAGTTCCTTGACGACTTTATAATCGCCGTCGCGGGTGGTGTGCTCCATGGCGATAAAGAGCTTTTTGGCGCCGGCGCATAAATCCATCGAGCCGCCGATGTTGCCCACGAAGAGTCCCCGCGCCGGGTTCGACCAGCCGGCGTAGTCGCCGCGGGCGTTGATTTGCAGCGCCCCCATCACGGCCACGTCGATGTGCCCGCCGCGTATCATGCCGAAGGACTCGGCGATATCAAAATAGGAGGTGCCCGGCAGCGCCGTCACCGCCTGGCAACTGGCGTTGATTAAGTCCTGGTCAATGTCGTCGCCGGCGGCCAGCGGCCCGGTCTTGAGCATGCCGACCTCCGATTGCAACGTTATGTCACGTCCCTCAATCCAGTCCGAGATGAGCGTCGGTATGCCGATGCCCAGGTTGACGTAGGTGCCGTCATCCAGCTCCTTGGCCACCCGCAGGGCAATCAGCTCCCGCGACAGACCCTTGAGTTTAACCCTCTCCGACATGGTAATTATTCCTCTTTCTAGTCTATGGTAATGGCAAATTGGGGCCGCGGCACCTTAATTACGCGGTGCACGTAAATCCCGGGGGTATGCACGTCGTCGCCTTCCATTTCCCCGGCCTCCACCAGGGTCTCCACCTCGGCGATGGTCACCCGGGCCGCCGTGGCCATAACGTGGTTGAAGTTGCGGGCCGTCTTGGCATAGCGGAGGTTGCCCTCCCGATCGCCGACGAAGGCGTGGACAAAGGTATAGTCCGGTTTCAGGGCGTACTCCAGCACGTACTCCTGGCCGTCGATAATCCTGGTCTCCTTGGGCGTCTTGTTGGTATCGATGTTGGTGACGATGCTTTCCTCGATGACCGAGCCGACGCCGGTGGGGGTGTAGAAGGCGGGAATGCCGGCGCCCCCGGCGCGGTATTTTTCGGCCATGGTGCCCATGGGGTAGACCTCAAACTCGATTTCGCCGGCCCTAACGGCCTGCTCGAAGGGGTCCTGCATCCCCTTGCTGGCCGAGCGGAACAGGCCGTAGGAATCGACGACCTTTTTCAGCTGGCCATTCTGCACCAGCGTCCTCAGCTCGTCGGCGGCGCCCAGCAGCGGGCCGCAGCCGCAGGTAAGCGTTAAATCCTTGGTGCCCTTGCGGATAAGGGCCTGCAGCAAGTCGCGGGGGACGCCGCAGGCAAAAAAGCCGGGGATGGCAATCATGGCGCCGTCTTCGATATCGGCGATGGCTTCGTCGATGCCGGGGTAGACTTTATCCAATCTTGAGCTCCTCCTGGTTCTAGGTTATGGGGCGGATTTCGTAGCCAATGCGCTTCAGGGCGTCCTCCAGGGCAATCTCCATGCAGCTGAAAGAGCGTACCGGGCCCAGGTCGGCCAGGCACGGCTCCAGCGCCAGGGCCATGTTGGTCTGCATGTCGGCGATGATGCACTCCGCTCCCAGCAGCCGGACGGTGCGTATCACCTTGGCCAGCCGGGCGGCGACTTCGCTATCATCGGCGATGGTCGCCGAGAGGTCGAGGAGGATGACCCGCGTCTTGGCCTTCTCGACGTGGTTGAGCAGGTTGACGGTGATGTCCTCGCAGCGCTCCACGTCGAGGTGGCCGACGATAACCATTACCGAGAGCCCCGGGTAAAGCTCAAACACAGGGGCGGCCAGTGTCTTCCATTTGTCCAATTTAGTCTCCAGGGCGTCGACGCGGGCCTTGACCTCGGCCTCGGCGCCGCTCCAGGGGCGGTACTTGGCGAAATAGCCCACGCCGCCGACGTATTTGCCGTTGGAGTCGTAGAGGTGCGAGGCGCTGACGCGCACCGGTACCAGCTTGCCGCTTTTGGTGCGGGTCTTGGTTTCCAGGTTGTGGACGGTGCCGCCCGCCTCGTATATCTTGCGGTTGGCATCCCGGGCGGCCTCGATGCTCTCGTAGACCTCGACGATGCTCTCGCCGATGAGCTCGTTCATGTTGCGCTCGGTCAGCTGGCAGGCTTCCTTGTTGGCGAACTTGATGATTCCTTCGGCGTTGATGGCGAGAATGGCATCGGGGCAGCCGTTGAGCAGCGCCTCCAGATGCCCGCTACGCGGGGCGGCTACTTGTTTATCCATTGACTCTACCTCCTATTATACCAGACGATATCTCGTGAAACCTGTATCCTAGGATATAGTCCTTAATACCTAAGTATACACCTTAATAGCAATTGTCAAAAGACCGCCCCCGGCGTGATTGTAAAAATTGCCCCCGTCCCCTATTATAGAAATAGCCAGACTTTTTATGACGAACCAAGCAGCCGCGGCCGATACGATTACCTTTCTGGGGACGGCCGGCGCCCGCTTCATGGTAAGCCGGCAGCTGGCGGCCTCCGGCGGCATCTGGCTCAGCCTCGCCGGCACGCAAATTCTCCTCGACCCCGGCCCGGGGAGCCTCGTCCAGTCCGCCAAGCGCAAGCTCAACGCCGAAAAGCTCAGCGCCATCATCCTCTCCCACCGCCACCTGGACCACAGCGCCGATACCAACGTGATGATTGAGGCCATGACCAACGGCGGCTTCCACCAACACGGCGCGCTCTACGCCCCCGCCGACGCCCTGGACACAGAACCCGTTATCTTCAGCTACCTGCGTAACTTCGTCGCCGAAATCGTCACGCTTAAGGCGGAGACCACCTATAGCGTGGACGAGGTTAGCTTCACCACCTCGGTGCGCCACGACCACCCCGTGGAGACCTACGGCCTGGTCTTTGAGGCGGCGGGGCACCGCTTCGCCTATATCGCCGACGGCCGCTACTTCCCCGAGCTTGCCGCCAGCTACCGCGGCGCCGAGCTTATCATCATCAATACGGTGCTCACCGAGCCGCGGCCGCCCATCGCCCACCTTTCTTTGCCCGACGCCGAGCGGCTGATAACGGAGATTAAGCCCAGGACGGCCATCCTGAGCCACTTCGGGATGCACGTCTGGCAGGCGCGCCCCTGGGTCGTGGCCGAAGAGATGAGCCGGCGCACCGGCAGCCGCGTCATCGCCGCCCGCGACGGCATGAAATTCGACCTGGCCGGTCTGGAGTCCAGCCCGGCGGCGGCGAAGGTTGAGAAAAATGGATAGCCAGCGCTTCGAACGGCTGGTCGCCGAGGCCATCGCCCGGCTGCCCGAGGAGTTCCAGGAGCGGCTGGAGAACATCGACATCGTCGTGGCCGACCGGCCCACGCCGCAGCAGCTGGACGACGCCGGCGGTAAAGAGGGCGGCACGCTGCTGGGCCTCTACGAGGGCGTGCCCCTGACCGAGCGCACCCAGGGCTACGGCTTCGTCATGCCGGACAAAATCAGTATCTTTCAGGGACCCATCGAGGCCATGTGCCGCGATGACCGCCAGATTGTCGCCGCGGTGCGGCGCGTCGTGCGGCACGAAATCGCCCACCACTTCGGTATCAGCGACGACCACCTGCGCGACATCGGCCGCTACTAGGCCGTAAGCCGCCCGACCATGTAGCCTCCACGCGCCGTATAGCCGAACTCGGCGCGGTAATACTCGCGCGCCCCCACGCCGCTCAGGACGCCCAGCTCCGCCGCCCCAAACTCGTCGCCGGCGATGCGCTCGGCCTCCCGCAGCAGCGTCTTGCCCAGGCCCTTGTGCTGGGCGGCGTCGGCCTGTTGGCCGCTCAAAGGCACCTCCGGCCCGAAGACGTGCAGCTCCCGCACCAAAGCGCGCTGGCCGTCCGCCTCCGGCTGGATTCTAAGGCGCAGCAGGCCGAAGAGCGTCTCGCTCTCGTCCTCGTAGGCGAGGAAAATTTCCTGGCCGCCGGCGGCTTCGTAGTCCCGCCGGACGAGCCGCGGCGCGCCGATTTCGCAGCCCGCCCGCGCCCGGTGGCCGTACTCGCGACAGCGGATGCAGCGGCAGGCGTCACCCCGCGCCCGCATCAGTTCCCGCACGTTATCGCGCAGCGAGTCCTTGAGGCCGGCCACGATGAACTTGGCGGGGATATCGCGCAGCACCCGCGAGATGCGCACGTAAGGGGGGACTTCCCGCTTGATGGCGGCGATGAGGTTCATCATCGTTCCATTATCGTAAGGAACATAGCGCCCCTCGCGATACCAGCGCTCCAGTTCCGTACCCTCGACAACCATCGTCGGGTAGAGCTTGAGCCCGTCGGGGCGGAAGCGCGCGTCACTGAAGAGCTGGCGCGACATTTCCAGGTCTTTTTCCGGCGTGGCGCCGGGCAGGCCGGGCATCCAGTGGTAATAGACCTTGAAGCCGCTTTTTCGCAAGCGCGCCGTGGCCGTCGCGACCTCGGCCACGCCGTGGCCCCGCCGCACCAGCCGGAATATCTCATCGTCCAGGGTCTGCACGCCCAGCTCGACCCGCGTGGCGCCGAAGTCGAGCAGGCGCTTTATTTCGGCGTCGCCGCACCAGTCGGGCCGCGTCTCGATGCAGAGGCCGGTGACGCGGTTTTCGGCCGTCTCGTTGATTTTTTTAGCCTCCTCAAGGCTGGCCGAGGGCGCGCCGTTGAGGCCGTCGTAGCAGCCCTTGATGAACGCGTACTGGTACGCCTCGGGGCGGGCCAGAAAGGTGCCCCCCATGATGATAAGCTCGATTTTAGCGGTGGGGTGGCCCATGTCGCGGAAGATGCGCAAGCGCAGCTCCGCCTGGCGGCGGGCGTCGTAGTCGCAGGCGCGGGCGCGCAGCACTGCCGGGGACTCCGGCGTGTAGCTCTGGGGTGTGGCGGCGTAGGTGGGGCAGTAGAGGCAGGTGCCGGGGCAGGGCGCCGGGGAGGTCATCACCGCCAGCGGCGTCACGCCGGAGATTGTCCTTGCAAATTTCCTCATCTTAACTTAGTATTGAACCGTCAACCATCAGTATACCAGATTCGCGCTGCCGCTATCTTTTACCCACGGCGAAAAAGAGAAGCGAAAATGGCTAAAAAATCTACCGGCTGCACTATCGTCATCGTCGGCGTGGTAATCGTCTTTCTGGTCGTCCTTATCGGTCGTTTTATCAGTTCTTCCGACGAAGACACCCCCGCCACTACCCAACCCTCCGCAACTACCGAGGCAACGGCAACGTCTCCGCCCGAGGTGGAAATCGACCTCGTCGCGGCGCAGGAACAGGGGCTCGTATCCGTCAGCGCCGCCGGCAGGAGCGCCATCAATTTCCTCAGCCTGAGCCTCGCTTCTCACAGCGACGACCCTCTTAAAATCACCATTCTCCCCGGGACGATGTTCGTGGCCCAGACCGCCGGCGTGCAGGACATGATGGTTATCACCAAAAAAACGCTGTCCCTGTCGCCTCACGGCAGCTTCGAGGACGTTACCGTGGACACCGCCTGCGCCAATATGACGCTGGACGTGCCCGAGCGGGCGGATAGTCTGGTGCTGAGTACCGGGGCCATCCCCGAAGACCTGGCCAAGCTGCTGGCGCTGGACGATTTCCAGATAGCGACTGACCTCGTCCAGCAGTTCGCCGTCTGGACGATTACTGATAACCCCGCCCGTGACGGCTACGTGGGCATCGTGTCAAACGGTTCCGGCTCCGGCCCGACCGACGAGCAAATAGAGCAAATCAAGGAATTATTCAGCCTGGCGGCCATCCCCCTCGACCGCTATCAGGCGCTGAACTAACATGGTCATCCCGGACAAGGACGAGAATACGGCCAAAATCTTCGATAAAATAGCCCCGGCGTGGTACGGCTTCCGCCACCGCACCATCTTCCCCCGGGAGCTGACCGAACTGGCGGCAAGGTGGCGGGGGGGCAAGCTCTTAAACGTGGGCTGCGGCCACGGGGCGGACTTCCTGCCCTTCAAAGGCAGCTTTGAGCTTCACGGCGTGGACTTCTCCGCCGGGATGCTGGCCCAGGCGCGCCGCTACGCTAAAAAATACCATCTGGGCATCAACCTGGCTCAGGCCGACGCCCGCCGCCTGCCTTACGATGACAACAGCTTTGACTGGGCCATCGCCGTGGCCACCTATCATCACATCGAAACCGAGGCAGGGCGGCTGGAAGCCTTGCAAGAGCTAAGGCGCGTCCTCAAAGCAGGCGGCGAGGCCTTTATCACCGTCTGGAACCGCGGCCAGCCCCGCTTCTGGCTGCGGGGGAAGGACACGCAGGTGCCCTGGCGCAGTAAGAACGAAACGCTCTACCGCTACTACCACCTCTTTACTTACGGCGAGCTTGAGAAGCTGGCGAAAAAGGCGGGCTTTACGGTACTGAAAATCTCCCCGGAGAAACGCTATCGTTTTCCGGTCAAGTATTTCTCCAGGAATATCTGTATGCTGGTTAGAGCAGCCTCTCCTTGAGCTCCTTCAGGTTGACCACGTCCTCGCGGTTGTAGGCCAGCAGCGTCTCCAGGGCCTCCAGGTCGAAGGCCTCCACGTAGCGCCACCAGAGCCGCACCGCCTCGCGGCCGTCCACCTCCCGGAGCTGGCGCGCGATGCCCAGCTGCCGCTCCACCGCCTTGAAGCCGCCGCGCAGGCTACAGCGCCAGCAGTCGTACATCAGGTCGCGGTGGGCGAGCACATCCTCCAGGTTGACCCCCAGCCGGGCGTGGATAAAGGGCAGGTCGAAACGGCTGCCGTTATAGGTATAGAGGATATCGGCGCCGTCAACCGTTTCGAGCACGGCGTCGGCGGTGGCGTCGCGGCCCACCAGCTGCACCAGGCGGCCGTCCCCGCCGTCGCAGCGGTAGACGCCCACCACGGTAATGGCGTCGTCCCAGGCGGAAAGCCCGGTGGTCTCGATATCCAGATAGGCCTCGACCGGCGGCATGAGCGACCCCGCTGACAGCGCTTTACCCCATTATACATCAAGCCGGGGCCTTAGCGCGCCGTGGTCACGCGCAGGGTCTGGCCGTCGGTGACGAAGTCGATACTGCCGCTCTCGTCGGTGTAGTAGACGCATCCCGGACTGACGAAACCATCGAGCCGGGCGACGACCTCGTCGTCCGGGTGGCCGAAGCGGTTATCTGCCCCGCAGGAGATGACGGCCACCGGCGGGGCGGCCACCGCCAGGAACGCCGCCGTGGTGGAGGTATTCGAGCCGTGGTGGGCCACCTTGAGCACGCTCACCTCCCCCACCGCCC
>Ga0307445_10000470_pt1 | contig 21892 bp, 10 predicted proteins | sample SalMarSW160330MG_FD_202147 | JGI IMG/M metagenome (GOLD analysis project Ga0307445, IMG submission 202147) | Salt marsh sediment microbial communities from the Plum Island Ecosystem LTER, Massachusetts, United States - SW1603-30 | ecosystem: Environmental > Aquatic > Marine > Intertidal zone >... | reverse complement strand
GTTGTAATCGGAGATCGGAATCTTTGGACAGTAGATCCCCTCGAAGGCAAAATAATCGATGGTAAAATTTATGGACGAGGCGCCCTCGATGATCATGCAGGGATGGCGAAGTGCATCGAGATGTTAAGGGTTCTAAAGGAATCAGGTGTCGAACTGGAGGGTGATCTTGTTTTAACCCTCGTACCGGGAGAGGGTGCAACGGATTTTGGCCTGCCCTGGGTCGTAGAACACAGGCCTGAACTAATTGCAGCGGATTGGTACCTCGCGGGGAGCATTGGACCAATATTTGGCAAGCAGGGAGGCCACTTCTGGGCCAAGTTGACAGTAACCGGATTTATGCACCACCCTCCTAGAGGAATCAATGCCGTCCATCAAATGATGGAGATCTTACCTGCTATAATCGATGTGGATCGCTGGATGACTTGGGAAGATGACCCGTTATTTTCTGGTTTGAAGCCTCGAGTGGATGTGACCGCCATTAGCAGTGGAGATGCCTCCGACGTTGCAGTCAACGTCATGCCGGCGAAGGTAGAGGCGCTTCTGGATGTACGTATGTTTCCGAATCAAAATGTACCGCAAACGGTATCGGAATTAAATCAGTTACTCGAGGAATTAAAGGAAGCGAATCCCGGTATGCAAGTTGAGCTTGAGATAACTAACGTTCAAAAAGTCCCTGAACACGTTTGGGATATGATTACAGAAGATGATCCCCTTGTACAGAAAATTTTAGAGTTCAGCCGAGAGTACGAGGGCAATCCGGATATTGAGATGAAATGGAGAGGAGGTATAGCAGGAGGCAGGCCAGATTTCTGGAACGCTGGTGCGATCGTAATCTTTTCTGGAGGCTTAGAGCTTCCGGGCAGCGGAGGCGGCGCACACGGAGCCGATGAATTTGTCAGAATCGACGGGCTAGTTCAAATGACTCAAATCATGGTGGAATTCGTACAAAGGGTTTTGGAGGATGGGATCAGCTCTCCTGTCAAAACGCCGAGAGATTAGGGACAAATCTGCACGCACTCAAATTATTGGACACGATATTTTTTGAGCGCTTCTTCGTTGAATTCAATTCCTAATCCCGGTTTGTCAGGAATTTCCATATAGCCGTCTTTGGCCACCACGAAATCTTTGTAGATTTTGTCTTCTACTCTGACCTCGATTTCACGCATGAAATATTCGACCCAAAGGGCATCAGGAATCGCACCCACCATGTGCATGTGCACCTCTTGTTCCCAGTGAGGAGAGATAGGCATATGATAGGCCTTGGCAAAAGCAGCCACTTTCATGAATTCTGTGATTCCCCCCAGAACTGTTGCATCGGGTTGAATAATGTCGATCGCCCGGCTGTTAATAAGATCCCGGAATCCCCACAGAGTATACTCCAGCTCACCGGACGCAACAGGGATGTCGAGGACATCAGCTACAAGCTGACTGCCTTGGAGATCATCCGGGCGAACCGGTTCTTCGAAGAAATAGGCATCTTGTTCTTCCAGCGCTCTTCCGACTTTGATCGCAGTAGGTGCATCGTAAGCATTGTTGGCATCGATGAGCAGTTTAACGTCTGGGCCGATAACCTTGCGCGCCATTTTTACTCTCTCGATATCTTCCCTCACACTCACTGCTCCGATCTTGATCTTCACAGCAGTGTAGCCGTGTTTGAGATAGAGCTCCATCTCTTCAGCAAGGCCTTTGAGACCTTTTCCCTTGTGATAATACCCACCGCTTGCATAACATGGCACTTGCTTGCGATCTCCTCCCAAAAGCCTGTATAAAGGCAAATCGAAGTACTTACCTTTGATATCCCAAAGAGCGATATCTACCCCGCTCATCGCCCGGATTGCCGATCCTTTTCGGTCACGGCGCATCTCCATATACATCATGGCCCAAAGCGATTCTGTACAAAGGGGGTCCTTCCCTACGAGGAGAGGTTTCAGCTTCCGTTCGATGATCGAGCCAACAGAGAAAGGCTCACCGATTGGTACACAGCTTAATCCGACGATGTCCTCGTCTGTTTTGATTTTAATAATCGTCAAATCCCTCTCTTGAACCTTTCTTGTGGCAAAGAAAATAGGCCGATCCAGCGGAACAGCTAAAGCCATGGTCTCGATATCTGTTATTTTCATACACAACTCCTCTTAATATTTATTGATCTTTTCACTCTCCGGGAGCCGGAATTATAACCTGCTCCTAACGGGTGACCACACGATTATTGTATATAATATTTTGTATATTTTTTCAATAAAAATCTTACCAAAAAAAATCCATGGAATCGAATCTTAGCACATTCCATTGTGCTGCATCAAAGAGTTTTCCAATACAATCTCTTCCCTTGTGCATAAAGATACGTCGGAGTGAATTTCATTTTTTTCTAATATGTGTAAAATATATAATATATTGACATAGGAATTTTCGATGATTTATGCTATCCCTAATGTCTACCGGTGAGCTTGATCGTTTGCACGCTGCATTCTCCCTTCGTTTTTCCTTTAAGCTCCACTTGCTCTTTTTGTTAATCTTGGTTCTTCCCGGATGGTCTCAAGTTGAGGGACTAAAGGATTCAAGGGAACTTTATTACATCCAAAATGCCGATATCAAGATCAACGGTAAATTGGATGAATCAACGTGGAAGACTCTTTCTCCCATAAAAAATTGGTATCAACTGACTCCTAACGAAGGGGAAAAGCCCTCCGAAAGAACAGTAATGTGGTTTTTCCATGACGAAGATGCTATTTATCTTGGCGCTCGTTTATTCACTAAAAACATGTCCGCACTTGTTACCCGCAGTTTGGAAAGAGATAGTCATAGTTCGGATCAGGACGCCATTGCCATTATTCTTGACACTCTCAATGACAACCGGACCGCTTTTGGATTCATTGTCTCTTCAGCAGGGGTCCGTACAGATATCGCCATATATGACGATGCAGAGACGGGAAGCACTCCGTGGAATACGGATTGGAATGCCTTCTGGGATGCAGCGACTTACCGGCATTCGGATGGTTGGAGTGCAGAAATCCGCATCCCATTTTCCAGTTTGCGTTATAAGACAAAGGACAATCAGACAGAGATGGGATTGATCTTGTGGAGATATATCGCAAAAAATGTCGAATACGACATCTTCCCTGCCATCCCAAATAAATGGGGTTTGAGTGCTTATAAACCAAGCCAAGCTCTGGATGTGAGATTTAAAAATATAAGAACAAAACATCCTGTTTACATCAGACCGTATGTCCTGGGTGGTGTAGAACAGGAGAACATTCTTCAACCTTCCCGAATATCTTATAAGCTCGAAAACCGATACACAGGAAATATCGGACTTGACATCAAGTACAATCTCACGAGCAACCACGTCTTGGATGGAACCCTGAATCCGGACTTTGCTCAAGTAGAAGCAGATGATCAGCGTATCAATCTTACACGCTTTTCCCTTTTTTTCCCAGAGAAGCGCCCTTTTTTTCAAGAACGATCGGATCTTTTCGATTTTCGCATACCTGTGGGAGGACAAAAGCTATTCCACAGCCGGACAATTGGAATTTTTGAGGGGCGCAGTGTTCCTATAATCGGCGGAATCCGCATGACTGGGCGAACAGGAAACTGGCAGTTTGGATTTCTCGAGATGCAGACAGCAGTATCCGAAATCGATGACCGATCAATAGCTTCGGAAAATTTTGGGGTGTTCCGAATCAAGAGAGAATTCAAGAGTGATGGATCATATGTTGGGGGAATGTTGACTTCGAGAACGGATTTTAATGGAAATTACAACCTCGTCACAGCGCTCGACACGGATATCAGTCTTTCCGCTCCGTATGCTTACTTGAAACTCAGATTGGCTCAAAGTTCAGAACCGGGATCACATTTTCAAAAAAGTTTTATGGGAGCTGTCACTCTAGAGAGCCAAATCCGGCGCGGATTCTCCTATGCATTCGTTGCGCGACATGTCGGGAGTGAATTTAATCCAGGATTGGGCTATTTATACAGGGGTAACGTAAACCTTCTGTATAACCGTCTTGAATACATTTGGATTCCAAATACTGGGAGTGGAATTCAAAGCCATGGTTTTCAAAACAAAATGATAGGGATATGGAACAGCGAAACAGGAGATTTTGAAACATTCGACAATAATCTGTATTGGGAAGCTCTTTTCCGCTCCGGCATTTATGTGATTGCCAATCTCAAAATAATGGAAGAAAATCTTCGAAACTCTTTTTTTGTCGGCGATGTTGAAATCGAACCTGGTAGGTATCGCTTTGCCTATGTCGATGCTAATTTTCAATCTCCATCAGGCCTGCCCTTTCAATTTGGAATAAAAGGGATCGGAGGAGGATATTATGGAGGCTGGCAGCTAGGTAGCGAGATTTTTTCTTCATGGACAATGAGTTCTCATTTAACCATGAGGATAGATTATATCTATAACTTCGTTAAGATTGGAGAGCAAACTTACGAGCCCCATGTGGTAAGATTCCGGATACTATCAGCCTTGAATAAATCGCTCTCGGCAAACGCTTTCATCCAGTACAGCAGTGATCTCAAGCAACTATCATCCAATTTCCGCGTGCGTTTCAACCCTTCTGAGGGAGTCGATCTGTACATAGTTTACAACGAAGGAATACATACATCTCTACTCCACGAATTTCCCCCTCTCCCGCGATCTCTGGGACGATCTATTCTGATCAAATTTAATTATACATTTATTATTTGATTTACGTGTTATTTGGACTTATCGTGGGCAGAAAGATCGAACAAGGTCTCTAGAGGAAGTGGTTTGGCTGGAATCCTGCTGGTAAAATCCTGGCTGCATACTTTGTTCTCGGAGAGCACTTTCGAAAAAATCCCTAGTAAAGAGGGATAACAAAACCGTCCTTGGCATCTCCCCATCCCTGTTCTCGAAAACAGCTTGATCTCTTCCAAACTGCAAGAGTTATTCTCGAAAAGATGGGATATCATTCCAAAATTAACCTCTTCGCAACGACAGATTATTGTCTCATCCGTTAGCAAATCGAGGAGGCCTGGACGGAAGGAATAAATTTTCCTTAAAAAATGCTGATACCACGAAAGACAGTGAATTTTTTTTTGCAAAACAGAGAGACGCCTATCGGCCTCTGCACCGGAAATGCGTCCCAAATAGCGAGCAACTTCATTCCCGACAAGTTCTCCTTCCAACACAGCTTTTTTGACACCACAAATTCCCGTACAATCCCCAGCCACATGAATCCCTTCAACTGAAGTCTCGTAGTTGGAATTAACTTTCGGAAGCCACCCTCTTATTTGTGGATCACAGGTGTGTTCACAGCCCGCCATATGCGAAAATTGAGTGGAAGGGATAAATCCAAAGTTAAGGCATAATAAATCAGCGGCCATTTCTCTTTTGGTTCCTGGCATGGGGTGCCACTGCTTATCCACCTGAGCAATGACAACCTCTTTAAGACCATCGCTCCCTTTCGCTTCCAAAGGAACAGTGCTGTAATAAACAGGAACATGATGTTTTCGAAGGATATTGAGGTATTTGATCCCTTTTCCTAAGATTCCTGGCGCACGCAATAGATGCATGGTCCACCTCATCCATTGATTTAGTGAAGAGGCTTCCAACACAGCTTTTACATCAGCGCCTTTTTCGATGAGCTGAGAAGCAGTGTAGAATAGAAGAGGTCCTGTGCCCGCTATGATTATTTTCCCTGTAGGGATAATTCCTTGGCTTTTGAGTAGGATTTGTATGCCTCCTAGAGTCATCACTCCGGGTAAAGTCCATCCAGGAAATGCAACAGGACCTTCATAAGCACCTTCAGCGATCAATATTTTTTTTGCCTTGATCAGGGACTTATTGCTTTTATCGAAGGCAATAACGTTGTCATCAAATATTCCCCAAACAATGGTCTTATTCAGGAAATGGATGTCGACTTCGTTCAAATCACTCTGAAGATCGTCCAGGATTTTATGATCTTGGAGTTCCATAATATGGCCCTGGGTCTGAAGTGGTGGCGTGAGTGACCGAAAAATTTGTCCTCCATGATGAGGGTCCTCTCCTATGACTATCACGTCAACTCCCATGCGGGCAGCCGTTAGAGCCGCTCGGAGACCAGCTGGTCCAGCTCCTATCACCACAAAGTCTCGTTCTTCCAATCCCATTCTCCCTCTTTAATCTATGAATCGGTTCTGATCTTCATCCAGGGTTCAGCAAGAGTCTGGCATGCTCTGACTTTGGTTCCATCATCCAGCTCAACCAGGCATTCATGACATATCCCCATCCCACAGTAATATCCTCTTAAAGCATGCTTTTGGAATGTCTTTCCCATCGCTATTTTCCCCATCGCAAGAAGAACTGTTGCGAGGGTTTCTCCGTGATATGCTGTGGCGGATTCACCATCTACTTGAATAGTAAAAGGGGTTCCTCTTTCGACAGTCTCCAGACGCTTAAACATGCGCGAAGGCCTCCTTGAATATCGCTATCCTTATTATTTTTTTTCGACCAATTCTATCAATTTCAGAACATCTTCCTGATTAGGATCCAATCTAAGGGAAGAGTTCAGGGCTCTTAATGCTTCCTCTCTGTTGCCAATCCGGTAGTAACAGAATCCAAGGGAATTGAGCAGTCCGACATGGCTGTCGTATATTTTGTTTGCTTCAAGAAAACAGTCTATCGCTTCTGAATAGGCGGATAACCCCAAATAGGCTTTCCCCTTAAGCAGTAGATATTCGAACCTTAACCTCTCGTCTGTCTTTAAATGATCTGCAAGTTCGAGGACTTTTCCGAATTTATTGATCTTGAATAAAAAATTCGCATATTCGATCAATCCAATTTTATATCCTGGTTCTAAAGCAAAAGCTTTCGCATAATTTTCCTCGGCTTTATCGTACTTCCCTATTTTCTCATACTGATTTGCCAGAGTAAGATAATACATATAACTCTCCGCATGGGTGGTTCCTTTGGCATGGGCAACGGGATGAGAAATTCCCTTAATGGGAGAAATGATGAAATTCTCTTTTTTTTCATCGAGAATTTCATCATTTTTATCGAGTAAGACCAGCTTGATTTCGTAATAATCTGGAGAAAATTCTCTGGCTTGTAACGCTTGAGAAATGCTCATGGTCCGGCGCAAGGGGAAATTTTTTAAATTCATGCCGAATGTTTTTTGCAATGTTCCCTTATCCCCTACAGAGCTAATACGAGCTTCAACTCGACCCTCATTCCATAAGCTGTCAGTCACGTTCATGATATTGAACAAAAAGATGATTTCATCAGAAGCAGAAAATGTGTTTTTTGGATCCACCACCAATTTTTTTTCAAGTATCTTAAAGGGAAGATGGATAGTACTCTGATAATTCTCATACTTATATCCTAAAAACGGACCAGCAATGTGAGGATTTTCTGAACTATCTGATACAACCAGATTCTGTTCAAAGACACTGAATTCTTTGCCAACAGAATTTTGAAGAAGAATGATCAACTCAAAATCTCCTTCGGCAATAGGGAAAGAGTCCTCTAAAGCCACGCCATTCTGTTTGATAAAATCATACCGGTCTTTATCAAAATACATAGGGAAATTTTTTGTGTATTGAAAGATGGTCTTCTCTTCTCTTTTTAAACTCACATTCAATTCGAAATTGCAATAATACTGATCCTTCGGTTCATAGTATTCAACCGTCAAGTGAAGAGGAACAATGGAAAAATGCAAAAAATTCATTTGCATCAGAGGGTCCTGGATCAATTCAACCTGAGCTACGCATTCGATGTAATTGGTCATATATTCTGTGCTCACCATTCCTTTATAATTTAAGAAATTGGTGGCATATGTCGTGTTGATCTCCTTTTTCGGAGATTCATAGATGTCAGCCAATATAATGGCGTTCATCGGAGAGGGCTGATAGTTTACCGGGGACTCCCCTAAAACCATGGAGAGCGATACATCTGCCAAAGTAGGCGCTAGCTCTAGAATCATTTCATACAATTCCCTGTATTCCAATGGATCAGTGACCCTTACTTGTTCCAACAAACTTCCAGGGCCATCGGACACAGGATCGTAGAGCCTAAATTCTCCTGCCCCGTGTCTCTGGAAGAATACAATACCAAAATGAGCAGGGAGACCCTTCGTCCTATCGCCGTAATAATACCAGACTCGAATGGGATAGAGCCCTTGGGTTGCTTCAAAACTCTCTATACTCGCAGGAGGGCCCAAAATGATATAAAATCGTCCCATATCTGTCATCCAACCTTCCCGTGAAGTCCCTCTTCCTAAATGTTCATTTGCATAACGAAAACGTTTTATGTGTTCCTCTTTGTATTCATTTTCTGGTGTCCCCACTGTGGGATCTCTTTGTTTCCAGAACGTTTCAATAAAAATATCCCGGTCTCTCTCGCTGGTCAGTTGCAAAAACACCTCTTCTTCTTGGGGAAGGATGATATATCTTGTCAGTTTCAGAAATTCTCTGTATTTTGGAGGGAGGTCTTTTTCTTTGATTTTTTGGGCCGAAAAAACCAAGGGTGTACATAAAATACAAATAACAACGATGTTCCCTATTTTTGATCTCATCATAGAATAAAAACGAATACACATCTGCTTACTTACCCAATTTTGGGAATCACTTTTTTAAATATTCGATGAATCCCTTCACCTGCTGTGCTCTTTGAGAATCGGGCTCCCGTTCCAGATAATTTTCGAACACTGCTAAAGCTTCCTGGTTGTTTCCCAGAGACAAATAAGTTAGCCCCAATTGGTAAATGGCATCAAGAAAGTCTTTTTTAAGCTCAACAGCCTTTATGTAATATTTTAGCGCTTCGGTAAATTTGGATGCGGAATAAAAATCAGTTCCTATATTATACAATACGTTCACATCTTGGATATCGGCAAAATCGATTTTATTGTACCATTCCTGCGCCTTGTCGTTTTCTCCTTTGTTTGAATAACTGTTGCCAATGTACCTTTTCACTTCATTATTTTCTGGATCTTTTTCCAAAACCTTAAAATAGTAAACTATCGCTTGATCATACTCTCTCTGTTCAAAAAAACAATTACCGATATTGGCATTGACTATATAAACATCGGGAAACTCTTCAATAACGTCTTTGTATGCTGTAATTGCCTCATCGAATTTCTTTTGCTCATAAAGAGCGTTCGCCAGATCAAGCTTCTCTTTCAAGGCGGCAGTTAAAGAGAGACCCTCGACTTTCTCAAGCTTTATTTCCACATCGGGATTTCTCACCCCCTCCTTCACTTTGACCCCAATTTTTTTTGGCACATACCCCACTTTTTCAAAATCGATATTCCACGGTCCCCCTTTTATCCAAGATGCAACCCATATACCTTCGGAATCTGTCACAACACTAAAACCCTGATTGAGGCTTGCGTGAATAAGCTTGACACTGACTCCCTCCAAAGGTTTGCCTAACTCATCCGTGATTGATCCTGTAAGCCTCGCTCTCCCCTTATAGTCTTGAGGAAAAAGAAGCACAATAGAGAATACAGTAATTCCTAACAACACCAATACTCTTTTCATCTCATTCCTCCGCTACATTCTGTTGAGCCATATATTTTATCGATTACTCCCAAAAAACCAACTTATCATTCTAGCATGATCTCAATGGAAAGGAAGCCATGGCTTTAACTCCGATCCATCATTAACAGATCAATCGATCAATTTCTTTGATTTCATATATTCACGTATGTTAGTATTATAAACAATGAAAATATTATATACAATATTTTTTCAATTCCTGTAAAACTTTCGATAATGATCATCGATAAAAAATTCTGGAGGCCAAAAAAAAGTGGGGGAAAAAACAGTGTATAACCATTTTCTTTCTATTTTTTGCATCTCGCTGGTTTTTTGTTTTTTTATCAGTACAGGGAATACATCCCAGGTTCAATCCAGTCCTCATGACAAAGCTATCTTGGACAATCTCGACTGGAGATGCATCGGTCCGGCTAATCCGGGAGGTCGCATCGACGATTTTGCCGTCGTTGAGAATCAACCAAATATCATATACATGGGAACAGCCTCCGGAGGAGTCTGGAAAACCACGAATAATGGCATCACATGGAAACCTATATTCGACAATCAAGATACGAGTTCGATTGGGGATGTTGCTGTTTCAAGGTCCAATCCGGATACTGTTTGGGTTGGCACAGGTGAGGCGAACAATCGTCAAAGCTCCTCTTGGGGAAATGGCGTTTATAAATCACAGGATGGCGGTTCGACCTGGAAAAATGTGGGTTTGCAGGAGACGCATCACATCGGGAGGATTGTTATTCATCCCACAAATCCTGATACGGTCTATGTGGCCGCTCTTGGGCATCTTTGGGGGCCCAACAAAGAAAGAGGCCTTTTCAAAACCACAGACGGGGGCAAATCGTGGACAAATCCTCTCTTCATCGATGAAAATACCGGTTGTGTGGATGTGGCCATAGATCCGGGGAATCCCCATGTATTGTATGCAGCAGCATACCAGCGCCGCCGGACAGGGTGGGGTTTCAACGGTGGAGGCAACGGGAGCGGACTTTATAAAACCATCGACGGGGGAGAATCCTGGTCCCGGTTGACAAAGGGACTGCCCCTGGGGATTATGGGAAGGATCGGGATTGATATTTATCGCAACAATCCAGATATCGTTTATGCTATCATCGAACATAAAGAAGGGGGTGTTTTCCGTTCGGAGGATAAAGGCCTGACTTGGAAGAGAATGTCAGATGTCAATCCTCGTCCTATTTACTACAGCCAGCTCCGAATAGATCCAAATAACGACCAGAGAATCTGGGTCCTTGGGGACGAGATGTTTTTTTCCGAAGATGGAGGAAAGACATGGAATACTGAATTGATTGCCAGGGTGGCTCGGGAAAAAAGAGCTGTTCATGGCGACCATCATGCCATGTGGATAGATCCATCCGATTCCGATCACATGATCCTTGGATCGGATGGTGGCATCTACTTATCCTACGATAGAGGAGTGACCTGGGATTTCATTGATACGCTTCCGCTGGGACAGGTTTACGAAATCAGCTTTGATATGCGTAAACCTTATTATGTTGTCGGAGGACTGCAAGATAACGGCAGTTGGCAAGGACCGAGTGCTGCCTGGTTTAGGCCTAAAATCACTAATGACGAGTGGTTCAGAGTCGGAGGAGCCGATGGATTCTACAGCCAGATAGACCCCAACGATCATACCCGGGTCTTTGTCGAATCTCAAAACGCGGGCATCGAACGATTGAATCTCGAAACGAGTGAGTATAAATCCATTAGGCCTGTGCCACAAGACCCTGAAGAAACGTACCGTTTCAATTGGAATTCCCCCTTTCTCATGTCTTCCCACGATTCCGACACCCTTTATTTAGGGGGAAACAAACTTTTTATCAGCGAAGACGGAGGAGAATCATGGAAGGCTACCATCGATTTAACCGAACAGCAGTATAGAGAAAATCTTCCAATCATGGGCTCCCTCCCTGATGACAATATGCTCTCCAAGCATGACGGCATCCTTTTCTACGGGACGATCACTACAATATCCGAATCTCCCATTCAAAAGGGGCTCCTATATGTCGGGACAGATGACGGAAACGTCCAAATCTCAAAGGACGGAGGGGAAACCTGGCAAAAGGTCATAAATAAAATATCCGGTATGCCAAAAAATACATACGTAAGCCGGATTATCGCTTCCCATCATGCTTTGGGCAGAGCCTATGTAACATTCGATGGCCATCGAAACGATGATTTTAATGCTTATGTTTTTATGACTCAGGACTTCGGTGAAAACTGGAAAAAAATATCGAACAATCTTCCAGAGGGTGGTTCAGTCAGTGTTATTCGGGAACATCATAGAAACCCGGATCTTCTTTTTGTCGGCACTGAAAGGGGAGCTTATTTCTCTCTGGACAGAGGAAATCAGTGGATAAAATTCCGGAATGGATTCCCGATTGTTCCGGTCGATGACATCGCCATCCATCCACGGGATAACGATTTGATTTTTGGCACGCATGGCCGGAGCATCTGGATATTGGACGACATCACGCCTCTGGAAAAACTCACGCCAGATGTCTTGGAGCTCCCGTGTTATCTTTTCGACACTCGTCCCGCAACTGTTTACAACTTTTTCTCCCACAGAGCCCACTATGACTTCAAAGGTCTTTTCGGCCATAAAATCTTCAGAGCCCCGAATCCGCCTTACGGTGCGATCATAAGTTACTATCTCAAAGAAAATGCGAACGATGAAGTGAAAATCATCATCACGGATAGCGCAGGAACAAAAATCAGGGAGCTAGAGGGAACAAAGATGTCCGGTATCAATCGAGTGATGTGGGATTTACGACACCAATACTCATCTCCTGCCCCCCCAGCAAAACCAGAAATGAAAACCGGACCATCCGTCGTGCCAGGACAATACAGAATAACACTCAAGTATTTGAATCACGAACTGACAAAAACCGTGTTAGTAGAAGAAGACCCAATAGTGAATCTACCCCTGGAGGAGAGAACGAGACAGCACGATGCTCTCCTCAGCATCTATAGGCTGAATCCTGCAATAGTCACTGTCAGCCAGGCCGCAAATTCCATCAAAAATGAATTGGAAAAACTCAAGTCATTCCTTGAAAATAATCCTGAGACACCGGATACCATACATCAAAAAATAGCGCTTATCTATGAAGAGATAGCCGTTATCCTTGAAAAGTTGAATGGAAATCCTAAATTCGGCAGCCAGGCAAGATCTTTTTCTATCCGGGGGATTCAAGCCATCGCCAGGTCAATCGAAAGCTATTCAGAAGCGCCACCAGAATTCCAGCTTCATCAGATCGAGAAAAAATCCGATGAGTTGAAAGCTGTGGTCAAACTGCTCAATGAAATCATCGAAGTTGAAATTCCGAAGCTGAATGGAATTTTGAACGAACACAATATTCCCTATCTCCCTCTACTGAAACCGGTCAAATTCAACCTGAACTGAGGTTAAGACTCCCCCCCTTTTGGATAAAAAGGGCAAATGCAATGTAAAAAGGTAGTGTTGGCTTGACAACATCCTTTTCCTGTGATAAAAATGAATTAAATAATATTTTGTATATAATATATTTAATGTCTAATGGTATAGCCTTGGAGGGATCGAATAATCAGCGAAAAGAGTCTCCCCTATTCTCTATGGTTGACGAAAGACCTAAATCAGGACAATTTTTTTACATAAAATGTCCAATCTAGTTCAGGAGGAAGAAATGATGAAAAAAGGATCGTTCGGATTTGTTCTTTTGCTTTTCTTTGTTTTTAACGTTATCGTTTTATCTAGTACTCCGGTTACAGGTCAAGAAAAGGCTTGGACCCCTCAAGAGGTCATTCCAGGCCCTGAGGAACACCCTCAAGAACTGATCAAGTTGGCCGAAGAATTTCGCTCCATCGAGGGATATGGAAGAGGAATACCTGACTTTGCCGCGTCTGTACAAAGACAAAAGGAACTTCTTCCAAAGTTTCGTGCTCGTCTCGATGCTATGGATATATCAGGCTGGTCCATGCACTTCAAGACCGACTACCTGCTCCTTCGATCAGAAATGGATGAACTGGAATACGAGCTGTATGTACGGCGCCATACAAGCAGAGATCCCAGCCTATATGTCAATGCCGCTATCCGCAATGTCCGCCGCTACCTGACCGGGGGCCGCAGAATGGGCGACAACCCCGAACTGATGCCTTTCACCAAGGAAAGAGCCCAAAATGTGTTGCAGGCCCTCGCCGATACTGAAAAATTCTTGGCCCAGGGAAGGAAAAATTTGACGGAAATGGTCCCCGAACTAGCCAAGATCGCCCTGGAACATCCCGGAGGAGGATATTACACAGAAGGCGGGCAACTGAAATATATCGTCGAAAACTACAAAAAGTGGGCCGAAGTCACTGCTGAACACTTCCCCGCCTCCGAGGCAAAAAAGCTGGTTCCGGCTGCCATCGACGCAGGAAAACATTTGCTGGCGTTTGCCGATTGGCTAGAAGAAAACAAAGACAACATGCCGGGAAAATATTATTACGGCAAAGACATCGTGGACTGGTACCTGAAGCATGTGATGCTTTTACCCTATAATTCAGACCAAATCAAATTCATGTCGGAGATCGAACGGGGCCGGGCTATCTCTTATCTTCAGTTCGAAATGCACAAAAATAGGTATCTACCTCCCATAAAACCGGCAAGAAATATCAAAGAATACTTGGCATGGGACGATGAAACCTCCCTAATTCTACGGCGATGGTATTTGGACAAAGGCCTCGACCTATTGAGCGACCAGGAGTACCAGACTCTCATCCGCTCCGAAGAAGGCGTATATCTTCTGCCCTTCGGACTTCTTTCCTTCCCTTACGAAGATAAGCCTGGCATCCACCGCATCACAGTTGTTCCAGACGATCATTGGCGTGCTGTGTATTCCAACATGGGCTTTCGAACCGATCCAGCTGTACTCCATGGTCACGAATACTGGCCCGGTCATACCTATGCTGGCAAGCTTCACCGTCACAATCCCTGCCCTATCCGTGCCCGGCACTACGATGGCGCCCACAGCGAAGGCTGGTGCTTCTACCACGAAATCCTTCCGGTTATCATGGACTTTCCTTATGTGCGCGGTCCAAGAGCCCGGGAGTTGCCCTACATCAACAAGCTTCAACGGGCTGAACGCATGCTGATCGGATTGGCAATCCTGATCGGTGAGATCGGATTCGATGAGGCCATGGAACTCCACATAAAAAACACCCCGGCTCTCGGATCCGGTTTGGGGATCAGACCGGAGGAAGCGTTTGAGGAGATCGAAGGATTTCTCCACGGCGGCAGCCTATCTCACCAATGCCAGACAGGACTCATTCAATTTTATAAGCTCCTTGCTGACCGCAAGATACAGTTGAAGGATAAATTTGACCTCAAAGAGTTTAACGATCAATTCATGAAATATGGACAGATCCCGATTTCCTTACTGCGATGGGAAATTTTGGGGGATGATTCGGAAGTAATGCCCCACTGGAAGCCGATGAGGCTTTCTTCGGTATTGAATACCTTGCCTGACCAATCAAAATAGGAGGTTAACGAATGAAAAAAACAAGTATTTTGTTGGTGGCATTCTTTCTTCTAGCGGCAACTTTCATTTTATGCTCAAAGACCGATCCCCTGCCCCCTGCTTCAGGTTTTCAGTTGAGGCCGGAAGTCGAGGCCAACATAAAAGAAGCCGATCTCATAGATCTCACACAACGTATGGTCCGCATCCGCTCCGATTATGATGAGGGTGTTGCAGCGAATCATAAAGAAATCGCAAATTTTCTGGCTGAATATCTCCGGAACTTGGGTTTTGAAGTGCACATCCTCGAGCCAGAACCTGATTACCCCACAGTAATAGCCAGGTTGAAAGGAAGCGAAGGAACTCCCCAGCTCGGATACCTTGGACATTACAACACAGTTATGGCTGGAGATAGGGAAAAATGGGAGACCGACCCGTGGAGCGGGGAATATAAAAATGGTCGAGTGTACGGACTAGGCGCAGTTGATATGAAAATGCATATTGCCTCTTCGCTTCTGGCAACAAAAGCTGTTATCGACGCAGGTATCAAGCTGCGGGGCGACCTGATTCACCTGTACATCCCGGGCGAGGGTGCGCAGACCCACAGTCTCCCTTATATCACGGAAAGCAATCCTGAACTCCTCAAAGCAGATTGGTATATCGATGAAGAAGGTGGGACCACCTTAACCAAAAATTCCGGAGGCTGGACCTGGGTCAAAGTGCGAGTTACGGGCGTAACTGGTCATACTGGAGGAGCGCGAGGAGATGGAAAACCTGGTCCACCGATCAATGCGATATATAAGATGGCAAAAGTCCTGACCGAAATTCAACAGATCGACAATTGGATGACCTATGAAAAAAATCCCTATCAAGCCCGGCCTCTGTACGATGGAAAACCGATCGTGGAGGCAGGAAAGATAGAGGGAGGCTATAAAGTCAACCAGGTGCCGGATTGGGCAGAAGTACAGTTGGATATCCGGATGCTGCCAGGGCAATCTCCGGATGGCGTACTCACAGAAATGAGGGCGCTTTTCGACCGTCTCAAAAAGGAAGACCCTGAACTGGAGGTGACGGTCGAACCCATGACCACCCAGTGGGTCCCCAAAGAATTCTGGGATACTCTCAACGATGACGATGTGCTGATAAAAGCCATAAAGGAAATCGCTCCTGATTACATCGGAAAGGTTCCCGAATGGAAGGGAAGCCTGGGTGGAGGACGGCCAGACCTCTGGGCAACCGGAGCCAAATGGGTTCCCTTCGGTGTCCTGGACCCGGGTAGCGAACCCCATTCACCGAACGAATACGCCAACATCGATTCGGGGATGAAGAGGGCCAAAATGTTTGCGGCTATACTCCTTAAAGTACTGGAATAAACTCGAATCGGAAACACATCATAGCCTTTCTCATCCCACAGCATAAGCTGCATCCAAGGTCGATATGACGGAAAAGGAGGGCCAAATTCACGTGTATTCACACAACGATCTAACAACACATACAAAATCATTTACTTCACAAAACAGCCTTAGAAGGAACTTTTTAATTTGGCTTTTTGGGAGTTTAATCTTATGCTTTTTTCTTACATCCACCTCGCAGACCAGGCCAAAAGAGGAGAATATATTCACAGAAGCTAGCACAAAAGTCTTGCAATGGAGATCTATGGGGCCTGCATTCTTTGGTGGCAGAGTCACAGATATCGCTGTTTCTAAAGCGGAGCAGTACACTATTTATTGCGCAACGGCTACAGGAGGAATTTGGAAAACCATAAACAATGGCACTACCTGGGAGCCGATTTTTGACGACTACGGCACGGGTTCTATAGGCGCTATTGCCATAGATGAAAAGGATCCTAATCTCATTTGGGCAGGGACAGGAGAGGTGATTGCTGGAGACCACAGTGCCTGGGGCGATGGCGTTTACAAGTCGACAGATGCTGGAGAGAACTGGACTCATATGGGCCTGAAAGAGTCTCATTACGTTGGCAAGATCGTCATCGATCCCCAGGATTCGAACGTGGTGTACGTTGCTGCCGTTGGACATCTCTGGGGAAAAAATCCCGAAAGGGGACTTTTTAAAACGGCAGATGGAGGAAGAACCTGGAAGAAGAGTCTATACATAAACGAAGAGGTTGGCATTGTCGATATCGCAATCGATCCTTCAGATAACAACACTCTGTATGCAGCGGCCTATGGGCGTGTGAGGAGCAGGTATTCGATCGGGAGCACAAAATTTTTTGGAGGAGGCATTTACAAAACAAGCGATGCAGGTGCAACTTGGATACAGTTGAAAGCTGGGATCCCAGAAGAGAGAGTTGGCAGGATAGGACTGGTTGTTTCACCGGCCAATCCGAATAAGGTGTACATGATTATGGAGAGAGGGCCGTACGAGATTCAGTTGGAATCAACAGACGCAGAATATATAAAGACTGTATTGAGATCAGAGAAAAAGCCGGAGGAACAAGCGCTCCTGAAGATCAGAGAGCTTATCGAAAAGGCGACACCTGCACAAGAAAAGAGGGCGACTGTGGTGGCAGGTCTCACCCGATATGAACAAGGACAGTTGCAAGAAATGCTCGGACAAGAGGAGCTCGATACTGGAGGAGGTGTTTACCTATCGACAGATAAAGGGATGAGTTGGGAACGGATGAACAAGGCCCCCACTGGTTCTTCTTTTTACTCTCGGATCTATGCCCATCCCAAAGATGAAGATAAAGTCTACGTTCCTGTGCAGCGGATGTGGATTTCAACCGATGGAGGGAAAACATTTGAGCAAGCGAAATGGGCTTTTTCATCTTGGTTGACCAGCCATTATATCCATGGTGACTTTCATCCGCTCTGGATCGATCCCAAAAATCCGGAACATCTTATAGTCGGAACAGATGGTGGCCTATATTCTTCCTATGATGGAGGAAGAAATTGGGAAGCCCATCAAATGCCCATTGGGCAGTTTTACACAGTTGCCGTGGATATGAGGAATCCCTACTGGATTTACGGAGGGTTGCAGGATAATGGTGGATGGGCAGGCCCAAGTGCAACCAGACATATGAGTGGGATTGCCGATTACGATTGGTTTAAATATGAAACAGCAGATGGTGGTTATGTCCAGATAGATCCCACTGACAACAACACTGTTTACTCAGAAATTCAATACGGTAGTATAAAAAGACTTGACCTGACCACAGGAATTTGGGTTCCGATCCAGCCCGGGAATAAGGTGGATGAACCTCCTCTGCGATTCCATTTCATTTCGCCGTTTCTCCTCTCCCAGCACGATACCCATACCTTATACATGGGAGCCCAAAGATTGCTCAAAACCAAAGATAGGGGGAATTCCTGGACTTCGATCAGTGTCGATTTAACGAAAGGCGGGGAGGAAGCGACAATCAGCACAATTTCGGAATCTCCTCTTGTGCCTGGTTTGCTTTTTGTGGGAACCGAAGATGGCAATGTGCAAATCAGCCGAGATGATGGCGACACTTGGACCAATGTGGCAGACCGCATCCCCGGTCTTCCCATGGATCAGAAAAGTCAGCCCAACATCTATGTCAGCAGATTAGAGGCATCTCATTTTGATGCAGGTACTGCGTATGTGAGCTTGGACGGACATTACGACGATGATTTTGGTGTATATCTGTATTGCACGACCGATTATGGCAAGACCTGGCACTCCATTAAAGGAAATCTTCCTGATGGATTCCCGATAAGGGTCATCAGAGAAGATCCAAAAAATCCGAACTTGATTTTTGTGGGTACTGCGATCGCGATCCATGTCTCGATAGATGGAGGCAAGCATTGGGTGCCTCTCCGGAATGGATTACCGCCGGTGCCGGTGCATGATATGGTCATCCATCCTCGTGATGCCGATCTTGTGATCGCAACCCATGGGCGCGGCATCTATATCATGGATATTTCTCCCTTACAGGAATTAACGCTTGAGACCGCAACGAAAGATGTTTTTTTGTTCAAAGTTCATCCAACGACGCTATTTCATCTCGATGTAACCAAAAATAAAGGTGTTCGCGGAAACCATTTATTTTTTGCTCCAAATCCTTACTCGGATCTCTTCGATTTGGAAGTTTCTCGCTACATTCAGGGTCAAGGAAGTGGCTTGGCTCCTCCCGGTGTGGCCATTTATTATCACCTCAAGAGTGAATCCACTGGACCTGTTGAAATAACCATTCATGATCACCGAGAGGAGAAAGTGGTGCGCCGGTTAAAAGGAACTCAGAAGAGAGGAATCAACCGTGTCCTCTGGGATTTAAGAGAATCTCCTATCTCCTTGGAACGCATCAGCGGAGGCAACGATGCTGCTCGCCTTAGGACTAGGGGAATAGAAGAAAAACCAGGCCCTATGGTTTTACCGGGCTTCTATAATATTACGCTCACAGTCGGAGAAATTAAGGTCAAGACATCTATTCTTGTTAAGCCAGATAAAAATTTGCTCTTTTAGCCATGGTGCTATTGTGAAATATACTCATTAAAACCCATTTAAATTATTATGCATGAATAGGTGAAATTCAAAAGATGTTTGTGATATTTATATCCTATTTCCTTACGTGTCAAGAATATTTTCGAGTAAAAAATAGGGTCAAAAGATAAACGAAAGAGGAAAATTTCTGAGTTCAAGAGTAAGGGAAAAACTAAAATGAAAATCAACGCCCTAAATAAAATGTATCATTCACACGGTTTTTTTTGGATTTTGACCTGCCTGATTCTCTTCATGTTGCTTCATTCTGTAGCCGTAAATAAGACTCAGGAAAAAGCCAGCTTCACCCAGCTAAGCACAAAGGCTCTCAGGTGGAGATCTCTGGGTCCTGCCCATATGAGCGGCAGGATAACAGATATCGCTGTATCAGGGGACAATAAACACACGATATACTGCGCCTCAGCAACGGGAGGAATTTGGAAGACAATCAACAATGGAACTACGTGGCATCCTATCTTTGACGGCCAGCAGACAAGCTCCATCGGCGATATCGCTGTGTCTGATTCGGATCCTGGTATCATTTGGGCCGGAACAGGAGAAGCGAACGCAAGCAGCTACTCTTCCTGGGGAGATGGCGTCTACAAATCGATGGACCGTGGAGAGACATGGAACCATATGGGTCTGAACGACACCCATCACATCGGCCGCATTATCATCCATCCTGAGGACCCGGAGATCGTCTATGTGGCGGCACTTGGCCATCTCTGGGGCTCCAATGTCCAAAGAGGCCTGTTCAAAACAACAAATGGCGGGGAAAACTGGGAAAAAATGCTCTACATAAATGAAAATGTAGGCTTCGTCGACATCGCAATGGATCCCCTAGATAGCAATATTCTGTATGCGGCTTCATACGGCCGAAGATCTGATCGATTCGATGATTTCGACAGCATGGGAATTGATGTTAAAGAAGGGAGCGCCATTTATAAAACAGAAGATGCGGGAAAAAACTGGGAAAAACTCAGGTTGGGCCTTCCTGAGGACCGTGTGGGCCGCATAGGCCTTGCCATCGCCAAAAGCTCTCCTGAAGTCATCTATGCCATCATTGAAAGGGCCCCCTTTCAGGTTGTTCTAGATCCTTCACAGTTGATGATAATCGAACGGATTCTATCCTCCCCCCAACCTGATCAATCAGAAGTAGATATGGTCAGGGAATTCATCAGAAATCGAACGCCACAGGAAGAAATATCTGCCGCTGTGGTTGCGGGTCTGAGCAGAAGTCAACAGCTCCAGTTGCGCGCTCTTCTCGGTCAAGGAAAGCTGGATACTGGAGGAGGAATATTTAGATCTAACGACAAGGGAAAAACATGGCATCGTACGAATGAACTGAATGAAAGGGCAGGTTACTATTCGCAGATTCGCATAGATCCGGAAGACGAAGATCATGTTTATGCTTTACTCGTTCGCACATGGGAATCCAAAGACGGAGGAAGAACATTCGCTCAAAAAGGATGGGCTTTCTCTTCTTATTTAACAAGTAACTATATTCATGGTGACTTTCATGCGATGTGGATCGATCCCGAAGATCCAGATCATTTGATAGCGGGGAGTGACGGAGGTTTGTACACTTCGTATGACGGAGGAAACGCCTGGGAAGCACACCCCATGCCGCTCGGCCAATTCGTTGCTATTGCTGTGGATATGCGGAAACCCTACTATGTGTATGGAGGACTTCAAGATAACGGAGTTTGGGGTGGCCCGAGCGAAACAAGACATGTCAGCGGAATCTCCGATGCAGATTGGTTTAAAATCATCACAGGAGATGGAGGATATGTCCAGGCAGATCCTACCGACCACACTCGAATCTATGCAGAATCACAGTATGGAGCGATGTCTCGAGTCGACCTAAAAACAGGTAACCGCTCAAATATTCGTCCTTCGGAAAACAAGGCAGAACGAAAATTGCGGTTGAATTATGTCGCTCCCTTTATCATCTCCCCGCATAATCCGGACACACTCTATCTCGGCGCTCAAGTCCTTCTAAAAAGCACAGACAACGGAAACAATTGGAAAACCATCAGTCCTGATTTAACGAAAAATGAACCTGCTTCTTTAACTCTCGAAGGAGCCACGATCACCACCATCTCTGAGTCCCCATTGGCACCGGGAACTCTATATACTGGAACAGATGACGGGAATCTGTATTTAACCAGAGATGACGGACAATCATGGAAAAATCTGTCCGAACGTATCCAAGACCTACCAAAAGATAATCAAGGCCACCCCAATATCTGGGTGAGCAGAGTTGAAACTTCCCACTTTCATTCTGGAAGGGCGTATGTCAGTTTCGATGGACACCGGGACGATGATTTCGGCGTTTATGTCTATGCCACAGAAAATTTTGGAGAAAGTTGGCACTCGGTCGGGGGGAATTTGCCAAAAAGTGTCCCCATCAACGTGATAAGGGAGGATTTAAAAAACGAACGCCT
>Ga0307445_10000467_pt1 | contig 21942 bp, 17 predicted proteins | sample SalMarSW160330MG_FD_202147 | JGI IMG/M metagenome (GOLD analysis project Ga0307445, IMG submission 202147) | Salt marsh sediment microbial communities from the Plum Island Ecosystem LTER, Massachusetts, United States - SW1603-30 | ecosystem: Environmental > Aquatic > Marine > Intertidal zone >... | reverse complement strand
ACCCAGATGCGGCCGCCGTGCAGCTCCACCACCTGCCTGGCCAGGGCCAGTCCCAGTCCCAGGCCGGGGTGGCGCTGGCGGTCGGCGTTGATGCGGCTGTAGGGCTTGAACAGTCTGTCCTGCTCCTTGCGGGCGATGCCGATGCCGCTATCGGCGACGGAAACGAGCAGGCCGTCCACCTGTGGGCGGGACTGGATGACGATTTTACTCCCTTCGGGGGAGAACTTGGCGGCGTTGGTCACCAGATTGAGCAGCACCTGCTCCAGCCGCGGCCCGTCCGCCGCGATGACGGGCAGGGACTTCGGCAGGTCGGTAAGCAGCTGCTGGCCCTTGCTGCGCAGCATGGGGTCGACCTGCTGGCAGATGCCGAGGATGAGCGACTTCATGTCGACCGGCTCGTAACGCAGCTGGATCCGGCCGCTGCCGGTCTTGACGGTATCCAGAAATTCGGCCAGTCTGGTTTCCAGGGTGCTGGCGTTCTGGGTGATGGTGCGGATGAGGGTCTGGAGGGACTCGTCGGCGCTGGCCTCCAGTTCTTCGGCCAGCAGCCCCGCGGCGGCAATGATGGAGGTCAGGGGAGTCTTGAATTCGTGGCTCAGGGTGTCGATGAACCTCAGCCACTCCTCTTCTTTGCTTTCCGTCAAGGGGTCACTCCCTCAGCTGCTATCTCGGAAGATGGGGCTTAATCAAGTTAAATCTAGCACTTTTCCAGCTGAGTAGCAAGTTTACCCCGCCGGATGACGGACGCCGCCTCATTCCGGTGCGGGCGATGACCGTCCGGGATGGGGAACGATGTTACTGACTATTTTTCCCTTTGGCGATGCTCTTCAAGAGACTGAGTATACCGATAACGGCGCGCTGTACTTCCACCGGCTCATCGGCCAGCATTTTGGCCACGTAGGGGTCCAGGCGGCGGCTGGAATAGCGCTGGCCGCTTTCTTCCGCCACGCCGGTGTGGGGGGAGAGAAAGCCAGCCAGGGTAAAGAGCTCGTCTTCGTCAAAATCCAGTGGTTTGGCGATTTTACGCAGTATCCTGGCGGAGGGGAAGCGCTCGCCTCGCTCGATGCGCCCCAGATGCGATGAAGACACTCCCGACTCGGCCGCCAGCTCCTGCAAAGTCAGCGGCATGGTTACTCGTTGCTGCTTCAGTATCTTGCCCAGGTCGTTGTTCTGGTAGTCCATGAGTCCATTATATTTTGCCATTTGGCTAATGTCAACCAACATAGTTCTAGGTAGAGGCAGTTATTTTGCCATTTGGCCGTCGCGATGCCGGGATAATGGGACCGGCTCTCTTGACAGGGCGTGCGCCGCCCTTTACAATATTAGCGGCGTGTTTTCAGGATACGGTGAAACGCGCCGGGCCGGTATCCGATGGGGGCAGCCGAGGCGCCCCCTATAATATTACCGGCCACAGAATGGAAAAGGGAGTGATGCTCATTGGCTGAAGTGAAGGCTGGCGAAGAAGAGAGCTTTGACAGTTTACTGAAGCGCTTTAACCGCAAGGTGCAGCAGGACGGCATCCTGTCCGAGCTGCGCCGCCGCGAGCACTACGAGAAGCCCAGCATCAAGCGCAAGCGTAAGAAGGCGGCCAAGCGCCGCGGCGCCGCGCGCGGTGCCCGCGTGTCCCGACGGTAAAGCCAGGAAAACCGGGGTCACCCATGGAAGAGGCGGCCGACCTCAAGAAGAAAATCAACGACGACGTCAGGCAGGCCATGAAGAGCGGCGACACCGTGCGCCGCTCGACGCTGCGCATGCTGCTGGCGGCCGTCAATAACGCCGAAATCGCCAAACAGTCCCCCCTGGAGGACGCCGATATCCTCGGCATCATCGCCAAAGAGGTCAAGAACCACCAGGAGAGCATCGACGCCTTCGAGAAAGGCAACCGCCCCGACCTGGTGGAGAAAGAAACCGCCGAGCAGGCCATCCTCAAGGCCTACCTCCCCGCCCAGCTTTCCCGCGGCGAGGTGGTGGCGGCGGCTAAAGAGGTCATCGCGGCGGTGGGCGCCGCCGGCCCCGGCGACAAGGGCAGGGTGATGAAAGAGCTGATGCCCAGGCTCAAGGGCCGCGCCGACGGCAAAGAAATCAACGAAGTGGTGACCGAGCTACTCAGCCAGTAATTTCCGGGCTAAGCCAGCGCCTTCTCCAGCTCCCCGCACAGCCGCTCGCTTTTCACCCCCGCGTCAATCACGTCCCAGGGCAGGTTGTCTCCCGTATCCCACCTATTGTTGACATAATAGTCAATGTCCAGGTCGTAGTTTTCTACCGCCTGCCGCCATCCCGAAAGGGAGACATTCTCCATACCGGCAATGGCCGGGGCCAGCCGGGCGTCGCCGCGGGCCAGCGCCCCCTGCACCCGGCTCCAGGCGGGGCTTTCCGCGTTGAGGCGGACGCCCCGGGCGGGCAGGGCGCCGCGCAGTATGCCCAGGCGACGTTGCAGGGCTTCCGGTGAGGCCATCGGCAGCCACTGGAAGGGTGTGCCCGCCTTGGGGACGAACGGGGCGACGTTGAGGACGAGGCGGGTGCCGCCGCCCTTTTTATCCAGCCGGGCCTTAACGGCCAGCGCCAGCCGGACGATGGCGTCGGTGTCCGCGTCGGTCTCGGTGGGCAGGCCGATGATGAAATAGAGCTTGAGCTGGCGGAAGCCGCCCCCGGCGATGGCGTCGGCGACGCGTAAAATAGCTTCGTTGGAGATGATTTTATTGATGGCGCGCCGCAGGCGCGCCGCCCCGGCCTCCGGGGCGATGGTAACGGTCTTCACCCGGCCCCGGCCCAGCTCGGCGATGATGGCGTCGTCCAGCGAGCCGATGCGCAGCGAGCTTACCGCCAGCTCCGCCCCGAGATTATTGATACCGGCCAGGATTGCTTTCAACTCGGGGTGGTCGGTCACGGCGGGGCCCACCAGCCCGATGCGCTTACGGTATTTTAGCCCTTCCGATGCCTGCTTGATGAGATTGCCCGCCGCGCGGAAGCGCATCGGGGCGAAGGCGGTGCTCACCAGGCAGAAGCGGCAGCCGCGGGCACAGCCACGCTCCGCCTCGATGAGGTAGAGGTCGCCCAGCTCGGTGTTTGGCGTCAGGACGACCGAGGTAGTCGCAAAATTGTCCAAATTGGCGGCGTGCTGGCGTTTAATCGGCGTTTCCGGCGGACAGGCGGGCACGTAGATTCCGGGCAGTTTCGCGAGGGTTTTCAGTAAGTCGCCGCGGTCGCCGCCTTCCCGCAGGGCCGGCAGCAGGGCGGGCAGGATGGCCTCGGCCTCACCGATGGCTACCGCGTCGCAGAAGGGCGCCAGCGGCATGGGGTTGGCCGTCAGGCACGGCCCACCGGCGACGACCAGGGGGTGGCGGGCGTCGCGGTCGGCGGCGAAGGGGGGGATACCGCCCGCCTTGAGGATAGCGGCCACGTGGAAATAGTCCAGCTCGTAGGACACCGAGAGGGCCAGCACGGCGAAGTCCCGCAGCGGCCGCCCCGACTCGACGGAGACCGGGGGCCGGGGGTCGCCCGGCTCGTAGAAGCAGCGCTCGCCGACGACGTCGCGCTCGGCGTTGAGCAGGCGGTAGATGGCATGCACGCCCAGGTTGGACATGCCCAGGTAGTAGCGGTTGGGGTAGACGAGGGCCACCGGCAGCCGCCCGCCCCAGTCCTTGACGACGGCGCCCTGCTCCCGGGGCAACCCCGGCTGGCCTGTTTTTCTGGCTGACCTGCTCATCAAACAGCGATACCCTGAAAACAGGGGTGCCTCAGCGGGGGCGAAGCCCCTTTATTTCCAGCAGTCCTTGAGCAGCCGGGAGTTGATAGTGATAACCTGGTCGGCCACGGAGCGCAGCTGCTGCGAGGTGCCCTGCTTGCCGAAGAGGGCCACCTCCACGTGCTTGCCGTTGTCCTTGACGGCCTGGACGGCCCCGGCGAAATCGTTGTCCCCGGCGACGAGGATGGCCACGTCGTAGTTGGTCTTGTAGCTGTGGGTAATCATGTCCGTGGCCAGCTGGACGTCGGTGCCTTTTTCGTAGGGCGGCACGTGGGGCCAGTTGTTGGTGTAGACCAGCCGGCCCAGGCGCAGCTCGGTGTAGGGTATGGCGTTGATGCCGTCGAAAAAGGCCTGCTGCTGCTTGTAGACTTCCGGCTCCTGCTTCTGACCGACCCTGGCGTTGTAATAGTAGATGCGGATTAGCTGGCGTTTCTGTAAAATCTTCCGGCAGAACTTGCCGATGTCCAGGTCGGTACGGTTGAAGTGATTTTTCAGGGAATGGTAAAGATTGCTACCATCGATGAAAACCATCACCCTCTCCGCCATGTCTTGCCTCCTTCGCCCGCGCGTTGCGGACTCTCTGCTTACATTATACCACTAATTATGGTAAGATAGCGCCCTTTGGCCCGCCGAGTTTGCCCGTGGCCGGAAGGCGGTGTATAATTGGCAGGTAAAATACTACCCCGCCGGGGGCCTCCGGAGGTGCGTTTTGAAGCTCAGCCGCGAAGAGGTGCTGCATATCGCCCGCCTGGCGCGGGTCGACCTGACCGAGGACGAGATTACCCGCTACAGCGAGCAGCTTTCCAACCTTCTGGAGCACTTTGAGGTGTTGCAGCAGGTGGATACCGAGGGCGTGCCGCCCACGGCGCAGTCGGTGGCGCTGGAGAGCGTCATGCGCGACGATAAGGTCGCCCCGTCCTTCCCGCCAGAGGCAATCCTGGCCAACGCCCCCCGGCGCGAGGCGGACTGCTTCCGGGTGCGCCCGGTGCTGGAGTAGACATAGATGCAGGTAACCATACACGAAGCCGCCCGGCTCCTCAAGGAGAAAAAGGTCTCCTCGGTGGAGCTTACCCGGGACTACCTGGGGCGCATCGAGCGGCTGGAGCCCAAAGTTAAGGCCATGGTGACACTCACCCCGGAGCTGGCCCTGGAGCAGGCCAAAAAGGCCGACGAGAAGCTCGCCGCCGGTAACGGCCTGTCCCCGCTGACCGGCGTCCCCATGGCCATTAAGGACGTTATCTGCACCCGGGGCGTGCGCACCACCTGCTCGGCCAAAATGCTGGAGAACTTCGTGCCCCCCTACGACGCCACCGTGATGGACAAGCTCAACGCCGCCGGGGCGGTGATGCTGGGCAAGGCCAACATGGACGAGTTCGCCATGGGCTCCTCCACGGAGAACTCGGCCTTCTTCGTTACCCACAACCCCTGGGACTTAGAGCGCGTGCCCGGCGGTTCTTCGGGCGGCTCGGCGGTGGCGGTGGCCGCCGGCGAGGCCGTTTACGCGCTGGGCTCCGATACCGGCGGCAGCATTCGCCAGCCGGCGGGTTTTTGCAGCGTCGTTGGCCTCAAGCCCACCTACGGGCGGGTGAGCCGCTACGGCCTGGTGGCCTTCGCCAGCTCGCTCGACCAGGTTGGCCCGCTGGCCCAGGACGTGACCGACGCCGCCATTATCCTTAACGCCATCGCCGGGCACGACAAGCGCGACTCCACCTCCGTCCCCGAGCCGGTGCCCGACTATACAAAGTCGCTCAAGCCCGATTTGAAAGGCGTGCGCCTGGGCGTCCCCAGGGAGTATTACGTGGAGGGGATGCAGCCGGGCGTCGCTCAGGTCATGCAGGCGGCCATTAAAAAGCTCGGCGAGCTGGGCGCCGAGGTAGAGGAGATGAGCCTGCCCCACACCCCCTACGCCCTGGCCGTCTACTATATTTTGGCCCCCTCCGAGGCCTCGGCCAACCTGGCCCGCTACGACGGCGTCAAGTACGGCTACTCCTACGACGCCGGCAGCATGTGGGAGTCGATGGAGAAGACGCGCGGCGGGGGCTTCGGGCCGGAGGTCAAGCGGCGCATCATGCTGGGCACCTACGCCCTCTCCGCCGGCTACTACGACGCCTGGTACCTCAAGGCGCAGAAGGTGCGCACCCTCATCCGCCGCGAGTTCGACGCCGCCTTCGAGAAGTACGACGCCCTGGTGACCCCCACCTCCCCCTCCGTCCCCTTCCGGATAGGGGAGAAGACCGACGACCCCCTCCAGATGTACTTAAGCGACGTCTGCACCCTCCCCATCAATATCGCCGGCGTGCCGGGCATCTCCGTCCCGGCGGGCTTCAGCGAAGGCCTCCCCGTAGGCATGCAGCTCATCGGCCGGCACTTCCGCGAGGACATGCTCCTCAGAATCGCCTATGCCTACGAGCAGGCGACCGAGTGGCATAAGAAGAGGGCTACGGGGGTTTAGGGTTTTCCCGCCCTAAGCCGCGGATGCCGCGAGGGCGGCCGGGTGGGAAAAGATAACTACGAGGGGTGGGGGGTCACAAATCCCGCCGGTTCTGCTATAATAGAGCCAATATGTGGTGGATACTAATGAGGCTGTGAGGAGGTAAGGCGATGCTTAAAGATATTCTCAAGATACTGGAAAACGACGCCCGCACCAGTCCCAGGCAGATAGCCACCATGACCGGCCTGCCCGTCGCCGAGGTCACCAGGCTCATCAAGCAGGCGGAGAAAGACCGCGTCATCCTCAAGTACAAGACGGCCGTCAACTGGGACAGGGTGGAGGACGAGCAGGTCTGGGCGCTCATCGAGGTCAAGGTCAAGCCGGAGCCGGAAGCCGGCTTCGATTCCATCGCCGAGCGCGTCGCCCAGTACGCCCAGGTGCGCTCGCTCTACCTGGCCTCGGGCACCTACGACCTGCTGCTGGTCGTGCTGGGCAAGTCGGAGCGCACCGTGGCCGATTTCGTCTCCCAGAACCTGGCCCACATCGACGGCGTCGAGGCCACCGTCACCCATTTCGTGCTCAAGCGCTACAAGGAAGACGGCGAGCTGCTCGAAGGCGGCGAGGGCGTCAAGCGCCAGCAGGTGGTATTATAAATTTTCTGAGGAGAAGGTATGTCGTCCGGGAAGGCCGTTGATACCAAGCGGTCAAAACTCATTGCGGCGCGGGTGAACCGCCTCTCACCGTCGGGGATACGCAAGTTCTTCGACCTGCTGGAGTCCATGGAGGGGGTCATCTCGCTGGGCGTGGGCGAGCCGGACTACGCCACGCCCTGGCCCATCAGCGAGGCGGCGGTGAAGTCGCTGGAGAAGGGCCAGACGATGTACACCTCCAACTCCGGCATCCCCGAGCTGCGCGAGCTGACGGCGCGCTACCTCCGGGATAACTACAAAGTAGATTACGACCCCGACGGGGAAATCCTGATGACGGTGGGCGTCAGCGAGGCGCTCGACCTGGCCATGCGCGCCCTCCTCGACCCCGGCGACGAGGTCATCATGCCCGACCCGTGCTACGTCGCCTACGATTCCTGCGTTATCCTGGCCGGCGGCGAGCCGGTCAAGGTGCCCACCAGCCAGGCCAGCGGCTTCGAGGTTGACGCCGCCGACATCGAGGCCAGGATTACGCCCAGGACCAGGGCCATCCTCATCGGCTACCCGGCCAACCCCACCGGGGCGGTGATGAGCCGGGAGAAGTTACTGGCCCTGGCCAAAGTGGCCAAAAAACATGACCTTACCGTCGTCTCCGACGAAATCTACGCCCGGCTGGTCTACGGCGCCGGGCATACCTGCTTCGCCAGCCTGCCCGGCATGAAGGGACGCACCATCCTGCTGGGGGGCTTCTCCAAGGCCTACGCCATGACCGGCTGGCGCATCGGCTACGCCGCGGCCCCCAGGGAAATCATCACCGCCATGACCAAGATTCACCAGTACACCATCATGAGCGCCCCCACTATGGCTCAGATGGCCGCCATCCAGGCGCTCAAAACCGGCGAGGCCAGCGTGCGCGAGATGGTGGAGGACTATAACCGGCGGCGCAAGGTCATCGTGCGGGGGCTGTGCGATATCGGCCTCTCCTGCTACGAGCCGCGCGGGGCTTTCTATGCCTTCCCCTCCATCGCCGCCACCGGGATGAAGTCGGAGGAGTTCTCCGAGAAGCTCCTCATGGAGGAGAAGGTGGCCGTGGTGCCCGGCTCGGCCTTCGGCGCCTGCGGCGAGGGCTACGTGCGCTGCTGCTACGCCACCTCGCTGGCCGAAATCGAGGAGGCGCTCCAGCGGATGAAGCGGTTTGTGGCCCGGCACAAGAAGTAGAGGGCTAACGCCCCGCCGCCTCCCCTCGGAGTAATCTATTCTCACCCTGGCCCCACCTACGCCAAGGCTTCGGCGGGTAAACCGCCCTCGCGGCATCCGCCGCTTAGCCAGTCTGTCGGTGACTTAGCTCACGGAAAGGTGGCTGTCCAACGTGTTGACAAAAGTCCGCCCATAGGGAATAATCCCTAGAGGGCATGCTATCGCCCGGTGCCCGACCGCGTGAAAAGAGGTGGCCAAGATGTCGGAAATGCCCGAAGAAAACAGCATGACCGATGAGCTGAGGAAGCTGGCCAGCATCGCCATGGACATGCAGCTCTCCAACAAGATGAGGGTGCAGGCCATCAACCAGCTCGGCGAGCTGGACTCCCACGAGTCCCTGCTCGTCCTGCTCCACCTGGCCGCCAACGATAGGTTACCCACCAACGAGCGAGACCAGGCCCTCAAGAAGGCCCGGGACATTGTCAAGAAAGGCCGCTAGCGGCCACCCGCCGCGGCACCGTTACCGATGAGTATCGACATCGGCATTATCGGCCTGCCCCAGAGCGGCAAGACCACCATCTTTAACGCCCTTACCGGCGGCAGCGCCGAGGTTAAAGGCCACGCCGCCGGCCAGCCGGCCCACGTGGCTATCGTCAAGGTGCCCGAGCCGCGCCTCGGGGTGCTCGCCGGCATGTTTAATCCCCGCAAGGTCGTTCCCATCGAGACGAAATACATCGATGTCGGCGCTTCCGGAAGGGGAGTCTCCAAAGACAAGGGCTTCAGCGGCGAGCTTTTAAACCAGTTAAGCGCCGTCGAAAGCCTGATTGCCGTGGTACGAGCCTTCGAAGCCCCGGCCGTCATCCACCCCGACGGTTCCCTCGACGTGCGCCGCGATATCGCCGCGCTCAACCTGGAGCTGGCGTTTTCCGACCTGGCTATCATCGAGCGGCGGCTGGAGCGGCTGGAGGGGCAGCTCAAGGCCGCCAAGCCCGGCGAGCGCGCCGCGCTTATCAGGGAGCAGGAGCTTCTACACGAGTTCCAGGCGGCCCTGGAGAAGGAAACGCCGGTGCGTGCCATGACCCTCGATGCGGCGGCACAAAAGATAGTGGCCAATTTCCAGTTCCTCACCGCCAAGCCCGTCGTTTTCGTCGTCAATATCGGCGAGGGGCAGCTGGATAAGGCCGCGGCGCTGGAGCTTGAACTTAACGACGCCCTGGGGAGCGATACTTCGGGGGTGGTGGTCGTCTGCGGTAAACTGGAGATGGAGCTGGCTCAGATGGAACCCGCCGAAGCCGCCGAGTTTCGCGCCGGGTACGGGCTGGCCGGGTCGGGGCTGGACCGCGCCGTCCAGCGCTCCTACGAGCTTTCCGGCATGATTTCCTTCTTCACCGTGGGAGAAGACGAGGTGCGCGCCTGGTCAATCAAAGCGGGCACCACCGCCATCAAAGCGGCCGGGAAAATACATACCGACATGGAGAAGGGGTTTATCCGCGCCGAGGGCGTCGCCTTCGACGACCTGGCGGCCTGCGGCGGCCTGGCCGAGGCCAAGAAGCGGGGGCTGCTGCGCCTGGAGGGCAAGGACTACGTCGTCCGGGACGGCGACGTAATTACTTTTCTCTTTAACGTTTAGTCTCGTCGGCTGGCTCCACCACCAGCTTGAGGCCGTCCTCGCCCACCACCCGGATGGCTGCCCCGGCGGCGATATCGCCCCCGCGGGATACCGCCCCCCACAGCTCCCCCTTGATTTTCACCATGCCCTCCGGCCCAAGCGCACTGACGGCCCGGCCCAGCGTGCCGACCATCGAGGGCAGGCCGGCCGGTTTCTGCTGGCTGATGGTGTGGGTGGTGAAGACGAAGAGCCAGACGCTGAAGACCCCCCAGGCCGCCATGACCCCGATGAGCACCGCCACGGAGAGGTGGACGTTGAACTGGGGCAGGAGCCATTTCCAGATGACCCAGATGGCCGTCTCCTCGGCGGCGGTGCTGAGGACGGCCAGTATCAGGCGGTTGCGCGTCAGGCGTTTCATCTTCATGCTATAAGCTAATTATAGCAGTATGGCATTAATTGTTTTAATTTTGCCCCAGGAAGCGGGAAATAGCCCCATTTGGCATAAAAAACCCCTAATTACTACTTGACAGTATTGTAGGTAAATGGTATTATTTATTTGTAATAATGCCCCAGGTGTTTTTTGCTTTACTTTCCCTAGTGCACGTTGCTTCATTGCCTTATACGCGCATGCCTTCATTTTAGCCGTTTAATCACGCGTCAGCACGAGTACTGTAGCCGTTTAGCTAAGGAGCAGAGATGGTTTTTACGCCGCAAGCCCCCGTACCCGATTCCAAGAACGTTATACCCCGCAAGTCCTATGCCAAGCTGCCCAACGTCCTGGACGTGCCCAATCTCATCAAGGTGCAGCTGGACTCCTTCCAGAGGTTTCAGGAATACGGCCTCCAGCAGCTGCTGGAAGAAATATCGCCCATTAAAGACCTCACCGGCAACCGGCTGGAGTTAACCTTCGTCGCCTACGAGTTCCGCGAGCCGCGCCCCGGCCACTCCGAGCAGGAGTGCCACGAGCGCGACCAGACCTATTCCGCCCCCCTCTACGTCAAGGTGCGGCTACTGGTCAAGGAGACCGGGGAAATCAAGGAGCAGGAGCTGTTCTTCGGGGACATCCCCCTGATGACGGCCAAGGGCACCTTCATCACCAGCGGCGCCGAGCGCGTCGTCGTCAGTCAGCTGTTGCGCTCGCCGGGCGTCTACTTCACCGCCGAGGAAGACCCGGTCAGCGGCCGCCAGCTCTGCCAGGCCAAGCTAATCCCCACGCGGGGGGCCTGGCTGGAGTTCGAGACCTCCAACCGCAACGTCATCTCCGCCAAGATAGACGGCAAGCGCAAGATACCCATCACCACGCTGCTGCGCGCCATCGGCTACGGCAGCGACGATGAACTGCTCCGGATGTTCGCCGAGGAGGACGCCCTCTCCGACTATAACTTCATCCAGACGACCATGGACAAGGAGCCGGCCATCACCAACGAGGACGAAGCCCTGCTGGACATCTATAAAAAGCTTCACCCCGGCGAGATGCCCTCGCCGGATAACGCCCGCAAGCTCATCAAGAACCTGTTTTTCGACGCCGGCCGCTACGACCTTGGCAGCGTGGGGCGCTACAAGCTCAACAAGCGGCTGGGGCTGGAGGTCAGCCTCAAGGAGCGCACCCTCACCCGCGAGGACATCGTCGAAATCGTGCGGCACATCATCCTGATTGACAACGGCCGCGATTCCGGCGACGACATCGACCACCTGGGCAACCGCCGCGTGCGCACCGTCGGCGAGCTGGTGCAGACCCAGTTCCGCATCGGCTTCCTACGGCTGGAGCAGGTGGTGCGGGAGCGCATGAGCATCATCGGCACCGAGGCCATTACGCCGAGCGCCCTGATTAATATCCGCCCCATCGTGGCCGCCGTCCGCGAGTTCTTCGGCGGCTCGCAGCTTTCCCAGTTCATGGACCAGACCAACCCGCTGGCGGAGCTCACCCACAAGCGCCGCCTCTCGGCGATGGGGCCCGGCGGCCTCTCCCGCGAGCGCGCCGGCTTCGAGGTGCGCGACGTCCACTTCTCCCACTACGGCCGCATCTGCCCCATCGAGACGCCGGAAGGCCCCAACATCGGCCTCATCGGCTCGCTAGCCACCTACAGCCTTATCAACGAGTACGGCTTTATCGAGACGCCCTACCGCCGCGTCATCAAGGAGCTTGACAGCCACGACGAGAAGCTCAAGGGCCGCACCCTGGCCGAGGCGGTGACCGACAGCAAGGGCAAGACCGTCGTCGCCGCGGATACCGTCGTCACCGATGCGGTCTTCGCCCGCATCGCCAAGTTCAAGGAGAAGCCGGTGAAGGTGGTGCCCTTCGTCTCCGACGAAATTATCTATTATCCGGCCGACGAGGAGGATAAATACATCATCGCCCAGGCCAACGCGCCGCTGGATGAAAACAACGAGTTTATCGAGAAGCGAATCGAAGCCAGGCTGGCCGACGGCTATTTGCTGGAACCGCCAGAAAACATCCAGTTGATGGACGTCTCTCCCAAGCAGGTGGTCAGCGTGGCCACGGCCCTGACGCCCTTCCTGGAGCACAACGACGCCAACCGCGCCCTGATGGGCGCCAATATGCAGCGCCAGGCGGTGCCCCTGCTGCGCCCGGAGGCCCCGCTGGTGGCCACCGGCATGGAATCGGAGGCGGCCCGGCACAGCCGGCAGGTGGTCTTCGCCAGCAACGCCGGCGTGGTGACCGATATCTCCGGTGCCATCGACGAGAAGGGCAATACCCGCTACCACATCACCGTTACCCGCGACGACGGCGACGAAGACCGCTACGATTTAATGAAGTTCGTCCGCACCAACCAGGGCACCTGCATCAACCAGCGCCCCCTGGTGGACAAGGGCGACAGGGTGGCGGCCGGCCAGGTGCTGGCCGACAGCTCCGCCACCGAGAACGGCGAGCTGGCCCTGGGCCAGAACGTCACCGTGGCCTTCATGAGCTGGGAGGGCTATAACTTCGAGGACGCCATCATCCTCTCCTCGCGCCTGGTAGAAGAAGACATGTTCACCTCCATCCACATCAACAAGCACGAGGTGGAATCGCGCGATACCAAGCTGGGCCCCGAGGAGATTACCCGCGATATCCCCAACGTGGGCGAGGAAAGCCTGCGCGAGCTTGACGAGGACGGTATTATCCGCATCGGCGCCGAGGTCAGCCCCGACGATACCCTGGTGGGCAAGATTACCCCCAAGGGCGAGACGGAGCTCTCCGCCGAGGAAAAGCTGCTGCGCGCCATCTTCGGCGAGAAGGCCCGCGAGGTCAAGGATACCTCGCTCCGGGTCCCCCACGGGGAGTGGGGTAAAGTGATTAACGTTAAGGTTTATACCCGTAAAGACAGCAAAGAGGGCGGCGACGACCTACCCGCCGGCGTCAACCAGTGGGTACAGGTGTGGATTGCCCAGAAACGCCGCGTCTCCGTCGGCGACAAGCTGGCGGGGCGCCACGGCAACAAGGGCGTCATCTCCATCATCGCCCCCAAGGAGGACATGCCCTTCCTCCCCGACGGCACGCCGGTGGACATCATCCTCGACCCCATCGGCGTCCCCTCCCGCATGAACCTCGGCCAGGTGCTGGAGACGCACCTGGGCTGGGCGGCCAAGGTGCTCGGCTTCCGGGCGCTGACGCCCGTCTTCGACGGCGCCGACGACCTGGCCATCGAGGACGCCCTCTGCCGCACCTGGATTGTCCTGCAGGCCAACGCCGTCGACACCAACCCCGGCAACGGCCGTCCCCTCTACCGGGCCGACCTGGCCAAGGCCTGGGTGGACGAGCGCGGCTACAACGGGGCCGCCGTCTTCGACGAGTCGCTCCACGGTAAGGCCCGCGATATCGCCCTGCGCATCTGGCTGGAGACGCTGAACATCACCGCCCGCAGCCTTAAGGACGACGAGCTGGAAGCGGTGGTGGAAAAGGTCAACCGCCAGGGCAAGTTCGCCCCGCCCACCTACGGCAAGGTCGTCCTCCACGACGGCCGCACCGGCGAGCCTTTCGACCAGCCGGTCACCGTGGGCAATATCTACATGATGAAGCTCATCCACCTGGTGGAGGACAAAGTCCACGCCCGCTCCACCGGCCCGTACTCGCTCATCACCCAGCAGCCGTTGGGCGGCAAGGCCCAGTTCGGCGGGCAGCGCTTCGGCGAGATGGAGGTCTGGGCGCTGGAGGCCTACGGCGCCGCCTACAACCTCCAGGAGATGCTCACCATCAAGAGCGATGACGTCACCGGCCGCGCCAAGGCCTACGAGTCCATCATCAAGGGCGACGATATCCTCCAGCCCGGCGTGCCGGAGTCCTTCAAGGTGCTCGTCAAGGAACTGCAGAGCCTGGGGCTGGCCCTGGAGGTCATCAACGATGAAGAGCCCCAGCTGGCCGCCGAAGAGGAGGCCGGCGAGGCAGGCCTCCAGCTGGAAGAGGCCGCCGCCGGCGAGGAGGGGGCTGTCGCCGAACCCGGCGAGGCCGTCGCGGAGCCGGGCGAAGAGCCCACCCCGGCCATGACCGCCGAGGAACAGGCCCTCAAGCTCTCGCGGGAGCTTAAGGAAGAGATTGCCGAGGGGCGCAAGCAGACCGAAGACATGGTAGCGGAGGCGCCCGAAGCAGCCGAAGAGACTACAGAGGAAGCCGAAGCCGGCGCCGAAGCTCCTGAAGATAGTGTTGAAGAGACTGAAACCAGCGCCACAGCGCCCGAAGCCAGCGCCGAAGCTACTGAAGATAGCGCCGGGGAGGCCGAAGCAACCGACACCCCCGACGAAGCGAAAGAGGTAGACGAAGATGTTTGAGATTAACGATTTTGATGCCGTCCGCATATCGCTGGCCTCGCCGGAGCAGATACGCAGCTGGTCTTACGGCGAGGTGACCAAGCCGGAGACCATCAACTACCGCACCCTTAAGCCGGAGCGCGACGGCCTCTTCTGCGAGCGCATCTTCGGTCCGACCAAGGACTTCGAGTGCTACTGCGGCAAGTACAAGCGCATCCGCTACAAGGGCGTTATCTGCGACAAGTGCGGCGTCGAGGTGGCCCGTGCCAAGGTGCGCCGCGAGCGCATGGGGCACATCGAGCTGGCCTGCCCGGTGAGCCATATCTGGTTCGCCAAGGGCATTCCATCGCGGTTGGGGCTGCTATTAGACCTCTCGCCGCGCTCGCTGGAGCACGTCCTCTATTTTTCCCAGTACATCATTACCAAGGTCAAAGAAGAGGCCCGTCAGGAGGCCCTCCACCAGCTGGAGGAAAGCGCCGCCCGGGCTATCGAGGAACGGCAGGCCGCCGTGGACGCCCAGGTGGCCGAGATGGAAAAGGCCGGCGCCGAAATTGAAGAAGTCAACAAGGTGCGCGGTCAGTTCGTCGACGAGAAGGCCAAAGTGGAAGCGGAGTTGGCCCTGGAAACGGAGAAGCTCAGCGCCCTCAAGGTCAAAGACCTCCTCTCCGAGGGCCAGTACCACGAGCTGACCGTGAAATACCCGGACTGCTTTGAGGCGGGCATGGGCGCCGAGGCCATCCTCCAGATTATGAAGGACATCGACCTGGACGAGATACGCAACAACCTCCTCCAGGAGACGCAGTCTTCCTCCGGGCAGCGCCGCAAGAAGGCCAGCAAGCAGCTGCGCGTTGTCGAGGCCTTCCGCAACAGCGGCAACAAGCCGGAGTGGATGATACTCACCGTGCTGCCCGTCCTGCCGCCCGACCTGCGCCCCATGGTGCAGCTGGACGGCGGGCGCTTCGCCACCTCCGATTTGAACGATTTATACCGCCGCGTCATCAACCGCAACAACCGGCTCAGCCACCTTATCGACATCGGCGCGCCGGAGATTATTATCCGCAACGAAAAGCGCATGCTCCAGGAGGCGGTGGACTCGCTCATCGATAACGGCCGCCGCGGGCGGGCCATCTCCATCAGCGGCAACCACAAGCTCAAGAGCCTCTCGGACATGCTCCGCGGCAAGCAGGGGCGCTTCCGCCAGAACCTGCTCGGCAAGCGCGTCGACTACTCCGGCCGCTCGGTCATCGTCTGCGGGCCGGAGCTGGAGCTGCACCAGTGCGGCCTGCCGCGCCGCATGGCCCTGGAGCTGTTCAAGCCCTTCGTCATGCGCCGCCTGGTGGCCCAGGGGCTGGCGCCCAACATCAAGAGCGCCCGCCGCCTGGTGGAGCGCGCCAAGGCCGAGGTCTACGATATCCTGGAAGAGGTAATCAAAGAGCGCCCGGTGCTCCTCAACCGCGCTCCCACCCTGCACCGCCTCTCCATCCAGGCCTTCGAGCCGGTCTTGATCGACGGCAGCGCCATCCAGATTCACCCCCTGGTCTGCTCCGCCTTCAACGCCGACTTCGACGGCGACCAGATGGCCGTCCACGTGCCCCTCTCCAGGGCGGCCGTCAAAGAGGCGCGCGATATGATGCTCAGCCACCACAACATCCTGCTCCCCTCGTCCGGCGAGCCGACCGTCACCCCCACGCTGGACATGGTGCTGGGCTGCTACTACCTGACCACCATCCGCCAGGACGGCCAGGACAAGACCAAGACCTTCGGCAGCTACGAGGACGCCAAGCTCGCCTATGATTTAGGCAGCATCGACCTGCGCGAGGAAATCGAGGTGCGCGACCGGGATAAGGACGAGCGCATCAAGACCAGCGTGGGGCGCATCATCTTCAACGAGGTGCTGCCCAAGGAGCTGGGCTACTTCAACCGCATTATTGATAAGAGCACCCTCAAGCAGATTGCCACCACCTGCTGCAACCTCCTCCCCGACGAGGAGACCGGCCGCGTCCTGGACGATATCAAGCACCTGGGCTTCCACTACGCCTCGCGCTCCGGCATTACCATCGCCATGAACGATATCGAAGTCCCCGCCAGCAAGCCCCAGATGCTGGAGGAGGCCGAAGCGCGCATCGCCACCATCGAAAACCAGTACGACCGCGGCCTCATCACCGAGGACGAGCGCTATAACGGCATCGTCGGCGTCTGGATGGAGACCACCGACAAAATCACCAACACCATCTCCTCCAACCTCGACCGCTACGGCGGCATCTACATGATGGCCACCTCCGGCGCCAAGGGTAACATCTCGCAGATACGCCAGATGGCCGGCATGCGCGGCCTGATGACCGACCCCGCCGGCAAGATTATCGAGTTCCCCATCAAGTCCAGCCTGCGCGAGGGCCACAGCGTGCTGGAGTACTTTATCTCCACCCACGGCGCCCGCAAGGGTCTGGCCGATACCGCCCTGCGCACCTCCGACTCCGGCTACCTCACCCGGCGCCTCATCGACGTGGCCCAGGACGTCATCACCTCCGACAACGACTGCGGCACCACCGAGGGCCTGTGGATAACCGAGCCCAAGGAAAAGGGCCTGCTGCCGTCCCTGGCCGAGCGGATATTAGGGCGGATGGCCGCCGAGGACGTCGTCCACCCGAAGACGGGCGAGGTCATCGTGGCCAAGAACGAGGAAATCGACGAAGACAAGGTGGCGCAGATTACCGAGGCCGGCCTGGAGCGGGTGTCGGTACGCTCGCCGCTGACCTGCCAGTCGCGGCGGGGCACCTGCCGCCTCTGCTACGGGCGCGACCTGGCCCGCGGGCATCTGGTGGAGCACGACGTGGCCGTGGGCATTATCGCCGCCGAGAGCATCGGCGAGCCGGGCACCCAGCTGACGCTGCGCACCTTCCACACCGGCGGCGTCGTCGGGCTGGATATCACCAGCGGCCTGCCTCGCGTCGAGGAGCTTTTCGAGGCCCGGACACCCCGGGGGCAGGCGATTATCTCCGAGATTGACGGCACCGCCGAGCTCGTCCAGAACGAGGAAGGCCGCAAGATAAAAATCGTCTCCTCCGAGGTCTATACCGACGAATACCCCCTGCCCGCCGGCTGGAAGGTCATGGTCAAGAACCGTCAAGCGGTGGATATCGGCCAGGTGCTGGCGGCCCCCCCGAAGGCCCCCGCCGAAGAGACCACCACCGCCCCGGAGAACCAGCCCATCGTGGCCCGCTTCGCCGGGGAAATAAAAGTCACCAAGAAGCAGCTGGTCATCAGCTACGCCGAGCGCGAGGAGCGAGAATACATCATCCCCTCCACGGCCAGCATCTGGGTCAAGGAAGGCGACGAGATAAAGGCGGGCCAGCAGCTTACCGACGGCTCCATCAACCCGCACGATATCCTGCGCATCCTGGGCAAGGATGCCGTCCAGCAGTACCTGGTGGACGAGGTGCAGAAGGTCTACCGCTCCCAGGGCGTCAACATCAACGACAAGCACATCGAGGTCATCACCCATCGGATGCTCACCAAGGTGCGCATCGATTCCGCCGGCGATACCGACCTGGTGCCCGACGAGCTTATCGACAAGTTTGCCTACGAGGATACCAACGCCAAGGTGCTCGCCGAGGGCGGCGAGCCGGCCACGGCCCATACCGTGCTGCTGGGCATCACGCGGGCCTCGTTGAGCACCGACAGCTGGCTGGCCGCGGCCTCCTTCCAGGAGACGACCCGCATCCTCACCGAGGCCGCCGCCAACGGTCGCGTCGACCACCTGGTGGGCCTCAAGGAGAACGTCATCATCGGCAAGCTCATCCCGGCCCGCTACCTGGACGACGAGCAGGTGGCCGAGCTGACCGCCGCCGTGCCGGAGGAAGACGAGGCTATGCGCCTGCTGGCCAGCCTGGCCGATGACGAAATCGTCATGCCCGGCGGCGAGGGGGGGGATAGTGGGGCGGCACTGGGTATGCTGGCCGGCGAGGCTGAGGAAATCGTCGAGGAATCTCTGGAGGCGGCCGCCGAGGCCGAGAATATCGCCGAGGACGCTTTAGAGGCCGCTGTCGAGGCCGAGGATGACTCGCCCGACGCTGCCGAAGACGGAGAAGACAAGTAACTCTTCGTTTGAATGAGGGGGTGAGGACGCATCGCACGCATTGTTTCGGGTAAGCCCAGCGTTGAAGACGCGCCGCTGGATACCAGCCTGCGACCGCGCACGCTTACCGACTTCATCGGGCAGGAAAAGACCAAGGAGAACCTGAAAATCGCCATCACCGCCGCCCGCGCCCGCGGCGAGGCCATGGACCATGTAATTTTCTACGGGCCGCCCGGCCTGGGCAAGACCTGCCTGGCGCACATCATCGCCGCCGAGGTGGGCGCCAACATCAAGACCACCTCCGGCCCGGCCATCGAGCGTACCGGCGACCTGGCCGCCATCCTCACCAACCTCAAGAAGCACGATATCCTCTTCATCGACGAGATTCACCGCCTCAACCGCACCGTGGAGGAAATCCTCTACCCGGCGCTGGAGGACTTCGCCCTGGACATCATCATCGGCAAGGGGCCCGGCGCCAAGAGCCTGCGGCTGAACCTGCCCGCCTTTACCATGATTGGCGCTACCACCCGCTACGCCCTCTTAAGCCCGCCCCTGCGCGACCGCTTCGGCGCCGTCTACCGGCTGGACTTTTACGACGAGGCGGCGCTGGAGAAAATCGTGCGGCGCTCGGCCCGCATCCTCCAGGTCGAGGCCGAAGAGGCGGGTCTGGCCGAAATCGCCCGGCGCGCCCGGGGGACGCCCCGCGTCGCCAACCGCCTCCTCAAGCGCGTCCGCGACTACGCCCAGGTCAGGGCCGACGGCGTCATCACGCAGGCGGTGGCCCGCGACGCCTTGGTCCAGCTGGAGGTGGACGCCATCGGGCTGGACGAAATCGACCACAAGATGCTGCTGACCATCATCGAGAAGTTCGGCGGCGGGCCGGTGGGACTGGATACCATCGCCGCCTCCATCTCCGAGGAGGCCGATACCGTAACCGACGTCTACGAGCCGTACCTGATGCAGCTGGGCTTTCTGGAGCGCACGCCGCGCGGCCGCCTGGCCACCAAACTGGCCTACGAGCACCTGGGGCTGCCCTATAACAAGAGCAATCAGCAGAAATTGATCTAGTCTTTTTGGTCTTTACTAGCTCACCTTTGTGGTTACCTCTCCCCCTTTGTCCCCCTCTCCAAACTGGAGTAATGGCTTACTCGTTGTCCTTTTGTTTGGAGAGGGGGAATATAAGTTAAGAGGGGCTAACGCCCCTCTTCGCAGGCTACTCCCCTGGGAAAATCCTCCTTAGTCCCCCTTTACAAAGGGGGACAATATGCCTTGCACGATGGGTCGTCTCCCTTTATTAAAGGGAGATTGAGAAGGATTTTAGTTCGGTGGGGTAAAGGTGGGACAGGCCTCCGGCCCAAGCGGCGGATGCCGCGAGGGTGGCCAGGGTGGGAATAGATAATACCGAGTGGGATGGGGGATAATACTACTTCCCCCCGGTTGACAGAACAAATATTTTATTATACACTTGTTTCAGAACGGGTGTTCGTTATGCAGCACCCAAAGGCTGGCAGATGAAAAAGCTATCCGACAAGCAGCGGCGCATCCTCGGTTACCTCGACCGCTTTATCGCTGAGCGGGGCTACCCGCCCTCCATCCGCGATATCCAGAACGGCTGCGATATCAGCTCGACGTCGGTGGTGGACTATAACCTCAATATCCTGGAAGACCGGGGCTATATCCGCCGCCACTCGGAGGTCTCGCGCGGCATCACCCGGCTCAATCGCGAGCCGGTCGAGGCGCTGGTGCCGGTGCCCGTCATCGGGCTCATCGCCGCCGGCCAGCCGATACCCGTGCCCACCCCCGATACCTGGGACGCGACCGCCGCCGCCGAGACGCTGGGCGTCTCCCGCGAGCTTACCCGCGATAGGGAGGGCGTATACGCCCTGCGGGTGAGGGGCCTGTCCATGATTGACGCCCTCATTAACGACGGCGATATCGTCCTCATGCAGCAGGTAAGTTCGGTGGACAACGGCGAGATGGCCGCCGTCTGGCTCAAGACGGAAAAAGAGGCCACCCTTAAAAAGGTCTACCGGGAAACGGGGCGCGTCCGCCTCCAGCCCGCCAACGGCCAGATGCAGCCCCTCTACGCCGACCCCGCTAACGTGGAGATTCAGGGGCGCGTCCTGGCCGTTATCCGGCAGGTGGAGTAGGGGGCTTCGTCCCTCTTAAACACCCCTTCGGTCTTCTTGCTTTTTATAAACCGGCGTGCACCAGTGCATATACTTGGGGTGGTCGCCGCGGATGACCTTCACGTAGAGCGCCTGTAATTTGGCCGTAATCGGGCCTATCTCCCCGTCGCCTACCGGGCGGCGGTCTATCTCCGCCACCGGCGTCACGTGGGCGGCCGTGCCGGTGAGAAAGCATTCGTCGGCCACGTAAAGCTCGCTGCGGTCGATGGCGCGCTGGACGGTGGCGATGCCCAGCTCCTTCTCGGCCAGCTCGATAACGGTGTTGCGGGTGATGCCCATGAGGATGTTGTTGGTAGTGGCCGGCGTCACCAGTTTGCCGCCCATGACCAGAAAGAGATTCTCGCCGGAGCCCTCGGAGAGGTGCCCGTCCGGCGCCAGCATGATGGCCTCGTCGTAGCCGTTGCCCACCGCCTCGGTCTTGGCCAGGGCATTATTGATGTAGATGCCGGCGGCCTTTATCTGGGGCGGGATGACGTTGTCCTCGGGGCGGTGCCAGGAGGACACGCCGCAACGGGCCTTGTCCACGTCGAGGTAGGGCCCCCAGGGGATGACCAGGACGAAGAAATCGTCGTCCAGGTTGTGCAGGCGCACCCCCAGCGCCTGGGAGCTTTTGTAGGCCACCGGGCGGATGTAGACGTCCTCGGAGAAGCCGCACTTGGCCACCAGGTCAATCGTAATTTGGCACATCTCCTCGATGGAGTGGTGCAGCTTGATATTGAGCACGCGGCAGCCGTTGGCCAGCCGCTGGTAGTGCTCCTTGAGGCGGAAGATGTAGGTCTGCTTCTCTGTATCGTTCCAGTTGCCCCGGATGCCCTCGAAAATGGCCGAGCCGTAGTGGAAGGAATTGGTCATTATCCCGATTTTGGCGTCCTCCAGCGGGACGACTTTATTCTCAAAATAGGCGTAAGACGGCATGTTGGGCTCTCCTTTCCCGATACCGTCCATTATAGCGGTTGGGGAGGCTGGAATACAAGGGGGGTGGTAAACTCCGGGCTAAGCCGTCGTTTCTTCCTCGCCCTCGATGAGCTTGCGCCCGTACTCCATCAAGACCTGCTGGCGCTCCGGGGAGACCTGCTGCGTCTCCAGGTAGGCTTGCAGGGCTTCGAGGGGGGTAATCTCCTCGGCGGCGCGGCTGCCCAGGCGCGAGCGCGCCTCCCGCACCAGTTCGCGGGCGACACTGAAGGTATGCGCCTCCTTGAGGGCCTCGCGAATTTCGCCGTCGCGGAGCTGCCCGGCCATCTCCGCCGGCAGGGTGATTTGGAGCCGCACGATGGCGTCCCTGACCTTTTCGCCCGCTGCGGCG
>Ga0307445_10000465_pt1 | contig 22028 bp, 38 predicted proteins | sample SalMarSW160330MG_FD_202147 | JGI IMG/M metagenome (GOLD analysis project Ga0307445, IMG submission 202147) | Salt marsh sediment microbial communities from the Plum Island Ecosystem LTER, Massachusetts, United States - SW1603-30 | ecosystem: Environmental > Aquatic > Marine > Intertidal zone >... | reverse complement strand
CATCGCAACTAGTGGCACCGCTCCGACGAGCTCGAGCGCATCGAGCGAATCAAGCGCGGTCGTCCGCGGTGAAGCTGGGGCGGTTCGGCGCCAGGCCATGGGCGCGGGACAGATGCGCAGGCGTACCGGCGCGCCGGCGATGCGAAGACCCGAGCTCGGTCCGCCGGGTTTCCGACAAGGCATGGGCGTGTTCGACGTCCAGGGTCAACGTTTCGGACCGGGAAGCTGGGTCTACGGCGCTCCAAGCGGGGCGGAGGCAGTCTACGTTTCCGCACACAACCTTCCCCGAAACCGATAATCTTTTCTGCCCGACGGGTCCCGGATGCCGCGCTACAGCGCTGCTACCTAACACTCCCGGGACCCGTCGCGCAGTCCAACCCAACAGGATCAACGATGGCCAACCAGATTCAAATCGCAGTCAACACCTTGCCCCTGCAGAGTCGGCTCATTGTGCCGTTTGATCTGCGCTACGATGGGGTGTCTTGCATCCGCACCGTCATCACCCGAGGAACGGAGCTGCGGGGATACGGATACAAGCAGAACGACACACAAGTGGTCGAGCTTGCCGGCGCGATGGCAACCGAGCGCGACACACCCTTACTGAAAGCCTCTGAAACGCAGGGCGGTAGCCGATACATCATTCAGGGACTGAGCATCAGTGTCGACGGCGAGCCCTACGACATTCCCGAGAACGACCAAAACCATGGACTAGATCACTGGATGTGGCCGGCGTCCTCGGAGCTGCCATGCAACCAGGCATCGGGTCCGCTGGTGCTGAGCGTGGAGGACAAGCGGAGCCTCATGAGCTCGCTCGTTCAGGCGTTCTGCCAAGCCTACAAACTCTCCATCCAAATCGATGGGGATAGCCGGACGTTGCAGATGGGGATCCCCATCTTCTACCCCGGGCAAGGCGGCGTGAAAGACACCCTCGCGACCAGCAATGGGGACACATTTGCCGCCAACTTCATGCCGATCCCAGAAACGATTGCCTGGAACCCCGGCGGTACCGTTGACTCAAACCTAGTCGTACTCTTCCGCGCGAAGCACTCGATCAACATGCCGACGTGGACGACTCCCGTGGGGACGGCGAATGGCTTGCCAGCGAGCGAGACCAATCCCCTGATCACGGACGCGGTCAAGACCGCCATGGGCCGCAAATGGCTACAAGCGTTCGTGGTGAACTTCCACGGCCGACGCGAGCAGCCGGTCTCTAACGTCAGCTGAGCCGGCCATGCAGAGCCGGGCCCAGCTGCTAGCACTGCTGGACCAGGCAGCGCAGGATCCATCGTCCGCGCGCCGTCTGCTCCAGCAGGCGCACTCCCTCGTCGACCGGGAGCTGCGCACGGAGAAGCTGCCACCCCCTGGGTACGTGTACGCGGGGGCTCAACACCTGATCGCCACCTTCGACCGGGTCGACATCGAAGCTCTGCCCGATCCGGACTACCCGCAGATCCCACCCCTGTGTGTGACCAGCAACGATCCCGGAGACATCAAGATCCCCTATGATATGCTGATCGAGGGGGTGAGCGCCGCGGCCGTCCCGATTTTGCCCACGGGGCTCGACGCAACTCAGCTCAACGGACTGTTGGAGATGAGCGCGAACGCGGACGGACGGGACCTGTTCTCCATCCAATGGGGCCTAGACGGAGACAACCTGTACTGCACAGATGGCACGCGAGCCACGCTAGAGCCGGCGATGTCGATGGTCGGAACTCGGCCGAACCCCCGAGCGCTCGGCTGGATGGCCACGCGCGGACGGATCCTGAACGTGTGGGTACGCAATCTCACGAATGCGATCAACCCCACCGGTTTTGCCTCGGAGCGTGAACCGGGCTGGCCGCTCGCCATCACCGTCGAGTTCCACGGCGTGAAACTGGAGGCCGCATGAACATTACCCACGCCAGCCTGGTCGAAATTCAGTCGATGCTCACCCAGGCACTCGCGGACGCTGGCGACCAGGTCCGTTTGGTCGAAACGCTCGCCAAGCGCGTGCGCGAGCTTCCCCCACCCAATGCCTTGCTCAAGAGCCGCCCCAAATTCGCACGGGCGGCGCTGCAAACCTACCCGGCCAATTTCTTCGAGATGCCCGAAAACGTCGAGCTCACGAAGCAGATCCGGATTGCCCACGACTGTCGGATCCGAGGCGTGCAGGTCGCCGTGTTGCCGGCACTCGAATTCGCCCAGACGCCCGACGCGGACACCTGGTGGACGGCGGCGCACATGCGGGCTCTGCTGAATCGATACGGCCAGAACTGGCGAGCGTTCGTCGACGTCCGCTGGCGGATTGAGGACTACCAGGGATTCATTACGGACGGCTATGCAGCCGTCGTGCCGCCGGCAACCATGGTCTCCGGAGACGGCGTGTTTTCAGCCGACCTGGACTGGACGCTGAAACGAGACCAGCACATCGTGGTGGACTGCACGAACCGTATCAGTCGGATCGTCGACCCGGAGTGCGAAACCTATTTCAAGCGGACGCTTCCCTGGGTGGCGGTGGTTTTCTGGGCCGAACGAGATGAGTGATCCCCTCTATCGCGAGAATAGCGGACGCACGAACCACCTGGACGCGCGCAAGACGCGGACCGTGGTCAGCGTGCAGCTGCCAGAGGGACCGAATGCGTCGCTGGCGACCCTCTACGCGCAGCTGGACGGCGATGTGCGGGCGCCGACGCAGGTTGCGGTCCGTCTTGAGGCCGAGCTATTGGGGACCCGCCAGCTCGTGGCAACCGCCGCCATTCCCCCGGGATACAATGGGATCGTCGCGCTGGCGACCGGTATCGTCGCGGATTCGTGGCACGGAACAGCCTACGGCGTGCTGCGTCGCTCGCAGCTAGAGCTGAGACTAGCGACCCGCCCTTGCTGCAGCTCGTTTTCCGTCGTGGTACCGGCAACGTTGACGACTCGGCTTGTGCCTCGCCTGGCCAGCGCGACGCCGACCGCGACGTTGCCTTTGGTGCGCGACCAGGGGGCTTTCAATTGTTACGCTGGCGTGGCGGGTGCTGTCAATCTAGCCGGAACGGAGCGTGCGACGCGAATCGTCGCGATCTCGGACGTCGGGGGAGGGAACCTGGCGGGGCTTGGTATGAACCCGATCGCATGGCCCGCATCGACGCGCGTTGACTTCGAGCCGCGCGGAAACTGCGAGGGGCCGCGCACACTCACATTTGCCGGTACGACCTACTACCAAGTGGAGATCGTGCACTGATGCCACGCACGCCCGCTGCCTACCTGCTGAACGAAGCCGAGATGGAGCAGCATCTAGAGCAAGTTGGCGAGTGGCATGGCGGATCGGAGCTCGTCGAGCCGTTCTCAGCCGTCCCCGAGCTCGTTCCGCGCACGGCCACGCCACTGGTGGGACTGGACCTCGCTAGAATGTTCGAAAACGGGCACGAGCTTGCGAGAGGGCGCCCCATTGGCAGCAAGACGCTCGCGGAAACCGCGCTCGCCATCATCGGGGTTGAGAACGCAAACGGCCGGGCCATCATCCAGCACAACTGGGGAAACTACTCGTGCACCCCGAGCACCTGGTCTGGTCCCATGTGGCAGACACCTACTCCCCAGCAGGGCCAGCCGCTCTACTTTCGGGCGTACCAGACCCACGAAGGGGGCTGCTCGGCCTGGTGGCGGCTCATGTACCGGAGCCATCGGCGCGCGCTCGTGATGGCAGCGAAGGGACGGCCCGACCTCATGGTCGACGCGCTGTACGACTCTCACTACGTGGTGGGGGGCAGCCAGAGCGGTTACCGCCGCAATGCGTGCCTGTTTGCCAATCAGTACCGGCGGGAGAGGCTATTCCGTTTCCGGGGGCTGTCTCATGTTGGAGCGGCGGACATGGTCGGGGCGGGAACTCTGGCGGCCTCCCTGCTGTTCGTCGGGGGGCTGCACGTGAAACGGTGGCTTGAATTCCGATAGGTGCCGACATGCCGATCCCAGAATGGCCCGTAGGACCGACCTTCTTCGCCGAGCAGCTGGGGATGCGTCCCTACCTGCCGTCGAGCCCCCCGCCGCTATTCCCTTACCGTGACTGGGGGCGAGCCTATCCCACGACAGTTTGGCAGGAGGCGGGACGATGCAGGCCGCGAGAGGCGGCCCAGGCGAGCGACTCAGGATGGTACGCCGAGCTGATTCGCGATCGGCACACGCCCAACGTCGCGAAACCGTATCTCGAACGAAACGAATGGCCCCCGGAGCCGGGCGGGGCCGAGTACTTCGCAGACATCAAACCGTATTTCCGCTACGGCCGCCTCCAGGAGCAACATTACATCGATTGGTGGTACGAGCATTTTACGTCCGACAGTCCGGGCTCTCGATACACGCTGCCGAGTACGTCCCCCAGCACACCGGCGGAGACACCGGAAGAGCCGACCAGGACCATCACCACCACGGGCGAGCCGGTCACGACTACGAGCGCGCGGCGGACTCCCTGGGGATGGGTGGTCGGCGGGAGTGCCCTGTTGCTGCTCGTCGGCGGGGGAGTCGCCTACTACCTGACGCGGCCGAAGCGCAAACGAGACGGGGGCCGCCGGAGACGGAGTCGCCGTTGACTTACCTGGTGTTCGTGGTCACGTGCGTGGCATGCGGAAAAAAACGCTGTGCCCTTCGTGCATCCGATGGGAGACGGGAGGTTTTGCGACTCCCGACAGGCTGGTGGCAATCCGTAGTGAACGATCCGGCCTCGTTCGCTCAAGTCGTCTGCAACGATTGCATGCGCGTCGAGGATGAGATCGAAAGCCAGAGGATCGCGATTGATTCGAAGCTCGCGGACCAGGCGGCCGCGATGTCATGAGCGGCAAGCAATGGATCCTCGGGGGCATCGTGGCACTGGTAGTCATCTGCGCGACCATTCTGGCAGCTCTGCAGGTCGTGCCGGGAGAACGCGTTCTAGAGCTGCTCAGCGTCGTGGTCGCTTCGTTCGTCGGGGGCTTCGCCGGCGCCGGCCTGCTCGGACCGAGCTCGGCAAGCCGCGGAAAGCAGGGGGATGGCACGTAGGACGCCGATCGTAGCTCGCAGTCACGAGCAGTCGAACGTCACGCCCCTAGACGGCTGGACGCTTGTGCATGTGGCCTGGGGGGGCATCGCCGGAGGTCTGGGGATGAATCCGTGGGCATTCATGGCGGCAACCGCGGCCTATGAAGTCCTGGAGTTCGTCCACGAGAGTCCGAGCGGAAGCACGATTTTCGGCAGCAAGCGGCCGGAGAGCCCCGCCAACATGCTCATGGACGTGGGCGTCGCCGCGGTGGCCTACGGTCTGGCCCGTCACATCCGGGACCGGTGACGCCGCCCACGTCCTTACCCTACACGAGCTCGGGCAAACCGTCTCTTACCCTACACCCTCGAGGCGGTAGGGTAAGAGACAGCTGGACCTGGTCGTGGTAGGGTAAGAGGCATGTACCAGTTTAAAACGCGCGCAGAGCTCGCACCGGAGGGGAAAGATCGCTATGTGAAAGGGGAAGGGGGTTACCGAACTTGTGTCGCTCACTACCGAAAGCGATTCGTCAAGTGCGGAAAACCTGGGTGCGGACAGTGCCCACACGGCCCCTACTACTATCTGGTGTGGAGGGACGGGACCCGAGTCCGAGAACGCTACATCGGGAGCGAGTTGCCGAAATGCTCGGCAGAAGAGACGCTCAGAAGTGCACCGAAACGCTGTAGTCGTCGCAGTCCCGGTCGGACGTCGGAACCGTCCAGTCGGGCTCAACAGTCAGCCACAACGCCGCATCGTCGGACAGGCCGTCGCAGTCGATCGAAAGCGAAACTACGCCGGTGACAGAGCAGCACGCATCGCCTGCCGGATAGCCCTGCTCGCAGTAGACCGATCCCTCGGCTGAGTTGCAGGCAGCCGACAGGCAAAGGCGCAAGATGTCCTCGGTCGTGGCGGTCGGGTTGACGCTGCAGCCGAGCGTATCCTGCCCCTCGAAGCGCCACACGTCGACGTCCTCGCCGGCGAGGGTCCCGGTCGCTGTGGTGCCGGACTCGTCGCAGTCGGTGAGAGTCTCGCGAGGGATTGCGTCGACGAGTGTGTCGTTCGGCTCGGGCTCTAGCTCGTGGCAGGTCGACGCGCCGGTTCCGCCCGTCTCTCTACCAGCAGCGCCGGCGGCAGCGCCCCCCAGACCGGGAGAGCCTGCCGCCGGCGCGCCTGCCTGGCCGTCGGAAACGCCCCCGTCCTCCCCCGACGCCCCGGCGGCCGATCCCCGATGGGAATCTTGACCGCCGCAGGCTACTGCGCCCAATAGTAGAGCGCCCAAGAGGGGAGGCCGGAGCAACTGCACTCCAAATGCTGGCACGGCCCCCCCAGGCTGTCCAGAGACGCGCGCCGCGTCGGGGGCTGTCTCACACTGCTGGAAATCCGCCGGGCCGCACAGTGGTCAAATGCGGGGCTTCGGCGGTGGGTCTGGCCTGACTCTGTGGATAACCCACCCGAGCGGGCGGCAGAAATTCCGCGCTCGCCCCGAACCGACTTGCGCGGTTACACTGTGTGTGCACAATGCCAGGAAGGACCGGCATGGGCCGGCACAGAAAGGGAAGAAACCATGCGTTACCAACTGAGGGCGGGCAATACCCGCTACACGTGCAGCGTCGAGCTGCGCAGCACCGAACCCCACGACATCATGGAGGGGGGCGTGCTCACGATTGAGACGACGGACGGAGGGTTCGTCTCGCGCGGTACCTGGTCAGACAAGAATGGGATTCAGGACTGTACGGCAGTGCTGAGGGATGCACCCGAGAAAATGTTCCCCTCCACGAGCGCGGAGCTCTACGCGGAACTGGAAATCCTTCTGCACGAAGTCGCAACCCGAGAGATCGCGATTTCGCGCGTCGCTTGGCAGAACTTAATATCGCGGCCCGATGCCGAGCTCGTGCTGGCCGCTCTACAGCTCGACGTGGACGGATGCGAGGCAGTGGGCTTGCGGCCACACTGCCTAGAGAACTGGGACGATCCCGCGTTGTCGCACAAGCTAGTGAGTCACTCGGGGTGGGTGTTCTGGTGGGAGGAGAGCCAGGCAGCCCTGTCGGTGACGAACGACGGTCGCCGCCACCATGAAGGCGTGCAGAGCATTCACGAAGCGATCGCAATGGGCGCAGGGGGAATCCGTTGTCAATGCGGCGAGGTCACGGGGCAACGCTGTGCCCGCATCCGCCAGCGCACCGAAATGGTGTGCGTCGAGTGGATGCCCTACCAGCATCGGGCGAGCCACCTGGCCGCCGGGAACCGCGGCGAGTACCCGGGCAACGGAGCACTTCGGCTGCTCTGCGATCCGGAATGTGGCTGCGCCATGATCGAAAATGAGGAGGGCTGGGCCAATCTGTACACGGGGGAAGAATGAGCACGCGCCTGCAGTATGTCGTTAGCCTCGCCCGCCGGGACCGAGCCTGCCTGCGGGACATTCGAGCGGCCGTCTCCCGGGCACTCGAGCAACGCAGCGAGCTACGCGACTCGCATGTGATGATCTGGGCCAAACCCGCTCTGAAACGAAAGGCCCCGCAGGTGACCGTGGTTCGGGGGCCGCGGTCAGACGCGGTGCGGATCCTGATGAACGTGGTAGCAGACGTGACGGGAAACTCGGTCGCGGGCGAACTCGTCGACGTGAGGTGAGGCCATGGCACAGAACGACACCAGACCAGAAGAGGTGGGAGTATATCTGCTCGGGGAGGACGAACAGGGGACCAACATTCGGATCGAGGTCAGACCGGACGACTACGCGCATCCTGTGCAGGAGATGAAGCACTACCGACGGGGCGGGGATTTCATCCGGAACCTTTCTCCCGACGACGCCATACCGTGGGTCCAGCTGTACTGGTTGCAGCGAGCCGGTAGGGAAATAGAGCGTTCTGAGCGGAACACGGAACGGCTTCTAGAGCTTATCGAACGGCTCACTTCTTCCACCGCGCAAACGCTCGGCGCCATCCTACGGAGCGTGCGTTGAAGTATTTCAGCTATCGCGTGCTGCTGGCGCTTGACGAGTGCCAGTTTGCGGATGCTGTCGTGGCAGCGCTGAAAACCGCCAAGTTCTCGCACCCGAACCTCAGGGGAGCTCACATCACCGTTCGCGGTCCGTATTTCGAAGACGACCAAGAAACCTCGGTCGAAGGGGACAACCACTGCGCCGGCGACGAACTCGCCAGCATCGTTTTCGAGACGATCGACAGAGAAAAACAGAAAGGGAAGCCATGAGATACGAAGAGGTGAAAAATCTGCTGTACGTATTGCAGCAGAAAGAGAAAAAGGGGGAGCTAACCGCACTGGTGGCGGTTGCATTCCATGAGCACAAGGACGGCGTCGAGATGGTCCCGATCGTCGCCGGCAACATCGACCTACCTCCCATCGTGTGCGCCTGCGAATTGCTCAAAGCCAACGTGTTGGACCAAATCAGGCAAAACCACCCGACGTCCTGGGAGAATGAACAGGTTTCGGCGCTGCGAGCAGCCGTCAAGCGAGGGTTCGTCACATGACCAAGCCGAACTGGCCCGAAATGAAGTTCCTGGTAAGCCAGGACACCGAGAAGGGCGAGAGTGTAGAAATAGTCATCAGGCCGGACGACAGCATCGGCGCGGCGTACCGTCGAACCACCTGGACTGGAAATAACGGGAGCAGGCTCGAGCGGCTTCCGCCGGAGGAGCAGCTGCCCTGGCTGCAGCTGTATTACCTGAAGCTCGTCGGAGAGATGCTGTTCGAGACGGACTCGGGAGTCCGCGAGCTGCTGGAGCTTGTGCAGACCATCTTGGGCCGCTTCGCGCGGCTCCTGTTTTGGAAGCCGAGGGGGTTACCGTGGACGGAGTCACAGAAGAGGAGTTGAGGCGGATGGCACGCCACTACCAAACGAGCTCGGCCATTCGGACCGAGCTCGCATTGCTGCGCCGTCAGTTTCCGAAGCTCTTGAGCCTCGAAGCGCAACGCCAAAACCTGCTGGACCGAGCGGTCCTTCACAAGCTGCTACTGCGGGTGAAAGCATGACTGTCAGCGAAGAGTGCAAAACCGGTCGGAGCCGCTGGCCTCTAGACGACGAAGAGAAGCTAGCCGATCAGGACTGGATACCTTACTTCCGAAATATCCCCGGCGTGCACGAATCAGGCTTCGGACTGTTCGAGGTCGGATACGTCGGAGAACTTGGAAGCGTCATAGTTGTCGGGAACACGGGCGATTCAATCATCATCCACCCGCCCGCGAGAGGAAAGATCGCGCTTGATCATAGGGTCGGCTGCGACCGCATCCAGATCGCCCCGCACGACTGCCACGGGCTTTTCCCGCGGTGGAAGGGCGTAGGCAGATGTGGAGCCGAGCTCGTCTGGGAACAGAGGCCCGCGGGATTCGTGCCGCGGCCGTGGCCAGACAACGGTGAGCCATGAGGCGAACTGAGGTTCCGGGTCCTACCCGGAGAAAGGCAAAACCATGTGCGAGAAGGACGAAACGGAGTTGATTTCCAAGGTACCGCCCACGGACCCGGCGCCGGCGCCCGTGCCTGCCACGCAGCCACCGGTTCCGAAAGCTCGGCCACGTGACGAAAGCGTAGTGATTGAGTACGGGCTTCCCATGACTCGGATGGTTCGCGTTCCGAACCTGGACGAAGCTCGCCGGTCGTTCGATTCGCATCGGATCGGAGACGAGCCAGTCACGTTCTGGGATGGGGCTGGATACGAGCCACCCGAGCGACGGAGCAAGGACGCCAGTCCGCTCTTGTTCGTCCAGAGGGGCGAGACGGCGGAGGAAGCGACTAAGCGGCATCGGGAATGACGCCCCGCCCCTCGCCGGACCGCCGGCAGTGCGCTCGCGACGCACCGAGGGGCCCACACGGCCACGTAGGTCCGAGAAAGGGAAGAGCATGGCAGCGTTTGTCGACCGACTGTTGGTTCGTAAACCCGATGGGGAGGAGTATCGGCTAGAAGCCTTTTTCAACAGCCTGGACGAAATTGCGATTTGGCGCGCGGAGTTCGTCCGTCTGGGCTTTTCGATCATTGAGCATCTGAACGAGAAAATGGTGGAGCTGGGGGAGAGCAGGACGCATCACAACAGGATGCTTCCGAGCCAAGCAGGCAACCCCCCAGAGGCAGGGCTGGACGACGCCGGATATTTCGGATGGTGGTTCGCCATCCGGGAAGTGGAGCGCTGGCGAGTGCTGGTGCAGTACAGAACTGTCCCAAAACCTAACTGGAACCCTCCACCCATGGTTGGGGAGGGCATATGAACCCCTTTCGAGTCGGCGGCCACCTGTGGACGGTGTCCGTAGTGCTGGGGGCAGTTTTTCAGGTGTCGCGAGTGCTGCACGCACAGAACCTGCGGGACCGATTGAGCGTTGTGTGCGAGATGCGCCGGGCCGCGACGCAAACCCAGGAGACGGCAGAGCGATTCTGTCCTCGGGGCTCTCCGCTGCGCTGGACGTGGTGGAAGGACGTGAGCGGGGCAGTAGGCATCGCAGCCGACGTCTGTGAGAAGTGGATCGGAGCGGACGAGAGACCGGAGGGCCCCCTGCAATGACCGCACCGAAGTCGTCCCGCCGCGGCAGCGAGAAGCGCCGCAAGGATCGAATCCTCGCTCTTCGCTGCGATGCCAGGGAGCGCAAGCGTTGGGCGCGCCAGGCCGTCACTGAAGGGATGCCGCTCGCGATCTGGGTCCGACGGCTGCTCAACCAGTACCTAGAGGAGCTCGATTCGCGGGCATCGCATGACGCACGGGAGCGGCGTTGAACCCTGTAGCGGCCAGTGTCATGCTTGCACTGCCGCCGGCGTCGATGTTCGGGTCCCTTCCCTTCCCAGGGTCGGCGCCGGCGATGTTTCTCCGGGAGGGCGGACGCGAAGTCTGTTCGACCATCGAGGGGGTGGAAAGGCCATTCGACCACCAGCGACCGCCACACCCGGAGGAACTGTGCCTGACAAGGTAAGCACGCACGGGCGCTCTGTCCAGGTTTGTGAGGGTTGCGGGCAGTTCGTGGGGACGCTCCTAGTGCGCCGCGGGGACGGTGCGCGCGTCGTTTGCGAGGCTTGCGCCCTGGAAGCGGGCGAACGCGACCATGCGATCGTTCTCGGCAACTCGGCCGACGCGAGCCTTTCGATCGATCGCGATTGGGTGTCCGAGTGGGTTCCGCGCCTGAGCCTGGCGGAGATCCGAATCTACCTCTGGCTGGCGCTGCAGGCTGGCAGCTACGAGCTCCCGACCACCCGTCGGCTCATGCGGGACTGCTGCCTGCAGCGTCGTACGGTGCAGATGAGCCTGGAGAAACTGTGCCACCACGGACTGGTCCACAGGCTACGAACGCCGACGAACGATCGGCAGTACATGATTGTCAGATGTGAGTCAGGTTGCACGGAACCGCACCGGACCGCAGTGCTGTGCAGAGTGACGGAGAATTCCGGCCAAGAGGTCGAATCCCACACCAGAACGCCAATCCATATCGGACAGGGGGGCGATCTGAGAACCCCCCCCAACCCTAATCCCGAGTTCCAGGGGGGCGATCTGAGAACCCCCCCCCAGGGGGGTACGGAGCAGGTCGCTGCGGGGGGAGTACTGTATTCTCAACTTCGTAACAGGAGAGACTCTGCTCTCCTGTTACGAAGATCGGAGCAAACCTGCTCTGATTACCCCGGGGGGGGGGCGATCACAGAACCCCCCCTCCCCTCGCGCATTCCCTCGCGGCCCTGCGGGCCGTCGACCCACCCACCCATCCCCGATCCGAGCTCGCCTGACGGCTCGCACTCATCATCGGATCCGGAGGTTCGGAGCTCGCCGGATGGCTCGCGCCCGTCGTCATACTCACGTAGTGCAGACTCGACTGCACGCGCTGAGTGGACTGGTTACCATCATCGCGTCTTGCGTGAGGTGAGAGCGAAACTCCGACAGTTGGCGAAGGATACCGCCACTCCCTGCACCGAAGAGATGCTAACCGAGTTCCTGGACCAGGGCGCCCGACAAACCTGGCTCTGGAAGCGGTGCCAAGAGGGAGCGATCGGCTCCCCGTTACATCTTTGGTGCGAGCCGGCTCGCTTCCTTGGCTGGTTAAGAAGGAAGAGCACGAAACGTGCCGCGTTCCGAGACCACGACGTCGACGCGGTGCGGCAAGCAGACCGAGAAACACGACTGCGCATCGCCCGCGAGGCGGGCGCGCTAGCGGCGCAAATGGGTTCACGCAGCGCGTGCAAGTCTGCTCGGAGGAAGAAATGATAAACCCCATCGGACGGCGGGTGTGCGTCTATGACGAACCAGTGCCACGGGTTGGGAGAATTGTTGCTGATGCTCGAACGGCGGGAGCACTGGTCATCCAATGGGAACATTCGGACGGGTGCTCCGTGGTGTGTCGCACGAGACTGACGTTCGAAGGATCGCCGCTCTGGAACAACGCTTTCTCCCTGCGACTCATCCCCAGCCCCAAGCACCGGAGTTCGAAGTGAACATTTCCGGTCTGCGCCAGCGTCGACGCGAATTGTGCGACGAGCTAGCGACTCTTCAGGTTGAACTGCGAAAACTACTCACGCCCGAAACCCGCCGCGCCTGCGAGCTACTGGAACGACGACGACAACTGCGGGGCTGGTTGGCCTATGTCGAACGTCGACTGAGGGGGGGATTTTGACGGTTGCTGAACTGCGCCGGCTACAGCGCAACCTGGAGAGCCGGCTTGCCGAGATTGAGCACGAGCTCATGCGCCTCTGTGCGCAGAGCAACCGAGCCGCGGAGCTCTCCGTCCGTCGCACGGCGGTCGTCCGCGAGCTCGGACGCGTGCGCGACGAGCTCGCGAGACTGCGCGCGGACGTTCCGCGGCCGCGCAGTGCCTCCTGGCATCGGGGGCGGTAGTCCGGAGCTCGGGTCGGGGCCCCTAGCACAGCGACCGGGACCTCTTCGGACCAGTCCTCGAGCTCGCTGGTCTGCTGGCTGAGCACAAAAACTGCGGCCGCGCAGATCGGCTGGCCGGGATCTTGCATCTGACCTGCGACCTGGGGACAATGAGCTCTGGCCATTCAAACCCCGTTGCGTCCTCGGTCCGGAACCGGTCCGAACCCCGGTCGCATCCATCCTGCCGAGGACCATGGGAGCATCTGCCAGAGCCGCCGCGAACGATCGCGAGTCCGGAGCAGAACTGTCATCCGTTGACGACAACGACGACGACGACCAGGCCGACGATCCGGTCAGCAAAGTTGTTGGCGACTTGGGAGGCCTCGCGGACGGACTCGGCGACGTCGACCTACATGCTGGCGAGACCGAAGAGGACGATCCCGACGTCCTGCCTCCGGGCTTCGATGTGTTCCGAATCAAGCCCGAGGTGATTGATCGGATGCTCGCCGCTGGCGCGCCGGTTCAGGTCGTGAAGATCAACGTTCTCCCGGTCGTGCGCGGCAAGCGTCGTGCACCGATCAAACGCTTGCGTCCCGAGGGGATGACCTTCGCCCGACTGCGAGAAGCGTTGGCGCCCGGGACTTACGACCTGCAGGCGTTCAATGAGGACGGCACCTACATGGGCGGGAAGCGGATCCGAATCAACGGCGGAGACTTCGACTCGCTCGACGAGTTCGACGAGCTCGGAGGCGCAGGCGGATTCGGTGGCTACGGACGCCCCAGCCGAGGACGCGGAACCATGGCCGACCGCCTGGTGTATGAGCTCGCGCTCCGCGGCATGCGCGGAGGCGAATCACAAGGGCGTTCGTCGGAAATGAGCTCCGCCATCACCGACTTCGTGAAGCTCATGACGCTGCAGAGCCAAGCCGCAATGAGTCAGATGACCATGCAGCTCAAAGCGATGGAGGTCGACGGCAAGCGAGAACGCAGCTCCGCGGGAGGGCAGCTCAGCACGATCAAGACCATTGTCGAGCTCATGGACAAGCGCAGCCCGAAGGCCAACGGCGCCAAGGGTACGAAGATCGAAGAGGTGATCGGCCTTCTGCAGCTTGGGATGACCTTTCAGAAAAACATGGAAGGCAAGGGGCAGAGCGACTCCGACGAGCTGCGCAAATGGGTGTTGCCGCTGGCTGACTCGCTCGGTCCCCAGCTCGTGGGGCTCATCGCAATGGCGCTGCCGAAAGACAAGGCCGAGCTTTTGACCGACCTTCTGGAAGAGCATTTGCGCTCGCGATCGAGGCAGACGAGCGACGACGACGACGACGACCGGGAAACCTTTGAGACCACGGCGGAGGAAGTCCCCAAGGAGTGAATCACCATCGCCTCGTTTGGGTGCGTGACGGCGAGGTAAAAACCGAACTGTTGCGCCAGCGGATCCTAGAGGGAGCGCTCCATCCAGAGATAGGTGATACCGCGGTGCTGCTGACTCGCTCGGTCGATCGAAACGACCACCACGAGACGATAGCGCGCTTGCATCGGTTCGTCCGAGACTCGGTGCGCTACCACCGAGAACCGATCGAACGCTTGCAGCACGCCGCGTGGACCCTACACCACGGCGGAGACTGCGACTGCCTGACGATCCTGCTCGGCTCGCTCGCGTGGTCGCTGCGCTACCCTTGGCGCGTCGAGCCGCATGGCGATCCGAAGAACCCCGAACACTATTCGCTCTGGCTCGGCTGGCCGCCTTCTGAGCGCCCCGATGGGGATGCTCACACTCATTGGATCCACGCTGAGGTAAGTGCCTCGGCTTCGCTCGGGGAGACTAGTGAATCCGCGGCCGCACGGAGGGCCGTTCTATGACCCGAGAGCAACGGCGACAGGCACTGGTCCAGCTCGGCAATGAGTTCATCGCTATCGCAATGACCGCGCCGAAGGCGTGGGAAAGCACGAAACCAAGGCTCTCCGATCCGGTGCACCTAGACCGCTTTGCGCTGAGCTGCCACACGGCATCGGATGCTCTAATGCAACTCGCCGCGCGCGCGCAGGAGTACGCGGGCGACCTACTCGACGATGGAGACGACTGATGGATCGACCCATTCCGGTTTCTGATTTGCAGTTATTGGTCGGCGGAAACTGCCGATGCGTCGAAGCGAGCTATCCACCCGATTTGGAGGCACGGGTTGCCGCCCAGTTGGCAGCCTGGGCAGGGGCTCCTCCGGACTATCCCTACCTGCAGAGCTGGGAAGTGGCAGGAGGCGGAGCGGGAGGCAAATGGAGAGTCAACCTGCAGCTCGGTCGTGGTGTCGATTGGGGCCTCAACACGTCGTTACCATCCGGCATCGCGCACTTTGTGTGCCGCGAAGCGGCTCACTTCGAGCAGCTGACAGCGGTCCAAAATCAGATGCTGATCGCCATTACCGCGGCGTTCCCAAATGCGGCTGTGTGGGGGACCAAGATTGCCGCCAGCGGTCGAGACGGCACCTTTCTGGTCGCGATGATGTATACCGAGGGGCTTGGGGATCGACCGACCTCCCATGTGTACAGTCCGGAGCTGCAGGCGAACTTGGATGCCGACACAGCCCTGGCAGGTCTGGGAATTTCGGCCTGCTACGGGGCAGACGCGTCGAATGGCCGGACGTACATGCTGCTGTACTCAATGGAAGTTTCAGACGACATTGCGGCGGCCACTGGCGTAGTGGCTGCGCTCTTCGCAGGAGGAGCGCCGTTGTTTCAAGACGAATGGGCAGCAGCAGCAGCGGCTGAATGGAGAACCTTCTCCGGTCACCACTACGTGGAACAGGATCCAGCTGGCCCGCAGCAGTTCACGCTCCATGTCATTCCCGGAGCGGGAAACACGGTGTCGGTGAGGCAGATCCGAATCGATGCCACTCTCATCTGTCATCAAAACGCGTTCGCGTAGAGCATGGACCGCGCAATTCTGCTCGCGAATCTCAACGTAGCCGGTCATCCGGAATTAGGGGTGAAGGTTCGCGAGGCATCCACACCGGCAGATCTGCAGAACCTAATTCAGAGCTCCATCACTGCGGCACTGGCTGGCGGTGAACACTTTGCCATGGTGCAGGGTTTCGAGCTCGCCGGCGGAGGAGGGGGCGCCAGCTGGCGCGCGATGGTGACACTCGGGCGAAACCTGGGATGGGGAATGCTGACGTCTATTCCGGCGGCAGTGGCGCGCATCAACCTCAGGGTCGCGCGTCACTTCTCCGAAATCGAGACAGTGATCGCCCAGATGTACGCGGCGATTGCGGCCGCTACAACGCATGGCGGAGCCGTCGTTTGGCAACCGCGCATAACTGCCAGCGGTCGAGACGGAACCTACCTGGTCGGAATCGTGTGGGCCGATGGAAATCCCGGCTCACTGGTACTCAACCAGGAATTTTTTTCAGAGCTTGGACCGGTGGATGCGGCAACAACGGTACTGTTCCTCACCGTTCCGCAGACATGCACGGCAACCACCGACACCGAGCAAAACTGGCGCATCAGTTGGGGAGCGCTCCTCAACGATGTGGCCGGAACCGGCGTCAAGCTCCGACTGTTGGTTGACGGCGTGAACACGTGGGAGAGCGAACAAATAGGAACCGCCGCACAGTGGCTGCCGAGCGGCGGGCAGATGAACCACCTCCAATCCGCCACGGGCAACACTCTCTTTACCCTGATTCTCGAACCAACAATCGGCGGAAATCAGGTCAAAGCCCGCGGTATCTACCTCCGAGCCGAGATCGCCAATTACCCAAACAACCCGACTTGACCATGTCCGACGTCGGCAACACTGCAGCAGGCGCCATCCTCGAAGAGGGGGAGGCGCGAGACTGGGGCACGTCCGATGAAGACCTGCAAGCGTATGCCGGGGCCGCGGGCGGAGCGTGCGGAGCGGCCGCTTGCGCCGCAGTCGGTCAGCCCGAGCTCGCTCCGATCTGCGGATCGGTGGCATCTTGGGCGACCGAATGGGTCGCGGGAACGCTTATCGAGTGGTGTACGAGCTCGGCAGAGGCCGAGCGAGCTCGGCAGCGGCGCGAGGACGTGCGGCGCTTGCACAATCGGATCGACCAAATCGGCGCATGGAGCGTCTTGAATGGTCAGATGCTCAGCGAGCGCGTCGACGCCCTGGTCGAGCTTCATCACCACTTGTGGCCGGACGATCCATGGGAGTATGACGCACCGGACATCGCTCCCCAGCAGCGCGGAATCTACTACGCGATTTTGCTGCTCGCCGCCCACGGAATGCCAACGGAGTCGGTGACGCGAGGGGGCTACGTGCATCTGGGGCTCCCGTCGATGGACGCTGAGTGGGAACGCTTGCGCCATGAGATGAGCGATGAGGTACTCTTTGACCTGCTCCAAGCGGAAGCGATCGAAACCTCCGAGCGCATTGGGACGGCGTACGATGCATCCGTCTTGGAGCTCACGGCCCGCAGTGCCGGTGACCAGTCACTATCACGATTGACGCATCCGACGGTGCGCGCCGTCGTGCAGCCAGGACGGCGCGTCAATCCCTTCGGGGAAACTGGGGTCGAACCGGGGCCAGGACGCGTGCGGGTGCCAGTGAGCAAACGAAGCTGGAAAGCTGCGTTCCTCCGCGGCGTACCGGTTCTCGTCGTCACTGCGATCGGATGTGTGATCGGAGCTCGGAGGGCCCGTGCCTGATCTGCTCATATCGTGCATGGCGATTCAAAAGCTGCCAGATTGGCTACCATGGCCGAACGGCGCGCCCGCTCTGCTGGAATGGTCAGGCACGCCGACCACGGGGGGACATCCAAGCTGGCAAAAGGCCGCCCGGAGCGTGCGAGGCTCGGACGGTGCAATCCTCCCGAACCTGCTGGCACGGTTCCGCCAGTACCTCGGTTTTGATCTGTCAAACGTGCAGCGAATTGCGGCCGTTGGATTCAGTGCTGGTTCAAATTCTGGAATCCGTACCTTGCTCGAATCTCCGCTAGACCGTGGTCGTATCGATTTCGTCGCCGCGGTCGATGGTATGCACCCCATGCTCAGCCAGCAGCGGGGGGTCCATCAGTACAGCGACGATCTGCGATCCGACTTTGCGGCGTGGGACCAGCAGATGGGACCGTTTGTCGAGTATGCCGAGCTAGCCGCGCACGGGCAGGTTGCGTTCGTCGCTACCGCGAGCTCGGTAGCTCCGGACCGAGTGGACATTTCTACCACGGCGCAGGCTCTGTCGGCGCTCTACTCGACCATTGCCCAATCAGTGGGACCGAGTTTTCCGAACGCGCCCGCGGCGTTTCCACCGCGGACCGACAGTCCCGCGCTGAACGCCGGCGAGGACTATCCGATCCCCTACCAGATGCAGGGAGTCGGGGATTTCGTCGCGCTCTGGTACGCGGGCGACCAGAAACGCGACCACATCCTCCAGGCTCGGGTAGTCGTGCCCGACATTCTCCGAGCGTTTCTGATTCCGCGTTGGGGTGGGCCAAGCCCGGGGCTCGTGTCTTCCCGGTCCGAACCCGCTTCAATCGCCACTCCTCCCACTGTGTCCGGACTACCCGATTGCTCTGGGGTGGCCGTGGCCGTCCCCGCCGCAGTCGCGGCCGTGCTCGCTACGAGGTGATCCAATGCAGGTAGGATGCTGCACAGGTTTGGTCGTCAATCGGCTCGGACTGCCTCCCCCCCTTGCGCTTGCGCAGGCTGCGGGAATCTACGGGGAAGCCGGCGGGCAGGCGCAAGGCGGCCCCGCTGATGCCTCCGAAGGGCTCTCGAAGGTCAGCGGCACGTGGCACGGCCAGGCGCGCACGTGGGCCTGGAATCCCGTTTACAGCGAGTGGCAGTTGCTGCATGTCATTCGCGAGGGGGACACGCTCTGGCGCATGGGTCAGACGTACTACGGCGAGTCCAGCACTGCCAACGTCCGGCGGATCTGCAACCTGGAGCAGAACGCGCCGATCATTGGCGCGGACCGCGACTGCGCTCAGGGGGTGCCGGGCGACGTCCTACTGATTCCGGGGCTTGAGCAACCGAGCAACCAGCCGCCAGCTTCGCCGCCTGGGGGCGCGGTGCCCCCTCCCGACGGCTACGAGCCCCCGACATTCCCAACCGATCCAGGCTTGGACCAACGGCCGCCGGGGTATCCCGACGACTGGCCCTGGCCGCCTGTCTGGGATACGACACCCGCCGAGCCGCCTGCCGAGCCCGCTGAACCGACCGAGCCCACCGAGCCCGCCGAGCCCGAACCGGTGGGCGCCATCACGAGGCCTGGCACGAGTCAGAAATTCTGGACGGCTGGCAAAATCGTCGCAGCTGCCGGCGGCGGTCTGGGCGTACTCGGGCTCATTGTCTGGGCTGCGGTGGCCGCCGGTAAACCCAAGCGCAGAAAGCGGCGCAAGTAGGGCAGGGACCACGATGAAAGCTTGGCGCATGGCCAGTTGCTACTACCTCCCGGCGGAAGCCGAGATCGTGGTAGCTCGTATCACGAGCTGGGCCGCAATGATGGATCCGGTGAGCCATGGCCCGGGGCTCGGACAGGCCGACGCAACGCAGCTGGCCGCACACCTGGCCTATCTTCGCCACGTTTGCTCGTTCGGCAGCCAATGGGACCAACTGGCGTGGTACTCGCGTCCCGGAAATACGTACCTCGGCACACTACGGTGGGGGCGCTCGCCAACGACTCGCGAGGACAAATACTCGGTCCCGATTCTCGGGGAAGCGCCGTTCCGAGCTCCCTCGTACAATGACGGGAACCTCGGCGACCGTTGGCCCTGGGAGCTGGCACTTGCGTGCGAAACCGTGCTGCGAAAGGTCGCCGCGGCCGAACAGGGGGAAACCGAGATACCCGGCTGGGGAGGGGAGTTTCCTGGCGGGGCGCGCCCGATACCGGGAGCAATCGGGATTGGCGGACTCGCCATCATCGTCGCCGGTGCCGCAGTGGCTATCGTGGGCAGCTTCGCCGCCTGGCGCTACTTTTCGCCCGACGCCGCGATTGAGACTGCCTCGATCGCCTCGGCCGCGCGCGCGTACGAAGCCAGGCTCCACACGATGGAGGTGACCGGTACCTTGCTGCCTCCGAGTCCGATCGAGACGGCGCAGGCCGATCGAGTAAAGCAGGCCGCGCAGGAGGCGAAACAACGCAACTGGATGATTGGCGCTGGCGTGGCCGGTGGGCTCGGCGCGGGGCTGACCCTCGCCTCTTTGCTCAAAAGCCGGGTGAGCGCCTAGGAGGCAGCATGGGTGCACTGCAGTTTGCGAGAGTCAGCTACGACCCGGGTCGAGCCTACGAAATCGTGAACGCCATCACGCAATGGGCCAACACGCCAAACCTTCCCGACCGCGGAGATGCTCCCGGGCTGGCTCAAAACGACTCCGTGCAGCTCGTCGCTCACCTCATGGCGCTTCGTACGACCTGCCTATTCGGACAATCGATTGAACCCTTGTGGGCGTACTACCGACAAGGATCGTTTGTCGCGATCGCCCCATGGAACAAGCCTCCCCGGTATGCGGATTGGGCCATGCCGGTGTTTGGGGAAACTCGCTACCGACGCAGCCCGTGGCCAAACGGCGAGCTCGGCGCCGCGTGGCCGCTTCACCTGGCGCTAGCTCTTGAAAACTGCCTGGTCCAGTTTGCGAGGACCGAGCAAACGGACACGCTCCTGGAAAACTGGCAGTGGGAACAAAGGCTGGATGTGGGACGCATCGACTGCCTGCTCGCTCCCCCGGCCGTCAAAGTCGTGAAGCATGCGGTCGGCTGGCGCTACATCATGGCGAACCTCCGCACCGACATTGCCTACACGGCCAACGCTGCTGATGCGTACGAGGCGCGGGTTCGTGCGTGTGAGCAGCAACACCGAGACTACCTCCCCTCCTCGGTAGAGAACGTCGCCGCCGAGCATGTGCGAGGCCTGGTCGGATACCGACAGCGCAATGACTGGGCCAAGGGGGCAGGTACCATCGCAGGCACGTCTGCGGCCGTGACCCTGCTCGGATTCATCCGGAGTCGAGCGGCATGAACGGGTGGGCGCTTCTGCCGATTGGGGTCGGAGCTACGGCGAGCTCGATCGGGGCCGTTGGACTTGCCTCGGCCATATTCGGCTCGCCCAACCTATCGAAGCGCGATCGGGCCTGGCTCGTCGCGGTAATGGGCTTTCTCGTGGGCGGGGGAGCCGTTCTGTCGACGTTGGGGGCACAGGCCGCGGCTAGGGGAGGTCGGCAGCGTGGCTAGGGCAACGATCCACTGGGACTGCGAGCGTCCCCCCACGCGCGTCGAGCTCGCAGCTATCCGAAGAGCCTACGCGCGGGGCGAGCTGCGGAGCGGCGACCACGTGCGTCCGGCGGGCAGGTACCGAGGCGTGCTCCGCAATCCGTCAAGCGCGGCCGAGATGGCTTACCAGGACTTTCACTGGGGGCGCGCGCCGCGGCGTAAGCGCCGGCACGAGATGCCAGCGCCGCTGGAAGTGTACGAGCTCGGCAAGCTACGGGCCGTCGAGTACCAAACCAAGAAAGGCACGCAAGACGCGATCTGGGTGCATGATTTCAGCTGGCCGTGGCCGATCCTCACCGGGACGGCTGACGGCAAGCTCGGGCCGATTCTGGGCGGCGGAGCCCGGGTCACTGAACGAGGGATCGAAGGATGAGCCAGACGAGAGCACAACGTAGGGCCAGCATGGCCAACATTCGCAAGGCACAAGCCAAGCGTCGCCGGCGTTCGTCGGGACGTCGACGCGCGCGACGTTCCAACCCCAGGCGATCCAGGTCCAGGCGTCGGCGTCGCCGAAACACCAGCTCCATGCCGGTCGTGCTGGTCAACCCGCGCAGGCGCCGGACGCGCCGCGCCAGCCCAAGCCGTCGCCGGCGTCGCCGCCGCAATCCAAGCAGGCGATCGGGGCGTGTCAGCGTGGGAAGCTACAATCGCCGATACCCAAGGCTGCGAAACCCCGCGGACACATGGGGCGGTTCCTTCTCCGCTTGGGCGCTCGGTTCGGTGGGCGGGATCGTCTCGGGTGGCATGGACTGGGGAGCAGACTACATCCCGCTGGCAGCCTGGGCCCAAGCCGCAATCCTAGGTGGCGCGAACACTGTCACTTCGATCCTGGTATCGAAGCTCGCAGACGTCCGGGTCGGGGCTGGACTCGCGGGCGGTGGGGCGGCGTTGCTCATGAACCGCATACGGCAAATCATCGCGACCAGTGGCACCGCTCCGACGAGCTCGAGCGCATCGAGCGAATCAAGCGCGGTCGTCCGCGGTGAAGCTGGGGCGGTTCGGCGCCAGGCCATGGGCGCGGGACAGATGCGCAGGCGTACCGGCGCGCCG
>Ga0307445_10000462_pt1 | contig 22068 bp, 29 predicted proteins | sample SalMarSW160330MG_FD_202147 | JGI IMG/M metagenome (GOLD analysis project Ga0307445, IMG submission 202147) | Salt marsh sediment microbial communities from the Plum Island Ecosystem LTER, Massachusetts, United States - SW1603-30 | ecosystem: Environmental > Aquatic > Marine > Intertidal zone >... | reverse complement strand
GTTAACGGCGAGTGATGTTCTTTTAAGTGTATATTATTTTCACAGATTTTACCCTTTTTTTAAAACTAGGTGTAATAAATGTTATTGCAAGAGTATTACAGTATTATTACTGTATGGTACATGAAGACTTTGATGTAGATAAATATCTTTTAGATAATCCAAGAGACTTTTTTAATAAGTTTGTAGTTAAAATGACAAGGATTAAAAAGTAGTGCTAAAAACAATAAAAAATAATTACTGTGGTCTAGTAATATTAAACGATAAATTGCGCTTTGTGTGTACAAATAAAGACATTACTATTTGTAAATACAAAAAAACTTCGCAATATCAAATGTGTCCATTTAAGTTTGAAGATGCTCACGGTATACAATTGTGTAATTGCACTAAAGCGCAAAAAAATGTTATACTTGATTTGAACACAATACAAAATGGTTTGAACCTTGCCGAAAGTAAGTAATACTTGGAGCCAAAAAGAAATAATTGAAAGGCTCAAGGTACACACCAAGCCACCTAAACCAACATTTGTGTCTTTAAGTGAAGCAGCGGATATTTGTCAAAAGCATGGTAGCTCAATTCGATATGCGATTACTGTTGGCGGAATACCACTTAATAAATGTTATGCTTATAAAGCAAGTAGAGTAACAAAAACAAAACTCTTTGTAAATTTGGCAACGGTAAAGCGTTACTATAGTGTAGCGCCTATTGAACAAGAGGAAGATACGACACAAGAGGAGACTGATGACCTTGTCTTTGATGAGAATGGTATCGCTATTCAACCAGTATTTGATCTGACATCGGCGAAGTATCGAAATGAGGTGCTTAAAATAAAGCGCCAACAAGTGGCACTTCGCCACGATAATAATCAGTCTATAGATAGAGAGCTTGTAAGCAAAGTAGCTATTGCGCTTGGTATTGATTTGAAAGGCTTTATAGATAGATACATAATAGAAGTAGCACCTAAACTTGGCGCGACAAAAACACTGAGTGAAAGAAGAGAAGTTTTGCGGACAGTATTTAATGATCTGGTAAAAGAAAAAATCACAAACGTACCATTTGAATTTATGCAAAACTTTGAGGGAATAAAGGATACTATAAAATGATTGAAGCAATAAAAGCAGCAATACTTTTTATTATTGTACTAGAACCAAATCACTACTTACATAAAGATGAGCAAGCGTTACAGCTACTAGCAAGTAGTTACATTGAGGCAAGTTATAAATACGATGTGGATCCTTTTTTGATCATTTCGAACACATTTTTTGAGAGCTCTTTTAAACCAAATGTAATTGGTCACGCGGGCGAAGTAGGTTTGGCACAAGTACACGGAGAAGCACGCGAATTGTGTAAACACGAAGGCTACAAACCAACGACTATCCGAGGAGGTGTTTTGTGTAGCGCATATCTACTGCGACGCGGAAAAAATATGTGTGGTAGCTGGTTAGTCAGTTTAGTTAAATATAGATCTGGGCAGTGCTTGAAGCACAATGAATTCTATTTGCGAAAGGCGCGTATGCGGTATAGGTTTGCGCAGCGGCTTAGGAGGAAATTTGTAAAATGAGTAAGATACAAAATAATTGTCTTTTGCGAACAGACGGTGAGCAAATATACTATATTTGTTCTGGGTCACGAAAAAATAATGGCTGTTACTTTCATGACGATACAAAAACTTTTGGATGTCATTGTGCAAAATCACAGTATTTAATTGAAGCTGACGAGATGCATTGCACATCTAATAGAGCTATCAAACATCTAAAAGATAGCTTTTTTAATTCTTATGTCACTCGCTTTACTCCTATAACTATACAAGAAGGTGACTAATGTGTACTAAATTATTTCCGCTATCATCAGTAGTTTGTGATCGTTATCATTTGTGTATATTTTGTAAATGGGAAATATACACAGTAATATTTTTACTGGAGTAATAAATGAGACTATACAATAAAAACTTACTACTTGTCATTGTTGTTACTGCGTGGCTTACATGGATTGTACTTAGTATATTATTCTAATGCCGCGCGGTAGACCAATACAAACAGGATTACCACAAGATCTGCCAATAGTATCAGATAGTGAGAAAATAGCAGTTATTGTTTCTGCTTTTTATACGGCACTTGCTCTATCGGAAGATCTTGATCTTGAAACTTGGGGAGAGCTTTATCGAAAGTTACCTCGTGAGTCATCGGCCGAATATGGCGACTGGTCTTTACGCCGCTTTCCCTTTTTGAAAAAAATAGCGCGTGCGCTAAACCCAAAATCAAACGCAGTAGAAATTGTTGTAATGAAGGGTGCTCAGCTTGGCTTTACTGAATTGGTAATTACTTGGCTGTTGTACATTGCTGATGTGTATCCGAGCCCATGTATCTATACGCAAAACACGGACGACGCAGTAAAAGACTTCGTTAAACAGAAGTGGAAACCTAGCGTCAAAGCTTGCGAGAAATTATTGTACATACTTGGTGATAATAAACCAAATTATCTTTCTCGGTCGTGGGACAATCACGGGTATCCTGGTGGCTTTATTGCAATGGGTGGTGCTAGTGGATCGTCTGATTTTATTAGATCGAAATCAGTTCGCTATGCAGCGGTGGACGAAGAGGACACGTATAAATTAAATGTGAGTGATCAAGGTTCCCCTATTGGGTTGATTAGAAAACGACAACAGACATTTTCGGATAAGAAAATGTTTCGCTTGTCGACACCAACGCTTGAAGAGACAAGCACAATAAAACCGGCTTTCTTGGCCGGCTCACAAGAATACTTTTATGTTCCGTGTCCTCATTGTGGTGATTTTTTTGTAATCAAATGGGAGCAAATAAAGTATTCAAAGAAACTAGATGGTAGTGGTCTGCCTATTGAAATATTTCTCGAGTGTCCTAGTTGTGCCGATAAAATAATAGAGCTTGAGCATAAAGATTACATGCTTAATAATGGAGACTGGTTTTCAACTAAGAATCCAGAAAACTCAGAAGAATCCTTAGAAAGATACTTAGTGGGTGACGTTGAGTTTCCTTCGTTTCATTTGTCGTCTTTTTACTCTCCTGTAGGTCAATTCTCTTGGCGTGATGCAATTCGAGAGTGGTTCGAGTATACCGCGACAAATGATATTGAAAAACTAAAAGTTATCATCAATCAAACTTGGGGTGAAACATTCGCGGATGAAGGGCGCGAAATATCGACTAATTATTTGGTACAACGTCGTGAACAATATTCCAATGAAGTGCCGGAAGGTTGCCTTGTGTTGACCGCAGGGGCCGATATTCAAGATGATCGTATTGAGGTAGAGGTAGTTGGGTGGGGAATGTTTGAAGAAAATTGGTCGATTGACTATACTGTTATTTATGGTGATACAAGTCAGTTGGGTGATGTTCAAAGTTTGTTGCCCGATGGACAGCCGACTGTTTGGAAATTATTAGACGATTACTTGCTGACGAAATTTGAACATCCATCAGGGTACAAACTACCGATTGAATGCACGATGATTGATTCACATTATAAGACAGAGGAAGTTAATATCTTTTGTAAACAAAGAGAGACAAGACGAGTGTATCCTATTTGTGGTATTGAGGGATGGAGTAAAGGGTTGTGGTCTTGTAATAAATCACGTCATGAAAGATATGGTACTTTACAGTATAGAGCTCATGGTTATGAGCTGAAAAATAAGATCTATGCGATGCTTAAAATAGATAGCATCGGACCAGCTTATTGCCATTTTCCTATTAGAGATATTTATAATGAAGCACATTTTTACGGTCTTACTTGTGAATATAGAGAAAGTCGAATAACAGGAGGAAGACTTAAGCTTGTGTGGGTTAATAAGACTGGCGCACGTAATGAGCCTTTGGATTGTAGACAATATGCCTATTGTGCCTTTCTAGCATATCCTGTTAATTTATCCCACAGATTGAAGAATGGTTTTGTTGAACAGAAAACACGCAAGGTGCGTGTCAAGAAATACGGGAGTGATGGATTATGAGAGTTACAAATAAAGATAGAGTTGCCCACGTAGTAAGCTGTTTATTTAATTGTGATGAAATTATTACTGAAGACTATAGTAATTTGACTACAGAACAATATGTAGTGTATTGTAGGTGGTATAAAAAATGTCCTAATACTAGTAGCCATAAAGAGGACCATATTACAATTATTAAAATGCAAACACTATTTACTAGATTAGAATCAAATAATATACAGCTTATGAGATTAGGTTTAAGTACTATAGATGTAAAAGCCTATATGAAGATGCATGGTATGTTATCTTTAGAAGAACAATCTAAAATAGCTCAAACAGAATGCTTTGATTTCTGTTTTAGAGTAGTCTACTAGAAAGGATTGTGTGGTTATGGAATTTGAATTTTGTGATAATAAACCTTGTTATGTAAATGAAAAAGGATTTAAAGTACACGTATTTGAACATGGTGCTTATGTGTGTAATTGTGGAGAGAATAAAAGTAAACCAATGTTTGTTGGTTTTTTGAGACGAGATAAAAAGAAGAAAAAGAAAAATGCTTGATAATATACTTAATAATCCTTATTATTACAGGATTGTTTTTAGTACTTTTGTATTATGGTTTGGCGCAACTAACGCAATTGGCTTGTACAATTGTTACATACTATAAAGCAGGAAAATATGCAAAATATAAAAAGAGTGAATAAAGGCGACAGAATAAATATTATTGTAGATCCTATTAATGATAGAGAGACGGGCTATTGTCCTAAATCAGTAGCTACCGAAGCTGGTATACTTATTGGAAGTACTGCAAGAAACTTAGATTCTATTTTTATTGGAGCATCTGATTTAAGGAGGCTTGGTTTTTTTACTTGCAGTAATTGGCCAACAGACTTATAGTAATTATTGGGTGCTGTGCTTCGTTCTTGTCTCCTTTCTTGTTGTGGGGTTGCCCCCTAGCCAATAACGACCACAAATCAGGCTAGGGGGCGCTTTTATCTTGTCTTTTTCTATTCAATAGTTTAGTATTATTAGTGAACGGGGGTGTCTCACAGCCTATAGGTTCCCCGTTAATCTGGCTGTGAGACAGCTTTTAACCTATAATTCTAAATTTTCTAATTATATATTTGTAAGGCAAAAAGAATATGAAATATTTTTTTGTTCTGTTTGTTACGTTAGTTTGCATTTTTGGGTGTTCAACAATTCAACAGCCACTACCAAGTACAACTGATGACTCGCGTAATTGCGCAATTATTTGTGCGACAGTTGAGTATTTGAATTGTTGGGAAGACTCGACTGTACAAAAAGTATTTTTTGACACATTTGATTTTGCTTCATGCTTTTTAAAATGCAATGAGGAAAAAAATATTCTTTTGTCTATTGATACTAATTGTATTCAAACAGCGCCTTTGTGTGATAAGATAAAAAGCTGTATTAATATTGATTGACAGATACCACGCGTATAACCGAGACAAGAACTCGATTATCTCAATATATTGCCGCTGAAACTGCTGTTCTACAAGGTCAAGCCTATTCTATGCGTCAACGATCTTTGACTCGTGCAGATCTTTCGGAAATAAGAAAAGCTATAGTTGATTTATATGCGGAAATAAATTCACTTGAAGGTGGTTCTATTCGGTTACAAAGGGTTGTGCCTATAGAATGAATTTTTTAGATAAAATAGCTTTGTCAATTTCTCCAAAATGGGGTGCAAACAGATTAAAGTATCGAGCTTTTGCAAATGCTATTGGCGGATATGTAACTCCTTATAGTAATAAAAAATCAATGAACGGTTTGAGATCAATTGGTCTTAAATCACCAAAAGCTGATATTTCAGATAAGCTTGACGGTATACGTGCTTTATCTCGAGACGTGTATATGACCAGCGCGCTTGGTGCCGCTATTATTAAACGTCACAAAACACAAACTATTTGTGCAGGTTTAAAATTTCAGTCAACTCCAGATAGAAGCATTCTTGGAATGACAACAGATCAAGCACGTGATTTTGGTAAAAATTATGAACGCTACTTTGATTTGTGGGCAGAGTCAACTTTTTGTGACATAAAAGGCAATTTGAATTTTGGTCAATTACAAGGTCTCGTGTATTTATCTTTATTGATGAACGGTGATTTTTTTTGGATGCCTATTTGGCGAAAACCAAAAAATCCTGAATTTCCATTCGAGCTAACAGTGCGCATTATTGACGCAGATTTAGTTCGAAATCCATATAATGTACCATTGGATAGAATGCAAAATGGCGTTGAGACAGATGATAATGGTGAAGTAGTAGCTTTTCACGTTTGGAATAATTATAGCGATGGCACTGATAGTACTGGTTCCATAGCTAAAAAAATATATTCAACAAGAATACCAGTTTATACGGAACGTGGCCGAAAACAAATCTATCATGTTTTTAATCCTGAACGTTTTGATCAATCGCGTGGTTTACCTGTTCTATCAAATGTTGCGGAAACACTAAAACAACTAACTCGATTAAACGAGGCTACAGTAATGGGGCAATTGGTATCATCTTTCTTTACTGTTTTTGTTAAAGATGCTACTAATTTAGGTGGCGCGATTAATCCAGCTTATACATCTATCGATAGATACAATGAAAATCAAACTGATCCAGACAGTTTTAATCAAGATCTTGAGATGGGCTACGGAAATATAGCTTATATTGGTGGTGGAAAGGATATATCAATAGCAAATCCAAATAAAACAGACGCAGATTATCATCAGTTTTTTGATAACCAAGCAATACAAGCTTGTGGTGGTGCAAATATGCCCTATGAACAAGCTGTAATGCATTATGCTAGCTCTTATACCGCTGCACGAGCTGCTGATAATGCCGTTTGGAAACATCGTATTGAAGATCGTGCGATTATTTCTAGTGGTTTTTGTACGCCACTTTCTGAAGAACTTCTTTTAGAATCAGTGTTGAAGCAATATATTAGTGCACCTAAATATTTTACTTCTTATCTAAATAAAAAGTCTTATTCAAAAGGTTATTGGGTAGGTGTAGGTCGCGGATATGTTGATCCTTGGAAAGAGATAAAAGCGTCAGTTGAGGGCGTTAAGAATAAACTTTCTACAAGAGAAGATGAATACACAACGCTTTTTGGTGGACGTTGGGACAGTATGATCGAACGTTATGCTGATGAAGAAAAACGAATAAATGAATTATTAGGCGAACAGAGACTGCCTCAACAGCAACAAATTATCGAGCAACCACAAACAGAGGAAGAAACAAATGCTGATTAGTGACTATCAGTGGGCAATGTCAAGAGAACATTTTGACACCTTGTGTAGTCAGCATAATAAAAATGCTACTGGTCAAATCGTTACTGAACGTTATAAAGGATTATCGACTACTATTTTAAATGGAATTGGCTATATTCATGTGTATGGCACAATTTTACCACGCGAAAATTTTATGACCTATTTTGGTTATGGGACAGATATTGAAAGTTTAAAAAATGATTTGATTACTTTGCGTGATAATCCGCAAGTAAGAGCTATCGTACTAAATATTGATAGTTCGGGTGGTGTGCTTAGTGGTGTAGCTGATTTTGCGGCTTTGGTTAGAAGTGTTATAAAGCCGACTTATTCTTTTGCACAAAAAGCTTTATCAGCTGCTTATTGGATTGCTGCAAGCACAAATAAAATAATTTTGACACCTACTGGTGTTGCCGGCTCAATTGGTGTGATTCTTTCACTTGTTAAAAATAGTGACTCAAATGTTATCGATATTGTGTCTTCTCAATCAGAAAATAAAAATATAGATCCTACTTCTGATGTAGGCAAAGCACAATTGCAAAAGCTTGTTGACGATCAAGCGAATGTATTTGTGACAACTATGGCTTCTTACAGAAATACAACTGTTGAAAAAGTTTTATCTGATTTTGGTCGCGGCGCTGTATTTGCCGCTGATGAAGCAAAAAATAGAGGAATGGTTGATAACGTTCAGCCGTTACCAGCGTTTTTGAGTAGTTTAGAAACTCAAAATAATAGGAGAGTATTTGCAATGGCAGATCAAAATGAAAAGACAGTTGCCAATGCTGTTGATGTGACGGCTGAGGTGACAAAAGAAGTGTCGCGAATCAAAGAGATTGAGAGCTTGAATGAGATGTTTACCGGTCATTCTTCAAGTGTTCGTGAGAAAATTCGTAATGAAATAGATCGTCTAAAGTATGATAAAAGTTATACTAAGGCGACAGTTTCAGAACATTTGTTGAAAGTTGTGGCAGATTCGCAAAAAGAATTTTTTGCAGCTGAAACAGCAGATAGAAAAGATTCTTTGACGCTGTCAAAAGAGACAACGCCGCCTACAATGCCAGTACCAAAAACCTTGGAGTCTGATGCCAAGCCAAAAGTTGACCTAGGTGAGGCTTTGATTAAAGCGCGTAAACAGCGCATTGCTGCAATGAATGGAGGTAAATATAATGTCAACTGATGTCACAAGAGATAATCTCTATTCGCCAAATCAATTTCCAGTTGTGTCAGGAGAAGCAGAAATTGCAGCTTCTCAAACTTTGGCGCGTGGTTGTTTGATTGGTAAGCAAACACTGGATGATACTATTACTGTTACACCTACAGGTTTTACTCCGGCGACAACAGCTACTGCCGCACTTGATACAACTGTGCTAGCTAAAGTTGGCACGTATACAGCAACTTGTGTTGCGGTTGTGGATACTACTGGGGGTGTTTTTCAAGTGACTGACCCCGATGGTTTAAATATCGGTGTCGCCTACACTACCGTTGAATTTAATGGTGGCGGTTTAGTATTTACGTTACCAGTATCAAATGGTTCTGACGATTACGCTGTTGGCGATACTTATGAATTTGCTGTCGCAGCTGGTGATGGTTATGGCTATCCGTTGGATACCGCGAATGGTGACGGCACTAATAAAATTTTTGGTGTGCTGCTTCGATCTTCAACAACTGGCGTAGGTGAAACTGATGTGTGTCCAGTTGCAAAGACGGGGCGCTTTATGTCACAAGCGCTTACAGCTGCTTCGGGTGTCACAATTACCGATTTGATTGATGCACTTGAAGAAAAAAATATCTATCTTGATTTGTCCGATGCAGACAATGATCTGATTGGAGGTTGACAGATATGGGACACTTTACTATTACAGACTTTACGCCGCGAGATATGCTCCGATTGCTTGAAGAGATGCCTCGCCCGACAAATTTTTTGCAATCAATGTTTGTAAAAGAGCGTAACGCAACTAACAAAGTTGTGTTGGATATTGATAAAATTTTTGGCAAACAATTAGTCGCGCGGTATTCTTCTCGTGAGGGGGACATGAATGTCGTTGGGAAAGGTGGCTTCTCTACGAATCACTTTGTTGCTCCTTATGTGACTGAGAAATTCTGTTACAAGCCAAGTGATATTGATATTCGTGGAGCAGGCCTTACTGTGTATGATGATCAAGTTGCGTATCTGTCTCGTTTTGTTGAGCGTGCTTTGAATGATTTGGAAGATCGTTTTGATCGTCTTGAAGAACTTCAACTTGCAGAGGCGTTGCAAGAAGGCACGGTAACTGTTGATGGAAAAGAAACCAATTACACAATTGATTTCGAGCAAAGTGCCGATCATCTTGTAGATTCGCTTGACACTGATTGGAGTGATCCTGATGCTCCAATGTTAGACAATCTTGCAACTTATTCAACTTTGATTGCAGATACCGGGGCGCCGCCTCCTAATGTAATGATTTGTGGTGGTTCAGCGGGTGCATGTATTCCAAAAAACACTGCTTTTCTTGCTGCTCTTGATAATCGTCGATTGATAACCGGTGAGATTAATTATCAACAACTAAACCAGCAACGCGCAACATACATTGGACGAGTAACGGGAATTGGTTTTGATCTTGCTGTGTTTGTCTATCAAGGTATTTACGAAAAAATGGTAGAAGGTACTCGAACAGCGTATCGCTACATTGATCCTTGGAATGTCATTCTTGGTTCAACAAATGCAGATGTTCGTTTTCACTACGCGAAAATTGAAAATTTCAAAACTGGTGATTTTATTGGTACTCGTTTTCCGAATCAAACAGAAGATGATGATGGACGTCAGCGCGCAATTTCGCTTGAGTCTTCTCCTCTTGTTGGTTTTCATCAAACGAATGCTTTTGTTCGTTTGACTGTGGGATCGGATGACTGATATGTGTGTAAAAGTAAGAGTAAGAGTCATCAAGCATTCAATCGTTTATCGCGGAAAACCAAAGACTAATAAAAATGGTGCTTTTGAAATGCCGCGTGAACTTGCAGAAAAATTGATTTCAAATGGTGCGCATATCAAGATAATTGATAGTGAAGAAAAAGATAGCGCTGAATTGACTTATGCTGTTGAAGAAAATAATAGTACTGAGTCTACGTATGTTTTTGAAGAGAATAATGATATTGAAGAAACTGTCATCATTGAGGAGAATAATGATACTGAAGAAAATAATGATATTGAAGAAAAACCAAAGAAGAAAAGACGAAAGAAAAAATAACTTAAATGGCATCTTCCGGAATATTTGAGTGCTTTAAATATGCGCGTTCAGTAAAAAAAATAGATTTACTGAGTGACAGTATTGTTGTTGGCTTAATGGTACAAAGCTACGAGCCTAATTTTGATAGCGATGTTTATTACTCGGATATTCCGGAAGACTTGCTGTTATCTGAAACACTTTTATTAGGTAAATATATTGATAGCAATATATTTAAAGCATCACAACCAATATTTGAAAGTATCAGTATCGGAAATATAGTGCAAGGAATTGTACTGTATCGAGATTCTGACTATATAGAAGATACATTATTAATTGCTTATTTTAATTTTTTAGAAGCAGTTGTAACACAAGGTGAGGATATAACTATACTTTGGAATGAACAAGGTATTATTACCTTGTGAGGAGCGAGGTAAAATGGCAACAACAGCTATTGTTGATACTATACTATCGGCGGTAGCCTTAGAGCTTTCTCTTAGTGTATCGGATATTGCCTATACTGATTTTGAAAAACAATTACAAACAGACTTAGAGAATGTTTTCTTTTCTGATTTCAAAAAGAAAGTTCCATGTTATTACTATCACGCAAATGGGAAAATAACGAAAAGTTATCCTTGTATATTTGATGATCCTTCTATAGAAGCTACTATCGATAAAGCCATTGTTAATGGAGTACAACCATCAATACAAATACCATCACATTTATTAACTCATTCAATACAGCCAAAAAAAGATTATCTAACTTTGGGTGGTGTGAAATATACAGTTGAAAAGTGTACTCAAGATGGCTTAGGTATAACAGATTTGACATTAAGCGTATCAAAATGAAGATTACGCCAAGATCACTTATTCGACATTATTTAGACTTTTTAATAAAAACAAAAGTTGCTGTAGGTGATCGTGTTTTTATCAATAGAGATTTAGAAACCTCCCCGTTGACATATATTGATTTGCCTTGTGTGTTGATTGTATTTAATGACGATTCATTTAATCCTATTGTTGGGTCTGGTAATAAAGTTGATGAGTATGAAAATACTTTAGATATTTTTATTATTCCAGTTGTAAGTATACCTGATAGTGAAAATGCGCAAGACACTATAGATAATTTAGAGCACGATATTATTCGAGCGTTATATGATGATTATAAATTTTCTAAATTATTGCCAAATTATGATTCATCGAAAGAATTTAATGATGGCTTGACAATGGGCCATTGTATAAAATCAGTAACACCCTATGTTTTGACTTCAAAAATTGAAATTGCGACAATAGCAAATTCAATAAATGTAAATATAAGGTATAATCTTCAATCATGGAGTAATGAAAAACTTGTCGATTTTCTATCCTTTGGGATAGATATAAAAAATGGAGGATAGAATGTTTGGTATTCCTAGTAATGTAGTTGAACCGATTTTTGCTATTGATTTTGATTCGTCAAGATCTGGCGCGGGTAATTTTGAATTTCCAGTTCAACTTTTGTGCATTGGACAAAAGTTATCAACTGGCGAACAAGATAGTGAAATACCGCTTGTACTTCGAAACGAATTTGAAGTAGGCAAGGCGTTTGGCTATGGCTCACAAATTCATTTAATGTCTAAAAAGATATTTCTTAATTCAACGACTATTCCAATTGTGTTTATTGCTTTGGATGATCTACCTTCTGGTAATACCGCCGCTACAAACGTGATAACTTTTTCTGGAACAGCTACAGAAAACGGTTATCTTGTTATTTATATTGGTGGTCGTCGGTATTCTGTTTCCGTTGCTGTAGGCGATACAGCTGCTGTTGCGTGTACAGCGCTTTATAATTTGTTATATCTTGATCTTGCTAATTTGCCTTGTACACTGACGGATAACACTACTGGTACATTGACGCTTACTGCGAAAAATAAAGGTGTATCCGCAGGCGATCTTAATGTGCGTTTCAATTATAATTTTAGTGAAGCAACTCCTTCCGGTCTGTCGCACGCAATTGTTTATACTGCCGGAACTGGCGACCCAGATGTTGACGATGCTTTAGCTGTATTGGATGATGATTGGTATCCAGTAATAGTATCTGCATATGACGACGCAACTAATATGGGTAAAGTTGAAACAGCAATGCTTGCGCGCGCGGATATTCTCACTCGAAAAGAAGGGGTTTGTTTTTACGCGAAACGAGACACTATAGCTAATATGGTTACTTTTGCAACTAATGCTAGTAGGAATAGTCAGTATTCTTCACTGTTCCCTGCTTATAATAGATGCGAATCAACTTTTGAATTGTCGGCAGGTATTGCAGCGGCAGTTGCACAATCGATTGTATCAGACTCTGCGCAACCTTTAAAATCGATTAAGCTTAACGGTTTTTTGACGCTTGAAAAATCAGATCGTGTTATATTCAGTGATCGAAATTATCTTGCTCAAAATGGAGTGTCTACTATTACAGACTATAGTGGTGTTCAAACTTCATCGATGATTACAATGTATCGACTGAATGAGTCAGGCGCGCCTGATAATTCATATAAACAATTGAATACAATGTTTACATTATTAGATACTCGCTACCAGTTAGAGGTACAGATTACTATAAAATATTCTCGCGCAAAACTGGGCGCAACTACCGAAGGGCTAGATCCAGGACAGCAGATAATGACGCCTAGTATCGGTCGCGCTGAAGCGATTATTTGGTTTAGACGAATGGTTCGCCAGGGTAAGTTTGAAAATTTGCTCGATAGGTTTATTGAATTACTTGAAGTAACTCGCGATGACACAAATGTAAATAGACTCAATTTTTCATTGCCACCAAATTTGATGAATCAATTTCTAGTTGGATCTGGCACAATGTATTTTGAGCAATAAGAGGTGATAAAATGGGGTCAACAGACAAAATTGCAGGAAGAATCGAAGTAACATCAAATGGAAATAGACTTCAAGCTGCGGGAGCATTTAAAATACGTCCTGGAACGCCGAAACGTGAGGAGCTTGTAGGTCCGGATGGTTTACATGGCATTAAAGAAATGCCAACTGCGCCTGGAGCAAGCGGCACAATTAGAAATAATCGAGATCTCAATGTGATCGAGACTATTGGAAATATGCAAAATGCAACAATTGTTATTTCTCTTTGTAGCGGTAAACAATATTTATTAGAGGATTGCGTGTATAAAGGAGACTTGGAGATTGATACAGAAAACGCAGAAATTCCATTTGACTGTGTAGCGAGTAGCTGTACAGAAATAAAGGTGTGATATGGATAATTTTTCAGAAGAAACTGTTAGCACTGAATTTAACGAAAAAAAAGAAAATTCATTAAATGATAATGGTCTACCTATTACTTTTAAATTGAGCAGGCCAATCTCATTTGGAAAAAAAGTTTTTGAACAACTTGTTTTTATAAACGAAATTACTTTTGGAATGCGTCAACACCTACCAATTGATCCTAGTGATTATAAACAAGGTCATTTTGATCCTATAATTGCTGGTATGTGTGGTGTGTCTATAGAGGTTATCCATAAACTAACGCCTCCTGATGCGCTTAAGTGTTACTTAATCGCGTATGATTTTTTACTAAGTGGCCGCAAAACACTTTAGAACTTTTGGCTATTATCGCAAGGGTTTTGCGATGGCCGCTTAGTGAGCTTAAGAAAATGACATTATCTGAGATACTTCAATGGGTAGATTTAGCAATTGATGTTTATAAACGTGAGCATGGAAAGTAATGCCAACAACTGCACCAATTAAAGTCCCAATTTTATCACAAGATAAATGGACAAAAGACTTTAATAGATTGCACAAAAGTTTTGCTGCAATGGGTGCAACTGTTACAAAAGCTGGCTCAACGCTTACTAGATCTGTGACACTTCCTATTGCCATTGCTGGTGTCGCAAGTCTGAAAATGGCCAAAGATTTTAATGCTTCTATGGCCAATGTTGGCACACTTATTCCTGGGCAAACAAAGCGGTTACAAGATCTCAAAACTGAGTTATTAAATTTGTCAAAAGTGACGGCAACAAACGAAAGAGAACTTGCCGAAGGAGGTTTGTATCAAACTATTTCTGCTTTTGGCGATTCTACTGAAACAATGAGTAGACTTGCTGTTGTAGCAAAGGCGGCAAAAGCCGGTGTATCTACAACTGCTGAATCATTAAATCTTTTGTCCGCAGTAACAAAAGGCTATGGTGATACTAGCGCGCAAGCTGTTCAGAAAGCGGCTGATTTATCTTTTGAAACTGTTCGTTTAGGTCAAACAACATTTCCAGAATTGGCCGCAACAATGGGATCTGTAATCCCACTTGCTGATAAATTAGGTATTTCGCAAGAAAAATTATTTGGTCAATTTGCTACATTGACTGGTGTAACTGGTAATACTGCTGAGGTAGCTACACAAATAAAATCATTATTGGGTGCTTTTGTTAAGCCTACTTCGGACATGGAAAAACTTGCCAAGAAATATGGATCGGCTGTCGCTATGGTTCAAAAACTTGGCTTCGAGAAAACATTAGAGGAACTACAAAAAGCTACTGGTGGACAAGCTGAAAAATTTGGTGAATTGATCCAAAGAAAAGAAGCTTTAATTGCGTTGTTTGCTTTAACTGGTAAACAAGCAGATACCTTAAAACAAAAAACAGAAGAGATGGCTCACGCTAGTGGAGCCTTGGATAGAGCTTTTAAAGCACAAACAGAAGGAATAAATAAAACTGGTTTTGCCTTTGATCAAAGTGTTCAGCAAGTTCGAGTAATGTTTATTGAAATTGGCGATAAATTGATGCCCGTGTTGGCAAAATTGTTGCCTCATGTCAGTAATTTGATCGATAAATTTAATAGTTTATCTGACGAGCAACTGGAAACACGTTTAAAGATTCTTGGCTTGATTGCTACAATAGGGCCACTTGTGTTACTCTTTGGTAAAACAATGGGGGCTATTTCTGGTATTATAACGGTATTTGGAAAACTTCGCGATGTGCATAGAGCGTATTTGGTAATAACAAACCAAGCAATTATAGCTGAAAAAGCACAAGCAGTTGCATTGAAGGAAACAGGTTTACAAGCGGAACTTACAAGCACAAAATTATCTACAGCAGGTAAAGTAGCTAAAGGTACTACTACAGCTGTTAGTTTATTAGCAGCTGGCGCTGTTGGTTGGGAAATAGGTACGCTTATTCACGACAATATTATTGAGCCAGCTGCTAAAGCCAGACATGAGATAGAACTACTTCGAAAAGATCTTGAGGATACTGTAAAGAAACGTGATTTATCTAAACGTAGCGAGAAACAACTAGATAAAGATATTGTTAATGCTAAAAAAGTTGTCGCTTCTGATAGAGCGGCTGTAGCGGAACTTGATTTTGCAGCACAAGCACGCGGAGGAGGTTTAGGTTTTGGATACAAATCAAGTTTTGTGTCTGTACAAGAAGATCGCTTGAAACAATTAGAGCAAGCCAAACGAAATGTGCATTTAAAAAATATTGATAAAGAATTAGAGGATAAATATAAAGGCTCTTATTTACCTGATATACTGGATGAATTGTGGGGCGAAGACAAAAAACAATCAGTAGACTCAAATGTTACTGTTGTTATTGAAGGTTTGCCAGGCGTACGCGCAAAAGTAAAAAATGGTAAAAATGTTAAATCTATTGCTATTGAGCATAAAGGTGGCGTTATGGAGGGGGCTCTATAATGCAATATTTAAAAGCTAGCTATAAAGGAATTTCTTTTTATATACCTGATGAGACTAAAACTAGCGGTACCAGAATTAGCGCACATGTGTATCCTGGTATCGATAGATCTGATAAAGAAAAAATGGGTCTTATTGATTATTCATTTGTTGTCAATAATGCGTATATTTTGGGCGATAATATTGAAGATCAACGAGACAACTTTGAACGTGTACTGGAAGATGGTCAAAGTGGTTTTTTAATTAGCCCTTGGCGGGGGCCTATCTATTGTAGTGTTGACAGATACACAGCACATACGGATACAAAAGATTTTGGTGTAATTTATTATACAATAACTTTTAATAGAGAAGAGACAGATCAACTTGCACCAAGTGTAAAAGATACTCGAAAAGAATTGAGAGAAGCGCGAAGTGTATTTACAGAACAAGCAAAAACTGATTTTGTTCAAGAGTATTCTTTACTGGATAAAGCTAAGGCGCAATTTGACGCGGTAAAAAATGTTGTAGAAGAGTGTCTTGATGTTATTGCGCGTATTCGTCAAGCTGCTGTTTCAACTGCGTCAGTGAGACGCGTGCTTGAAAATGCTAAAGGAAAAGTTGTCGAGTTAAGCTTAACTCCTAGTATACTAGTAAATGCTTTAGATGATATTGTGTCTTTAGGCACAGAAATAGTGACTGGAGAATTTTTTACTATTGATGATGGTAGAAATCAATTATATGAACAACGTTCTTTAATGGCTGAAATGATACAGCTAAAAGAACAGAATAGTAATAATGATTCGGCTGTTCAAATAGCACAGCTTGTGTATTATTTGTCGCTTGCTTCTTTTAGTGTTTTGATTGGCGAGACAGCTTTTGAAACGTCAAATGAAGCCAATGAAAATGCACAATTTATATTTAGTGAAATTAATTCTTTTTCTAGTAGTCCTATTTCTGATGACTTATTTTCCGCTGTACGTAGTTTGAGACAAGCACTATATTTTGATTTAGATCAACGCTTTTTATCACTTCCGACTAATAAAAATATTAGTCTATTACAACAACAAACTAGTCTTGAGTTGTGTTATAGTATTAATGGTGATCTTGATTATGAAGAAATAATTTTAGCTGCAAATAATATTGAGCATCCTTTATTCGTACCCGCTGCTATAGAGTTGACTGTAAAAACAAAATGAAAGCTATCTTCGAACTATTAATCGATAATACTAAAATATTCAGAAAGGAATTTATTTCTTTTCAAAGTTCTCTTGATTCTATAGTTCATGAGCTCTCAGTTGATATATATGATAAAGATTTTGTGTGTAAGCTAGGCTCTACTTGTGAAGCACGCATTGAGTATAAAGGAAATAAGATACAATTTTTTTCTGGTTATATCACGACGCTTAAAAGAAGTTACTCTGATAATGGTACATTAACAAGTATAACTTGTGAATCAAGGTGTGTTGATCTTGTAGAGAGTAGCGCATTACTTAAACGATCTTTTGTTAGAAAGACATTTATTGATTTATTGAAAGTAATACTAGATCCTTTTGAAATTCAACTTGAAAGTAATGTAAGTAATAATCCTGTTATTGAAAAATTTAATTTTCAAACGAATGAAACTGCTTTTGAAGCCATTGAAAGACTGTGTCGTTTTTATGCTGTTTTACCTAAACAATTACCAAATGGAAATTTATCAATAGAGAATTCAAGTGAATCAAGCGTATCAGTATATAATTTTTATATTGGACAAAAAGATATACTATCTATGGATTATACTGAGTCAAGCAGTGATATAAATTCTGAGTATATTGGATTGTCGCAATATTCAGGCCAAGGCAAAGCTTGGACAAAGTCTATTATATCAACTGGAGCAAAAGCTTATGACGCTTCTTTGAATAGATATAGGCCAAGGCTATTTATAGTTGAAGGAAGACTTGCTCGAAAAACACTTAGAGAACGTGTATATTGGGAAGCACAAGTAAGAAATGGCCGTGGTAAATCGCTACAAATTGTATCGACGATTGTATTTAATAACAAATCTTTTTGGAAATTAGGCGATTTAATTACTTTTACAGATCAACAAAATCGGCATAGTTTATGGATATTGTCTGAATTGGATTTATCTCAGGGAGATCAAGGAACACAAATTAGACTTACATTTGTTCCGCCTGGAACTTATTCAGCAAATCCAAGTGAGCAAGTGAGCTTAACTAAATGAGTGTAGTCAATAAAATAACTCGTAGAATGCAAAATATTGTTACTAAAGTTTTAGTAAAAGCAGTGTATGATTCCGACCAAATACAGCTTGTTAAAATATCTGGATTGTATGATGAAGTGACAGATAAAGTTGAACGAATACAAAATTATGGTTTAACTAGTAACCCACCACAGAATAGTGAAGGAGTATCTCTTTGTTTGTCTGGAGATAAAGATCATCAAATAGTTATTGCTTGTGATAGTGGTGTGTATAGAGTACAAGTTGAAAATGGTGAAGTAGCAATTTATTCTCAATATGGCCAAAAAATATTACTCGCTAAAAACGGAAATATTGAGACTACACAAAATATTTTTTCTGTAGGCACTGGCGCGTCAAATGTGACTATTGCTAATAAGAATGACTTATTATGGCAGAAACTATATACTGTATTTTCAACTTGGGTGCCGCCAATTTCACCTACAATTGATAATGGCGCTTCTTTAAAAACTGCTTTTCAAGCCGCTTTTGGAAGTGGTCCAGGATCAACTGGTAGTAGTAATTTAAAGGCTGATTAATGGCAATATTTGATGTAAAACTTTTTTACTTTACTGCTGGTGGTACTTTACCAGGAACTGGACGTTTGCGCGTTGAGAATAGTGATCTAATCGCAGACAACACAATAGCTACAGCTATTGTCAATTCATTATTTATTGATAAACGTTATAACAATGAACAAGGTTTTTGGGGCGACGTATTGCTCGGTAGGAGTATTGGCTCATTGTTGTGGACATTAGAAAGAGCGACAATAAATGACACGACAATAGCTTTAATAAAGCAGTATAGTATTGACGCTTTACAATGGTTACTAGACCAAAAAATGGTATCCTCTATTGATGTTTCTGTGTATCGACAAGCAATTAATCGGATAAATTTGGAGATACACTACACGGAATAAAAATGGCAAGAAAAACACTTTTAGAAATTTATAATGATATAACTGCTGATATGAAGTCACGTATTACAAAAAAAGATGTACCAGATGTTTCAACACTTGGTCTTTTAGCACTTGTGTTTTCTGGTGCTATACACGGAATGAATGGCTATTTAGATTATTTGTGGCGACAGTTTTTACCAGATTTATGCGATGAAAAAGGTCTAAAACGTTGGGGGACTATTTTCAATTTACCGCGAAAAGGCGCGACATATACAAGCGGTTTTGTTGCTTTTACTGGTACAACTGATTACACTGTTGACGCTGGAACACTTATTGTAAGTCCATCCGGTAAAGAGTACAAAACAGAAGATGATTTTATTATCGGAACAACTGTGTCAGTGTCAACTGTTGCGTTAGATACAGGCACAGAATATAATACAACCGAAATAACTTTTTCATTGTCAGAAATTAGTTCTGATATTGATTCTGATGTTTCTGTAGTTTCTGGTTTTGATAATGGTGAAGATATTGAAGGTCTTGAAGCTTGGCGCGCGCGCGTACTTGATCGTTTTCGCAGTCCACCGCACTCTGGAAATCAAGCAGACTATGAACGATGGGGTAAACAAGTTACAGGTATTGGTTATTGTTGGTGTATACCAGGAAAATATTGGTTAGGTGCCGGCACAGTTGCCTGTGTGTTCGCAACTAATACACTGTCTCCTGTGAGTACAGAAGTGAAAGATGCGGCAGAGGATTACATTGAGGCACAAAAGCCAGTTCCAGCTAATGTTTCTTATATAAATTGTACTCCTATAGATGTCGATATTGATTTGGTTTTGAATCCAAACACAGTAACACAGCAAGCATTGATTGAAAGTGCGCTTGAAGATTTATTCATTGTGAGTGCTCGTTCAGGAGCAACATTATATTTGTGGGAAATACAACGCGCAATATCTAGTACATTTCCTACGGATTATGAGATAATTGATATTGTAAAAGGTAGTGTGTCTATTGGTGTAGACAATGTAACAAGTGATCCACCAGAATTATTGAAGTTAGGAGAATTGACTTATAATGACTTTTAGTCTTACACGTACAGTTTATGATTATACCGAAGCATTGTGTAGACTATTGCCAAAAGGTATATTATATAGACTAGAAAAACTTTTCTTGTCTTATATTGTACAAGATTCAATAACGTCCAGTACAGTATATAATGATTCTATATCATCAGATGATATTTTGTACGATTCCATTTTAACTGGTGATTCAGAAGGTGATTTATTTAAACGTTTGCTTGCTTGTTTTGCTTCTAGACTTGTTGAGCTTGAAAGTAATGCAATTAGTTATTTAAATGATACCGATCCTATAAATTGTACTGGTGATCATCTGACTGATTTTTTGCGTGTATTAGGTATTCCGGATGAATGCATGTCACAATTAGAATTAACTGAAAGTGATTTGCAAAAAATTGCGCATGTGAAATTTTTATTTGGCTCGCAAACAACAAATAAACAATTTTATTTAGACGTTGCTGAAAGTCTTGGCTATGATATAACAGTTGAAGAAAATATCGTTGATTTAAATGCTCGAATAATGGGCGTTGCTAGAATGAATGTTGAACGTATGGGTGGAAGATCTGGAAATTCGCGTTTTCAAATAACAATTAATAGCGGTGCGTTAGACAATGAAATATTGAAATGTATTTTAGAAAAAGTTACACAAGCGCATGCCGTTATCTACTGGATTGAGGTGTAATATGTACAGTCATAGAAGTGGTCCGCAACTAATGAATCTTGTACAACGTCAAATTATGGGGCGCCCTGTTAGCGGTGTTGTAGCTAATATTGCAGTAACTGCGACAAGTGCAAGATCTACTGTTTTGACAAAAGGAGAACAATATAGTATTGTGTCAACAGTAAATAGTTGGATAAAAATTGCTACAAATGATCCTACTGCTGTTGTAGATACTGATGTATATTTACCGGAAGGTAGCATAGTAAAATTTGTTGCCGACACTACGGGTTTAAAAATAGCTGTGATTAGAGCTACGTCAGCTACTGCTAATGGAGTTTTGAGTATTTCTGTGATGTCGAAAGTGCCAGGTTAATATATGATTCCGGTAATATATCCAAATTATTATCCTCATCAAACTACTTATAATAAGAGAGACAATGTGGCGACGATTGTCACCACAAAGGTTGGTACTTTCTCGAGCACCTGGAAGGGGACGGGCACGCTGTATTTTGACCCAGGAGACGGCGGGCCGATTGAACCGCTGGTGTTGACGACGGGTGGCGTTTATTGGGATCACGAGTATCCATTGGCAGGTAGCAAAGCTATAAGGATTACAGGTGATCTTGGCGGAGCCACTTATCTAGCGGCGATGAGTAACAATATAGTAAATTATTTAGACAGTATAATTTCAGGATTAATTAATTTGACTACTTTAGATCTCCGCACTAATTCAATACCTGGTAGTTTATCAGCTGTTTCCAAATTAACTAACTTATCTACGCTATATGCCAGCGGCAATTTACTAACTGACGGCATATCAGCTGTTTCTGGATTAATTAATTTGGTTAATTTGTCTCTTTTTAATAATTCATTAACAGATGATATAGCAGCTATTTCTGGATTGATTAATTTAAATTCACTATATCTTTTCGGCAATGCGTTGTCATTTACATATGCCCAGTTTCCTGCGTGGTCTGGAAATACATATGACATCAGTTCAACGGTTTCAACATCACAAGAAGTCGGAGATTTGATTCGCGCCGCTGCAAACGGAGGTATGAATAATTGTATTTACAAGCTTGATGGAACAAACCCAGCGCCGCCCTCTACACAGGAAGT
>Ga0307445_10000460_pt1 | contig 22105 bp, 37 predicted proteins | sample SalMarSW160330MG_FD_202147 | JGI IMG/M metagenome (GOLD analysis project Ga0307445, IMG submission 202147) | Salt marsh sediment microbial communities from the Plum Island Ecosystem LTER, Massachusetts, United States - SW1603-30 | ecosystem: Environmental > Aquatic > Marine > Intertidal zone >... | reverse complement strand
GCCGAACACAACGACAAACCCTGGGTTCGCCTGGATAGCCGCCCGTGCACCAGGCGGCCTCGACGGGACATCTGGCTTCGGGGACGTGGGCGGAACCAAGACGGTTTCGCGTTCTTCGTTATCACTCGACATGGGTCTCCCTTTCTCCGGCCGTGGCCGGTTAGATCCTACAGTGGTGCACCGTCTCCTAGCAGGATGTGCGAGACGATCGCGTTCTGCTCCTCCTCTGGCAGTCCAGTACGGGCGAGCAAATACCCGAGGACGTATTGGCTCATATCAAGTCCATCGTAATCGGTGCTTCTCATGGGCTGGCACTCCCTGTCGGCCGCCTCGACCGCTTCGGCAAACAGAGCCGCTAGCCACTTCCGGGCAGATGGACTGCCCGCCAGGTAGGAAGGATCCGCGCTCACAGCTTCCCCCGCATCGCGTCTATGAACTCCTCCGCCTCTGCTTCGGGGAGCCTCGCCAGTCCGTGCAAGTAGTCGATCAGGCATCGTTCGGGGTCTTCCCAACGAAAATTTCACGAGCTGTGCGGGGTCTTCCCCGTTGTTCCTCATCGTGTGCCGGATCGTTATCCCAGTCCGCGAACCGGATCGGATTCCCAGCCCAACACAACTCGGCTTTCCTATGAGCGACTCGCCATCGTGGGTGCAATCCCTCGGGTTCCGCATGTAGGGCGATTTCGCCTGTCTTCGGCACGAACTCGACCGAAATCCAGGTGTGTTCGGTGGCCCGAAGCGTCAGGTCGACGATATCTCGGTGGACAACGACCTTGGATCCCTCTCCGTCGAGGTATCCGACCTCGTAGGCAGCGTCGACCCTCTCTCCGTCGAGCAGAGGGAACGCGGAGAAGTACGCGCGCCAGGTGCGTTCTTGTAGTTTGGTCACTGTGTCACCTGCGACAGGAGTTGTACCAGGATGGCACGATCCTGCAGATTGTGCTGGCGTTGCTCCTCGGTTTCGAGGCGCGGCCACCTCCGCCGGAGGTAGTCGAGCTCAGTTCGAATGGCGCTGGACGTCCGATAGTTCGTCCGGAGCCTCTCCCATTCTCTCTCTGTCGGCTGTTTCATCGGTTCCCTTTCCCCGGCTCACGTGGCCGGCATCACTGTTGGTCTGCCATCACGGACAGGGCCAGTACCCGTCCGTCCGTGGTGACTGCGTGCGTGTAGTAGTCCCCCCGAGGCAGTGGGTGTGCCGTGCGGATCTGTCGGACCTGCGCGACGGTTAGGTACAGACACTCGTTTGCCTCGTTCGCGGCGACTAGCACGGTCGGTGCGTGATTTCTCGAACGGCATTGAAGCGTGTATCGGCGGACTCTCATTTGCCCTTGGCCCTTTCCCTGTCGATGGTGTCCAGCACAAGACCGAAAATCACCTCGCCGGCTGCGTGGTTGTCCCCTTCGATCGAAGTGGTGCGGTCGCCCTCCATGAGGGGACCGCGCACAGTGATGTGACACCCGGGCAGCTCCGGGTGGTCGGAATCCCGCAGAGCCTGGACAACCGCGTCAGCATACGGGAGATCGTCCGGGCCCAGCATCACACGGAAGCTCACCATTAGCGCCTGCCCCAGAACCGCAACCGGTTGAGCACCTGCCGCACGGTTGCGGCCACGTCTGCAAACGAGCTGGCCGCATCGTTCGCTTTGTCTGCCGCTTCGATGAGCCGATCGGCGGCTTCCTGGAATAGAAACAGATGCAGCCACGGGATCGCTTCAGCTGGTGGCAGCGGGTAGCTGAACTCTCCGCCACCGATGCCGATCGAGGTCTCGTAGCGTTTCACCGGTTCGGACAAATCGTCCGGGTCCACCTCGATCGAAATCCTGCCGGCGTTGGCCCCAGTTGTGACCCCCACGAAATATCGGCGCCGTCTTTCTCGATTCATCTTCGTTCCCTCCCTTCGGGATCCAACCATCCTCGACGAACGTCCCTCACTGCCGTTTGCGCTGCTTCTAAGTATTCGTCTGACCAAATGTGCGACTTGTCGGTCAGACAACGGACCGCCACCGACTGCAGTTGGTTACACACGTACAGCACCCAACCCGTTGCCCCTCCGATCTCTCCCTCCGCTCCCTTGACGGTGAACGGCTGTAGCCTCCCCGGATGTGCCGCCAGCTCGTCGCAGCCCGTTGGAGTGAGCTGCATTTCGAGCAAGGCTTGCGCCACGTTCTCCACGTTCAGCCCGTGGTGGGCTGCGACTGTCGTCGCCAGTTCTCGAAGTTCGACCATTGGGAACCCTCCCTCACGTGGGCAACAGTTCGCCCGACACGCTGCCCCCGGTCACATCGGCAATGCAGTTCATCAATACGCGCACGGCCTCCGAGTTTGGTCCAGTTACCAACGTGCTGGCTGGCTTCCCCGTTGAAGAACGCGGACGCCAGTTGGGATTGACGATCATGACATGAGAGCTCCGCAGCTCGGGCCGAGTCTGTAGTGCCTTGTCGGCGGCAGCTCGGATCGCTTCCCGGAAAACTCGGTCCCCTGCGGACAGAGTGACCACGTACTGCCGTCGGTTCATGACTCCCCCAAAATCAGTCGGGCCCAGCCCTCCTCGTTCTCGACGAGCAACAATCCGCAATCGACGTCACACAGCAGGCGCAGCGCTCCGTTTTGCGGATACGTTCCCCAGTCGACTCCGGAATCCTGCTTCGCCGACCTCAGTTGGTAGGGCATCCACTCGACAACAACCATTTCTGCCCGCAATCGAAAATGACCACACCGAGTCCCCGTCACCTCGCCGCACTGGCAGCGAATGCGACCGGCCGCGAGCGCAACCGCCTCGCCCATGCTGTCGACCCCGTCGTGATGGGCAAGCGGACCTCCGCCGGCAACCAGCGACACGCACGCGCCGCTTTCTTGCCACCAAAAAACCCATCCGCTCGCGCCTGCGAACGTATGCGGATTGTCCGGGTCGAGCCAGCTGCGCAGGCAGTCCGGCCGGCAAGCGACTGCCTCATAGCCCTGCGGGCCTTCTCTTCCGACGAGCGCATGGAGAAGACACGCCGCTTCGTTGCGGCTCAGACGGTGTTCTCGCGCGACTCGACTGATTGCGATCACTATGGTCGCCCCGTCATGCAAGGCCAGTTCCAGGGCTGCCAGTTTTTTTTCCGACAACCGCGAGTCGACCTGCATTGCCCGATCGAAGCCAGTCAACCCGGATTCTTCCGACCATCGAGCTCGCAGCACGATCGGACGGGATGTTCTCTCCATTGCTCGCACAGTCACGGGCCCGCCCCGAGTGATGTGGTGTGGTTCCCAATCCGGCACTGAGACAGACGCTACGAGCTGTCCTGCTCGTACCTCGAATGTGTTGTCCATGGTTCCCTTTCCCCGGACCAAGGGTCCGGCGCTTCCTCCAACTGTGCACACATTGTGCAACCGCGCAACCGAATTCGGAGGGGCCCGCAGTGTCCACAGGATCCCCAAGTGACCGCGGGTCCACGGGTCCGTCGGGACCCGCCCCATACGCCCGCAGGAACGCTCCCTGTCGGCCCGGCGGATTCCCAACAGCGTGAGACAGTCCGTCCATAGCGGGCGTCCCTGGACAGCCGTTGGGGACCGTGGGAGGCTTCTGGGTGTCCAGGTTGCTCCCGGTTAGTCACAGCCGGCATCCCCTATTAGGCGCCCTGCTAGTGGGCGCAGCATGCGGCGGCAACGCGGCCACCCGAGACGGTGGCGGCGGTGCCGGTTCTTCGGGGGATGCCGGAGCGTTGGCGGCTACAGGCGGCGCGCCGGCGGGAGGCTCCTCCGGTATGGGAGGGGCCTCCCCCGGCGATGCTGGACGCTCCTGCCACGAGCTAGACCCCGAGCCGAACGATTCCAGAGCGACGGCCGTACCCCGGGAAACGCTGACCGACTGCGACGATGCTGGTTCGAGCGCGACCGGCACGCTCGGATCGGATGACGACGTCGACGTATGGGAGTTTCGAGCGTCGGACACATTCGGATGCACCGTCAATCCGACCGCGGCCAGCACAGCTGTCGCTCGGGTGTGTCTCCTCGCCGAGTGCGACGGAATTTCCCTGTCGTGCCCGCACGGATTTGCCGCGAGTGACAGCGGCCGCGAAGGTTGCTGCCAGCTGACGCCGGGGACTGTCTCGCTGCAGCTCGACTGTGCCGGGACGTCTGACGACGCTACCGTTTGGCTGTCCGTCGCGCACGACTGGTCCGTCCCCGTTTCCGACCGCGATTGCCTCGACTACTCGGTCGACCTGCACTTCTGACCGCCTCCTGGGGAGAGCTGTCCGGCAGCTCGCGGCCGATGTAACGTTCTCGGGTTCGTCCGCCGTCGGCCCAGACGAGATAGTAGTAAGGGCCGTGTGGACACTGCCCGCAACGTGGCTTGCCGCAGCTGACCATCCGGCTTCGATAGTGGGCAACGCACGTGCCATATCCCGCCGCGCTCTTCTGGTATCGGTCGCTCCCTTTGGGGACCAACTCCGCGCGCTTCTGTGGTTGAAAGCGGTTCATGAGTCTTACCCTAGCACGACCAGGTCCTGGTCGTCTTACCCTATATCCTCGAGGGCATAGGGTAAGACTGAGCACGGCCGAGCTCGCCTAGGGTAAGACGCGGCCGATCACCGGTCCCGGACATGGCGGGCCAGTCCATAGGCCACCGCGGCAACGCCCACGTCCATCACCATATTGGCAGGGCTCTCCGGGCGTTTGCTCCCGAACAGGCGCGAGCCGGACGGAGACTCGTGGGCGCACTCCAGTACCTCATACGCCGCCGTCGCGAGCATGAACGCCCACGGGTTCAGGCCCAATCCGCCAGCCAATCCTCCCCAGGCCACGTGCACCAGCGTCCAGCCGTCCAACGGAGAAACGTTTCCTTCCGCAGCCGACCGCGCGACGATGGGGCGTCTACGTGCCATCACTATCCGGATCAGGTTCTCGCGAGAGCTTCATTTCCGCGAGTGCTTCCCACATCAGCCGTAGCTTCGCGTCCTCTAAGGCGAAAACGAATGCGCTCCGGTCGTAGGTTCCACCGGTGACAACTCGATGTCCGTCATGTGTCATTGCGACGATCAAAACCCCTCGCACCTCACCCCTTCTGGCCGCTGCCTTGACGCGCTCCAATCGGTCGATCACTTCCGAGTAATCTTCTCGGAACAACTGCTCCGTACCCTTCACCGATTTGGGTTTTCGGGATCGCTCACTCATGGCGCCGTTCAAGCTCCTCCGACGGCGGTCTCGGCGATAGCCAGCCGGCGCCAGCGAGTCCGCCCACGAACGAAGCGACCACGACCGAGAGCAGTTCGATCACCCGCTCGCCTGGTACGACCCCCAGAGCCGCTAGGACCGTCGCACACACGACCACGAGAGCCAAAATCCCACCGAGAATGTACTGCCGAGTCCCCATCACTGCTTTTTACCTCCGCCGCCGGCGCCGCCGTCCACGCCGGCGTCCGCCGTCCTTGCGTTTTTTCGGGCGCGTCACCAGATAGGCAGCTCCGCCGCCGACCAGAAGCAGCACCGCGCTTCCACCGATGATCCATCCCCAGGGAGTTCTCGTCGTTTCGGTCGGAGTGCCGGTCGTGGTGATGGTCGTGGTGGGTTCGTCTGGCGGCGTCGCCGGCGTCTGGTCTGGCCAGTCTCGTGGAGGACGCGTCGGTGGAGTCGTCGCCGGCGGCGTATCGTATCGACCGGGGCCAGTTTGGTCGGGTAGCGGCGGCAGCGTGTAGCGGGGCGCGTCACTGGTAAAATGGGCGTACCACCAGTCAAGATAGTACTGTTCGTCCATGCGGTCGACGAACTGCGGCCGGACGTCGTAGCTGTAGGCTCGCGATCCGGGCGTCGGCGGCCACTCCCCGCGTTGCAGGTACGGCCGTGCCTCGGTCGGAGTGTTGCGGTCGGCGAGCAGCTCGGCGAGGTAGGCGTCGTCTCCGCTCTGCCCGGCTCCCGGGTGACAGCTCCCAGCGTTCTGCCAGACCTGCGTGGGATGTGACATCCCCCAGCCCGAGTAGGAGACCGCCGGCGCTATCCCTTGAGGAAGCCAGGGCAGCGAGTGTTGCTGGCTGTAGAAGGTCGGCCCCACGGGCCACTCAGGACTTCGCATCGCTCCACCTCTTGACGAACAGGCTACCGATCATGACGGTTCCGACGAGTCCCCCCACCAGTCCAGCTAGGTCGCCTCGGCCGTAGTGGGAGAGTCCTCGCCAGCGGAAAAGGTCGGCGCGGCGGTACTGCTCGGCGAACTGGCATGCATTGCGTCGATAGCCGGCTTGGCTGCCCCCCACGACGTAGTGCGATTCATACAGGGCGTCGACCATCAGGTCCGGTCGGCCGCGCGCAGCCATTTCGAGCGCCCGGCGGTGCCTACCTCGGTACATGAGGCGCCACCACGCTGAACAGCCGTCCTCGTGGCTCGCGTACGCTCGAAAATAGAGCGGCTGCCCCGACTGCGGCGATGGAGTCTGCCACATCGGGCCCGACCAGGTCGTGGGAGTGCAGCTGTAGTTGCCCCAGTTTTTCTGCACAATGGCCCTTCCGTTGGCGTTCTCGACCCCGATGATCGCCAGGGAGCACTCGGCCATGCGACGGCTGCCGATGGGTCTGCCCGTTGCAATTTCATGGCCGTTGGCAAACATCCTGGCCAGGTCTAGGCCATAGAGGGGAGTGACGGTTCTCGGTACCAGCGACGGAGGCTCGGAGAACGGCTCAACGTCCCCCGGTTCCGGCGCGTGCCACTCGGCCACCTGCTCCAGCCATTCCGCGAGCTCGTCGCCCTCTAGGGGCGTGGCTGGCTCGGATTCGGAGCGGCGGGTCATCAGTGCACGATTTCGACCTGATAGTACACGGTCGACGCAAACGTGAGGGTTCTCGGTCCTTCGGCGTTCCCAGCCGGTTCGAAATCGACGCGCGTATTCGCGGGCCAGTTGATGATTGCCATCCCCAGTCCGGAGAGACTCCCCGGGGCAGCGTCCGAGATTGCGACGATCCTGAGGACGCGTTCCGTTGACGCAATCGGTACAGCTCCCGCGCCGATTCCCGAGGTGCAATTGTACGCGCCTTCATTCCGAGTCAGGGGAAGGCAGGCCGCCGGCGTCGCCGGCTGCAGCCGAGGAGTCAACCGCGTTGTGAGCGCGGCCGGAACCGCCACCCGGAATCCGCTGCAGCATGGCCGAGTTGCCAAGCGCATCGACAGCGCCCCGCGTTCGAGTACCCCGTATGCGCTGCCATGCCAGGCGTCGGCGACGATGCCGGTCGCGATTGCCACGATCCCGCTGTACCCGGGCGGAAGCGCCGCGGTAGCGACCACAGTGGAGATCCCCATCAATTCGGCTTCCAGCCGGACGGCAACCTGCGTTGGAGCTCGCACAGTCGGAGCTAGTTGTGCAAACAGAGTCGCCAGCGAGGCGTTGGGAGTGCCTCCGGGAAGCTGGACCGTAACGACCCGTTGCGCCTCGCTCGGGGACAGGTGGCCGACTTGGGCTCGGCCGACCTTGAACATCGGGTCAGCGCTCATTTGTCGCGCTCAGCCCAGAAGCAGACGGCAACCCACGGGAGGGCCCTGGCAATGTTGGTTGCGCATTCGGGGTCGAGCACTCGCTCCAGCCGGTTTACCGCGGTGACGTTGATGTTCTGGTCGCGCTCCAATCGCCAGTCCAAGTCGGCGGAGAACTCCCCGTCTCCCGAAATGCAGGCGGCGGGAGCTCGGACGCGGGCCGTTCCGTCTTGGATAAAGCCGAACGAGTCTTCAATTCTCCACGTCAGGTCGACCAGGCCTCGCCAGTTGGTTCCGTACCGGTTGAGGAGCGCTCGAAGCGAAGCTTGCTCCCACCATTCTCCGGGACTTGGTGTCTGGTCGAATTCGATCGAAGGCAACACGCAGACGTTGACGCCCCGAATCCATGCATTCCTTGGGATCCGAATCAGCTCCGTCTGCGGGTCGTCCTCCGGCAGCTCGAAAAAATTCGCGACGAACGTATCGCCGGCAGCTCGATCGAACCTCGGACGACTGCACAGATCGGCATCTGACGGGGGCAGCTCACGCACGCGCCGGGAGAGCTGCGGGGCCAATCGGACCTGGTCGCTGGCACTGCCCAGCATTTGCGTAATCATGCTTCGAATGTCGAGCAGGGTTGAGTGCGTCGCGCTGCTCATGCGGCCTCCATTTTCACCCCGTGGAACTCGACCACGATCGACAGGTCCCAACCTGCGTCCCGCTCCGACGCGAACCCCGTCGGGTTCAGAGCGTTGGTCAGATTTCGGACCCAGACGTTGATGATTCTACCCCGCGTCAGCTGCCAGCAGAGGGGCCTCGGTCGACGTCGTGGTCCAACGAGACTGGCGGCAGGTTCTAGGTGGGACCGCCACCCGTCTGACGTATACAGGTTGTCCCCGTCGAGTCCCCACGAAAGAGAAAACAGGTCCCTGCCGTCAGTGTTGGCGCCCATCTCGGCGATCCCTTTCAACTCCGAAATGTCCGCCCACGTGGGCAGGATCGGGATCGCCCAGGCGGAAACGCCTTCGGCCAGGAAATCGAACGGGACCTTGATTTCCCGCGGGTCGTTTGACGTTTGGGAGAGCGGTCGGATTTGCGGATTGTCCTCATCCGGCAGCGGCTCCACCTGAACCCGATCGAATTTCGCGATCAGGGTCTCGGCTCCCGCGTACACGTATCCGTCCGGCGGGAGTCGTTCGGTCCGCAGCTCCTGGTCGACGAGCACTTGCGCCTCTTGCAACAGGCGGCGGGCGGAGGACGGATCCGCCGCCGCCTGGTCGACCAATGCGAGCAATCGGGGTCGGCTCATGGGCAGCCGTTCAGCTCAAGCCGCTTGTGGGCTGCTCTTGGACGCCGTGAAAATCAATCATGAACGCCTGTCGCCAGTAGCGGCCCAGGGCGGTCGGGATTGCGTCCGTGATTTTCGGGTTGGTCTCCGCGTCGTACGGGAGCCCGTTGGCCGTCCCGGCGGGCGTGGTCCACGTGGGGAAAACGATCGAATGCTCCGCCTTGAAGTGCAGGATCAGGTTGGAATCGACCGTTCCGCTCGGGTTCCACATGATGCCTTCCGGAATGGGGATGAAATTCGAAGCAAAAACATCCCCGTTCGTCGCGGCGACGCTGTCTTTGGTGCCGCCCTGCCCGGGATAGAACGCCGGGATGCCGAACTGCAGTCCCCGGGTGTCGCCGTCGATTTCGATCTCCAGCTTGAACGACTGCAGGAACGCCTGCACAAAGCTGGACATCAAGGACCGCTTGTCCTCCACGCTCATCACCAGCGGTCCGCTGCCCTGATTGCAGGGCAGCTCGGAGGAAGCCGGCCACATGTAGTGCGAGAGGCCGTGGTTCGTGTCGTTCTCCGGGTAGTCGTAGGGCTCGCCATCGACGGTGATGGAAAGTCCACCGATTCGGAACCTCGACCCGCCGCGGGTCTCGGCTGATTTCAGTAGCGGCGTGTCGCGCGACGTGGCCCTGGCATTGGCCAATTCGGCTACCTGGGTGTCGTTCTGCTTGTAGCCGTACGCTCTGAGCTCGTCTCCCTTCTGAATGACGGTACGCAGGCAGGTCACGCCGTCGTACCGAAGGTCAAACGGGATGACCAGGCGGCTGAAAATGGGAAGGGTGTTGACTGCGATCGTGAGGGGTTGGTTGTTCGCCATTGCTCTTTCTCTCGTTGGGACCGCGCGACGATCCCCCCTTGTTATGGTCGTAGGTGGAGGGACCGTCGCGCAGATAGGTTAGCGGGTTCGTCGATTGTGGGCACTCACGAGGACGACGCCCGCTCCTGGGCTGCCCATCCCGTAAACCCAACTATTGGGTCCAAACCGAGTCCCGTAGGCGGGGAACGTGGCGTCCGCCTGCCGGAACGACCGGGTGCCGAGGTTCGGCGCGGGCATCGTGCGGGCGCCGGTGCGGGCGCGGACCATCTGGCCCGCGTTGCGGGCGGGAACCACGGCCCCGGCGCCTCGGTAGACGGCGCTGGCGCTCTGGGCACCCGTGGTCGGGGCCGTGCGTGACAGGGCGATGATTTGCCGCAGTCGGTTGAGAAACATGGCAATGGTTCCGCCGGCAATGCCGGACCCGGCACGCACGTCTGCCCACCGGCAAACTGCGATTGACGTCACCGTTCCGGCTCCGCCGAGCGTTGCGGCTTGCGCCCATGCAGGCCAGGGCAGGTAATCCGCGCCCCAGTCCATTCCGCCGGCGACGGCTCCGCCGACCCCGCCGAGTAGCCAGGCCATGAGGGAACCGCCCCACGTCCCGGTCGGGTTGCGCAGCCGCGGATAGCGCCGCTGATAGCGCTTGACCGCGACACGTCCGCGCCGGCGGCGCTTTGTGGGGTTAGCTCGACGCCGGCGGCGCCGAGTCTTCCCCGACGGGTTGACCAGCACGACCGGCATGCTGGAACTGTTGCGCCGGCGAGCTCGCGTCCGAGCTCTCCTGCGTCGGGGTGGGTTGCGGCGCCGACGGCGGCGAGTGGAACCGCGCCGCTTGGATCGGGCCTTCCGTAAATTGCGCAAGCTAGCTGCGCGTTGTCTGCGTGTCTGTTTCATCCGACTATGCCTCGTGTAGTGACCCGAGCGTTGCCGCCCAGGATCGGCCCGAGCTTGCCGCAGGCTGTGCCCGTCAGGGTGGGATACGGCCAGCTGAATTTGTGGACCCAGATAGCGTCCGTGCGTCCCTTTCGCGTCTGGTACTCGACCGCTCGCAACTTGCCGAGCGAGAACACTTCGAGCGGCGTGGGCACTTCGTGCAGTCGCTTTCGCCGCGGCTCCCTCCCCCAGTGAAAATCCTGGTATGCGTGCTCGGCCGCCGTGGGAGCTGGGTTCGACCGACGGCGAGGGTTGCTCGCGCGAGCTCGCCGCACGTGGTCTCCGCTCCGCAGCTCGCCTCGTTCGTACGCTCGAGCAATTGCCGCGAGCTCGCGCCGGGTCGGTTGCCCCGGGCTGTCCCAGTGAATGATGGGCCTAGCCACGAGACCGCCTTGACCGCGCCGCTGACTGGGCGCCGAGTGTCGACAGGACTGCTCCCCCTCCGACCAGAACGCCCATCACAATCCCCATCGTGATGCGTTCTTTTTTGGTGAGCGTGGACGCCCCGAACAAGGCCGCAGCCAGCCCGACAGCTCCAATCGAGCTAGCTGTGGCCCCAACGCCAATCGGAACGAGCGCCCAAGCGTTCATGCTTCCGCCCGGCTCCTGACGGCTGCGAGCAGGCTCACCCCGATGGTCGACCCCGCGACGGTTCCTCCTCCAATGAGCAGGTCTCGGTTGTAGCGGGGGCGCGCCCACTGCCGGACGCGGTCCGCCGCGGCGAGCTCCATTGGAGTCGGCGGGATTTCGACTCCCGACCCTTCCATGGCCCGAAGGCGCGTCTCGAATACGCTGGCAGCCGCTCCCACGTAGCCGATCCCCTCGATGAGGACGGCATCCAAATACCGCCATGTCGCGACTTGCGTCATGATCGAAATCACTGGGCCAGCGACGATCAGGGTCCGGGAACCGCCGCTCTCCGTATCCTCCGGAATGGCGTATTCCGGCAATACCTGCGGCCCCTTCTCCGAATCCCGCAGTCGGTCAAGGACCGATCCCAAACCGAGCGCCAGGTCCCGAGACCATGCCGGCCCGAGCTGTCCCGATCCAAACCTCGGCTTGCTCGGACTCTCGTCCCCCCAGATTTCGAGCGCTGATTGAGAGTCCCGGTATCGGGGGCTTTGGTTGGGGGTCGTGACGCCAGTGAGCTGACCGGAGCTGGCGGAGAACCACGCCAGGCTTTGAGCTCGCGTCCGGCCCGACTTGCAGATGCCGCGCAGAATCGTGAGGTGCGTGGCCAAACACACTGCGTCGCCGTGGGTGAGGCCGGGGCCGCGCTCGGGCAGGTTCGAGCCTTGCTGTGCCCACGTTCCGATCATCCCTCCGATCGCATAGGCTCGCGCCGGTCTGTAGCTGACTCTGGCCATTTTCAACGCGCGCATGGGTCCTCCTCATGGCGAGACGCGCGAGCGAATCAGCGACGCGAGAGTCATCCCGCCGCCGAGTCCCGCAACGGCGGCTCCCCCGACTAGGTAGTGGTTCGTTTCGCTCGCCTTTGCCGCCGCCCTGACTCGTTCCGCTTGCGCTTGCTCGATTGGACTCGGCGGCATTTCGACGCCGGTTTGCATCTGCGCCACCAGTCGCGCCTCGTACGCCTGCGCGGCCGCAGCAATGCTCGCGGCCTCAATCCGAGCCTCGGGAGAGAAATATCGCCAGGCGGCGGCAGTCCCGATCACCGCTACGGCAGCTCCCGCAACGATGATAGCGATCCCGCCGACGCCTATCGCTGAGGGGATCGCCTCGCCTCCGCCTGGGAACTCTCCGCCCCATCCCGGCACCACTGCGTCGGCCGTCTCTGCTTTCGCTAGTCGTCGCAGCACGGTGTCACAGGCTAGCGCGAGCTGCCGGTTCCACTCGTCCCCGAGTCCGCTCGATCCGAAAGGCGCCCGGCAGAACGGTTCTTCCCCCACGATCGGGTACCACACCAAGCCGGCAACGTTGGGGCCTCCCGTTCCGGCCGTGCGCACGCCCCAGAACTGGGTGCCCCGATACCAGGCCACCCGGTCCCACCGATCTCCGAACGCACACACGTGCCGCAAAAACGCCATGTGCGCGGCGAACTGGACCGCGTCGCCCTGGTCGAGCCCGGGACCGTGGGAGACGGGATCGCCCATCGCAGCCCAACTCGTAATCCGAGCTACCACGAACTCCGCGTGAGCGGGCAGGTAGTAACACGGGGCCATGCTCCAAGCCTTCACGGTGCCCCCCTATCGCCGCCGGCGTCGTTTCCCGCCCTTGCGTTTCCTGGCCTTGCGTCGCTTCGGTTTCCCGGCGGAGGCGATCCCCCAAACGATGAGGCCGAGGGTGGTCAATCCAAGACCTCCCACGAGGACGACTTTGCCGGGACTCCACCACGACTCACGCCGCACAACGCCCGTCTGTGCGTCGACCGGGGTCGTTTCCGCCGGCTCTCCGGGCTCTGTCGGACCGGTACCGGACGGCGGCTCGACGGGAGCCGTTGCCCACCCGGGCGGCCATGGCCAATCCGCCGGATACCCGGGCGGCCGCTGACCATAGTCAGGCGTGCCTGGCGGTTGTGCGCCTCCCGGGTCGGGAACCGATCCTCCGGGCGGCGACGCCGGCGGTTGGCCGCCGGGTTGTTCCAAGCCTGGAATGAGCAGGACGTCTCCGGGAACGCCCAGCGCATACGCGTTGTCCCCCGAGGCATCGGCGCCGATGATTTCCCGATTTTGTTCGACGTCCCCGATTCGGTGCACGTTCTGCATTGAGCTCTGCCCGTAGTAGGTCGAGCCCATTCGCCAGAGCGTGTCCCCCGACCGCAACACGTGGAGCAATTGCCACTCCGAGTCGACCGGATTCCACGCCCAGGTGCGCTCCTGTCCGTGCCAGGTCCCGTCTACTTTCGTTAGGCCTGCGCTCGCGTCGGCTGGACCTCCCTGCCGTTGCCCGTCTGCACCTGCCGCTCCGATCATCCCGTTCCATTCGACCGCCGCCGCCTGAAACGTATTGAGGAACGGGGGCAACCCGTGACGACGGACGACTAGTTGTCCTGCATTGAGCATGGTTTCACCTCGGAGCGAATACCGCCGCCAGGGCAGCGGGCACGGCAAGGGCGAGTCCCGACGCGTCGGGCAGCCCGGATACGGTTGGAGGCGCAGCGGTGGAGACGGGCTCGGAAATTGACGAGACGAGGCCCGGAGAAGGTCCGCCCCACCGCGGCACCAGAAACGCGCGCAGAATGTCGGGCACGACAACTGCGGCTTGTAGGACGTGGTCCCTAGCCTGGTCGCCGGGGTACCACATAGCGACGAAGTCTCCGACGCCCTGCACTTGGTAGGGCGTCGGGTAATCCTCTCCGGGGCGCAGCGATGGGCTATCGGTTCGGGGCGGGTACGCAGCGGGGAGGTTCGGCGAGCTCGGGCCGACCATCTGCGCGACGACTGCATACAGAGCCGACAGGGCCTGGGCAGTGGTCGAGATCGTGCGCTGCGTCGGAGCGACCGAGCTCGCCGTGGCCACGAATCCGCACGCGCCTTGCGCTGCCAGGTCAGCGAAGGCGGTGAATGCCCCCATTTGCTGATCCCAGGCTACGAACTCGTCTCGCGGATCTGCCGACGCCGGTCGATGCACGCCCCGGCGCTCCGGAGCCAGCGTCGGGTGCATGCCGTCGACGGCCGCTGCCCAGTCGATCCGAGCTCGGTCGAGCTCCGACTCCAGCAAGACCCGGATCCCAGAATTCGATCCCGCCGAGAATCCGACAGCCGCAATCCTGCCGACGTCGGCGAGCTCGAACCCAAGGAACTGCCGATACCTGGAAAAGAGGGTCGGCAGCAAAGCACCGTCGGAGCCGCGCAAGCTGCGGGCCGCGCGTTGCCACGACGGATGGCCTGATTCCGTCGGGACGCCCGCCCACTCTAGCATCACGGGTGGCTCGCCTGACCAGGGTAGCCAGTCTGGCAGCTTGCGCAGCGCCATACAGCTGATCAACACGTCAGGCACGGCGCGACCTCCACGCTCCGATGCCGGCGGCAGCTCCGGCAATTGCGACGAACGCTCCGACCCGCACCGCGCCGCCGACGAGGCTGCGATTCCCCGCAGGAACGACAACGCGTCCTGGCCCAACCGGCTCGACGCCGGCGGTCGCTCCGAATGCGCTCATGCGTCCCGCAGGTCGTACGGTCCGAATGTTCGGGACGCGAGCTCGCCTCTCCGCACTGTCGCCAGCCCCCTGCGCTGTCAGGTCGATTACGGCTCGATCGTACGCTCGCTCGATACTCTCCGAAATTCCGACAGCCTGTTCCTGCAACATTTCGAACAGGGTTGCGTCACTCATCTCGGGGCGCAGTCGTTCCCACTCTGCGTCTAGATCGGGCAACCCCATCGCCACCTGGTCGCCGAACTCTCGCGGTTCGGTCTCCATGCCGAACCGCGAAAGGAGCATGATTGCCGGGTACACCTCGCGCTGCTGGGGAATCACGGAAGGCGAATTCTCCACCCATGGATCGCTGGGCCACAGCTGCGAGTGGAGCTCGCGAAGTGCCGCGATACGCTCCTCCAGCATCTGGCCGTTCAGCCTCTGCCAATCCCCAATCTGGTCGATCCGATTGTGGAGCCGTCGCACTTCCTGCCGGCGCTGTCGCGCCCGCTCGGCCTCCTCCGAGCTCGTGCACCACTCGTAGATCGTTCCGGCAATGAACTCCGCCGCCCACCCTGCGACTGTCGCGCACAGCGGAGCGGCCGGCGCGGCTCCCACGGCAGCACAGGCAGCAGCGCCGGCGGCGGCGCCGCCGGCGGCGGCGTACGCTTCCACGTCCTCTTGCGAGGTGCCCCAGTCTCTCGACTCCGCTTCGTCGAGGACTGCGCCGGCAGTTGCGTCGCCTGTGCTCGTTTCGGCCATGCTATGACGGGCTGTTCGGGTAACCAGCGAGCTCGGCTCGCAGGTACGCTCCTCGCACCGAAACCGCGTTCACACCGGTATTGACGACCACCAGATCGAACGTAGTCAGGGCAGCATCGTCCTGGATGTGGTTGTATTGTGCCGATCCGTCCTGCCATTCGGCGGCGGCCCCTGCTTCGTACGTTTCCCAGAGCGGTACGGCATTCATGTCCAGCCGAATGCCGGCTCCGCTGGATGTAGTATCGTTGACGATCATCCCCCAGCTAACCAGCCATGAGGTTTCCGTGTCGACGGTACCGTCCACGGTCCGGGGCACGGTTAGCGACAGAATGGTGGTCGGCTCAGTGAACGGACCGGCTTCCGCGAAGGCCTCGGTGTTTAGAACGACATGGCCGGGATTTCCGTCGCTCCAGCACAGGCCGATCAGGTACGAACCGTCTCGACCGGTTCCGACAATCCGAGGCTGCCAAATGAACGGCGAGTAGGTGGCGCCGTCGGCGATTGCCGCGTACATCTGTTCGAGGACGGTCGTGATTTCCCGCGAGTGGCTGGCGCGGCGAAACATCACCCGAGCTAGCCCGGCTGGCGGGGACGTCAGCAGTCCCCACCCGAGGTTTCTAGTGAGAGTGAGGATCGCTCGACACGAGTCTCCGGCGCCTCCGCCGGCGAGCTCGAAGCCCTGGAGATAGGCCGACGCATAGCCTGCGCCTGCGGCCGCGTCGATGATTGCCTGACAACGCTCCGTCAGGGTTGCCGGGTCGGCAGCCTCGACGACTTTGACTCCCACGAGAGGCGTCGCGACGTTGTAAAGGTTCGTGAGCAGGATAGGGCGATCCATGGCTCAACCCAGCGCCCCACCGGAGTTTTGGACGAATGCCTGCAGATGCATTCCGCGGCAGGACACGTTGGCTCCGACGACGTCGACCGTCAGATCCACGACGACGTCCGACGCCGCAGATTGCACCACGTATTTGCATCCCGAGAACTGGCACCAGTCAGTCGCGGCCGCGAAATACTCGGCTTCTCTGACCGTCCCACCGTTGAGTTTCAGCCTAGCGATCACCCCCGACGCGCCAGTCGTGTCGTTGAGAAGCAGGCCGTAGTGCACCGCATATTCGCGTTGCTGCGCAGCGATCCCACTGATGACCTGTGGAATCGTCACGGAAAGAACCGTCGTCTCCGCCACGAACGGTCCAAGCGTCGACTCGTCCTCGATCGCGTAGGTGAGCAGCCCCGAACCCTGTCCACTCAGTGAGTAGAGGATCCCGATTAGGTAGGTTCCATCACGGGACGAGGACGCGACTTTGATGCCCCACACATAGGCGCTCGGAGGCAGGTGCCCGAGCATGGTCAGCACCGTGTCGCGCATCTGCGGCGCGTGCCTGACTTCCTTGAAAACGGCTCGGGTCAGCCCGATCGGTGGGCTTGTGTTGAACCCCCATCCAGCGCTGAGGCTCACTTCGAACGAGGCGCGCCATGCAGCTCCACCGCCTCCCCCGGAGATGTCCCACCCGTTGATCATGTACGGAGCTTGCGGGAGATCGGCAGCCAGGTTCGTGAGAGAGCGATTGAATTGCTCCTCAATCGTGGCGGCTCGCGACCCCTCGAAATACTGGGGCCCGCTGAGCGGGTTTTCTAGAAATTGGCTGATCAGGTTGGGTCGATTCATTACTCGTCGTCTCCGTCCAGAATGTCGCCGGCGCGGTTGCGCGCGGCTTCGGCCAGTTGGATCAATGCCTGCGCAGCCGTATGGCAGTTCAGAGCGAACCGTTCGAGCGTGACAGGGTCCTGGGCACGCGCCTTCGTGAGCTTCCAGGCCTCGGCGACGCCCATCACGAGCTGAACGAATTCGTCGCCCAGCTTGGTTAGAAACTGTTGCCCCTTGCTCATAGCGGGGCTCTCCTAGCCGCCGCGGAATGGCTGCTCTCACCGAAAGCCGCCGCGGCGGAGGCTTCGGCATGGATCCAGGTCGTCCGCTCGTCGCCTGTCGGTAGTTCGGCGGGCGGCCAACCTAGAAAAATCGAGTAGTGGCGCGGGTCGAGCGGATCTCCGTGCGGCTGGACATCCCACGGGTAACGTAGCGACCACGCCAGCGATCCCAGTAGAAGCGTCAGATCGTCGCAGTCGCCGCCGTGTTGCAGCGTGTACGACGGGTGCTGGAAGATTTCGATCGACTCCATGTGATAGTCGACCGCGTCCCGCACGAACCGGTGGAGCCGGGCGACCCGCTCGCGATGGTCACCACGGTCGACCATCTGAACGAGCATCACTGCGATCTCACGCACTGCCGGATGGAGAGCCCCTTCCAGAATTTTCTGGCGCAACAGGTCCGTTTTTTCAGCACCGTCGCGCACCCACTGCCAACGATGGTCGGGAAGCACTATTCCGCCTTGCTATCCACTTCCTCGGCAGTGGTGTCGTAGGTTTCCGGCTCCTCCCCCGTTCCTGCGGCGCGCGCCTCCTGCGTGCGGAGGTGTTGCTCGATCAAATCGGTCAGCAGCTCGGCTTTATCCTTCGGGAGAAGCATTGCCAGCAGTCCGACGACTTGCGGCCCCATCGAATCGACGAGCGGCAGAACCCATTTGCGCAGCTCGTCTCCGTCGTTGGTTTCTCCACCCGCCAGTTGCTTCTGAAAATGCATTCCCAATTGCATGAGGCCGATCACTTCCTCGACCTTGGTCCCCGACCCGTTCGAACGCTTGGGCGTTCGGCGGTCGACCATCTCCATCACCGTCTTTAGCATCGATAGCTGACCGCTCGATTCTGAGCGCGTTCGTTTCGAGTCGACCTCCAGGGCCTTGAGCTGAGCGGACATCTGTGCCGCTGCCGCCTGCGCCTGCAGTGTCATGAGCCGCGCGAAGTCCGTAATCGCGCTGCTCATCTCCGATGAGCGTCCATGCGAGTCGCCACCGCGCACCGAACGCATCGCGAGCTCGTACACGAGTCGCTCGGCGTACCCACCACGCGAGCTCCCCTGGCGGGGCGGGATTCCCGGATCGGCTAGCTCGTCGAAGGGCCCTCCGAGCCGGTCGAAATCGGAGCGGTCGATCCGGATCCGCTTGCCGCCCATGTAAATGTTGTCTTCGTTCCGCGCCTGCACGTCGTACGTGCCGGGAGGCAGCGCGGCTTGCAGCCGGGCGTAGGTCACATCCTCTGGCCGCAATCGTTTGACATGTCGCTTCCGTTTGCCGCGGACGACCGGAATTATGTTGATCCGAGTCACGGTCGGATCTCTGCCCGCTTCCCGCAGGCGCTCGGCGACGCCTTCCTTCACCTGGAAGACATCAAAAGTCGCAGGCAGGACGAGCTCGCCTTCCGCCTCATCGTCCGCGACGAACGGGTCGACGTCGCCGAGCTCGTGAGGGAGCGAGCCCAAGTCGCCTAAGTGGCTGACCGGATCGTCGGCCTGTGTCCCGTCGAGGTCGTCGTCGACGTCGTCGTCGACGTCGTCGTCGACGGCTGCGAGCTTGCGCGCTTCGGCGAGATCGTTGGCGGGTGCTCTGCTCGGGGTTCCCATGGGGTCGCGGTCGGAAGTCGCGACGGACGTCGCGATGGGGTTTCGATTGGCCAAACACATTCTGCTACCATCGAAATTCCAGCGCAAGATCCCGAACAGCCGATCTGAAAACCGGCAATTTTGGTGCTCCACCAGTGAGCCGGAAGCCAGTTGTGGTCCGAATAGGGCCCCCTCGCGTGCTATCGGCCGCCGCCCGAGCTCCCTAGCGGCCTCTGTCCCGAGCTGCAGCGCGTGAGCCAGGTCTCTCGCCGGACAGCTGAGCGATTGCGGCGCGTACTTCCGTGAGCTCGCGCAGCACCGTCGCTCGGCGCTTCTGCAGCGCGACGGCCGTCGCATGCATCGCGCAGAGCGGCATGAGGCGTCGTGCGATGTCGACGAGCTCGCTTTCGAGCTCGTGGCGGCGCCGGTCGAGCTCGCGGGCCGTCACGAGTCGCCCCGACACTCCGGATCGCAACTCGACAGCAAGCGGCGGCCGTGGTTCACGCGGGATGCCGGACCGATTTTCGTCCAGTGCTCAGACGTCAAGAACTCGGGACGCTCATCCCACCGGATGACCCAGTGTCCGGCAACGACTCCGGACGAGACCACGCGACCAACACGTCCCGAACCGTCCAGCGCCACAACCCTCATGCCAACCGCAGTCGCCGGGTGACTGCGTCGGAACCTCGCTTGCACGGTCACCCGTCCCCCTCGGTTTCGGCGGAGTCGTCCGCCGGACCCAACTTGCCCCCGGAGTCGGCGAGCATTTCCCGGAGCCTCGGAGTGTCCAGCCACAGCGTTGCGAAGGCCGAGACCGGGAAACGATGGTCCCGAACTGTCTGCGTCGCCGATGGTAGACCCGCATCCCTGCGATGTTCATTTCTTCCATCCCTTCCCCGTTGCAAGCTCGGCCGCCTGCCGAGCGATCATCAGCCGTGTTTCGCGGTTGGCGCGCCGCATTGCGTCGACGTTGTGGTCTCGGTTGGCATGGTTCGTGCCGGTGCGTCTCCCTAACCAGCGAAGGAAGCGATCAGGGGCGCACCACACATGCAGGGGTGACGTTATGGCGCCCTGTTGCGTCTGCTTCCAGAGCCAGCGCTGTCGGGCGCCTTGGTCTAGGTACTCCGTGAGATCGTCGTCAGTGCACGCAACGTCGACGCTCTGTGCGAGTTGTCGGAGTTGCTCTTTCACATCACGGATCACTCGCGACTTGTAGCCGGTCCACACGGCGCCAGGTTTCGACGTGTCGATCCCTGAGTGTGATGAAGAGCGCGCGCCCGAAGGCGCGCTCGTCACTAAATCCGGACAAGACGGCGAGCCGTTAGGCGAGCTCCGAACCGGGGTGGGTGGGTGGGTCGACGGCCCGCAGGGCCGCGAGGGCGACCGGTTGGAGTGGGGTGCGCTAAGTACCCCCCCCGGGGGGGGGTGCTCAGTGCCTGTTTTCGGACAACTACGTACTGGGAGAGTTTGATCTCTCCCAGTACGTAGTCGTGAATACAGTACCCCCTCCGCGGAGGGGTCGTCCGGACCCCCCAAGGGGGCGATCGTGGGATCGCCCCCCTGGGACTCGGGATTGGGCAAGGGGGCGATCGTGGGATCGCCCCCCTGTTCATCGGGATTACCCCTCTCAGCGGGGATTCGACCCTGTGGCCTAAAATGTGGGGGCACTCTCCCGAGCTCGCCTGGGCCGGGAGCTGATGAGCATCTGACAATTAGGAAGAGCCGATCATTTCGCTCCGACCTGACCCGGTGCACCAGTCCATGCTGGACGAGTTTGTCCATCGAGAGCTGTACCGTTCGACGCTGTAGACAGCATTCCCTCATCAGCCGGCGGATCGTCGGAAGCTCGCGAGCGGTGCGGGAGTTGTGCGCAAGCCACAGATAGACGCGCACTTCCGCCAGGCTCAATTTGGGGAGCCAGCGTTCGATCCATGCCGGCTCGATTGGAATGTCGTCCGACGGCGCTGTGGACGCCAACGGGATAGCGTCCGACTCGCCAGACTCGATGCAGCATGCCTCACACAGCACGCGTCGACCGACCAGCACGGTCGCCACGAACTGCGCGCACTGCTCGCAGACCTGGACAGCTCCCGCGGCAGTGCTTACGTTGACCACACTGTTTCTCCCGGGTGTGGCGGCCGCTGTGGTCGATTGGCTTCGCCCACTCCCTCGATGGTCCGCGGTAGCACGCGGCCGCCCCCCCGGAGAAACGACACCGGCGCCGGGCAATCGGGGAAAGGGATTTCGCCTGTCAGCGCCGGCGCCGGCGGCAGAGCAACTGTGGCAGGTACCGTTGCACGGGTCAACGGTTCCCCGCGGCGGTCGCATGGGTCCCTCTCCGCCGCCGTTCTTGCTCGGCATGCTGGTCTAGCAGGCGCCGCACCCACAGAGAGAGCGGCATCCCCTCGATGTGTGCCTCCCGTCCCCACATCTTGAGTTGCTGCGGAGTGCAGCGAAGCACAAGCCTCGATGCCTTGCGGCGATTCTCGCTGCCGCTGCGTCGCGCCGTCACTGCAATGGCCCTTCCGGTCTCTCGTACGCACCAATCAGCTGACTGGCGGCTCCGTGTAAGATTTCGACTGCGTCCGCAACTTCCTTTTTCCATTTCCAGCGCAGGGGAGCTCCGCGCGGGCACACGTCGAGGAGTTGCGCTCTCAACTGTTCCGAAACGCGCTGCAGCTCGCAAACGAACGCTCCGGGGTCGCATCCCTGAGCACGACGGGCCGCTCGCAAGAACTGCACGAGCATGCCTGCGCCGACGGAGATTGCCCACAGTCTGGGGCCTATTCGAAAACGCATCGATTCCCTTTCCCCGGCCCACGGCCGGCTGTGGGCCCCCCGGTGCGCCTCGCACGCACTGCCGGCGGTCCGGCGGGGGGCAGCTCGTCAGATCGGACGAGCCTGCTTGCGGGCTTGCTCGATGGTCTGGCCCGCTGCGACACTCAACATGGGACTCGCTCCCTCCCGAAGCTGAGTCCCATAGTCGCGCCCATTGTAGACTGCGAACAGTTCGAGCCCTGCTCGCTGCCGCTCGGCCTGATGCAAGCATTCCTCGTAATTGGGGAAGCGCGCAACTCGGGGATGCTGTTCGCCGAACACAACGACAAACCCTGGGTTCGCCTGGATAGCCGCCCGTGCACCAGGCGGCCTCGACGGGACATCTGGCTTCGGGGACGTGGGCGGAACCAAGACGGTTTCGCGTTCTTCGTTATCACTC
>Ga0307445_10000459_pt1 | contig 22108 bp, 26 predicted proteins | sample SalMarSW160330MG_FD_202147 | JGI IMG/M metagenome (GOLD analysis project Ga0307445, IMG submission 202147) | Salt marsh sediment microbial communities from the Plum Island Ecosystem LTER, Massachusetts, United States - SW1603-30 | ecosystem: Environmental > Aquatic > Marine > Intertidal zone >... | reverse complement strand
TTGCTACGAGCATAATGGGTTATCTAAAAGATCATAGAGAATTCATAACTGCCTCTACGGTCTGTGACACTTGCCCAAGAAAAATTGGGAGCAAGTCTCAGATGACAAAAGTCAAACGAGACTATGAGGGATTGCCAAACATGGAAGATTGCTTGATTGAACAAGGATATCTTTGTGCAGGTCCAATTACAAGAGCAGGCTGCGGTGGTCTGTGTTTAAAAGTCAATGCTCCTTGTTCTGGCTGTTTTGGTCAGACACAATGGAATGTTGACCAAGCAGAGAGATATGCTGATATAGTGACGAAAACCTATAATGTAGCTCTCAGCAAGGAACAATTACTTGCTCAGATGAAGGACAAGATAGGTTTTGCTGAGAAATTTACATTAGCGACTAATAAAAATTATAGGTAGGTGAAAAAACATGGGAAAAGTTATTGAAGTAGAACCAGTCACTCGATTAGAGGGACATGGTGGATTAAGAATAGTTTTAGGCGATGATGGAAAAGTTAAGGACGCACAATTTAATATCACATCCACAAGATTTTTTGAGAAGTTCTGTGAAGGCCGTTATTGTGAACATGTGCCCAGGATAACCCCTAGAATCTGTGGCATTTGTCCGATTCCGCACCATTTGACGCCTACGAAAGCTGTTGAAGATGCTTGGGGTGTAAAGATTCCTGAGCCTGCCCGTAAACTGCGAATACTTCTACAAAATGCGAAGCAATACTCCTCTCACCTCTTGCATTTTTATGCGTTAGCGGCACCAGATTTCTTGCTTGGTCCATTTGCAGATCCAGCACTAAGGAATGTCGTACACGTCATAAATAAGATGCCTGATGTGGGAGCTATGGCTTTGAAAATGATGGATTTCGGTCAAAAACTCTGTGCAGAGATAGGTGGTAAATCGGTACATCCTATATCGGCAATCGTCGGTGGGATGAAAAAACCTATGGATGAAGATGCCCGAGATAGATTTTTAAAGCAAGTGGATGAACAGATCGAATTCACTAAAAAGACGGTTGATATTGGCCTTAAAGTAGTCACTGATTATTGGGATGTTGTTGCCAACGTTGGGGTTGTTCCTACTTATTATTTAGGAATGACAAAAAACGGTGTACATGATATATATGAAGGTGACATAAGAATTGTCACTCCTGACGGTAAGAAGATTGATTATGATGTTCACAAGTATTTGGATGTACTTGGAGAGCACATTCCTGATCATTCTTACGCCACTCACATGTATTATAAACCAGCTGGCTATCCTGAAGGTATTTATCGAGCAAATACTCTTGCAATGATAAATTGTGCCGATAAAATGGCGACTCCATTAGCTGATGGAGCATTAAAAGCTTTTAGAGACAAGGTTGGTCCAATTTCGCACCATACTTTTGCATATCATTGGGCTCGACTTATTGAAACCGTTGAATCAATCGAAATGATTGCAACATTGCTAAAAGATCCAGATATAGTAAATCCAGATTGTAAAACATTAGATGTGGAACCGCGAGAAGGTCAAGGAGTGGGAGTGACTGAAGCTCCTCGAGGACTTCTCTTATACAATATATGGTCTGATGCAGAAGGCATTTGCAAGAAATTAAACTTGCTGGTTGCAACGAATCATAACATTGCTGGCATTGAAAAAACATTAATGCATACCGCTAAACAAGTATTCGAAGATAAGGCATTGGAAGGTTTAAAATTACCAAAACCTTGGATTGATTAAAATCAATGAGATAAAATAAAAGGCGAATATAAAATGGGAGAAGACGTACCTGAAGGTGTAGTGAATCTCTTAGAAATGATCGTCAGATGTTTTGATTGCTGACTATCATGCGCGGCTCATATCACGGTAGTGAAAGAGGACGGCGAAGAGATTTACTCCCGCAAGTTGAACGTTGGCTTAGGATGAATAACCAGTAAAAAAATGAGACTGGTTATGACTTAACCTAGCAAGGTAAAAGCTAACAAATACAAGAAATGAATTGTAAAGAATAAACGTAAAAAAATGTGAAGAAAATGACGATAGATTTCGAATTTCGAAAATCCGTAATGGACTATCACGTGCATGATGTATTGAAATATTGCTTTCAATGCAGTCGGTGCACTGACAATTGTCCAATTTCTGCAGTCACGATTGATTTTTACACTACGACGGGATATAATCCAAGGGCAAACATCTTAAATGCATTATTAGGATACAAGGATGCTATCTTTTCAGCAGATCCTTTAACGATCTGGGGATGCACTGTCTGTGACACGTGTGATGAAGTATGTCCACAGCACATAGAGCTCACAGAAATATTCACGTTCTTAAAGAATGAATCTGTTAAATTAGGGAATGCGCCTGAATTTATTTATGGGCAAGCGAAGGCAATTTATGATAGTGCAAAAGCCATTCCTTCTCAACCAGCTATTGAGAGGAGGCGTGAGCAATTGGGAATTCCACCCGTAGCTGCTCCAGATGTGAATGAAGTGCAAACCTTATTAAAAAATATTGGTTCTGATAAGAAACTAAAATAGGAGGAAGAAATTAAAATGACAGAATATAAAATGTTTGAGGGATGCACGATTGGTAATCGGATTCCGTTTATCGAAGCTGCATCAAGAAAAGTTTTTGATAAGATCGGAATTACTACTTCAAGTGCTCCTTTTAGTTGTTGTCCAGATCCAACAGGCATGAAATCCTTTGATAATAATGCTTGGTTAGCACTTGGTGCGAGGAACCTAGTTTTGGCAGAAGCTGAGGGAAAAGATATCATTTCTCTCTGCAATGGGTGCGCTAATACGCTTCGAGGAGTTCAATTCCAACTAAAGCATGATAGCTTGAAAAAAGAAAAAGTGAACGCAGAATTAGCCAAAATCGGAAAAAATTATAAGGGTTCAATAGATGTGAAACATTTTGTTGATGTATTGAAAGACAACATTGATAAGGTCAAGGGAGCAGTTACAAAACCGCTTTCTGGACTTAAAGTCGCCGTTCATCCTGGATGTCATTATATGCGTCCCGCAGAGTGGATGGAAAGCGATGATCCAATGCGCCCGACAACATTGAAGGAACTTGTTGCTGCTGCTGGAGCAACTGTAGTAGATTATGAAGAAGAAATTCTCTGCTGCGGATCTGCAGTTACAAATGCCTATGAAGAGGCCGGCATGGCAAATTTGAAAGTAAAAATGGATAGTGTTAAGGGTGCCGGAGCTGATATTTTAGTAGTTAACTGTCCAGCATGTTTTCAACAATTTGATACCCGTCAACGAGATTTAGGAAAAAAATATGAGACCGAATACGACATTCCGGTGTTATATATAACTGAATTACTCTCTTTAGCAATGGGTGTTAGCGCTGATGAGATAGGTCTTAAATTTCACAGAACTCGAATGAAATTGGAAGATTTTGGATTATAAAAACAATTAACCTTTTTTATCTTTTTTTTTAATTTGTGTTTTATTCTTTTAAATCTAATTTTTAAGGGATAACAATTTTTAATATTGAAAATGTAAAGTGAAATAATTCCATTAAAGTAAAATAGTTTGGATGTATTACTAATAATTGGGTTGTAACTAAATAATTAGGTATTGACCATAATGCTAAGTTTTGATTCCACTCGTCCGCCTCCGTGGTTTTTTCAATTTATTGAAAATTATTCCCATTTTTTTTTAGATATCAAATTCAATAAGAAAGATAATTTTGAAGAGCTTGTCGATTTTAGCGTGAAATTGGAGTTACGAGGATTTGAAGGACTCATCTTTTACGTTTATCGATCTGCTCCCAATAAATTGATATTTGATGTATTCAATCAACAAGTCGATAGTATTCATGTAATAGAAGGCTTACAAGTAAATTTGGGAGGTCCAAGGCCCATGGAATCGAATGATTTCATCATAATCCCTTTTGGTCATTTTAAAGCTGATAATCGATTCCTTCCTTCTATTATATGCAAGAAATATGAGACAAGCTATCAAATATTTACGTGGATTCCTTCTTTGTTGTTTAAAAATGTAAAATCGATCATTCGTATAGATAACAGGTATAATGAATTGATCCCGTTAGATGATGTAAGTGGATATTATTATAATTTTAATTATGCTTTTAAGGGAAACAAAACGGAAATGCTTTTCAGTTTAGTTAACACCTTAAGCGAGATTGATACTAACATGGAATATGAGTCTCTTGCTGACGGCATTAAGGAATTAATATCTAAAACCAATGAACATTTGTTTGAATTATCAGAAAAGAAAGTCCCTCTTGAATTGCAGAATTTAATGAAAGAACTTGAACGACTTAAATTCAATATCGATAGCTTATCCAAGGAAGAGATCTTCAATTGGCTTGATGATATTATTGATTACTATTCGCGATAAATGAATAAAAAACAAAATGAGTTATTAGTAAACTTTTATTTCTTTTTTATCGTAAGGGTTAAAGCAACTACTAAACCTATCACAAAATATAGTAATGCTATAGCCAAACAAGAGAATTTTATCGTAGCCATGATAGTAGCGATGGGAGGAGCAAAGATAGGGATGGCACTTGGGTTTTGGAGCATTATCAGAAGAAACATGTTCTCAATTACATCAAATATACCCGACAAAACGGCTATAAAACTAACATAAAGTCCGATTTTTTGAAAGCTACCAGTAACTTTTCTTGTAACTAGTAAAATTCCTCCAAAAGCAAATGATACGTATCCTACAATATAAATGAAATCCCAATATACTCCTGCTTCTTGCAAAACCATGCCAGTTGAGCCCCAAGAAGTAAAAATGAGTTCTGCTTGTTCTACAGTCCAAGCGAATTCGAAATTTAGGATTCCATACGTAGCAAAAAGGCTAGAGGCGCTTAAGGCTTGAAAAACTAGCGTGTTTATTACTAGAAATAAGATAAATCCGCCCACAAACATGATAGTTAAATAGAGATTTTTAGGACTTTCCTTCAATTTGTCTAAGAACAACCTTTTTTCACGTCTTCAAAATTAATAGTTAATGTAGTAATTCGAGATTCAATACAATATAAACATTAGTTTTTTTTAGCGTGAAATATTTAGACAATTAGTAAAAAAATAATTTTAAATCTTTCTTATGTGTTTAGCAATTCCTGGAAAAATCATCAGCATAGATAAAGAAAAGAATTCTGCCTTGATAGATTTTGATGGACTTAAGCAAACCGTTATTATCGCATTGATTATGAACCCTGAAGTTGGGAACTATGTAATAGTTCACGCGGGGTATGCAATCGAACAGATGAATGAAGAAGATGCGTTGGAAGCAATAGAGCAATGGAAACAAATTGCTGAAGATCAAGATGTAAGTTTAGATGATGTAATCTGAAATTATTTTGCATGAAAAAAACACACTACTTCTTTTTTTTTACATTAGAAACTTCCACAAGATATATCGCATTAGCTAAAATAGCCATCATTATGAAAAATAGAGAAGCGAAATCTATTAAAATGTTGGCATCACCAAGAATTTGAATTGTGAATGCAATTATTAAGAAATACATTCCAAACGCCAGTATATTTTCTTTCTTCTTAACCATCGCCCCCTCCCTCCTTTTCTTTAATTTTTATAATTTTTGGATTTCTCCAACGATCTATCTTGAATAAAATATGAAAAAGTAGCCTATATATACTATATAGTTCGAAAAAATTAAAGATCAAACAATTCCTTTTTGAGAGCCTTTAGCTTGAGGTAAAGAACTTTAAGAGATTTCATTCCATCTGACTCAGGGTTAAAATCTATTGGAGAAATTCCGTTAAGATCTGCGTTTCCTATTTCCGCATCATGAGGTATTGAATGATATAACGGAACTTGCCATTCTTTTATGCGCTGATTAATTATCTCTATTTGCTTATCATTAATAACTTTATTAGCAATGAGAAAAATATTCAAAACGCCTAATTTTTTCGATAATTCAATGATTTTATGGCATAAATCCAAGGATTTTTGCGATGGTTCTGTTACAACCAACATGACATCTATGCCTTTCGCTGTACCTCTACCAAGATGTTCTAAACCTGCTTCAAAATCGACAATAATGACTTCATTTCTTTTAACGAGTAGGTTATATAATAGCGTGCGAATTAGGGCATTCTCCGGGCACAAACATCCCGTTGCGGGTTCTTCGATTCCTCCCAATACTAATAATTGGAGCCCATCTGGACCTTCTACCTTGAACCGATCAGGAATGTCCGAAACTTCTGGATTTATGTTATAAATTCCTGATGCTGCTCCTGCCACTGAAGTTCGCTCATTAATCATTTCTTTCATTTCTGAAATTGGGACTATTTTCGCTTTAGTATTTTCGTCAATGCCAAGAGTATAACTTAAATTCATTGCTGAATCGTTATCGATTGCGAGTACTTTATAGCCGTCCTTTGCAAAAAGTCTCGCTAATGTCCCCGCAATTAATGTCTTTCCGACTCCTCCTTTTCCACTTATAGCTAATTTCATGAAAAATCCTCTTTATTATCAATTTTAAGATAGTAGTTTTCTTTTCTCATATTTTGCATTCTTTTGGAAATTTTCATCATTTTATTAAAAATTTTTTCACTTTCTTTTAGATCTGTAGTGATGATCATTTTTTCATTGAGAATTTTAATTTTATAAGTCAAATCGATAAATTCTTTAGGGGGATCATTGCTGTATTGGTACAAATATTCCCCATTTTTACAAGGCTCAATAAAAACCCATTTATTATCCGCTTCTGACCAATTCCATCGATTAGGGCTTAATTTACGCATCGTATCTTACACATCAAATGAGAATTATAATATAATTGTAATTCAAATTTTAACCATTTAACAAATAATAAATGATTTTATAACCAAAAAAGGTTGTTTATTATGGTTTATATTAATTCATTAATATATGGAGATAATTAATAAGAAATTTAGTCAAAAAAGTTTACAAATTAGCCATTTTAATTATTTGCTTGTTTTAATTTTTCAATAGTTCTTTCAGCAGTTTCTCTTACATCGGGGTCCTCATCACTCCTAAATTTGGAAAGCAAACTCTTCACTTCAGGATTTTTAAATTTGAAAAATGCTTTGATTAAGTACAATTTAACTATCCAATCTGGATCCGTTATCATATTTTTTAATGCCTGAAAGGTTTTTTCACTATTTATTAGACTTAACATTTTAATCGCACTTGTTTTTATTTCCCTTTCGGGATGGTTCAAATCAAGAATTAATTGATCGATAATTTGATTTTTATTTTTATGGTCTAATGATTGCAGCATCATCAAAAACAAATTTTGCGGTAATGAATTAAATGAGAGCGTTTTGGGGGGCGTTAGTTGAGAAGAAGGTTCTTGTTGTTGTTTCTGCATTTTTACCTCTTGATTCTTAAGTTCAATAATGAGCTCATTGAGTTGTTGGTTGGTGTTTTCATTACGGATCAATTCTTGACTTATTAAACCTAATTCTGATTCCTTTTCGTTCAATATTCTAGTAAATTCTTCTTGTTGTTTAGTCATCAATTCTTCGTGCTCCGTAATTTTCTCTTCCAAAAGCTCTTTTTTTTCTTTTAAATCAAGAATTCGATTATCCTTTGCACTTATTTCTTGTAAGAAATTGATCTTGTCCGTTTCTAAATCTGAAATGATATCGAGAAGTTCGTCAATGGTTCTGGAATTGTTTCGTAATTTGGTTAATTCTTCATCTTCTTGGATTTGAAGTGAATCAATTTTGTTTTTTAAAAAAGTAACTTTTTCCTGAGTTTCATTTAAATCTCGAGTAAGAGTATCTATTTCTTGATTGGCTAAATTTAAGTTGTTTTGATAATTTTTATTAGCATTCGTTGCTTCTTGAAATTTCTCTTGTAATTCATTACGTTCTGCTTTCAAGGATTCAATTTTTACTCTATGCAATCCATTTTCTTCTGTTAATTGAAAGATTATTTTCTTTGCATCAATAAGCTCTTGATACTCATCATTTTCCACTCCACTTGCGAAGAATTTTCCTTCTTTTTCTAATTCTTCAATTACGTTCTTTAGAGTTTCGATTTCGGATTGTTTTTTCTTGTTATCATCTGTTAATTGTGTAATCCAACTGCGAGCATCATTTAATTCTTCATTTATCTCAAACTCATTATGAGTGAGTTCTAAAGATTTGGTAAGTTCTTCAATGCTTTGCTCTAAAATCTTAATGTGCTTATCTTTTTTATTAATATCTTCCCTTTGATTGGTAATTAAATCCTTTAATATTATAACATCTTCAGGAATATCTGAATCCTCATACTTAGATAATCTATTTCCTTGATTCGTGATAATTCTTTTTTGCTCATTAACTCTTAAATTTAATCTTTGTACTTCCTCTTTTAAATATTTAATCACAGTAACTAAATCTGTATGTGCTTTATTGGCAGAATCTATCGATTCTATTAAATCCCTCAATTCTCTACTCATAGAAATGTACCTTTCAATGTTCTTTTTTTAAAAATTTAAAAATGCCTTACTAATATAAGAATTAATTTTAATGAAACTAACTTGCTTAACTAATAAATAGAGATGATTTTAATAAATTTATATAATATTTCGATAAGTAAGATTTTTATCAGATTTAATTAGACCCTACTTGAATTATACTGATTTAAAACATAACCTTTAAAAATATAGTTAATCATTATTTCTTTAAAAATAAACACATTAGAGTTAAAATATCAATGTGAAAGGTGAGAGGTCTTTTGATGTTGAATGAAGAATTAAATGAAGAGACCAATTATAATAAAGATCTTGAACAAGATTACGAAGACTATGGAGATGAAGATGATTGGGAAGACTATGGAGATGAAGACGATTATAATGACGGCGAATGGGACGAAATTGATGGCGATTCTGACGATTCATATGATGATTCTGATGATTGGGAAGACTATTAGTAATAAATCTTGGTCAAGTATTAAAAAATAGAATATAACAAAAAATTTTTTTTACCTTATTATTTTATACTATTGTAATTTTGGTAATTTTATCTCCTTGCCTGATTGCATTTACCACATTTTGATCTGCTTGACTTTCGACTTCACCGAATATTGTATGTTTATTCGTCAACCAGTCCGTTATAATATGTGTAATAAAAAACTGACTTCCATTAGTGTTTGGACCTGAATTTGCCATTGCTAATAATCCCGGTTTATCAAATACTCTTCCACTCTTAAATTCATCAGCGAAAGGATACGAAATTTGTTTTCCTTGAAAAGGGAATGATGTAATTCCTTTTTTACGGGGTCCATCTCGTCCTGTTCCAGAAGGGCAACCTCCTTGAATCATGAAGTTATCAATAACTCTATGAAAATTTAATCCATTATAAAATCCTTGACGGACAAGAAAGATAAAACTGGCAACTGTTTTTGGTGAATCAATATCAAATAAATTTAAATTGATATCTCCTTTGCTTGTAGAAATTATAGCTTTAGTCATAAGTAATAAAAGTGTATTAAAATTATAAATTTTTATTAAAAAATTCATATAGAATCAATCTTTAATAATAATATTGGATAGTGATCGACTAACCTATATAGTATTATTACTTAAATAGCTACTCGTGGAGTTACTTGGAATGACCAGCAAGGAAGATATCTCATTTTTCTTTAATCCGGAAAGCATAGCTATCATTGGAGCAAGTTCTACTCCCGGAAAAGTTGGATATAACGTGTTAAATAATATAAAAGTTTCTGGATATTCCGGAAAAGTATATCCTATCAATCCAAAAGCTGATACATTTCATGAAATTGCTGGATATAAAGCTTATAAGAATGTATTAGATGTTCCCGGAACAATTGATATCGCGATCTTTGTGATTCCTGGTAAATTGGTACTTCCTGTGGCGGAAGAATGCGGTCGAAAAAAAATAAAGGGTCTCATTGTTATTACTGCTGGGTTTAAAGAAATCGGTGTGGAAGGACAACAACGAGAAAAAGAATTAGTTCAAATTGCACGAAAGTATAATATGAGAATTATTGGTCCTAATTGTTTAGGTTTTATTGGATTAAATTACAATGGTTCTTTTGCTTCTGAAACTCCTAAAAAAGGAAATATCGCAATGATATCTCAATCAGGTGCTTTTTTAACAGCTTTTATGGACTTTTCGATGGAACAACCATATGGATTTTCATGCAATATTAGCTTGGGAAATAAGGCCGATCTGGATTCTGTTGATTTTATCAAATACTTGGCTGATGATCCTGATACTAAGGTAATTTTATGCTACTTGGAAAGCATTGAGAATGGCAAAAAATTTCTTGAAGTGGTTTCAAGAGCTACACGAAAAAAACCGATAATAATTTTAAAGGCAGGTGTCAGTGAAGCTGGAGCAAGGGCAGCATCAAGTCATACTGGTGCTTTAGCAGGATTAGATATTGCCTATGAATTAGCATTTAATAAATGTGGTGTTATAAGGGCACAAACAATAGAAGATTTATTTGATTATGGTGAAATATTTCTATTTCAACCCATTCCGCGTGAAAATGCATTTGCAATAATTACTAATGCAGGAGGTCCCGGAATCGTAGCAACTGATGCTTTTGAACGTGAACAAATCAAATTCGCGCGATTTTCAGAACCAATCCTCCATCTATTAAGAGAGAGCTTACCCCCAGAGGCAGCTATTTTCAACCCGATAGATCTGATCGGAGATGCACCACCAGATCGATATCGTTTTACCATTGAAACTGTGTTTGGGTTGAAACGAGAAAATAGTGATAATACGATTCAAAGTGATGACATTACCACCTATGGTGCTCTAATATTGATGAGTCCTCAAGCTCAAACTCATCCTGATGATGTAGCATCACTCATATTGGAATTATGCACTTCAAAATTATCCGATAAACCGCTTGTCTGTGCTTTTCTTGGCGAGAAATCTGTAAAAAAAGCAAGACAATTCTTAAAACAAAACAGAATACCTTGTTATCCTTTTCCTGAGCGAGGTGCTAGATCTCTAAAAGCATTAATAAATAGGAGAGAATATTTAAATTCTAATTTATTTGATGAGATTGAATTACCAAAATATGATGTGAATCAAGATAGAGTTAAAGAGATTTTTGAAAGCGCTCGTAATGATGGAAGAACAGTTTTGCTTAGCTATGAAACCTGCGAAGTTTTTGAATGTTATGGTATTAAGTCTCCTAAATCTCGTTTAGCAAAAACCCCTCGAGAAGCAATGGACATGCAAAAAGAACTAGGGAAAAGCGTGATGAAAATCGTAAGCCCTCAGATCATTCATAAAACTGATGTTGGTGGTTTAATTAAGGATATTGAAACTCCAGAACAAGCATTTGAAGCGTATATTCAAATTATCGATAATACTAAACGATTTGGTCCACAAAATGTAAAGATTTATGGCGTCGAAGTCCAAGAAATGATAGATTTTAATCAAGAAAAGAAAATTAATGAACTGATTATAGGCATGTCACGAGATGCTCAATTTGGACCGCTAATCATGATTGGATCGGGGGGAATATATGCTAATTTTCTCAAAGATGTAGCCTTTGCACTTTCATACAACTTTTCCAGAGATGACGCCATTGAAATGCTTCAAAAAACGAAGATTTATAGTCTTCTACAAGGAGTACGCGGAGAAAGTCCGTCTGATATTGATGCAATATTAGAAGTTTTATTGAGACTCTCTCAATTAGTCAATGATTTTCCGGATATAATGGAATTGGATATAAATCCACTGTTAAGCTTTACAAAATCATATAGCGCCGTAGATATTAAAATAACCATATCAAGGCAATAATTAATATTATAATAATTAATAATAGATAATAATAAAAAGGGAACTGAAAAATGGTCAAAGCAATATATTTATGCTCTTTGAGTGAACATGTTGGAAAGTCCTTATTGGCAATAGGCATCATGCTCAACTTACAAGAGCAAGGAAAAAAGGTCGCTTATTTTAAACCAATAGGCATTCCTAAAGGTGCATTCTCCGATAAAGCCGATCGAGATGTAGGTTTTATTCAAAATACGGTATTCAAGACGGATTTACCATATAACATCATAAGCCCTGTTTCCATACCAGACTGTTATTATGTTGATTTAATTGATTCATCACGAAAGGGAGATTATTTACTTGCGATAAAGCAAGCATACGAAGAACTTGCTAATAATTATGATTACGTCATTATTGAAGGAGCACCTTCGATAAAAAAATACATTAGAGTTGGTTTAGATGATGTTACGGTCGCAAAATCACTAAATATAAACGAATTGGTATATATTCAAACTGAATCTTCTGATAAATGCATAGATAGTCTTTTTTTCACCAAGAAATATTTTGAATTTAGAGAAGTCAAAATTAAGGGAGTGATATTTAATAAAATCGATCACGAGTATGAGGCGCGCATTGAAGAATTAAAAGAAAATCACATTGAAAGATATAACATTCCAATCATAGCAATAGTTGAAAAAAGCTTAGAATTACTGAGCCCCCGAGTTTCAGAGCTCCAATGGGCGATTGGGGGCGAATTATTGAATGAAATAGCAATTGAGGGATTAGATCAAATCGTAGAAACTTATCTAATAGCAGCGATGAACGTGCAAGCTGCTTTAAAGTACTTGCGTTCTGTGAAAAAAGCCGCAGTAATCACTGGTGGTGATAGAACCGATGTTGCACTTGCTGCTTTAAACGAAAATGTCTCTGTTTTAATATTAACAGGATTCATTCAACCCGATGCAGCTGTTATAAATGAAGCAAACAAGAAGAAGATTCCAATTCTTCTTTCTCCTTCTGATACATATACGACAATGCGTAACATGGAACGCGTTAAACCTAGTATTCAAGAACAAGAAATAAATCTTGTGAAAGATTTAGTTAAGAAACAGTTTAACTGGGAAATCTTGTTAAAATAATTAATCAGGTTTCTTTTTCCTCTTTTTCCTTTTTTCAAGTTGTTTAGAAAAGTCATCAAAGTGATTCATAAAATCATTTACTTTGAACTTAGTCATGTTACCCCTAATAGTGGTAAATCCACTACATTTTCCCCAAGAAAAGGGAGTCTCACATTTATAACAAGTTCTTAAAAACCCTAAAACGTGATAAAAATTTAAAACTCCTAACAAAATGGTAAATGTATATATAAATATTATATAATTTATCAATACAGGATTTGGTAAAGACCATATCCCCCAAAATAAAAATGCTGAACCCACACCAATCAAGAATTTCTGTAAAATCTTCACAAATTTCACTCGTGTGAGATGTAAAGGACTCATAAAAAAAGTACTGATAAGAATAATAGCAATTATAAAAAAGTTATAATTAGGAATAATGTCAGTAATATTCAAGTAATTTATCAATATTATACCGATAATTGCTGTTGGATATCCAATAAAACACCCAATACAAAATCTTACTTTTCCAATGCTAATAGTATGATTATCAAATTTATCGCATTCTGGATGATGGCTCAATAACAAAGGCCAAAAAGATAAAATTGCTAATAAACTAGTTAAAAATTTATTTCTTTTCTGTTTTTTAACCATGAGAATGGATATAATCAATAATTACTATTGAAATCAAATAGTCGACTCTTTATAAAGAATTTCCCCAAGAGTTGTAATACAAAATGTAATGTAAAAAAAAATAAAATAAATTTTAAAAAGCATATTTATGGCAAAAACGCGCCTAATCCTATCATTGATAATATCACTGCTAAGAAAAGTAGAGCTACAGCCACGCAAACGAAGCTTATGATGCCAAGAACCAATCCCGCGATTGCCATTCCATTCGAATCATCTTTCATTATCCCAATTATACCAAAAATGACGGCTACAATAGGAAATAGCCATGGGACAAAAGGAATTGGAATTATCCAAGCACAACATAAACCAATTAATCCAAAAATTAAAGAAATAATACCATTTGTGTTCGACATTTTTTTCCCTTTTTATTATAAGTCATACATTTGAAATGTATAGTATTATTGGATTAAAACTTGTATTTAAAGTTAGTGTAATTTGTATCATTGTTTATATTTTAAGGTTAGATTTGGGAATTTTTTAAAAAATAAATATATACTAGGAGAATATAAATGTCTTCCCTTTTTCTTATTCTTTTTTATTATTAAACTCCTTACAAATATCGATGATTTATTCGAAAAGTACCTTTCTGGTCCATCTTGGCAATTCTATATCGATTTTGCTTAGCTTTTTCGCTAACCGCTTCATTTTCTAATCCTTAATCTTAAATTTGAAATTCCCTTGTTATAAAAAAGGTAATTGAATAAATCAATCGTAATTCTATAACTTATAAAATAAACTGTAAAGATAAAATCATCGATAAAGATTGTTTGTTAGGAACATTGTTACAAAATTCAGATAAATAGTCAACTAATTATAGGAATGCGAGGGTGTTTTTTTCCATATTTAAAAATACAATCGCTTTTAGACACTAAAGTATAAATCATTTAAAATCTAATTTTATAATATGGTTGAAACAAATAAGGAAAATCAATTTTTCGAACTAAATGATGGTCGAAAGCTTGGATATGCAGAATATGGAGATTTAAATGGTAAACCAATATTCCATTTCCATGGACATCCTGGATCTCGTATTGAAGGGAGACTTTTTGGAGAAAAGCCAAAGCAATACGGAATTCACATCATATCAGTAGATCGCCCAGGGATTGGACTTTCTGATTTCCAATTTGATCGAAAACTGCTTGATTGGCCAGATGATATTATCGAGTTAGCTGATTATATCGGGTTACAAAAGTTTGTGGTTGAGGGGATCTCAGGAGGAGGTCCTTACGTAGCTGCATGTGCATATAAAATTCATAGAAGGTTAACATGTTGCGGTATAATTGCGGGTATAGGATCATATAATTGGAAAAAAAAGGGAATGATGCGTTCGAATCGTATTTCTTTTTTTATTTCACGAAGACTTCCGTTTCTTATAAAAATGATTGTAAAACTTGAAAAAAAAGCTTTTGAAGACCAAAAATCTATCGAAGAATTTGCAAAATCTCTTCCCGAACCTGACAGAAAAATGTTCCAAGATCCACAAATCCTAAATATTATTATAGAAGAATCTAAAGAAGCTTTCCGTAATGGATTAGATGGTGCTATGCTAGAAGAAAAAATATATGCGAGAAGTTGGGGGTTCGATTTAAAAGACATTTCTCCTGATTTGCAAGTGTATATTTGGCATGGTGATAAGGATGTTTTCGTTCCGAGTTCAATGGGTCATAGAATGAGTGAATTAATTCCTAATTGTCAAGGTAATTTCTTTCCTGATGAAGGACATATATCTGTTGCTTATAATCATCTAGATGAAATTCTTGAAACTTTAACATCCGATTTTTAAAGTACTATTTTGAAAATGATTTGAGTATTATTTAAAAAAAAAAGATTATTTGTATTTACCATAGGTCTTGCACGTATCGATCATGGCTTTCACGTTTTCTAACTTGGCATCATCTGGAATTTCAGACCCTACCATGAGACCTCCTCCTTCGGCGCATCCATCGATAATCTTTTTTACTTCTTTTTCAATCAAGGAGGGAGTTCCAAGTGTAAAAATGGAGGGTTTAAGATTCCCTTCAATGCACATGTGATCTCCAAGAATCTCTTTCGCTTTAAAAATATCCGTTCTTTCGTCCATGTGTAGATAAATCTTTCCTTTTGGTAATTCTTTAAAGTAGTGAAGGCGATCGGTCCAATCAGTATCCATGTGAAGTTGCACTATATACCCTTTATTTACATATTCCGTTACAATTTTCTTATAATAGGGCCAATACAAATCTTCAAAATGCTTAAGTGATATGAAATCCGCGCTCCCTCGTACCCCACCAACTAAAATTGTTTTTCCACCACTTTGAGAAGGACCGTATTGCCCCATCATGATGAAGTTATCCACCAAGAAATCACTAACTTCTTTAATTTTATCAGGATGACGATAAATATCTTTCATAAAATTGGTGGAACCTCTAAAAATGGAAAGTAAATCGAAAGGAGTGCTACACGCACCATCATTAAAAGTTGGGACCTTGAATTCTGTCCACCATTTTTTCGTGTATTCTGCAACTTTTGGGCCAATTTTACTAAGTTTCATCATGTCCTTCAATCCTGCTCTTTTAAAATTAGATTTCCAAAGTAAACCCTTCTCAATTATCTTATCATAGTCTTCTACCTTAAGGAAAGGATCATCTAATGAGTATTCAACCAGCTGAGGGGATTCTTTAACATCCAACATGCGTCCAGGTAATCGCCAATCTAAATAAAATATAGAGAAGAAATCTGGAAAGGGATTTACTATCTGCATGTAAAACGACCCACCTGCAAATGCGATGTCAAATCCACCGAGCTTGTGATATATCCATTCAAAAGCCCATTGGGATTTTTCAGGGTCCTCGATCATTTCTTGAGCAGTTACATCGATATAGTTTACGGGTAAATAATCAATTAAGGGCCATACTGGAACTCTATCTGGTTCTTTTAATTCCATTGCGGTAATAACGCGTTCAACAGAACTCATCGGTTCTTCTTTAATTGGTTCAAATTTTTCCACTTTAGTCTCCTCCTTTTTTTAACCATTCATTTACGATTTTTACACCTTTAAAAGCATTATCGGTAAATGCATCTGCTTCCGCTTCTTTCATCCACAACTCATCAACAGGTAATCCTCCAATGATTATTTTTACCTTCTCTCGAAGTCCATTTGCCTTTAAAAGTTCTGTAGTCTTTTTCATTGATTCTAAGGCAATTGTTAGTAATCCAGAATAAGCGACAACGTTCGCATTTTTTTCTTTAGCCCTTTCTAAAAATGTTTCAGGAGAAACATCTACCCCTAAATCATAAACATCATATCCACCGACTTTCAAAAGAGTCACAAATATATTTTTGCCAATATCATGAACATCTCCTTTTACAGTTCCGATAACAACTGTGCCAACGTTATTTTCCCCCTTTTCCTTGGTTTTAAATGCGGGTTCAAGTATCTTTGCTGATTGTTGAAAAATTTCTCCCGCCATTACGAGTTCAGTCAAGAAATATTCTTTTCTACTAAATCTTTGTCCAATTTCTTATACTCCTTTTTTCAAAACTTCAATGATTTTATTGGGATCAGAGCCATTATCTACCATCTTTTTAACTAAGTCATATGATCTATTTTCATCAAGGTCTATTACGGCATTAACCAGTTCTTGTTCAATCTCTGCCATTATGCTTATTTGCCTCCAAAAATGCGTTTTTTCATAAATGATTTGATTAAACGACCCATTGTAAACGGCTTTCCATTCTTACCCCATAATACTTTTCCGATTCCAGCATTCATTTCATCTGGATCTGGGTATTTTGGTTTATTATCGAATTCTTCCATTGGTTATATCTTTTTTATAAAATACTAAAATTCCTTAATTGTAGATTTGTTTAGGTGCTATATATAGTTTTAACTCAAATAAGATACCATTAAAATTATAAATTTTTACAAAAAAAATGAAAATGTTATGTTTTATCCTTTTTTTTATTGAGATGGAAAGAGTTTTTGATATAAAAGTAATGAAATCGTTATTTATTCCACTTTTTTAGTATCTTTCATTATTAGTGAATTGAGAGTTTCTATTCATAAATAATCAGGTATATAATTTCATCTCCCATTTTTGTCCCTTTGAATGATCCCTTTTTGTTCCCATTTGTTATGAAACAGTGATCGATATGATCGAAAACAATACATAAAAATGTCATAATTTATATATAGAAATTCCTAATTTAATCATAGAGAAAAAAATTAAAAGAAACGAAAATGCAAACTCAAAAAATAGACGATGTATTTGAACTTTATTACGAAAATATGAGGAAATCAATCAAAGGAATAGAGGAGATTTTAAAGATTAATCTCCTGGAAAAAAATATCTATTATCAAATGGGTATGGATAATTTAAGCGCTCTGCATGAAAATATCATAGAGCTCTTAAAGCATATGTATTCTCCCCGAGAAGTAAGAATGAAATTAAGAGAAATCGAATATGATGAAAAAATAACTCAAGAGTCTTTTTTAGAATAAGTTAATTTCTTGATTTTCTATTTCTTATTATAACAATACTTTTTCTAGATTTAAATTTTTTAAGGAATCCTGAATTATCAAAAGTATGAAGATTATAAAAGGATATTCGCAGAAGATTGACGAACAATTCATTATCAGAATAGCTATTGATAATGATGAAGAAATTGAAAAAATAGCAAAATTGAATTGGATTGTGCACGGGGATTTGGCAAAAAATAGGATTCCTCGCATATTTCAAGATCACCCGAAAAAGAAAGATATACTCTTTTTTTACATTGAAGACATTAATACAGAGCAAGCGATATCTTCATTGCTTCTTGAACCTCTAGAATGGTATTTCGATGATTTAATAGTTCCTATTTGTGAAATGGATTTTGTAGCAACTCTCCCTAAATACCGTGGAAGAAATTTCATAGGATTATTGAATAAATTATATGAACAAGCCATGGAAGAAAGAGGTTATTTAATAACTGTTTTAAGGGGTATTCCAAATTATTACAGAAGATTTGGATATGAATTCGTGTTCAATCTTGATGAACCAATTATTATAAAGAATAATTTGATTTTAGATGTCAATTATGGTGATTTATGCATTAGAAAAGCAACAGAGGAAGATATCTTATTTATTAAAGAAAAATATGAGGAATTCTTTTACAAATTCTATGTATCCAATAAATATGACCCTATTTCTTTTCAATATAAATTCATGAATGAAGAGATTTCTGAAAATTTTTATTCTACTTACATTTTAGAAGAAAACAAGATTAAAATTGCAATTTTCTTCATAGGACGATCATATGATGATTCAGGATTTAATCTTATTGTACCACCTGTTTCTGAAATGAACATGAATAAAATATTATATTTTATAAAAACTGAATTTATTGATAAGCAAGATATAAAAACCATTGAAACTAAATTCGATTGTAGTCTTGAAACGAGATTTAGGGAACATTTAATCAATTTGGGTGGAATCGCTGATTTAAATTATGGATGGCAAGTTAAGATTCCAAACTTAGTATATTTTATTAAACATATCAAATCATTATTAGAACAGAGAATTGAGGCTTCAGAAATCAAAGGGATCTCAAGAGATATTAAAATAAGCAACTATCATGAGATTTTTACTCTTAAATTTAAGGAAGGAATGTTAACTGACGTAGTATCAGAAATAAAATTCTCTGAACCAGAAGAATCTGATGTAAAAATTCCCGGACCCATACTTTACAAGCTAATATTGTCATATAATTCATTTGATGAGATTAATTTTCTCATAAAAGATGCTATCCTCAAACCTGAATCAAAACTCATAATTAATACTTTATTTCCAAAAAAAAAATCATATCCAGAATCTTATTATTAAAACAAATTTAATTTAATTATTCTTAATTTTATAATTCCAATGACTGAAATTGAGAGATCAGAACCGCTCGATTCTATTCGATTTACTAGTATTGATGTGTTTAAAGGTCTTTCAATCGCCTTGATGGTATTTGTTAATACTTTATCTCCTTTTGATATGATTCCAAGTTGGACACATCATGCTGGTGAATATGGACTAACCTATGTTGATCTAATAGCTCCATTTTTTATATTTATGTTAGCACTAAATTTCACATTATCCTTTAAGCGTCATTTAGAAAGTAATGGAAGGCGAAAAGCCTATATGAGACACTTAAGAAGATATTTGATCTTTATTGGCATTGGTTTGTTTATGTTTATTGATGTATCGGAAAGTGGAATAATTTTGCGTTGGGGCACTTTGCAAGTATTAGGAATGTCAGGTCTCTTATTTTTACCATTTGCAGAAGCAAAATCATCAATAAAGCTAATAATCGGATTATTTTATGTAACAATACATCAAATATTACTTTCTACTCCTCTAAGTATGGTCATTTATGATTCTATTGAAGGTGGGATTTTAGGATGCCTTTCTTGGGGTTCCATGATGATTTTTTCGAGTGTACTTGCAGAAGGATTAAGAAAAATTGATAAATGGAAATATTTTCTTATGGGGGGTGCGTTATTTATGATAATTGGACTCATTACTAGTTTTTTTTGGGGAATCAATCGGGGATACATGACTTTACCATATGTTTTTATCTCTGTAGGAGCATCATCAATCCTCTATTATATATTATATTTATTATTTGAGCAACGTGGAAGAAATCCACCATTTAAAAATGAAAAAATTCTAAGTCCAAGCGGTAAAAATGCGTTTATGCTTTTTCTAATTCATATAATCACTCTTTATATCTTCTATGAAACGATACCATTTCTCTATGTTTTCTTAGTAGAAGATTTGAAATGGGTGGTGGTTATATTTTTCGCATTGTTAAATGTTTGCATCATTTTACTTATTGGATACATCTTAGATAAATACAAGATTTATCTTGTAATTTAGGATAATGAAACTTATCCAAATTAAATTCATAAACTGGGTATAGTTTTTATTTACATGATTATAATTTTATCATATGATTAGTCAATTTTATGAAAAAATGGCAAATTTAGCCGTGAACTATTCCATTAAGGTTAAAAAAGGCGATAGAATTCTAGTAATGGGACCAGCGTTAGCAAAAGAATTGTTTCAAGCAGTAAATATAGAAATTCTTAAAGCAGGAGGTTTTCCTTTCAACTATGCAAATATTGAAGGCACAGAAGAAATTCTTTTCAAATATGGTTCTGAAGAACAACTTCAATATATCGATGATACTATAATTACAATATTTAAAACATTTAATGGAATGGTAAATATCTTTGGTGAGTACAATACTCGTAAATTTTCTTTAGTCGATTCGAAATTAAAAGCTATATCACAATCATCTCCCAAAAGAAGAGAATTAATGGATGCTTATATGAGCAGAATGGCTTCTGGAGAATTTCATTGGGTTATTATTCCATATCCTTGTAATTCATTTGCTCAAGAGGGAAACATGGACCTATTTTCTTATGGGGATTTCATTAAAAAAGCCTTGTTTCTTGATAAGGAAAATCCTGTAGCAGAATGGGAAAAAATTTTCAGGGAACAAGAAAAAGTTATTGCTAAATTATCTGAGTTCAAACCAGGAGAAATTCATGTATTAGGGGAGGATACAGATCTCAAGTTATCAGTAAAGGGTCGCAAATGGCTAAATTCATGTGGGCATTATAATTTACCTGATGGAGAAATCTATACGGGTCCCGTAGAAGAATCAATTAATGGAAAAATTAGATTCACGTATCCCGGAATATTTCAAGGTCAAGAAATTGAGAATATTTATTTGGAATTTGAAAATGGTAAAGTTAAAAAAGCTACTGCAACTAAAGGAGAAGATTTGTTAAACGAAATTTTAAAAATTGAAGGTACGAATATAGTAGGTGAATTTGCGATTGGAACGAATTATGGGATTACTACCTTTACAAAAAACATGCTTTTTGATGAAAAAATGGGAGGTACAATACACATGGCATTAGGATCTGGGATTAAAGAAGCTGGAAGTAAAAATGAAAGTGCAGTTCATTGGGATATCTTAAAAGATATGCGAATTCCTAGATCTAAAATTATTATTGACGGAACCACAGTTTATGAAGAAGGTCAATGGAAAATTTAATTTCTCTTTAAAATCATTAATGTAGAACAGAGATCAATAAATTCATGAATTCTTTTTTATCATTTTCTGATACAAAGTCCATCGCATAACGAATGGGAAAATTATCATCATTGTCTCCATCTATAATAGTAAGCTTTCCCGGAACTATTTCAGTATCAACTTCTAAATGCATATCTATATATTTAAAAAATATACTCAATTACTCTCATATCCATATAAATTCATTGTTATTGAATTAAAATAATGAAATATGTTGAAAAAATTATATTTTTCTGACATTTTCGTGCAAAACTTTATATTGATTTCCTACTTAATTGAATTTTGGAGGATGTATCTAAAGAGGAAAATGAATGAACTCGAAAAAAATATAATGATTTTTGAATTTGATGAAATTATTGAAGAATTTAATGAAATTAGAGTTGATAGTCAAGAAATCAGAGATATCTTAAATTCTAATTTGATATATATCATCGTAAATCCTTTTAAAAAAGAGATTTTAATATAT
>Ga0307445_10000457_pt1 | contig 22120 bp, 22 predicted proteins | sample SalMarSW160330MG_FD_202147 | JGI IMG/M metagenome (GOLD analysis project Ga0307445, IMG submission 202147) | Salt marsh sediment microbial communities from the Plum Island Ecosystem LTER, Massachusetts, United States - SW1603-30 | ecosystem: Environmental > Aquatic > Marine > Intertidal zone >... | reverse complement strand
GATCGGGCTGAGTAGACAAGGGCTGTTCAAGTTAATGAAAAAACATGGCATTCTGTCTGTCCCTAAAAATGAACGGATATGAAATGAAACCGAAATTTGATATTCTTATAGGGCGAAATGATCAAAGCGAAGCGTCTTTTCTTGTTTTTTTTCTGTTTCATAGCCCCTGGGATCTTATTGCACGCCCAACAACAGGACACTCAGGAAGAAACGAAAACACTGAATGAGATTCTGGAGAAAACCGGAAAATATTGTGGGCGGTTGAAAAAGGTTGTGTTTGATTTTGTCTGTCATGAAAACATCACGGAAAAGACCTACTTTTATGAGGCGAAAAGGCCCAAGGTGAATGTGGATGGCATTGGGGAACGCCTTTTGATAAAAGACCTGAAATTCAAAAGAGCCAAGACCAAGACCTATCATTATGATTACCAGATGGTCAAAAAAGGGAATGAGGGATTCGAAAAAAGGATTTTGCTCCGAGAGGACAAGAAGAAAAAGCATCAAGAAAATGCCCAACTTAAACTTCAGCGTTTTGCAGCCAAATATTTGATCTACGGACCAGTGGGGTTCCTCAGCGAATATTGGCAGGATTATTTCGATTACAAAATAGTCGGGGAAGAGACAGTCGAAGGCCGGAATGCCATCGTCATTGAAATCCTTCCTAATTCACACCGTGAGGAAAATTATAGCTTCGGCACTGTCTGGGCCGACAAAGTGGATCACAGCATTCTCAAGATAGAGTGGGACCAGCGTTCTATCAAGGATATCAAGCACACGGTGGAATCTCGGGCTGGAGAGCTGAAAAGAATGGTGGTTTGGGGAGCGCTTTATGGCGTCGAAAAAAATGGCATCCGGTTTCCCAGCCGGCAATACATCGAAGAGACCTACCTTTCTCCCTCTGGAACAAAATACACAAAATACAAGGTCGACATCCTATACGATAACTACAAATTTTTTATAGTGGAGACAGAAGTAAAAATTCGTTAGCTTGTCTGAGATAATATTTTCTGATAAATTATTTATCCGATGAAGATGGAAGAGGAAAAGAAAAAAGTCTTTTGTATCCATTGTCCTGGGTGCCAGAAGGTCCTTTGGATCGATCCTGTAACCCAGCAGGTTATCAAATCAGAAATGGGGAAACGCAAAAAAGGCTCGTTGGACGAGCTTTTGGTGCGCGAAAAGAAAAAAAGAGAGGGATTCGAGAGAAAGTTCGAGGCCACTTCCGAGATGCAGAGGGAGAGGAAGGAGAAGGCTCGAGAGATTTTTGAAAAAGCGCTGACCAATATCGACAAAGAGGACACTTAATAAAGTCTGGGTGGATTGGATCAGCTCCCGATCTGTGTTTCATCCTCTCTTATTTTTGGCGCCATCGTGAATTGAGTGAACCCGAATAAGGCCAGGATCAGCACAGCCGCATAATTCATGATAGCCCAGGGAAGGTAGGAAAAGGTGGAAACGCCGAGTGTGGCTGTTATGTATACGCCTGCCATGCTCCAAGGAATCAGAGGGACGATGATAGCTCCACTCTCCTCGATGATACGGGATAGGTTTTTAGCCGCAAGTTGCTTTTTTTTGTAAACCGGCGCCAAAAGCTCTCCCGGAATGATCATGGACAAATAGCTGCTCCCTGTGACCAAGGCCGTCACGATGGAGGTTGCGATCGTCGTGAGGACGATGCTCCAGACCTTGTTGGCAAATTTCATCACATTGTCCAAGATCACCGACAAAAACCCTGTGCGTTGCATGATGCCGCCGAAGCTGAAAGCCGTGAAGGCGACCAATTGAGTCTCCATCATGCTCATCATTCCCCCTCGGCTTATCAGGTCGTCTACCTGTTGCACTCCTGTGTTGGCTTGATAACCGGTGTTAAGTGCCGTGGCGATTTCAGTGATGGAAGCTTTCTGGATCAAAAGGGCGATAATTCCAGCAACGAAGGATGAGAGGAGCATTCCTGGTATGGTCGGTTTTTTGGTTGCCGCAAAGTAAAAAACGATGGCCATCGGGAGAAGGAGAAGGATGTGGAAATGAAAATGCTCCTTCAAGGTTTGAGTGATGAGAACCATGGTTTTGGACTCGACGGAGTCCGCTCCATACTTCAGGCCCACAACAAAATAGACGAATAAACCCAGAAGCCAAGCTGGGGTAGCTGACCAGAGCATATGTTTGATGTGATCGAATAAATTCGATCCCGCTGCAACAGGAGCCAGGTTGGTGACATCCGAAAAGGGCGACATTTTGTCACCGAAATAAGCCCCGGCAACGATGGCTCCGGCCGCAGGCCCAAGTGGTATGCCCAGGCCCTTGGCAATTCCGATGAAGGCGACACCGAGAGTTCCGATCGTCCCCCATGAAGTTCCGGTGGCGATTGAGGTAAGGGAACAAACAAAGCAGGCAGTCACAAGAAAAAATTTTGGGGAGATCAATTTCAAGCCGTAGTAAATGACCATCGGGATGGTGCCGCTAGCGATCCAGGATCCGATCAGAATGCCCACGCAAAGCATGATCAGGATAGCGGGCATAGCCTTATGGATGCTGTCCACGATACCTCTTTCCATCTCTTGCCAGCTGAAACGCAACAGAAAGCCTAGACAGCCAGTCAAAAAGGCCGCAGCTACGAGAAGCACTTGCGGGCGAATTTTGTACATGCCATAGCCTATCCCTAAAAGGAGACCCATGGCGATCATTGGGATCAGAGCGACTGCAAGGGTTGGCTTTTTTCGGGCAGGGGTTTTTTCATTCGGCGTAATGTTCATTTTGACCGTCCTATCCTATTGGTGAAGTTTCTGTTTTGGTCGATTCACTCTCGTTCATTCAGGAAAAAGTGCCCTTGACAAGAGGTTTGCCGTCGGCCATCATTTTCCGGCCCATTGCGAAGGAATCTGTCAGGTTAAAATCTTTGTCCAACAGGAGAAGATCGGCATCCTTGCCCGGCTTGATTTTTCCTTTTTGTTGCAGTTTGTAGAAAACAGAGGGTGTCGTGCAAAAGAGGCGAATGCAATGCTCCATATCCAAGACTTCCTTTTCGAGAAGATAACGGAAATTTGACCAAAGGTTTTTTTGGGTAGCGATAGCCAAACCGACCAATCTGCCGCTGTCATCAAACACCGGCATGCTGCCGTTGCTGTCGGAACTGACAGTGATATGGTCCAAGGGGGCATTTTTTTCCTGGCAGAGTTTAAGGGATGAGGCTAGGCTGATAAGCCCCTCATCGGAAGAAGGATCCTCTTCAGGCGTGATATCGATAAATCCTCCTTGAAGAATGAATCGGATGGCCTCATCAAGAAGTTCTGGATTTCGGTTAACATGAGTGGGGATGACTTGGGTTATCGGGATCTCTGTTTCCCTGATCAAACGGAACAGATATTCCAGCTTCCTTGATCCATCTCCGAGGTGGCAGTGCAGCACCCCCGCTTTCTGCCCCAGCATTCCTCCCACACGGCATTCGGCAGCCAATCGGGCGAATTCAGCGAATGTCGGTTGTGATGAGCGGTGATCAGAAATGGCGATTTCTCCAGCACCGATGATTTTATCGATCAATGCTATATCCGAACGCACACTCCCTGTAAGGGTGAGAACGGGAATCTGATAAGATCCCGTAAAAACATAAGTTGTCACGCCTTCGATCTCCAGTCCTTTGGCTTTGGCAAGGAGGGACTCCATGTGGCGGGTTGTCCCATCCGTACCCAGGCAACCTATTACCGTTGTCACCCCCGAACCGATGATTTCCTGTACGGTAATTTCCGGGGCTCGGGTTGCTGGCCCTCCTTCGCCTCCTCCCCCGAGGATATGGACATGGCTATCGATGAATCCAGGAATCACCCATTTATTCGAAGCGTCTTCTTCCACAACAGGAAAGCCCGAGATCTTGATTTTACCGGGATCGGATACTGCCCCGATCTTCGAGCCCAGGATCAAGATATCTTTTTTGTCCAAGGGAGAGGGGTCGAAAACATGCCCTCCCCTAATCAAGGTGGCCATGCTAGCGGATCTGCCTGCGGAAATTTCAGGTGACATTTATTCCGTCGCTACGTTATCATGGTTTTTTCTGATTTTCAAGCGCAATAGTAAGCCTCTTTATTTCTGTGATATCAGAAGGGTTAATGCTCTGTTCCCCTGGTAGTCCGGATCTCTAATCCTTTATCAAAGTTGTGCTCAATACATCCTCGCCGTCTGACTTTGTCAGATTCCCACGAAAAGCTGCTCGGGAAGGCTGGATTAGGTTGGGACAGGGTCTTCAATGGCCGCTTCAACCATCCCTAAAACCAAAATTATCACGGAAATAAAGAGGCCTCCAGCGCAATAGGACCGGATCCAAAAAAAGGAGCAAAAAAAGGAGGGGCGATTTTTTCTTCCAGTTGTTTATGCCAGCATCCAATGTGTTATAATAGTACAAAATGCCTAGCATAGAAGCGGAATTAAAAAAAGTAAGGCCTCAGATTGAAAAACTCTGTGATTTTTTGCTGCTCGGGAAAAAAGTGGAGGTGAAAGGCCAGAAGAATATTGTCCACGAGGGGCCTAATATCATCGTGGGTAACCATTGTGGAACGTTCAAGGATGGGGCGATTATCTGGAAGATCGTGCCTCGGCCGATCTTTTTCACAGCCAATAGAATGATTTTTAATAGAGAAGAGCTAACCGTTCTTGTCAGAGAGCATTTTCAATTTCACATGAAAAGCCTTGGATATTTTTTGAATCTGGTTCTCCATCCCATAACATCTAGGTTGATCAATTTTGTCTCTAGCGCTCTGCCAAGAGCCGGGACCATTCCCGTGGACTTAACGAGACAGAAAAAACTGGCCATAGAAAAATGCCAGGAGTATTTGAAAAAAGGAAGAGCCATTATTGCCCTGCAAGGAAATGGAAAAATCAGGAAAAACGATCCCAATCCTTATGTCAGTCCTTTTCGGAAGGGGCCTTCGATCCTTTCTTACAACCTCTATAAAGAAGAAAATATCCCCGTGGCTGTAACGCCTCTGGCCTTTTTCGGTACCCAAATCCCAGTGTTCATCCCCGGCAAGATCAAAGTGAACATCGGGGAGCCCATGTATATTGCCGATTATATGGCTGATGATTTTGCATCCAGCGTGGAGAGATTCCGAGAGGCAATGGAGCGTAGAGTGAAGGATCTCTTCATGGAACTCATCAAAACCTAAGCATCCCCTTTACTTTTCCTGCTCTCCTCCGAAACGGGATAGAATGTCTTGGTTTGTCTTCAAGAAAAGATCGTATCTTATTTTGACTTCTTTATCCTCCTGCAACTTGGCAAGATAGGAGGAAAAGAATTTGTTTTGCTTCATCTCTAAAAAATTTTCTCTTTCGGTTTCTTTTACCGTTTCAAACTCTTCCCTTGTGACCTCTTTCCTGTCGAGGATCCTCACGAGTGTATATCCTGATTCAAATTCCACAGGATCGCTAGCTTCATTCAAGGGGAGTGAAAACGCAAGCTCGTCGATCTCTCTGTTTTCTCCGATTACACCGATGTATTGCCCTCTTTTGTGTTCCTCGATTGTTTTATATTCGAGTCCATGATCCTCTGCGAGATTTTCCAATTTCTTTCCGTTCAGCTCCTGTTTTACCTGTTTGAGCCGTTCGATGGCGATCTCCTTTTTTTTCAGGTCCGTAAAGTCCTCTGTGACCTTTTGTTCAACCTCATCGAAGTTGGCCGGACGAGGAGATTCGATCTTCATCAGTTGAGCTAAGCCGACTCCTTGGTAGGTGTATATCGGAGAAGAGATCTCCTTTTCTGCGATATTGAACAGGGTCATGCTTATGGAACCAGAAGGATCGATATCCTCCAACGGATCGTTTTGTTTGAGAAGGCCAGAATTACGGATCCCTAATCCCAAGGTTTGGGCTGCAACATCCAGGCTTTTTTCTTTTTTTGCGGCTTTTTCCAAACGCGATATTTCCTGTTCGGCCATCTGCCGCGCTTTTTCATCGGTGAGGATGTTGGTGATTCTTTCTTTCACGATCTCGAGCGGTTGAGTGGATTCCGGCACTTTTTCCGTCACCTTGAGAATAACCATCCCCTCTTCGATCTCAAGGGGGCCGGAAACCTCATCTTGCAATAACCTGTTGATCTCGTTCTGCTCTTGTTGGGACAAGCTCTTCCATTCGTACAAACCCCAATCCCCGGATTCTGCAGATTTTTCATCCTTGGAAAACAGTCTGGCCAACTCTCCAAAGTCTCGACCCTTCTCTATTTGGCCGAGCAAATCATTCGCTTCGCTCCTCACGGATTCTTTTTCCTGATCCTCGAAGGGAAGATAGATACGGCTGGCTTTGATCTGTTCGGGTTCCTTGAAACGAGCCTTGTTGTCTTCATAATATTTCTCGATTTCCGAATCGGTCAATTCAACTTTCGTTTTTAAGTCCTCGGTTTTCACAAAGTAATAATCAGCTTCTCTTCTTTCCGGAATGTTGTATATGGCTTTGTTTTTTTCGAAATATTCTACGAGTTCATCAGGGTCGGGCTGATTATCCCAAGCCACCTTGTCCAGTTCCAAGATAACGTATTCCATCCGGGCGGTGTCGTTGGCTTTCTGATAGTTTTCCCACAACTCCTCATCGGTTACAGTGACGCCGGCAGTGAGGACATTGATAACTTTTCCCATGATGGTTTCTTGTCGCAAGCTCTTTTCGAATTTAGAAAGAGGAATGCGATTCCAATCCAGAATTTTCTGGTACTGCGCGAAACCGATAAACTGCCCATCTTTTTGGAATGCAGGATAACTCATAATTTTTTTCCGGATTTCATCATCTGTGGCTTTTATGCCCATCTCTTTGGACAATTGCATCAAGAGAGATTGCTGGATGAGCTGATTCAATACTTGCTGGGGGATGTTGAGTTGTTGGATAAATTGGCTGTCGAGCTCCCGGTACTCCCTGCGAATGTCCTCTATCCTTTGCTGTAAGGTTTGTTGATACAGAGTCAAGGAAATTTTCTCCTTTCCCACAGTCGCCAAGGTGTTTGTCCCCCTCCCCTCTCCGAGAGAGCCAGCGCCGCCCCAAACCGCAAAGATGGAGATGATAAAGGCTATGATCACGAACCAAAGGGTAGGAGCGAGGGATTTCAGGTTTTTTCTCATCGATTTTAGCATGGTTTCACCTCTATCTTGTTTTCACTCCCGATCTCTCATTCTTCCATGATACCACGAATCTTCAATCTATGGGTGAGCTTGAATCCCAAGATCCTTTATTCTCGCAGTAGATGCCGAGAGATCACGAGCCGTTGTATTTCAGAAGTCCCCTCATACAGTGTGAGGACCCGAGCATCTCTATACAGTTGTTCGACTGTGAATTCTTTGGAATATCCATATCCTCCATGGATCTGCAGCGCCAGGTACGCAATCTTGTTAGCGGCCTCGGAAGCATACAGTTTGGCCATGGATGCCTCCTTGGATACCGGAATGCCTCTATCCAGCAAGTTCGCTGCCCTGTAGGTGAGCATGCGGGCAGATTCAATCTGAGTTGCCATATCCGCGATCATGAATTGGACAGCCTGGAAATTATCGATGGTTTTACCGAATGCCTCTCTTTGTTTGGCATATGTGACGGCCTCATCCAGTGCCCGTTGAGAAAGCCCGACCGCTTGAGCGGCGATTCCTACGCGTGAACCGTCGAGACAATGCAGTGCGATCGAAGCGCCCTTGCCCTCCTCCCCGAGGAGATTTTCCGCAGGGATAAGACAATCCTCAAGGATGATCTCAGCGGTAATGGAGGCGTGTATGCCCATTTTTTCTTCTATGCGGGAAATCTGCAAATTCGGCGAGTCCTTTTCTACGATAAAAGCGCTCAATCTTTTTTTGTCCTTTTGGTTCTCTGTAACGGCGAAAAGGATGTACGCTAATGCATCGCTCCCTGTAGTCACCCAAGCTTTCGTTCCGTTCAAGACATACATGTCCCCTTTTTTTTCGGCCTTGGTGTTCAATCCATGAATATCCGATCCGGCCCCTGGCTCGGTGAGGGCAAAGGCCCCGAGCAATTCTCCTTTAGCGGCCTTGGGCAAGAATTTTTCTTTTTGCTTATCGGTGCCGAACTGAAGAATGGCCTGAGAGAATAGGCAGCTGTGGACACTGACTATCACGGAAAGGGAAGGGAGAGCTCGGCTGATTTCCTCCAGAGTTATCATAAGGGAGAGGGCGTCTGTTTTTATCCCGCCGTATTCGGGAGGAATGGACATGCCCAGGATTCCTAGGTCTGCAAGCTTTATTAGCAGATCTTTCGGGAATTGATGGGATGTTTCCAATGCTTTTGCATGAGGTTTGATCTCGTTCTGGGCAAAATCCTGGATCATTCGTTTGATCAGGATCTGGTCTTCCGTGAGTTCGAAATTCACTTTTTATCCTCTTCCTGAAAATAGGGGAGAAGTTGATCATAGGTTGTGTGAAGATCCTTCAACACAACCTTGGTTTTTCCGACGAGCGGCATGAAATTGGAATCTCCTATCCAGCGGGGAATGACATGGAGATGATAATGGTCCGCCACACCGGCTCCTGCACTGTGCCCGATGTTCATTCCGGTGTTAAAACCTTGAGGATTGTACTCTTTTCTTAAAATTTTTAGGCATTTCTTAAGGAGTTCCATCATTTCTTCTGTGGATTTTTTTTCGGACAGCTCGATGGAATCCAGGTGTTTGTAGGGGGCTATCATCAAGTGACCCGGGGTGTATGGATATTTGTTCAAAAGGATGAAATTATGATCTCCCCTGAATAACACGTAGAAAGGCTTATCGTTTTGTTTCTCTAAAGCCTTGCAGAAGATACATCCCTTCATTTTAAACACTTTTTTAACATATTCTTCTCTCCACGGCGCAGTGATGTATTCCATTACCTGTTGATCATGTTTTTGATTATTTTGCTCGGTTTGAAATACAAGACTTTTTTAGGCGGTACCTGGACAGGTTTTCCTGTGCGAGGATTTCTTCCCGAGCGAGCTCCTCGAGTACGAAACCGAAAACTCCCGAATCCTCTGAGTTCGATTTCTTCTCCTCGATGCAGAGCATCCTTCATCGTTTGAAAAAAAAGATTGACTCCCATTTCTGCTTCTTGCTTTGAAATATTCATTTCTTTCGAGATCTTGTTGATCAAATCAGCTTTTATCATCCTTTCCCTCCTTTTTTTTCGTCGTTTTTTTGGCTTTCTTTTTCGGAGCTTCTAAGTTTATAAGCTTATCTTTCATCAAATCACCAAGAGTATGACGGTCATCCTGTTTTTGGACGTACTTTTGGTATTCCATTTTTTGCACATCCATCTGTGCTTGTCTAAAACTTAGAGAGATCTTTTTCTCTTCTTGATTCAATTTTAAAATTTTGGCTAGTTTTTCATCCCCGACCTTAAAAACATCGGCTGGATTTTCGATCTTATGATCATCCAGTTCGGATAGAAAAACAACGCCCTCTATTCCAGGGGTGATTTCAACGAATACGCCAAAATTCGCCAGACGAACGATCCTCACCTTGACTAGGTCACCCACTTTTTGACGCGCAAAAAAATCTTCCCATATGTCTCCTTCCAGCTGTTTGATGCCAAGGGAGAGTTTTTGCTTGTCCACGTCAATATTGAGGATAATGGCTTCAGCCTCCTCTCCCACTTTTAAAAGATCAGAAGGATGTTTGATCTTTTTCCAACTCATGTCCGAAATATGTATGAGGCCCTCGATCCCTTTTTCCACTTCCATGAATGCTCCGAAATCTGTAATACTGGTAATTTTCCCTTTTACCCGGGATCCCGGGCTGTAAGTCTGTCTGAATGATTCGAGGGGATGAGGAGTGATCTGTTTGAGGCCCAAGGAGATTCTTTTCGTGGAAGGATTTAGTGCCAGGATAGTGACTGTAACCTCTTCTCCTGGAGAGAGGACTTTTTTCGGGTGGACCGGCTTGCGCGACCAGGACAGATCAGAGACATGAACCAAGCCCTCCACACCAGGTTCCAGTTCGACAAACGCGCCAAAATCGGTCAGGCTAACAACTTTCCCGACAACCTTTTGTCCCACCATATATTTACCTTCGATGTCTTCCCAGGGATCGGTGCTTAGTTGCTTGAATCCCAAGGAAATTTTTTCCTCTTTTTCATCAAACCCGAGCACGATAGCCTCGATATCCTGCCCTACTTCGAAAAGCTCCGTTGGATGGTTAATCTTTCCCCAAGCCATGTCCGAGATATGCAGAAGGCCCTCGATCCCTCCAAGATCGACAAAGGCGCCAAAATTCGCGAGAGATTTGACTCGACCTTTTACTTTTTTCCCGGCACTCAACTGGTTGAAGATACGTCTCTTCTTTTTCTCCCGTTCATCTTGGAGATAAAGTTTTCGGGAAAGGACGGTGTTTTCTGTCTTCCTGTCGAACTTTATGACTTTGAATTTGTACAGATTCCCGATGAGCTTTTCCGTATCTTTCCCCACATTCACATCAGCATGAGAATCAGGAAGGAATGCCGCGATCCCCACATTGACATTGAATCCATTCTTTATTTTTGACGTGATCTTTCCGACGATCCAGGAATTGTGTTGATAGGCTTTCTCCAGATTATTCAGCGCTTTTATCGCGATCGCTTTCTTTTTTGAGAGAATGAGATATCCCTCTCGAAGATTCCCTTTTTCGAGCACGGCTTCAACGTCATCTCCGGACTGGAGGGAGCTAGGATCTTGATGGTCGATAAAGTCTTCGATCGGGATGATGCCCTCAGATTTGAATCCCACATCCACGATGACATGGGTGGAGGTAACTTTTATGACTTTTCCCGTGAGAACTTTGCCGGGGGTTAGTTCTTTCGTGTTGAATTGGTATTTTTCTAGGAGATCGGCATAATCCTCTTTGGTGATATCCTCATCTTTTTTTGGATTTTTGATTAACTCTGACATTGGACCCTCTTTTCCGAAAGATATTGGAGCTTATGGCTAGATTTAATTTTAGCCACAGCTTCTTGGATAGCTTCTGGAGGAGTGTATGCTCCCCAGGCAAGGTCATTTTTCTCCAAGAAAGAAATGCTTATACTATAATATTTATGGTCTCTCTGTCAATCTAAATATAGGCAAAATCTGCACTTAAGCTTATTTGGGGGATCTGAGAAAGGCGCCAATTCCGGCTTGTTCGATTTCGGTGGAGGAAGGAATGTTGTGGAAAAGGATGGCAAGATCTGGATAAAGTTCATGCAGAGCGGAGACGAGAGCGTTAAGAGAAGCTAAATGCCGGGAAACCCTTCGTTTGAGCGGAATCCCCTCCTCGCTGAAGGGAATATATAACCGGCCGAGTTTTGCTGCCTTCTGATAATTCTTATCCTTGCCTTCGATGATCAAGGATGCCGATGGTTTTCCTTTCAGCCTCCCATGGGATGTGCTGGCTGTTTCCAGAAGGATCGCGTGCGTTTCGGCAAAATCTCCCCATTCACGGTGGCTCAGTCCCCGCAGGTTGGGCGGTGAGGCTTCCAGCCGGATATCGACTCCTTCCATTTGGAGTGTCATCAGGGCAATGGCTGCCAGTTCAGCGCTCTTTTCATGGAAAACGATAGCGTTGATTACTGGATATTCCGGAGCTGCCTCATGGAGATCCACGGCCATATCTATCTTTTCAATATGGATGAGTCGCATGATCCCATACGCGATTCTTTCTGTCAGATAACCATGTTTCCTTCCTGGGTAACTCCGGTTGAGATTGCGGCTTTCTATGCCAGATAGTTTTTGTCCTGCCGGGTTGACATACAAAACAGGATCAGGCCACTGGTGGATGGGATTTGTCAACCGCGATCCATAACGGAACCACCTCGATCCCCCCGCTGTCTCGAAGGAATATTTCTGGGGATTTCCCTCCTGGGGATCAGTGTGCATGAATCCGCTGTTGTTGGCTCTCGGGAGGATGATGATCCGGCCTTGTTCGACTTCTAAGTTTTCCACAAGCAAAACGGCCGTGATGAATCCGGCCGGCTCATTCGGATGTGTTCCTCCGAGAACGAGAAGGGTTCCGCCCTTCTTTTGACCTTCGAATATGTATACGGTCGAATCTCCCGGAGAATTTTTCAGACCTGGAAAGTAATCGCTCAGTCTTTTTTTTGCTGTTAATTGCGAACTGGGGTATATGGCTTCTTCTTGGTGCATGCTCAGAAAATCGCGAGCTGAAAAATAACAGATCAAGGCTGTGAGAGTGAGGATAAAAAGCGCTTTAAAGTGATGTTTTTTCATTTGATGAGAAAAAGTCGCAACAGAAACATGATCAGCACGAGCATGCCACTCAATTGATCACTGATTTTTTTTTCGCGCATGATGAACCCAATGAGATGCAGGGTTAAATAAAAAACGAAGATATGATAAATAATCTGTATCATTTTTTTGTTCTACATAAATTTATCCAGGAAAGAGGCTAAAAGCAAAACGCCTATGCCCACAGCCAGAAGGAAAAAGGCCGGCACGATACAATAGCGGAGGACTTTGAAATAGTTTTTTTCTCCGACAACCTGGGCTGCGAATATGCCCGCCAACGCGGTGGGCGGCATGAGATCCCCGAGTCCGGCGATAGCAGAAAGGGCCGAAGCCGTGATAACGGCATTTTTGTTGATCAAAGCGAGGATAAAAGGGACACCCAGGATGGAAGCGGAGCCAAAGGCTGATACGGCGCCAAACAGAGGCATACTGATCCCTATCCCGAGATACAAGAGCACAGGGGGCAGGGATAGGAATGATAGGACGGCCCAGCCTCTTCCCCCTGTCAGGGTCATGATTTGGATAAACATGCCCACGCCCACCAGGATAGCGAGGATGGGCATGGCGTCCTTGACCGCTTCCTGGGTGATTTTGATGAAATGAAAGGGACGGCCACAGAACAACCCAACAAGACTCCCTAAAAGGAAGATGCCAGGAATTCCTATGTCAGGCACAACCTCCACCACGAAGCTTTGTCCCAACAGCATAACCAGAACAACGGCAAGAGGGGCGTAAAGACGAAGGCCATACCGGGAAAAGACAGATTCTGGCAGGATGGATTTCATCTCGTCATATTCGATAATCCTGATGTCCTTGTATCCCAGCCAGAGGGAAATGACTAAGGCCAACGGCACGACAATGACCAAAAGAGGAAGGGTCAGGCCCACATAGGGCATGTCCACTCCCGCGCCCATGATCATGACCAAAATATTCACAGGAGGGGCGATCATACCGAGGATGGCTCCCATTGCGACCAAAGCGGCGGTCTTGACTTTGGATAAACCCAATCGCATCAAAACAGGGGAAACCAGCACACCTGTGGTGAGGACAGCGGCGGTCGAAGATCCCGTGATCATCCCAGGAAACATGATCAAAACCATAACTGTGAGCAGAAGTGGGATTTTTCTCCGGTAGAAAGTCTTGAGCAAAAATGCGGTAATGGAGTCTAGAATACCCGATGCTTGGAGAACTTTCATAAACAGCATGGCTGACAGGATGATCAGGATGGTTTCAAAATAGCCGAAAGATCCCTCAACGAGATGGCGCAAGGCGAGGCCTTCACCGCCTAGGATCGCTCCGGCTAATGCCGCCAATGCCAGCGAGATACCGATGGGGAGTTTCAAGACCATGGCCAGGAGGGCAAATATACCCACCATCAAGAGGAAAATAATGGCTTCCGACAAGTCTGTCCTTAAATTCCGACCTTCTTAATCTTGAGCAAAGATGTCTTTCAGCGGTTTTTGAACCTCAATGGTTTTTTCTGCCTCTAGGACCGGGATATTGTTCTCTGCGCAAATTTTGGTGAATAGACCGTCCATGTTCCCGGATTTTACGACGATAACCATGTCAGCATACGGGAGAAAGGCCCTGATCATCAAGTCGGAAAGCTCTCCTCTCCTTGCCTCTCCTCCCAGGTGAAGACAGAGAATGGGGATACCTTTTTTTTGAGCTTCTTCGATCAGTCCCTTCACCCTGGCTTTTTCTTGGTCTAAGTCGAGACCGGCGGCTCCCAATCCTTTCATGCTCACGCCGATCACAAGAACCAGCGTTTTTTTATCCCCGAGCTCTTGATATGTTGCATGCTTAGAAAGGGTGGCCATAAGTCCAGCCCGTTTGACAAGCACTCCCCCGATTTGGACATCGGCACTTTGACCGGCAGACGTGATGAGAATGGGTTGCTCGAATCGAGGAAGGGATTCCCCGAGGCCGTTCGAGAGGAACAAGAGCGAGAGAGCTGAGATGAGGATCATGAAAAACATTAATTTTTTTTTCATTTTTCTCCCTTAAGTTTGAACTGCTGGAATATCAATATCCAGCTCCGGACCCATCCCTTCGGGAGTCTGCTCCTCCGATCACAAGATTTCTATCCTGATCGATAAGGATGCCCTGGGCGCCACCGAAATATTTGTCATAGGCCCCTCGGACTTCGAGGCTGTGCCCTATCTTTTCCAAAGAACGGCGTATGTGTAAAGGGACTCGGGATTCGACATAAAGGTTTTGTGCCCTTCCCCTTGAGGAATAGGAAAAAAAACGAGGCGCTTCGATGGCCTCATCCAGCGACATCCCGAATTCGACGATGTTGAGTATGATTTGAGTGAGGGAAGTGAATATCCTTGTTCCTCCAGGGGAACCGAGAACCAGATAAGGCTTTTCACCCTTGAAAAGGATGAGAGGGCCCATCGAACTGACCGGCCTTTTTTTTGAGCCGGGGGAATTGACCGAGTCGGGTTGCGGGGAAAAATCGGCCATCTCATTGTTCAATAGAAAGCCATCATCCTCGGGAACGATCCCTGAACCGAAAAAGTCGTTTATCGACTGTGTCAGGCTCACGATATTTCCCTGGTTGTCCATGACACCCAGGTGAGTGGTGTTTTCCTTTTCTATCGTATGCTGATCGAAGACGCCGAACGGGTAGGAGTTTTGGAGGGAATCGGGAGCGATCTTGGCAGCGATCTGTCGGGCATAATCTTTGGAGAGAAGGTGTTCGACTGGAACAGAAGTGAAGTCTGGATCGCCGAGATAGCGGACCTTGTCTGCGAAGACGAATCGGAAAGCTTCACTCAAATGATGAACGTATTCTATCGAATTGAAACCCCATTCTCTGACAGGCCAATGCGAGATGATATTGAGGAGTTGGATGATGTGAAGTCCGCCGGAGCCTGGGGGCTGGATGGTATACAAGGTGTAATCTTTGTAAGTCCCTTTTAAGGGAGGTTGTTCGACAGGAGAATACTGGGCTAGGTCTTCATGCCTCATGATCCCGCCGTTGCGCTGCACGGCTTTGATGATCTCCCCGGCGATCTCGCCCTCATAAAAATCCCGCCACCCTTGAGAGATGAGACGTTTGAAAGTTTTGGCCAAGTGCGGGTTTCGGTAGATATCACCCGGTTCGTAGGGAAATCCATCATGCAGATAGTCGCTCGATTCCCCGGCGTTTTGTAGGATTTTTTCATACTCGTCTTTATTGATCTGACTGAAAGTCTCGCTCACCGGGATTCCTTGTTCTGCCAAACGGATAGCGGATTCCAAAACATTTTCCAATTTCATCGTGCCGTACTTATCCAGAGCATAGACACATCCTGCTAAAGATCCAGGCACACCGACTGCGAGCCCATGTGATTTTCTCCAATTTTCCTGAATTTTTCCTTTATCCCAGTACATGGAGGCGGTCGCTTCGCCCGGTGCTTTCTCCCGAAAATTGATCACCGTGGTCTTTTTTTCTTTGGCCAGATAGATAACCATGAATCCCCCGCCTCCGATTCCCGAAGCGAAAGGTTCCGCTACGTTCAAAGCGAAGGCAGTGGCAACAGCCGCGTCCACAGCGTTTCCTCCTTTTTTAAGCATGTTCAAACCTGCTGCGACAGCATGCGGATGGGCAGCCACGACCATGCCCTTTTTTCCGATGTAATCATGTGGCCGATGACGATCTGCAGGCGGCGTCTGGACTGTCAAAGGAGGGGGTTGACAGGAGATTAGCAAAAACAAGAGAGGGAAAATGAAAAATTTCCTCTTAATCTGCATCTACGGTATTTTCCTCGTCCAGTATTCTGAGAATTTCCTCTTCCGATGGGAGGTCTTTGATATTGTTCAGCCCAAAATAGGTCAAAAATTTATCCGTGGTCCTGTAAATCAAAGGTCTCCCTGGGCTTTTTTTCCTCCCTGTTATCCTGACAAGTTTTTTTTGGAGAAGCGTTTTCAAAGAATATGTGGCGTCTACACCGCGCAAACCCGATATCTCGGCAAGAGTAATGGGTTGGTGGTAAGCGACGGTCGCCAGCGTTTCCAAAGCCGCAGTCGAGAGTTTGCTCTTTTGATCCAGGCTGAGAAGGCGCCGGATCCACTCATCATATTCGGATTTTGTCGAAAACAAGTAACCTCCAGCAGACTGGATGATCTGGATCCCTCTTTCATTGGAAGCGTAACTCTCCACCAGTTCTTGGATGGCATTTTCGATTTCGTTGTTAGAGAATTCCATGCATATGCTCTTGATCTTTTCAAGGTTCAGCGGTTCCAAGGACACGAAGATCAAAGATTCGATGACGTCTTTGAGCCGGGTCGTCATGATTGAGCCCCTTGTGCGGGCCAGACCTTGATCGGATGAAACAGACTCTCTTGAATAGCGATGACAAACCGGGCTTTGATCAGTTCCAGTAAACAAAAAAACGATATCAGCGCTTCTCCGATGCTTTCTTGGGCATTGAAATATTCGAGAAAATCGAGAAAACCATGTTCCTTCAAATGATCGATCAGTTCCTTCATTTTGTCTTCCAGCGAATGCTCTTTTCCGTGGATCAAGCGTACATTTTCCTGTTCTTTTTTCTTCATCAAGGAGAGAAAGGCCTCCGCTAACTCGAACAGAGACACCTCGACAACCTCCGTTTCTTCTGTAGTGTGCAGAGGAGGAGGAGTGGATCTTTTCCAAATTTTAGCTTGCTGATCCTCTTTCTCCCGAAGAAGCGTACTGGCCGCCTTGATTTTCTGGAAATCCAGCAGGCGGTCGACCAGTATTTGGCGCGGATCTTCGCCGTCATCCAGTTCGCTTTCCCTGGGGAGGAGCATCTGGGACTTGATGTAGATCAGAAGGGCCGCTATCAACAGGAATTCCCCTTCCCGTTCGAGATTGATCTTTTTTTTCTGGTGGAGGTATGACAGATATTCCCTCGTGATCGTGGCTATCGGGATGTCGTGAATATCGATCTTTTTTTTTCTGATTAAAAATAAAAGCAGGTCGAGAGGCCCTTGAAAAACCTCCAGGTTAACCTGATAATCTCTCGCCTCTTCCATCTATATACGTGGACCCATCATCACAGACCAATGGCTTTCCTGACTTCTTCCATCGTTTTTTGGGCTGTTTTTCTCGCTTTTTTGTTTCCATCTTCGATGATATCCCATACCAATTGAGGATTTCTTTCGTACTCATTAATTTTTTTTTGGAGAGGGGCTAAGGTCTCGGCCAGCTTTTCGATGACCACATTTTTGCACTCCAAACAACCGATCCCGGCTGTGCGGCAGCCTTCGGCCAATTGCTTTCTTATTTTCTCTTCCACGAACGCTTTATGCAACGTGAACACCGGGCAGTCTTCCGGAATCCCAGGATCGGACTTTCGCTTGCGACGGGTGTCGGTTAACATGGGTGTTACTTTTTCACGGATGACATCCGGAGGATCTGTGAGATAAATGGCGTTGTGGAGCGAATTGCTCATCTTGCGTCCATCCGTACCCGCAAGCCGTGGGACTTCCGTGAGCAATATCTGGGGTTCGGGAAAAATTTCCCCATAAAGCCGATTGAATCTCCGGGTGATTTCGCGCGCCAATTCCAGATGATACGCTTGGTCTTCGCCCACAGGGACGGCATTGCCCTTATACAGGATGATATCTGCTGTTTGAAGAACGGGGTATCCCAGAAACCCGTAGGTGTTGAGGTCTTTGTCCGTGATCTCCCGTTGCATATCCTTGAATGTCGGGACTCTTTGCAGCCAGGGCAAAGGAATGATCATCGAAAGCAGCAGATGCAATTCAGCGTGTTCTTTGACTTCGGACTGGACAAAGATCACACTTTTTTCCGGATCGAGGCCGACACTCAGCCAGCCAGCTGCGTATTCGAACGTGAAGTCGCGGATGATCCCAGAGTTTTGGTATTCCGAACTGAAGGCATGCCAAGTAACGATGGTGTAGTAGCATTCGTATTCATCCTGAAGCCTGATCCAATTCTTGAGGGCCCCTGCCAGATGACCGAGGTGAAGCGGCCCGGTCGGTCTCATCCCGCTCAGCACGACTTTTTTCTTTTTCTCGCTCATAACTTTTCCTCAATAGATGAAAGAGTTCACAATCCTTATCACGAATCCCAGTATTCTGCCTATAAAACCTGTCATGATCAACAAAATCAGGATAAAAAAGCCATACGGGCGGATTTGTTCGTACTTTTCGGCTGCCTCTTCGGAAATCAGCCCCATCACAACTCCGCTTCCATCCAAAGGAGGAATCGGGATAAGGTTAAAAAAAGCCAATATCACGTTTATCACGATGGTGTAGTACACGATAGTGATGAAAGGAGACAACAGGCTCGATATGCCTCCCCCCTGGGCATAAATCGAGTTGGGATTAAGACTCATCAGAACCTTTAGGATGATAAAAGCGATCACAGCGACCGCCATGTTGGATGCAGGGCCCGCGATCGAAATGATGAGATTATCCTTTCGTGGATCTTTTAGGTTGAGCGGATTGACGGGAACGGGCTTGGCCCATCCGAAAGGGGGAGCGCCCATGATGATCAACATCAGCGGAAGAAGGATGGTCCCGATGGGATCGATGTGCCGGATGGGGTTCAGGGTAATCCGTCCCAATTGATAGGCTGTGGGATCTCCCATTTTGAGTGCGGCCCAGCCATGCGATGCCTCATGCACGGTGATGGCAAAAAGCACGACGAATAAACTGATAATTCCTTCAATGATAGTCATGATTCTCCAGAGGTCATTTATAGCATATCAACCCCGTTGCGTAAAGCATGAATCTTTTAACCTGGCTATGTTCTTCATTTAAGGAAGGGAAAGCTCACAAAAAAGGGAGGTATTTTTTGACTTCGAATTCGCTGACCTGTTTGCCATATTCTTTGGATACATTGGTCCGGTATTCTTCGATTTCCCGCTGTTTGTTAGCCAGGAATGTGTGGAAAACCTGTTCGCCGAGGATCATTTTTGCCAAATCGCTTCGGCTCATGATATTGATGGCCTCCTCGAGGTTCCGTGGCAAGGTCTTGATTTGGAAATGCTTTTGTTCGGCTGGGCTCATTGTGTAGATATTTTCCTCCACCGGGTCCGGAAGTTCGTACTCTTTTTGGATGCCTGTTATGCCTGTCATGAACATGCAGGCAAAAGCCAAGTAAATGTTGCATGCAGGATCTGGAGAACGGAGCTCGATGCGCATGGAATTTTCCTCGCCCGGGTGAGACTGGGGAACTCGGATATAGGCGGATCTATTCTTCTGCCCCCAGGCTACGTAAACCGGTGCTTCATACCCTTCTATCAGTCTTTTATAGGAATTGGTCCACTGGCAGAGGACGGCAGATATCTCCCGGGAATGTGTCATGATTCCCGAGATATAGTGACGCGCCGTTTTAGAAAGATGGTACGCATCGGATTTTTCGAAAAACAGGTTTTTCCCGTTTTTCCATAGGGATTGATGCACATGCATGCCGCTTCCATTCTGGCCATTCAGTGGTTTGGGCATGAAAGTCGCATACAGACCATGCATTCTGGCTACTTTTTTAGTCATGTACCGGAAAAGCATGCAGGCGTCGGCCATTTCCAGAGCATTGAGTGGCTGGAGATCGATTTCATGTTGGCCATGAGCCACTTCGTGATGGTCTCTTGCCGATTCGACTCCGATTTTTTTGAGAGATGACTGGATTTCCTTCCGGATTTCTCCATGGCATCCGGAAAAAAAATACCCTCCTTCATCTAGGGGACGGGCCAACTGGCTGCTGGGAAACAGGAAAAATTCCAACTCAGGGCTGACTTGGATCTCATCGATTCCCAAATCCTTTTCTCCCTTTTCCAACACTTGCTTGAGCACATAACGAGAATCGCCTTCATAGGGTTTTCCGTCTGGGGTGTATATGGCCCCGAACGAGATTCCTTCTCGCCAAAAGCTGTTTTTGTCGAAATCTGTGTATTCCCAGGGCAAGATACGGAAGGTTTTGGGATCCGGTTTTATGACCAGATCGCTTTCTTCCTTTCGCACAAAGCCTTCCACCGAAGATCCATCGAATCCTTTCCCCTTATGAAAGGCTTCCTTCAGTTCACTGCTGGGGATGGAAAAATCCATCGGTCTCCCCAGAATATCCGCAAACATGATCCGCACGAATTCAATTTTATTCGAAGGATCGTTTACCGAATCCAATACTTCTTCTTGATTTTCAAAACCATATTTTTTCAAATGGCCGTGATATTCTTTTGTCATGTTTTTTGATGGTACTAATTTTATGTGAATTAAAAAACATTTGTCAACGAGATAATAATAATATGCTATAATTTTATCGATATTGGGACAATTCCGTGACAAATATGTGGAGGCTGCCATGATAGATGATCTGGATCGAAAGATTGTTCGAGCGCTAAATCAAAACGCACGCAAGAGCTTCCGGGATGTGGCAAAAGAAGTGGAGACTTCAGTGACCGCTGTGATCAACCGGGTCAAAAAATTGGAGGAGTCGGGATATATCCAGGGATACATCCCTTTGGTCGAGCCGGAATATTTTGGCCTGAACCTCATCGCCATCATCGCTTTGCGCATCTCCAAGGGGAAACTTTTGGAAACACAGGAAAAGATCGCGCAAGACACGCGGGTGGTGTCGATTTATGACATCACAGGAGAATGGGATTCTATGATCGTCGGGTATTTCAAAGATAGGCAAGATTTAAACGACTTTATCAAAAGCTTGCTCTCTCTCGAAAATGTGGATAGAACTGTCACGCATATCGTGCTGAATGTGGTGAAAGAGGAAAGACGAATTCTTGTCTAATAAGGCTATGGCTAAAAGCTTTTTCTTGACAGGCTCTTCTATTTTGCCATAATGAATTAATCCAGTCTTCCCAATATGGAGCTTCAAATGCCGGATGAAAAATATAAACCTATCGGCCATCATTATATTGTAGAAGCCTCGGGATGTGATCCCAAGATCATATCCAAAGTCGAAAAGGTCCAGCAGATTTTGGTAAAAGCCGCAGAAATAGCAGGGGCTCAGGTTTGGTCTGTCTCGTTCAGTAAATTCCCCCCGATGGGCGTGAGTGGAGTGATCGTGATATCCGAATCGCACATTTCCGCACACACCTGGCCTGAATTCGGCTATGGGGCGATGGATTTTTACTCATGCGGGGATAACGTCGATCCCGAAAAAGGCCTGAATTATGCGGTGGAAGCATTCGGTGCATCGACCTTCCATATCACGGAAATAACTCGGGGCCTCGATGATGGCGACAAAGCATACTTTCATAGCTTCGTTACTTGGGAAGAAGATATCGGGGGGGAGGAAAAAGAGTAAAGATTCTTTACATTTTCTGTCGGTTTTCGATCCTCTATGTCTGAGTTCAGTCGTGGCACGAATTTTGCTCTTTAATCCCATCAGAATCGATAATAAAAAGATTCTGCAATAATAAAAAAGTGATCAAAAACAAAGCTTTTCGACTCTCTCTCATTTTCTGTATCATTTCTTTCTTTTATTCATACTCCTTTGGGAACCAGGGTGTTGAATCCCTGTTGGACAGTATAGTGAGTTCGTTGGAACAGAAGGATTTCTCCGCATATTTGGATTTATTCGCTCCCGAATTGAAGGAAAAAGAGGAAGCAGGGCTCCAAGAAAAGTTGGAAGGGTTCGATCTGGAAAAGGTGACTGTTTATAAAACAAGAAAAAGAATCGATATCGAAAACGGCATCAGGACTTACCTCGATGTGGTATTCGAAAATGCCTATTCGGTCATTATCGAGATTTGGAGCTTGGATCTTGAAAATTCATCCGACCAGTGGCGGATCGGAGAGAAGAGAATCACGAGGGATGTCCGGAATTTATACAAAATTCAGATCCCCTCTGGCCGAGAAGATAGGGTAAGCCGGGTAGAAATCGAGCATGCAGATATCAAAATCTCCTTTCGTGACCCGATTGTTTTTTATGACAACATCCCGGATGTTGAAACAGCTCTATTGGTCATCGGAG
>Ga0307445_10000454_pt1 | contig 22176 bp, 20 predicted proteins | sample SalMarSW160330MG_FD_202147 | JGI IMG/M metagenome (GOLD analysis project Ga0307445, IMG submission 202147) | Salt marsh sediment microbial communities from the Plum Island Ecosystem LTER, Massachusetts, United States - SW1603-30 | ecosystem: Environmental > Aquatic > Marine > Intertidal zone >... | reverse complement strand
AGCAACGCACCGGGTTATCGGTCAAAACACCCTCGGTCTGGGGCCAGCCACCAGCATCCTTATCCTCAACATAAGTCAAGAATATCGAATCGTTCACAATTCTGGGGCATGCGGTCATATAGTCCTCATCATCACAAGCACCGGCTCCGGCACCGGGCGAACGTGTACCAGTAAGATTGCGGTAATCAGTCCAGGTCGCACCATTATCATACGAGATCGCGCCGTAAAATTCACCGTTGATATAACCTGCTGCGGAAAAATCATTATAATCGTCATTTCCATGCCACAGGCAATAAAGATCGCCATTCGCATCAACGATTAGTTGCGGCTGGTCTGCGGGCAAACGCCAGCCACCATAATCACCACCGCCAGTCGCTTCGATCCACCAATCATTCGTATAAAAAATACTCGGACTGTTCACGATCGTGGTATTACCAGACACTTCATCCCAATGGAAAATGTTTGATGCCTCATAGTAAGCATCAGTTACCCTCCGACCGGTCCAAACAATATGCAGGTTATCATTAGTATCAAAGATCATATTAACGTTATTATAAGCCCGTACTGTATCAGCTGGCTGATAATCCGTAAGATTGACCGGAGAACCCCAGGTCGCACCGTTATCCGTCGAAAGCAAATACCACACATTATTGTCCACTTGACCAGAGACAAGGCTATCAGTTATGAATTTGTTGTAACAAAACACGACCTTGCCTGAGCCAGGATTACGTGAAGACCGAACAAACTGCGATATTGTCGCACAGGAATCAACGCTGAAAACTTGAGTCCAGGAAGAACCCATATCAGTTGAAACATACAGGTACATCATGTTAGTACCAGGTACTGGTTGACCGTGGCATGCCATAACATAGTTATTATTCGAGGTCACGGCAATATGCGGCCAGATAATATCAGCAGCCTCTGGCGAAACCGGGTTATTTGGCCAGGTTCCCCAACCCTGACCGCCGTCTATATCGACCCAGGAATAATAACCAGCGCCCGGGTTAAAATGATAGGCAACAGCGCTTTTTTGATCATCCGGGACTGCGTCCTGGGTTATATCGATCTGGACATATCCTGACCAGGAAGGTGCTGCCTGGGTCTCGCCGTAATACGAACCATCAGTATAACGAAAATTCCAGGCGCAGTAACGGTTTGTCTGAGAAGCATCCATCTTCATCCAGTCGATGTGCGTTTGATCATTGTCATCAAGTAGAACCCTTTGACCATAACCGCCATTTGACTGGTAATCATACCAGGTAGAACCGATCTGGTCACCCGGACCACGGCCACCAAGATATGGTATGCCCTGATGGGTTGTCATCTGCTCATCGCCGATAAGACCGACACATGGTTCTGGATCGACTATTTTTACGCTGGTCGCAAAACATAACCCAGCAACCATAATGAATATCATGGTGATCCGATACATCTGTTTTTGTTGTACCATATTACCTCCTCATGATAGATATTATTCAGACCGCACAATCACTGTGAAATCTGTAATATCTGTAAGATTATAGTAAAAAATACTGCTGCGTCAAGACTCTGGAACTGGAATATTTCCTGCGCAACCTTGTAGTATGATGTAAAGGAGGCATCATGAAGAGATATTCACTTATATTCTTTGCATTAGTGTTATGTTTGTATTCAAAAGGTGGAGAAGAGATTGTCGGAAAGTATCTGACTAAAGTGAAGATAGGTGACCCGGTCGAATATAAAAACCTCAAAATATATCCGGTAATGAGCACGGCGATTCTATCTACTCAAAATTATATTACCCTTGATCAAGCATCAGATAAAGGCTGGCTCAAGATAAAAGAAATAGGTTCTGGCCAGGTCAATAGTGTTGAGATAAAAAACACCGGCGCTCAACCGGTTTTTGCCATGACCGGTGAAATGATCACCGGTGCCAAACAGGACCGGATGCTCAATCAAGACATCTTGCTCCCGCCAAAAAGTGGCTGGATCAACGTTCCTGTCTACTGCGTTGAGCATGGCAGGTGGGTCTCAGTATCATCTGAATTTAAATCCGGAGAATTGCTCGTCCCAAATGCAGTAAGATCAAAGGCAAAAATACATGAAAGTCAGGCAGAGGTCTGGGATGAAATAGCCTCAAGTCAGGATATGTTGGGTGTTGCATCAGGCACTGGTGCCGTTCGTGCCAATTATGAAGATAAAGAGATACAAAATAAGGTAAATGAATACGCCAAGAAATTCGAGAAAATACCTGATCTATCAAATTCAACGATAGGTGTCGTCGTGACCTCAGGTAACAGGATTATTTGTTTTGACTTGTTTGCAAACAATAACCTGCTTAAAAAACTCTGGAAAAAACTCATTAAATCCTATGCCATGGATGCGATATCCGGAGCCGCCGGGACGGTTGATAAATCCGATATTGAAGATTTTCTTGAAGCTTTTGACCAAGCAAACTATATATCAACTGGAACACCCGGACTCGGTCAACTTTTGAAAGTACAGTCAGATTTTGGAAAAGGGTCTGTATTGTTGTTTGAATCTGCCGTTATTCATATGGACTTTTTTCCTACTGATGGGATCACTGATGATAGTGATTTACGACTGGATATTAGACGCGATCAAAGATTTGAGGATTAAGACGATTCGCGGGTCGAATCTCTACTCTGGAGACCTTTGCCTGCCTTTGTGCAGCGGGGACCATATCAGGATATTGACAACGAGTTTCTAATGGATATAATAAAACTTGATCGCGGGGTGGAGCAGCGGTAGCTCATTGGGCTCATAACCCAAAGGTCGCTGGTTCGAATCCAGCCCCCGCTATTTGGGCGGAAAGTTTAAACTTTCCGCCCAAATTCTAAATCCGAAGCTCCTAATCCTAAACAAATCCTGATTATCAAAATGCAAAACGCGAATGTTATCAGACCTGACCATACGCAGCGAGTATCTTTGAGATACCAGCTATTCCGGCTGTCTCACTACGTAGACGATTTTGACCGAGCGATAATAACCGCGCGCCCTTTGTCTGACACTTCTCCAACTCAATATCATCAAACCCTCCTTCTGGGCCCACAATATAGAGTATGTTAAGAGCGCCACGAGGTACTCCCTGGTCACCTTGTTCATTGGCAAGCAGAACCAGGTCAAAATCAAAGTAGGTCTCCAAGAGTGCATCGATGCTTTCAAAAACCATAAAATCCGGTAGGTAGTATTGTTTAGATTGAAGCATAGCACTCAACGCGATTCTCTGAAAGCGCTCGATCCTTTGCCTGGTCATTTTTTTGATGACTGAATACTTTGAAATAAAGGGCCGGAACCGTGAAACACCGAGTTCAGCACCTTTCTCAATAAGAATGTCATTGCGCGAACCTTTTAAAGGAACAAATGCCAGCTCGAGCATAACCCTGCTCGTTCTTTTCACATGTTCCCTGGTAAGGATCTGACCGGTCAACTTATCTTTCTCAACACTGCTGATCTTGGCTTGAAATACGTTGCCAATACCGTCTGTTAACCAGAGTATATCATCTTTTTTGATCCTGAGAACATTTTTCACATGATGCAGTTCTTCTTTGTCGATAATAATGTGATCGTCTTTAATGTGCTCGGCTGAGATATAGAAGAGGTTATGCATATTATGTTTCAACGAAAAATGCTTTACTGCACTTATTTTCTTTTTTTAATGGGACTCGGCTTATTTTCGAATTCCTTGAGTCCGTCGACGATTTCTCTTACCTGCTTATTTTTTGCTTTCAAAGGAAGCAGATTGAGTTCTACATAAAGGTCGCCACGACCACCGCCAGGACGCGGCATTCCTTTGCCGCGAGCACGCACAATCTCTGGAGCACCGCTCCCTTTTGGTATCTTCACAGTCACCTGACTGCCATTGAGCCCCGGAACTTCGATCGCACCACCATTAACCAGTTTTGAATACGGCACTTGGAACCTTATATAAAGATCATACCTCCTGCGCTCATAGTACTCGTGGGGTTTCTCTTCAAACTCTACGACAATACTACCTTTACCGCCATTAGCAAAGTGCCCCTCTTCCCGGAGAATGATATACTGACCATGCGCCACACCCTCAGGGATCTGTATTTCTATGGATCTTACTTTTTTAATCCTTCCCGCCCCCTGGCAACTAGCACACGGATTCTTGATAACCTGTCCTTTACCCTGGCATTTTGGGCACGTTGATACACTCGTGAAGGTCCCAAAGATGCTGCGTGATTGTGTTTGAACCTGACCGCGTCCAGCACACTGTAAACAGGTTATTGCATCATGACCGCCTGCACCATTGCAGGCTGAACAAATTTCATAGCGATTGATCGTAAATTTCTTTTTGGCCCTGGTCACAATATCTTCGAGGGATACTCTCAGTATCACATGAATATCACCGCCGCGCCTTGCCCGCTGCCTTGTAGTCCTTCTTGACGCACCGAACAGATCTTCAAATATCGAACCGCCGAAAAGATTACCCAGAACATCCTGCAGGTCATCAAAATGAGTGAAGTCATCCCATGAAAAACCACCACCCCGGAAAGTCTGTGATACACCATCATGCCCATATTGATCGTAGAGCTGTTTTTTCTTGGGGTCCATAAGGACTTCATAAGCTTCGGAAATCTCCTTGAATTTCTCCTCAGCTTCTTTTTTGTTCTCGAGGTTCATATCTGGATGATGTTTTTTAGCTAAAGTCCGGTATGCTTTTTTTATTTCATCCTGGCTTGCACTTTTCTCGATGCCGAGTATTTCGTAATAATCTTTTTTCATGGAATGGTCACTATAAGCGACTTATCTTTTATAATATGTCTAGTGTTTATTCCCCTTTATCATCTTCTTCATCCACGATCCTGTATTCTGGCCCACTCCCAGCCTCCTCACCCTGATCTTTGGGCTCTTGCTTGAATGGTTCCTGCGTTGCTTCCGGGGTGACCCCTGGCGTATCAGTTTGTGCTTGCGCCGCATCTCTGTACACAGCTTCAGAAAGTTTATAGACTGACTGCTGTAAATCATCCATCGTTTGTTTTATGCTGGCGATATCGGTTGAGTTTTTCTTCTCTTTAAGCATACTAAGTTTCTTGTTGATTTCACTGCGATCATCAAAGGATATCTTCTCACCATAGTCTCTAAGTGTTTTTTCTACTGAATAAATAACTGCATCGGCTTGGTTTCTAACATCAATGAGTTCTTTTTGCTTTTTATCTTCAGTCGCGTGTTGTTCAGCATCGCCGACCATGCGATCTACTTCCTCTTTTGATAACCCGCTCGAGGCAGTTATTCTGATCTTCTGCTCCTTACCGGTTCCCATATCCTTTGCCGAAACGTGAAGAATGCCATCAGCATCGATATCAAAAGTCACTTCGACCTGAGGAATACCGCGTGGTGCTGGCGGAATACCATATAGGTCAAACTTCCCGAGCGTTCGGTTCTGACTGGCCATCGGCCGTTCGCCTTGAAGCACATGAACAGTAACTGCAGTCTGATTATCTTCAGCCGTAGTGAAGATCTGGGATTTCTTAGTCGGGATCGTAGTATTGCGAGGAATGATCGGTGTCAGAACAGCACCAAGTGTTTCAAGTCCGAGGGTCAGCGGGGTAACGTCAAGAAGCAGGATATCCTTTTTCTCACCACTCAGCACTGCTGCCTGGATCGCTGCGCCAACTGCAACTACTTCATCAGGATTGATCCCTTTATGAGGATCCTTACCAAATACTTCTCTCACTATGTGCTGAACCTTGGGCATCCTTGTCTGGCCGCCGACCAAGACTATTTCGTTTATGTCCTGAGGATTGAGTTTGGCATCCATGATCGCTTGCTTGCAAGGCGGGATTGAACGCTTTACAAGATCTTCAACCAGAGTTTCGAATTTCGCCCTGGTCAACTTCGTTTCGAGATGGAGTGGAGTCTTGTCTTTATCTGAACCGATAAAAGGCAGACTTATCGTCGTCTCCATGAGTGTCGAAAGTTCGCATTTTGCCTTTTCAGAAGCTTCCTTGAGCCTTTGAAGGGCTGTCAGGTCCTTACGTAAATCAATATCGTGTTCTTTGATAAACTCTTCGGCAAGGTAGTTCATTACCCGCTCATCTAAATCATCACCACCAAGATGTGTATCGCCATTCGTGGATTTTACTTCAAATACCCCCTCACCTATTTCCAGTATTGAAATATCAAAAGTCCCGCCGCCAAAATCATAAACGGCGATCTTCTCATTCTTCTTTTTCTCCAACCCATAGGCGAGTGAAGATGCTGTTGGCTCATTGATTATTCGCAGTACATCAAGACCGGCGATCCGTCCTGCATCTTTGGTTGCCTGCCGCTGAGAATCATTAAAATATGCCGGCACAGTAATAACTGCTTTAGTTACTTTTTCGCCGAGATATGCATCGGCTGATTGCTTGAGGTACTGCAAGATCATCGCGGAGATCTCGGGCGGTGAATACTTCTTACCACCGGCTTCGACCCAAGCATCGCCATTTTCATGTTCAATGATCTTAAACGGAAAACGCGCAACTTCATTCGCTACTTCGCTGTATCTTCTGCCCATGAATCGTTTTATCGAGCTGACTGTATTTTGGGGATTGGTAATTGCCTGCCTCTTGGCAAGAGGACCAACCAGTCTCTCACCTGTTTTGGTGAAAGCCACTACTGAAGGCGTTGTTCTGCCGCCTTCTGGGTTGGGGATGACGATCGGCTGACCGCCTTCCATTACTGCAATACATGAATTTGTGGTTCCTAGATCAATCCCTATGATTTTCGCCATTTTCTTTGCCTCCTTCTGCCTGTTTAGAAACGAGAACCTTAGCCGGCTTGACTACACGACGGTCAACAATGTAACCCTTACTTATTTCCTCAACAACTATATCCTCTGCCCGGGTACCATCTGTCGGTACGGTTCCCACAGCTTCATGCCGACTAGGATCAAAAACCTCACCGAGTCCAGAAAATTCAACCAAGCCAAGTGTTTTCAGAGCCTCTTTCAGCTGTCTGTGTATTATCTCTATTCCCTTATAAAATTTATCATCATTACCATTGAGCTCAGCACCACTCAATGCTCGGTCAAAACTGTCCAAGACTGGTATTACTTTATTAAAAAATTCCGCTTTAGTTAAAAGACGATGGTTTTCCATCTCTTTCTGCATCAATTTACGGCTGTTATCGAGATCAGCGAGTGCTCTTAAATACTTATCATTTAACTCTTTTATCTTCTTCTCCTTTTCATCCAATTCCTCTCTTAGTCTTGTCACCGGTCCCTTTCTTTTCATCATTTTTCTCCTAAACAGAACATCTAATTCCTTCTAAATTTAGACACAATTTATAATTCAAAGTTTATCCAGCTCCTCGCTGAGGGGTTCGCCTAATCATCCCCTTCAGCAGTTCATTACTTATCAACGCCCAGCCAATAACCGGTCGGCGAGTACTTCAGGCAACCCGGCATCGATTATCTTTTGCTGTGCCAGCGGTATATTGTAGTCTAACCTGATGATCTCGACCGCTCGGCGATTGCCATCGTAAATTGCATAGCTCGCCCTTGGATCAAGGTCTCTCGGTTGACCAGTACTTCCGGTATTGATAATATAGCGCCTGTTTTCGATCAGCGGAAAAGGATTGTCGCTAATGAAATCTGTATACCCATTTGCATCCTGGAAAATGACGGTCGGTACATGGGTGTGTCCGAGAAAGCATACCTGACTTTTGAAGAATTTAAACTGCTTTTTTGCTTCCTCCATAGAAAAAAGATATTCCCACTGTTCGGGTCTTGAAGGTGAAGCATGAACCAGCCATAGTTCATCAACGCTATCAGTTAGTTTGAGACGCTGCAGTTTACCGTAATTCGCTTTACTCAATTGCTGTTGTGTCCAGCGAATCGCCTCTGCTGCAACGGGGTTGAATACGCTTATGTCAGTCTTACCCACTGCTGCCCAATCATGATTTCCGGCAACGATGATATCAGTTTCAGAAAGGCACATCTCAACGCATTCATTAGGATTAGCACCATAGCCAACAAGGTCGCCAAGACAGAAAATCCTCTTTATGCGTCTTTTCTTTATATCCTTGATGACCGCTTGCAGAGCTTCTAAATTGGAGTGAATATCACTTATTATCGCGGCTTTCATTGTTCTTCTTCACGGCATCAAGCACACCATTAATGAATCGACTGGAATCTGTGCCGCCATACTTCTTGCCCATCTCGATCGCTTCATTTATCGAAACCTGCGGCGGTATATCTTCGAGGAAAAGCACTTCACACGTACCCAAACGAAGGATCGTTTTGTCAATGACGGAAACCCGGTCGTATGACCAGTTTTTTAGTACCCTGACAATTTCCCGGTCGATTTCCGACAGGTTATTCATGGTAGTCTCAACAAGCGTACGACAAAATACTTTATCCGCATCATTATATTCTTTTCCGTCAAGGAGTTTGGTCATAGTTATCGGTGAATCAACATCACCCTCTTCATACCGGTAGAGGATTTTCATGGCAAGCTCCCGTGACAATCTTCGGCCCATCTATCCAACTCCGTCAGATTTATCCTCAAATAGGCTACAACAGCATTCCTTATCCACGACTCTAACTCGATTTTATCTTCGTATAAAGATCAGCCAGCTCCAGACCGGTCGTAGCAGCATCCCAACCTTTGTTCCCCTGTTTGACACCAGCTCGCTCGACGGCTTGATCCGTGGTGTCAGCGGTTATAATACCGTATACAAATGGCATACCTTTTTCAAGATTGAGAGCCGCAATACCCTTCGTCACTTCACTGGTAATATAGTCAAAATGGGGTGTATCTCCCCTTATGATGGCACCGAGACATAATACACCATCATATTTCATATCCTTCAGTTTACTCCCCACACCCGGAATTTCAAAACAACCTGGTGTCCAGTACACTGTTATATTCTCCATACTTACACTGTGCCTTACGAGACAATCGATCGCTGCTTCCAGCAGGCGTTTTGAGATAAATTCATTGAATCGTGAAACGATGATCGCGAATTTTCTATCTTTACCAACTAAGTTGCCTTTTATTTCTTTCATGTGCTTTTCCTCCCTTTTATTTTTCCAATTGGGATTTTTTTCTTTTGTCCTCGGTTGCCGACACTACCAAGTATCGAATCTGGTATTAAGTGACCGAGTTTCTCACGCTTAGTCCTCAGATACCTGAGGTTCTGCTTGTGAGCTTTGTAAATGGGGATCTGTCTAGTAACAATCAATCCATAACCTTCCAAACCCACTATTTTCTTTGGATTATTCGTCAGAAGCTGCACCGACGACAAACCCAGATCAACGAGTATTTGTGCACCAATACCGTAGTCTCGGAGATCAGCCGGAAAACCCAATGCCAGGTTGGCTTCAACAGTATCAAGCCCTTTATCCTGTAGCTTGTAGGCCCGTAGCTTATTTTCGAGACCGATCCCCCTGCCTTCCTGACGCATGTATACGAACACACCCTTTTTGCGCTTTGCGATAAGTCTCAGAGCAGCGTCCATTTGATCACCGCAATCACACCTTAGCGAATGAAATACATCACCAGTTAAGCACTGTGAATGAACTCTCACCAAAATGTCCTTTCCTCCCCTTACATCGCCTAGAACCAGAGCGATGTGATGATCATTTGTAATCATATCTTCATACAGGATCAAACAAAACTCCGCATATTTTGTCGGCAGTTCGGTTTCCAATATGCGCTCGATCAATTTTTCTTTTTTTCGTCGATGTTCAATTAGATCTTTTATCGTAATTATCTTCAAGTTAAAGCGATGCGCTATTGTCATGAGTTTCGGCAAACGCGCCATTTTTCCATCAGAATCCATGATCTCACAAAGTACCCCTGCCGGGTAGAAACCGGCAAGCTTTGCTAAATCAACGCTTGCTTCAGTATGACCAGCGCGCCGCAGAACACCTCCCTTTACAGCCCGTAAAGGAAAGATGTGACCAGGTCTGGCAAGGTCTCCTGAACGTGTTTTCGGATCGATCAATGCCTTTACCGTTGCGGCTCGATCATATGCTGAAATACCGGTCGTTGTACCCGCTTTCGCATCGACACTTATCGTGAAGGGCGTACCGTGAAGCGCTGTATTATCTCTGACCATGATAGGAATATCGAGTTCCTGAAGTCTTTCTTGCCTCAACGGTACACAAATCAAACCACGACCGTGTTTGGCCATGAAATTTATCACCTTTGGTGTAACCTTTTGTGCCGCGGCAATGAAATCGCCTTCGTTTTCGCGTTTTTCATCATCGACAACAATGACCGGTTTACCTTTTTTTATATCCGCAATACCCTGCTCAATACTCGATATCATAGACAATATTCTATTAAATTTGATGGCAAAGTCAAGAGAATATGACTGGCGGGTCAGCAAACGTTGACTAACGACATCTTTTGTATATACTAAACTAATGAATATCCTGGTAACTGGTGGTTGTGGCTTTATCGGTTCACATATCGTCGATGCCTATATCGACTTAGGACATAAGGTCTGGACAATAGATAATTTATCTACCGGCGACATTAGAAACCTCAATTCAAAGGCAGAATTCATAGAAAAAAATATCGAAGACAGTGATATCGAAGATATTTTCAAAGATGTTAAGTTTGATGTAATAAATCATCACGCAGCCCAGATCAATGTACGGGTTTCAGTAGATGATCCGTTATTCGATGCAAAGGTCAATATTCTAGGATCACTCAATCTCCTTTTTTTAGGAATGAAATACCGCGTAAAACGCTTCATCTTTGCCTCAAGCGGCGGTACCGTGTACGGCGAACCAAACGAGCTGCCGATAACTGAGGAGTTTCCAATAAATCCATCTTCACCCTATGGTATTTCTAAAGCAACTACTGAAAAATATCTGACCCTATATGCCAAGCTGCATGATTTTGACTATGTGATACTGCGCTACAGTAATGTATATGGACCAAGGCAAATAAGTAAAAGCGAAGCCGGTGTTATTTCTATTTTCATCGAGTGTATTCTAAAACATAGCAAATGTACGGTCTTTGGCGATGGAAACCAAACCCGTGACTATGTATATGTTGGGGATGTCGTCGCTGCCAATATCGCCGCGCTTGGCTGCAGATCCAATATCTTCAATATCGGCACTGGCATTGAAACGAACGTAAATACGCTGATCGATATCCTGTCCAAGATCACAGATAATGAGGTTATTCATGAGCATGAAGATCCAAGACCCGGAGACGTTCTCAGAAACGCCCTCAATAACACCAGGGCCGAAGGTGTTATCAATTGGCACCCCGGGATATCTCTTGAACAAGGTATCAAAAGAACCTTTGAATACTTCAAAGAAATATCTTGACCCTGAAGTCCTTGCCCGACTATCACGGTTAGACATCAAAGCACGACTCGTTGTTGAAGGTTTCATGAGCGGTCTTCACTCGAGTCCTTATAAAGGTTTCTCGCAAGAATTTGCCGATTACCGACAGTATATGCCGGGTGATGAACCCAAGCGTATCGATTGGAAAGTCTATGGACGGAATGATCGTTTCTATATTAAAGAATACCAGGAAGAAACGAACTTGCGCACGTATATTATGCTCGATAAAAGCGGTTCCATGGGCTTTGGAGAAAAGATCAGTAAGCTGGAATACGCAAAATATCTCAGTGCCAGCCTGGCATATATGCTTCTCAAACAAAAAGACAGTGTTGGTCTCGCTACGTTCGATGAAAAGATCGATCAGATCATCCCGCCTTCAGTAAAAAGGAGCAACTTAATAGAGATCCTGAAGCTCATCGATAAAGCAGAACCGAGCAATGAGACATCATTATCTAATGTTCTTTATCAGCTCGCTCAAAAAACCAAAAAACGCGGGTTGATAATCATCATTTCAGATCTTCTCGACGACCCTACTTCAGTTGTCAAAGCGCTTCGTTCCTTTAGATACCGCAAACATGAGATACTTGTCTTCCATATCCTGGACCTTAAAGAATACGAATTTTCTTTTGCTAAAGCTGCCTTGTTCCATGATCTTGAAGACGGCAGCGAAATGGTAATAGAGCCCAGTATGATCCGTACTTCGTACCAGCGAAAGTTCAAAGACCTCTTACAGTTTTATCGTCATCAATTGCTTGAGTCGCACATCGATTACGAAACGATCTTCACGACCACACGATATGACCGGGCATTGTTTTCATACCTGCAGAAAAGAGGTCGCTTGAAGTGAGCTTTCTGCACCCACTATATCTTATTGGTCTGGCCTTTACTGCGGCACCGATAATCATTCATCTTTGGTTTCGAAAAAAACTCGATAAAATACCGTTTTCAACATTAAAGTTTCTAAAGAAATCAGAAGCAAGACGTTTTGGTTGGCTGAAGATCAGAGAGATCGTCATCCTTGCTCTTCGCTGCATGCTCATCGCATTTATCTTTTTGAGCCTCGCACGACCACAGATAAAAGCCGGTTTCCTGAAACCCGGACATCTGGCTTCAGTGATCCTGATAGTCGATAATTCATACAGCATGGCTTATGCTGATAATTTTCGGCTTGCTCAGGAGAGTATTGAAACATTGCTTACGCGATATTCATCAAAATCAGAATTTGCCGTCTTCGCGCTTTGTCGCAATGATACCAGTTCTTATCCTGATCGGGACCTATGGATACAAAAGGGGAAAGTTATCGACCGTATACGTCAGATTACTATTACAAATATGACAGGAACTATAAAGGCATTATCCCGCAATTTTATTATTGATCAAGCCAGATATTCTGTGGAATTCATATATATCGGTGATGGTCAGGAAATCGTCTTTGCTGATTTCCCCAGGGAGTTGTTTATTGATCGGATTTTTCAATGGGTAAAGATCCGGTCAGGTAACAATGTCGGCATTAAAAAGGTCTCCTTGAAAGATCCTGTTGCGCTTGTATCAGACACTTATGTTCTGGACATTTATATTGAAAATTATGGCTCAAAAATCTGGCAAGGCAAAATCAGTCTACAGGCTGAAGATTATGTAAGAGAACAAGATTGTGAAATTCAAGCGGCGCATGAAAAAAAAATAAGTCTTACGCTGCCTGTCAATATCAACAAAGGTACTGTTGAGATCTATGATGACAGTCTATCTGTAGATAATATCTACTACTTCTCAAAATCGCTTCCAAAGAGGATGAAAATACTCGCCGTCGGGACGATTCGATATTTAGAGTCCGGATTGAACCCGACAGACCCGATCAATGGACCTTTTTTATTGACCGCGGCTGAAACAATCAGCGGCAGGAATCTCCAGGATTTCGATCTTGTGATCCTCAACGGTTTACAGGAAATTTCAAATAGCGATAAAATAAAACTCGAAACGTTCTTGATGAAACCGGATAAAGGCATCGTGTGTTTTTTAGGAAAGTCAGTCGGCGATAATCTCAGCAATTTCATCGCTCATTGCTGTCGTGCAGAAGAATACATCGCAACTAAAGGTTACGTCACTCTTGATTGGGTAGATTACGAACATTCGATTTTCCAAGTTTTTCAGCATACAAATGTGCTCAAAAACATCAAGATCCACAATTATTATAGATTAAACACCGACAAGAACACTATCGCAATGTTAACTGGTAACAACCCTTTTATTGTTATTGACAAAAACTTGGCGGTTATCGCAACACAGTTCTTGCCGCAGAATACGGATATCGTGTATAAATCCGTGTTTGTACCGCTGCTCCACCGACTCATTCTCGGCACTGCACACCAATCACGTGACTATGAGTTATATGTGGGTGATCAACATCACCAGTATGGCGAATTAAAAACACCGACCGGGGAATACATCATGGACGGTCAAGAGCTTTTGGCACCTGGTTTCTATACGACCGCAAAGGATACCATTGGCGTCAATGTCGCAGCCAGCGAAGGTAATTTGAAGATCATCGGCAACGAAGCTGCAAAGGCATTGCATGTAAATATCGTCGATGCGGTAAAGGACTTTGAGCTGGGGGATATGTCGACTACTTTTCTGCTACTCGCACTCTTTGCCCTGTTGTTAGAATTACTGATGCTTGTAATACACTGAGCTGAAGATCAACGCACCTTGAATCCAATTATTGCATTGTGAGTTTGATAAGGCACTATGTTATAGTCATAATGTATAAATAAAAATCCGAGGTTCAGATTAAAACCCGCCATAATTCGGTTACGATTTTCAGCTTTCAATTCCACATCTATGTCGCGGACAACTGAGAGACGGTCTTCAGGTATATTATTTATTGTATCGGGGATTTCGTATTCGAATTGATATCTAATATATGCTTTGGTATCTTCAATACCCGCACCAATGACCGGTTCAAAAGGCCCCAAACGCTTTGAAATCAACAACTGTAAGCACCAGTTACGCGTATTAACGATCTGCTGACCCAGGGTATCTTTGATACCAAATGTCTGATAAGCTCCACCTATCGCGATCGCTACAGGAAGCGGAACATTTTTCATAAACGGCAGCTTATTGATTTCCTGTTTGGCTCCAAAACCCAGAAATCTCATGCTCGATCCCTTATACGAAAACGGTATATATCTTAAGAATATTTCAGATCCCAGAACAAAACCGACATTCAACTGAGGCATGATAAAGGGCACACCCGAGACATCAAAACCATTCGGGATATTGGGCGGGATGCCGACCGCATTACCTGGAGCTGGTATTTCAGGCTGCTGTTCTGGACCGAATACCGTACTTATGCTATCTAGATGCACATCATAAGAAACCAACTGATTATTAGCAAGTGAGCATACTACAGCAACATCATCATAGTATTTTGCTGAGTTCGGTATCTGTATATACATCGCTCGGACACTCAGATCAAAACCAAGAAAATCATGGCTGTATGCGCTGTGAAAAAGACCGGTCGATACGGCTGTACCAAAAGCCGTCACTAATGGTTGCGCATAGCCTTCGAGCAAATCTTCGCTTATCTGTTTTATTCGTTCGGCAAGGGGCTGAACAGGATCCTGTCCAGCAAGGGCTGAGGACATGAGACTAAGGGCGATCAAAACTTTAAGTACTTTCATGAGCAATTATATATAGTCTGCCTGGAGTGTCAACTACTTAACCCTTGATTTCCAATGTTTTATCGTTATAATGCACCATGTCTCTTATTGTCATGAAGTTTGGCGGCACTTCATTAGCAACGCCTGAACTGGTATTACAGGCGGCAAAAAAAGTGGCTCGTGCCAGCAAGAAAAATGATATCGTTGTAGTCGTTTCGGCTATGGGTAAAACGACCGATAGACTTTTCTCGATGTCCAAGAAGATCAATATAAAACCGAAGGCTCGAGAAACAGATATGCTCCTCACCGCCGGTGAGAGAATATCAGTGGCATTATTATCCATGGCTTTGGGTCGACTAGATCTTGAGGCTGCTTCCTATACTGGTTCGCAGGTAGGTATTATAACCGATAATAAACACACTAATGCGCGCATCCTTCAGATAAAAGGCGACCGTATTAAAAAAGCGCTTACCGAGAAAAAAATACCGGTCGTATGTGGTTTCCAGGGAGTGAGTCAAGAAAAAGAGATAACGACTCTGGGACGCGGCGGTTCTGACACAACTGCACTCGCTTTGAGTGCTGCACTAAAAGCTGAAAAATGCCTGATATATACAGATGTTGATGGTGTCTATGCTGAAGATCCAAAGTTATTCCCCGGTGCAAAAAAGATCGATCGCCTTTGTTACGATGAAATGCTTGAGCTGTCAAGCCGGGGAGCCAAGGTACTCCACCCGCGCGCATCATGTATCGCCGCAAAATATAAGATCCCGGTTGAAGTTCGTAATAGTCTTAATAATAAACCCGGCACTTTGATAACAGATCTTGAGGGTATTGAAAGACCCCGACCCAAAGCGATCACTCATAGTAAATCTCTTTATCTGGTGACGCTTACTCAAGTGCCGAGAAGATCTCATTATGTCTCACAGATCGTGACTGAATTAACCAACGGCGGTGTAACCCTGAAATTTTTCTTTCATGGTGTTTCTTATGCCAAGAAATTCGATCTGTCTTTTATCACTCCACTTAGTGAACGTGACCAGGTTAAGATGATCCTGGGCAGCATGGTTAAACGGATCGGTGTAGCTCATGTTGAGGAAACAACTGATATCTGTTCACTGAGTATTATCGGCCGCGGTATCGGTTCAGACCACACGATACTATCTACAACTTTCAATACCATGGCAAAAACAAAAATACACATTGAACTTATTACAACTTCCGAACTATCAATAAATATTTTTATGAAAAAACAAACATTGAATAAAGCGATCCGAGTTCTGCTTGATGAATTCCATTTAAGAAAAGCAAGGGACAAAAGAAAAAAAACCAACCGAGGCTGCATGTAGTAATAATTTATGGATTAAACGTATGTTTAACGTCCCTGACGCAACCTTAGACTTACGCCGAGTCCAAATTGATTAACCGTATATTTGACGCCTTCATTGTCACCAAAGAGCCAGTTACCCTCAGGCATTATCATAAAATCATCTCCAATAGCTATACCTAAACCATGACCAAATTGAAATATATCACGAGGTTCCCGGGTCGAATGTTCTTGCCGGTCTCTTGGGTGTACTGAATAAATAATTCTCGGCGCGTAGTATATTTTAATCTTTTCAGATATCTTCCTGGTAAAAAATAAAGTTGGGTAAAAATCAAAGACATAATCGGTCAAAAAACCAATCCGCGTACCCTTCATATATCCGAAACCGATTTTAAAGGCCGCATCAAGAAAACCCGACCAGAATTTATATTTACCGGCGATGACACCTGATGTAGGAGAGGAGAATTTGATTTCAAACTCAAAATTTTTAAAAACACCTATTCTGGCGAATATATCGAATCTGCGTGTGTCATAAGCGATTGAATCAGATGAAGAACTATAAAGCGCATAGTTGTCGATCGCAAAACCAAATGAATACGCACCAGGATCATGTACTCCAGCGATATCGTATGTGCTATAAGACTGCGACCATTCAAGAGGAAGCTGCTGACCCAATAACATACTGCTTGTGATGAAAAGAAAAATGGTGATGCTTTTAGCCATTCCTGGATTATACCGTAACTTACATTGAAGTCAACATACTTAGGAACGATGCCCGACTCTCGACACTCTTTGCCCTAGGCACTTTGCACCATGCATTCTACCCTATGCATCTAGTGTGCTCCCTCTTTTTTTAACACGGTCAAGATCGTCTTTAGAAATATCTTTAGATCCAATCTCAGAGACATGTCATTTATATACTGCAGATCATACTCAAGCTTGCGCTTAACATCCTCAACCGATATATCATATGCATGTTTGACCTGAGCCAATCCGGTGATGCCTGGATGTACTGTTAGTCGTAGCGTATACAGTGGAATAGCTTCTTGTAGCTGCTTCAAAAACGCCGGTCTTTCCGGACGCGGACCAACAAAACTCATATCACCTTTGAGAACGTTAATTAACTGAGGCACTTCATCTAATCTCAAAGGCCTTAATATCTGTCCCATTCTCGTTATCCTTCGATCATTTTTCTCAGCCCAGATCGGACCAGTATGCTTTTCAGCATCGCTGATCATTGAACGAAATTTGTAAAGAATGAACTCTTTGCCGCGCAATCCTAATCTTCTTTGCTTGTAGAGTACAGGTCCTTCAGAATCAATTCTTATAAACAAAGCGATCAACGAGAGAAATGGAGTCAATATTAATAATGCTATCAATGAGATAGAAACATCGACGACCCGTTTTAGAAATTGGTCCCAGCTCGATAAGGGATGGAATATTATTTTTAAGAACGGCGAATCGGATATTTTCTGAACAAGGAAATATTGATATACTACTGGATAGAGCTTTGGAGATATGAATATCTCGTAATTTGTTGCCGCAAGCCGGGAGATAACATTCAGAATATTCTTCTTATCACTGCCATTGCTTTCGATGATTATGCCGTCAACATCATCATGATTCAGAACGGCCTCGGGAACTACCGGATTTATCTTAGCGAGTTTTACCTTCTTAACGACATTAAAGTTGCTGTAATTATCAATGGAGTCTCCGTTTTGAAATATTAAGACTTTCTCAGGCAGCGATTTTACGTATTCACCAACCAAACCACGCCAAAAAAATCGCCAGACTAATATCGAAGGAAGCATGACTAAATATGAAGGTATGAATCCGCGGGCCTTCATAAAGTCAATATCTACTAAATAAGCAAGACCAAAAATTATAAGTAGCCCGATACCCACAACCCGGAATAACTTGAATAGCTCGTTTATGATCTGGATTTTTGGTCGGGATTCATATAGATCAAAGGTCTGAAAAAGAAAAAGCCAGAAAATCACAAAAACGCAATTACCAAATAACGCATGCCAGCTAGCGATTGATGCGTTGATTGCAGAGGCTTTCCAGCTAATAAAGTATACTGCGGATAATACTACTATATCTCCGCAGATCGTTAGGAATAATTCATTTCGTCGGGACATCAAACATCGTAAGTGTCGTTAAAACCTCCTATAAGACACCCTATTATATCGAATATTGGAGATCTGTCAAGAGTGGTATTGGGTCATGGTGTTGACTTCCCTGAAAATTATTCTATAATAGAGTATGCGTCTTGATCTTCTTTTTAAGAATATGCTCATTTTTAAAAGAAGAAATGTGGTAAAAACACTGTGCCAGAGCAATTTAATAAGGGTTAATGGTCATAGTTCGAAGGCATCAAAGCAAATCCGGGAAGGTGACATATTAGAAATCGATACACTTCAGGGCATACGAAAAATAAAGGTATTGAAGATACCAAAAGGCAATATATGTAAACAAAATAAGGATCTTTTTTACGAAGAACTCTCTTCATGAAGATCTATATTACACTCGGTGATCCTGCTGGTATCGGTCCAGAAATAATACTTAAAAGTCTACCCTCATTTAGGCAAATCAAAGACATCAAGATTTACGGAAATAGAAACATTCTTGAAAAAACTGCTCACGACACGGGACTATTACACAACTACCGGTCTATTCGTAATATGATATATGACTGCACCAGTTACATACAATTCAAATACGGAAAGCCTTCTCGAAAAACCGGACAGGTAGCGATGCAGGCACTCAAATCTGCTCTGAATAATGCCCCGGATGTCCTCATCACGCCGCCGATAGTCAAAGATGTAATCCGTCAAAATCGACCCGGGTTCTGTGGTCATACTGAATACCTGGCCGATTTCTTTAAAACTAAGGAGTTTGCTATGGTAGGCATCTGGCGTAATAAAAGGATCATGCTTCTAACGACGCATATACCCTTACGTGATGTCTTTAAAAGAATAGACCCAAAAACAGTGCTGCAGAAAATCATGCTTCTTGACCACGGACTGCAGCGATATTTTGGCATCACCCATCCGTCTATCGGTGTTAGTTCTTTAAACCCTCATGCGCATGAATTCAGTCTCGGCGAAGATGAAAAAATACAAAGCAGCATAGTCTCCGCAAAAAAAAGAGGTATCGATTGTTATGGACCATATCCTGCTGACTCTCTTTTTGATCGGAGACTCGATGGTTTCCTCGCGATGTATCATGATCAGGCGATGATCTATTTAAAGTCAAAAAAGAATGGCTTGAATTTCACCCTTGGTTTGCCTATAATTAGACTGTCGCCATTATATGGCGCAGCATTGGATATCGCCGGAAAAAATCGTGCCGAAGCATCAGGGCTAACCGCAGCGGTAAATATCGGTATTAAACTTTTTAAAAATGTGAGGAGATATGAAGCAAAAAACAAATGCACAGATAATTAATCGCATCCCTAAAATCATTCTTGCGGTCATAATCATGCTGATCGTATTCTGTTCACGGAAAAATGAATTTGAAAAAGGAATTAACGCGGTTCAAAAAGGTGATTATGGCAAAGCAGTTAAAGCGTTAGAGACCGCATTGAAAGCCGACACATTGAACCCCGAAATATATTTTAATTTGAGTCTCAGTTATGCACATTTGGATTCAACGAGTAAATCCTTAAAGCATTACTTAAAACTAGTTTCGCTCGACACAACCGCGCGATTTAAAGATAATGCCCCTTTACGGGAAATGCTGGCGACATTCCTGAAAATAGATCCCTATACCTGGAAACCGATACCGATGAAGGGAATGAACCAATTCAAAGGAGCTCTCAGCCCGGACGGTAAAATACTGGCGATCGCAGCAGCAAAGAGCGACGTGGCGAATATTTATCTGACCGAGATCAATGGCAAGGTCATCAAGAAAATTACTGTGAGCGGGATGAACACCGACCCCGATTTTTCACCTGCTGGCGATAAGATCATCTTTGTTTCCAGCGTTGATGGTGATGATGAGCTCTATACTTATGATATGAAGACAAAAGAGGTTGTGCAGATAACCGAGAATGCAGCGCAGGATTTCTCTCCTGCTTTTTCTCCAGACGGCAAAGAAATCGTTTTTGTATCGAACATGGATGATCCGTACAAGTGGGAAATATACAAACTCGATATTGAAAAGAAAAAACCAAAACGGTTAACAAAAAACAATTATTGGGATGGTTTTCCCAAATTTTCTTCAGACGGAAAATCAATCGTATTTTCTTCTAAAAGAAACGGTAGTGAAAATATATATATAATGAGTAAAAATGGTGGTAGTGAAAAGATCTTATACAAAAGTGACGCTGATGATAATGACCCATTGTTAACCGGTCAAACACTCTACTTCAAATCAAATCGTGATGGGGAATGGGAGATATATCGTTTTGATCTAAAAAATGAGAAGCTGTTCAGGCTCACCTATAATTCCCAACCTGATTGGAATCCAAGACTCTCTTTAGACGGCACAAAAATCATTGTCGCAAGGAAGATCAAAAAAAGATGGAGTCTTTATTACATTGATTTCAACGATCCAGTCGCGGCAGACATCCTCGTGTCCAGAATAGAAAAAATTATTGCAGCAAAGAACTAGGCAAAGATCATCTACAAGAACATGGGATCAGCGAGACTTAAATCCCTAACGGTATGTATATATTGCCTCTTGACAAAGTTTTAATTATATATATAATTGCAAAATGGAAAAGGAGGTACAATGAAAAAGCTTTTTGCTATAGCAATAGCTGCTTCAATGTTAAGTGGTTTGTATGGTCTTACGCTTGGCCTCGGCGTTGCATATGAGGATGTTGCAAAAGATGGTCGTTATCTCTGCATCAAAGGTGATGCGCGTGTACCAATTATGCCGATTGTTGACTGGCGCGCTGGTTTGTTGAGCGTTATGCTTCCTGAGAATGCAAAATCATTGCACCTCGGTACTGGCATTTCATCAGACCTACTCATCAAATTCCCGATGCCTGCATCATTCCAGCCCTATCTTGTTATGGGTTTCTGGTTTGACATGGGTATGGAAGATGCACCACTAGATTATATGACCTTTGCGTTAAAAGCAGGTCTTGGTGGTGAAATGGGTTTTGGTGGCTTTAATGCTTATCTAGAGGGTGGTCTCAACAAATTCACCTATACGAAAGACGCCGATCCATCAACGACAAATCCTATTTACGTCCAGCTCGGAGTAACATTCCCGCTTGGCATGTAAATAGACCATTATATTGTATTAAAAAGGCGGGCTTTGCCCGCCTTTTTTTTTATTCCGTACACCTTTCAAGTCATACAAGGCTCTGTGGTATACGTCGCTTCAATTGACCAAGTGCTTTACCAGAATATTTCAACCTCTTTTCCCTTAGCATAGCATCTTTTCGAGCCTTGTACGCCTCATAGTACACCAACTCCCATTTATTGCCAGTAATATTATGTTCTTGAAATCTCCTTTTGAGATTGGTTGTATAGCCAAAATATGTCTCCTTACAGCTACACTTTTTAATAATATAGACATAGTACATAAATCACCCTCCTGCATTAATCTCATATGACTTGAAAGGTGCGGGGCGGAGAGAGAGGGATTTGTCCCGTACCGAGGATTCCGTCTCCTTGGTGTTTAATTCATTTGATGAATGAAACGGAAAACCCCCGACCTTGAATAGCTTACTCTTACGTCTGAAGTATACTCTGATGGCGGAGAGAGAGGGATTTGAACCCCCGACCCCTTGCGGGATACGCGATTTCGAGTCGCGCGCCTTCGTCCACTCGGCCATCTCTCCAAAGGGAGACACCCCCTTTTATCCAAAAAACTTTTGTTAAAGCATCAAAACTTCTTCGGATGCCTTTAATCCCCCGTTC
>Ga0307445_10000453_pt1 | contig 22199 bp, 25 predicted proteins | sample SalMarSW160330MG_FD_202147 | JGI IMG/M metagenome (GOLD analysis project Ga0307445, IMG submission 202147) | Salt marsh sediment microbial communities from the Plum Island Ecosystem LTER, Massachusetts, United States - SW1603-30 | ecosystem: Environmental > Aquatic > Marine > Intertidal zone >... | reverse complement strand
GCACCACATCGACTATCCCGGCGTGGCCCTGCTGGTGCTGAGCATCGTCCCGACCATGCTGGCGCTGTCCTGGGGGGGCGCGGAGTACCCCTGGGCCTCGCCCCAGATAATCGGCATGTTCGCCTTGGCGGCGGCGGCGCTGGCCCTCTTCATCTTCGTGGAGAGGCGGAGCGTGGAGCCCATTATCCCCCTGTCGCTCTTCAATAACCGGATTGTGGCCATCGCCGAGGTGGTGATATTCTTTACCGCCTTCGGCATGTTCGGCGGCACCATCTTCATTCCCCTCTTCTTTCAGGGCGTGCTGGGGGCCACGGCCACGGCCAGCGGCAGCTTTCTGACCCCGATGATGCTGGGGGTGGTCTTCGGGAGCTTTATCTCGGGGCAGCTACTTTCGCGCGCCGGGGGACACTACCGGCTCCAGGGCGCCGCCGGCATCGCTGTCATGGCGGTGGGGCTGTTCCTGCTCTACCGGATGACGGTCGCCACCACCTACGGCCAGGCAGTGGTCTACATCGTCATCACCGGCCTGGGGCTGGGCACGACCCTGCCGCTCTACACGATAGCGGTGCAGAACGCGGTGCCTTATAACCGGCTGGGGGTGGCCACTTCGTCGGCGGCTTTCTTCCGCTCCCTGGGCGGCTCGGTCGGGCTGGCCATCTTCAACTCGGTGCTCAACAACCGCTTCGCCGCCGCCTTTCTTGACAAGCTGCCCGCCGTGGTCAAGAACGCCCTGCCCGCCGACGAGCTGGACAGCCTGGCGCACAACCCGCAGGCGCTGGTAAGCCAGGAGGCGCAGGACCAGCTACGGCAGATGATTGAGCCGCTGGGCCAGCCGGGCGCGCAGCTCTTTCAGCAGGTGCTGGACGCCTTGCGCCAGTCGCTCGCCTCGGCCCTGTCGCAGGTCTTTCTGTTCACGCTGTTCGCCGTGGGCCTCTCCTTCGTCATCAACCTCTTCATCAAGGAGATCCCCCTCCGCAAACAGCACAGCCTGGAATAAGGGCAGAGGGGCTTCGCCCCTCTTAAACACCCCTGGGGGTAAATGGGTGGCAAAACTACGGGCTAAGCCGAGGATGTGCCGAGGGCGGTTTACCCGCCGAAGCCTTGGCGTAGGCGGGGCCAGGGTGGGAATAGATTACTCCGACGGGGAGGCGGGGAGGGCTTATTTTCACTCAAACATGATGGCGTTCCGCAGCGCCTGCCCCTTGACCACCGCTTCGATGGCTTCGTTAATCTGCTCCAGGGGGTAGCGGGCGGTGATGAGCTCGTCCAGCTTGAGGATGCCGGCCTGATACAGCTTAATCAGGTTGGGAATATCCCGGCTCAGGTGGGTGGAGCCCATGTAGGAGCCGGTGAGCACCCGCTCGTCCTTGATAAAGGCCAGCGGCGAGACAGTGAGCATCTCCTTGACGTCGGGCAGGCCCACGATGACGGTCATGCCGGAGGTACCGGACATCGCGAAGCCGGTAGTGATGGCGTCGATGCTGCCGACGGTGACGAAGACGTAGTCCGCCCCCAGGCCGCCGGTAAGACCCTTGACCGCCTCGACGGTGTCCCCGGCTTTGGCGTCAATGGTGTGGGTGGCCCCGAAGTCGCGGGCCGCGGCGAGCTTTTTAGCGGCGACGTCCACGGCGATGACCGGGTAGGCCCCGGAAATGGCCGCCCCCTGGATGGCGTTGAGGCCGACGCCCCCGGCGCCGATGATAACGCAGCTGCTCATCACGGGCACCCTGGCGCGGTTGACAACCGCCCCGAAGCCGGTGATGACGCCGCAGGCCAGCAGCGAGGCGCTGTCCAGGGGCACGTCGTCGGGCAGGGGCACTACCTGCGATTCGTCAACGACGGTGTACTCGGCAAAGCTGCCGATGCGCATCAGCTGGGCCAGCGGCTGCCCCTTCTGGTTCTTATAGGGGCTGTCCTCGTCGCGCGACCAGACCGCCTGGCAGTGGCGGGGCCGGCCGGCCCGGCAGGGTGGGCACTTGCCGCAGGACACCAGCAGCGAGGCTACCACCCGGTCGCCCTGCTTGACCGAGGTTACCCCCTCCCCGACCGCCGTAACGTAGCCCGCCGACTCGTGCCCGGCGACCACCGGCAGCGCCCAGGGCAGCTCGCCCGTGATGACGTGGATATCGGTATGGCAGACGGCCGTGGCCGCCAGCCGGACCATCACCTCGCCGGCCTGCGGCGGCCGGATGTCAATGTCCTCGATTACCAGGGGCTTGCCGAACTCGTAACAGACCGCCGCCTTCATGGATGCCTCCTTTATATTACCGGAAATAGGCTGTTAAGCCGCTTAACAGTTTATTTCCCCGCCGGGATAAAGTCAAACCGCCGCCGCTTTGACAGCGGGGCGGCCGCCGCCATATCATGGGGGCAGCCCCGGCAAGCCGGGAGACAGGGAAGGAGAAAAACGATGCCCAAGACACCGGTACTCAACATCGTCGCCACCGAATGCCCCGCCGACAAGGAGGCGACCTTCAACCAGTGGTACAACGAGACGCACATCCCCATGCTGATGAAATATAAGGGGATAACGCAGGTGGCCCGCTACAGGCTGCTGGGCGACGCGCCGGGCCTGGCCCGCTACCTGGCCTGCTACGAGTTTGAGGACGCGGCGGCGCAGGCAGGCCTGGAGACGAGCCCGGAGTTCGCCGCCGCCATGGCCGAGATGCAGCAGAGCTGGCCGGAGGGCGGCGTGGAAATCAAGTGGATGGCCAACTACGAGCTGCTCAAGGCGTGGCAAAGATAATCCCGGCCATCCTTGCGGAACAGCCGGGATTACGCTAACTTTATGTAAATTACCCTAGCAGGCACCCGCCAGCGCCGGTGCCGGCGCCGGCATAGAGGGCGTGCCCATCGTCTCCAGGTAGAGCCGGGCGGCGCTCACCCGCAGGTGCTTGGTGCTGTAATCGGGGTCGGCCTTGAGCTTGGAGTACATGCTGTTGAGGTGGTGCTCCACCGTCTTGATATCGATGAATAGCGTCGCGGCGATGGAGGCGTTGGTGTAGCCCTGGGCCAGCAGGCCGAGGATTTCCATCTCCCGCGTGGTGAGCTGTTTGAGGAAGGGACACTCCGGCTTGCCGGCGAACATAATGGTGGCCAGCGGCGGGTCGAGGATGACCTGCCCCTGGCTGACGGCGGTAATCGTCTGGCAGAGCTGGTCGACCCGGTCCAGCGATTGCTTGAGGAAGAGGGCCATGCCGCTCTGCCCGCAGAGGGCCAGGCGCCGCAGCATCTCGATGTCCTGGGACGTGTAGTAGACGATTAAGACGACAATCCCCAGGCTGGGGTAGTCGCCGCGGATTTTCTCCAGCGCCTCGATAACGCCGTTGTCGAGGCGGCGCACGCTCAATAAGAGCACGTCCGGGTGGAGGTTGCCGATGTCCCGCCCCACGCCGCTCAGTTCGTCGGCGCGGCTGACCTTGACTATCTCGATGTTGGTGCGCGCCGGCAGGACGTAGCTATACATCTCGCGGTAAATCTCCTGCTCTTCCAGCACGTACAGGCTTACGGCTTTGGGTTCTGTCCTTGTCTGCATGGTTGTTACCCTACCTTCCCTTTATTGGTTTCACCCCACCTCTCCGGCTTCCTCCCGCTTGTCTATTACGATTCTAAGCTACGTTTATAAAGAGAATGGTAAAGATTCATAAACATACCATTAATATCTATTAATAATTCATTCGATTTAGCCATATGGCGTCAGGACGAGCGCTAAATCACCGGGGCCGCCCCTGGCGGATGTCATCAGAGCTAACCCCCAAACAGGCTCGGTGAATCCACCATTTAAAAATGGAGAGCGCCCCCCAGCCAATATCGGGGCAACGGCCGCCAGGATTGGGGGCTGTCTGGTATTCAGGCGGAGGCAGCCGGGGTAGGCTATAACTATACAGTTTACCCGAGGTGAGAGCGTGACCGACCCGCGTACCCAAAACCCAGTCCATCCCGGCGAAACCGGCCAGCTTGAGCAGGTTCAGGCCAAGCTCATCCGCGCCGAGCGCCTGGCCGCCGTCGGCGAGCTGGCCTCCGGTGTGGGGCACGAGCTGCGTAACCCGCTTAACGTCATCCGCAACTGCGCCTACCTCCTCCACACCACCCTGGATAAACTGGAAGACGCCGAAGCGCTGGGGACGCTGGCTATCCTGGACAAACAGGTGGATATCGCCAACAAAATCATCACCGACCTGCTCGATTTCACCCGCGTCGCGCCCCCGGCGCCGGTATGCATCGACCTCAACGTGCTCGTCCGTGAGAGTCTCTCTTGGGTGAGCGTGCCGGAGCAGGTCACCGTCCGCAATAACTGCAACGGCCAGCCGCGCTACATCCGCGCCGACGCCGAGCAGATTGGCCGCGTCTTTACCAATATTATCGCCAACGCCTTTCAGAGCATGAATAGCCGCGGCGGCCAGCTTACCATCGAGGTCGGCGGCGAGACCGGCCTGTCCTGGGCGCGTTTCCGGGACGAGGGCTGCGGCATCCCCGCCGAGAACCTGGATAAGGTCTTCGAGCCGCTCTTCACCACCCGCCACCGGGGCATCGGGCTGGGGCTGGCCATCAGCCGCCGCCTCGTCGAGCAGAACGGGGGTAAAATCGAGGTCGCCAGTCAGGTAAGTCAGGGCACGACCTTTACGGTAACACTCCCGCAGGGAGAAGGAGGCCAGGGAATTTGATGACGGACGAGCCGACCATTCTCATCGTGGACGATAACGCCGACCTGCTGGATACCTTCGCCAGGATATTAAAACGGCGCGGCTTTTACGTGGAGACCGCCTCCAGCGGCGATACCGCCGTGGCCAAATGCCGCGGGCAGCGCTACGACGTCACCCTGATGGACATCGTCATGCCCCGGACGGACGGCGTGGACGCCTTCCGCCAGATAAGGGAGCTCTGGCCGGAGGCCCCGGTCATCCTGATGACGGCCAACTCCGACGATGAGCTGGTGGAGACCGCCCGCAGCGAGGGCGTGCGGCGCGTCATGCACAAACCCATCCGCATCGACCAGCTGATTGATTTTATCGAGGAGGTCGTCGCCGACGAAAGCGACGCTAAAGCCGCGGCGGCCTGTTAACGGATATGAAAGCCAAAGAGTACCTGCTGGTAGTTGACGACGACCGGGACTTCCTGGAGACCATCCGGCGCATCCTGGGTGGCAAGGGCTACGAGGTGACCATGGTGGCCTCGGCCGCCGAGGCGCTGGAGCGGCTGGAAGAGCGTTTCTACAACGCGGCCGTGCTGGACATCAGCCTGCCCGACGCCGACGGCACCGAGCTGCTCACCCGCATCCTGGAACTCAACCCGGACATCGTCGCCATCATGCTTACCGGCCATTCCTCGGTGCAAAGCGCCGTCCGCTCGCTCAACCGGGGGGCCTTCGCCTACCTGGAGAAACCCCTCGACCCGGATAACCTCCTCTCGGTCATCGGGCGCGGGCTGGAGCGGCAGCGCCTGATTCTGGAGAACCGCCAGCTGGTGGAGGAGCTGGAGCGCCACAACCATATTACCAACACTTTGCTCAGCGTCTCCCAGGCGGCGGCGCAGTCCCTGGACCTGGGCCAGATTACCGCGGCCGCCCTGCAGCAGCTGGCCCGCTCTACCGGGCTGGAGGCCAGCTTTGTTTACCTCAATGAGGGCGGCAGCCTCAAGCTGCGGGGACACCACGGCTTGCCGGCGCGCCTCCGCGATGCCCTGCCGGCCGAAATCGGCCCGGCGGGCGGCGTCATCCGCCGCATTTTCGACAATGCCATGCCCGTCATCTGCGAAGATTTAAGCACTTTCAGAGACGCCGAGCTCGGCTTCCTCCGCCACGGCGGCTACCGTTCCTTCGCCGGCGTGCCCCTGGCCAGCCTCGGCGAGAGCATCGGCGTGCTGGGGGTGGCTACCAGCTTCGCCCGCTATTTCAGCGCTATCAACATCGACCTGCTCCTCGGCGTGGGACGCGAGATTGCCATCGCCGTGAGGAACGCCCAGCTCTACGAGGAGGCCTCCAGCGCCCGCGCCCTGCGCGAGCTGGACACGATGCGCACCGAGCTTCTGGCCAACGTCTCCCACGAGCTGCGCACCCCGCTGGCCGTCATCAAGGGCTCGGCCAGCAGCCTGCTCCAGCCGGACGTCATCTTCGACGACGAGACGCGGCGGGAGTTCCTGACCTCCATCGACAAGGACGCCGATACCCTCACCCGCCTCGTCGACGACCTGCTGATGATGTCCCGCCTTGAGGCCGAAGCCCTGGATGTTACCCGGCAGCGGCACAAGCTCGGCGACGTCATCACCGCCATCCGGGAGCGGCTGAACAGCATTACCAGCCACCATCGCCTGCGCGTCGAAATCCCCGAGGAATTGCCGGCTGTCCCCCTCGACGAAGGGCGCATCGGCGAGGTCATTACCAACCTGGTGGAGAACGCGGTCAAGTACTGCGAGGACGATACTGATATTACCATCGATGCCCACAGCGGAGATAAAGAGATAATTCTAAGCGTCACCGACGCCGGCAGCGGCATCCCCCCCGAACTGCACGCCAAGGTCTTCGAGCGGTTCTTCCAGGGGTGCAGCCTCCAGAACGGACGGAGAAAGGGAACCGGGCTGGGACTGGCCATCTGCCAGGGCATCATCGAGGCCCACGGCGGACGGATATGGGTGGAGAGCCAGCCGGGCCAGGGCGCCAGGTTCTCTTTCAGCCTGCCACTAGAGTAAAGGAGTTAAAGCTATGGAGAAAAAGAGAGTACTCATTGTCGACGACGACCCGGCCATCCTGAGGCTGGTCAGCGCCAATCTCAAGGCGCGGGGCTACGAAGTGCTCACCGCGGCCAACGGCGAGGAATGCCTGGAGGCGGTGCAGCGCGACTTCATCGACCTGATAATTTTAGACCTGATGATGCCCAAGGTGGACGGCGTGGAGGTATGCCGCCGCACCCGGGAGTGGTCCAGCGTGCCGATTATCATACTCAGCGCCCGCGGCGACGAAAACGACAAGGTCAAGTGCCTGGAGCTGGGCGCCGACGACTACCTCACCAAGCCCTTCGGCATCGCCGAGTTGATGGCCCGGGTGAAGACGGCCTTCCGCCACCGCGGCGACGCCGACGCCAATCCCACCCAGTCCAGTTTCAGCTACGACGGCCTGGAGATAAACTTCGCCAAGCGATACGTCACCATCAACGGGGAGGAAATCACCCTCACCCCCACCGAGTACGCCCTGCTGCAGCACCTGGCCGTCAACTGCGACAAAGTCCTCACCCACTCCATGCTGCTGCAAAAGATATGGGGCAGCGAGTATTCCTCGGAGAAGGAGTACCTGCGCGTCTTCGTGGGGCGGCTGCGCCGCAAGCTTGAGCCCGACCCCAAGAACCCCCGCTACATCCAGACCATCCCCGGCGTGGGCTACCACCTGGCCGTAACGGCCCCGGTCTGCGTCTAGAGACAAACCATCCGAAAAGAAAGGGAGGCCTAAAAAGCCTCCCTTTTTTATTTGTCTTTCCCCCGCCTTTAGGAGTACAATCGGGCAGGTTATGCTCAGGCAGGTAAAGGAGACTTCTATGGACGCTAAAGAGATGGAAGCCAAAATCGCCGCCCTGGAAAAGAAGGTCGGCCTGCTGGAAGACGTCAACGAGGTAAAAAGGCTGCAAAGGGTCTACAGCTACTACGTGCAGCACATGATGCGCGACGAAATCTACGACTGCTTCGCCGACCACCCCGACGTTACCCTGCACTGGCTGGAGGGCACCTGGAAGGGCAAGGACGGGGTGAAGCGCTACTTCGGCGTCGGCACCGACCGGCCCGAGCCGCCGCCCGGCTTTCTGCACCAGGTCATGCCCATCGCCGGGGTGGTGGACGTCGACCCGGACGGCCAGCGCGCCAGGGGGCGGTGGTACTCCTTCGGCGGGGTGGCCATCCCCAACGAAAAGGGAGAGTTCAACTGCTCCATCGTCGGCGGGTTGTACGAAATCGAGTACATCAAGCAGGACGGCGCCTGGAAGATGCTCAAGATAGACTGGATTATCCCCCTGAACATCCGCGTCGATAAAAAGGCCTGGATGGCCGTCGAGGACCTGGGCAAGGCCGTCCGCAGCTTTACGGGGCCCGTCCCCGATGTCCCGCCGGCGGACTTCGACCCGCGCTTCGTCTCCGGCTATATCTTCCCCTTCCACTACCACCACCCCGTTACCGGTAAGCCCACCTCCGAAGGCAAGAAAAACGCGCGCCTGCTGAAAGATAAAGGAGGCACCAAATGACCGCATCCAAATACGGCCACTGCGTCAAGACCGCGTTCCTGCGCGACATGCCGCCCGAACACTACACCGGCCGCTCCATCGTCGCCCACGACGGCGAGCTGGACGCCGATTGTAGCTTAGGCTACCACTGCATCACCAAGCCGGTAGCCTTCGACCGCCCCCACTCGCACGACTTCGTGGAGATGCTCGGCTTCATCGGCGGCGACCCGACCGATATTGCCGACTTCGGGGCGGAAATCGAGTTCACCATCGGCGGCGAGAAGCACCTTATCACCACGCCCGCTATCGTCACCATCCCCGCCGGCGTGGAGCACTGCCCCATCAACATCACCCGGGTGGACAAGCCCATCGTCTTCCTGGAAATCTCCCTCGTCCGCGCCTGGAAGCCGGCCGGGCCGCCCCCGGAGAAAAAAGCCAAATAACGCCCCAGGAGGCCAGCATGACCGAGCGCAAGTACGCCAGGTATATCTTTACCGACGTCCCCCGGCAGGACAAGCCCCTGCCGGTGCCCAAGCGCATCCAGGAGCAGCGGGCCCAGGGCAACTACATCGAGGCCACCTGGATGTTCGCCCTGGAGGACAGCGCCGCCCAAGGGGCGTTCTACACCAACTGCGTCTGGCTCTGGGAGAAAAAAGGCCGCGGCCCCCTGGAGCTGGAGATTGCCCACACCCACGACTTTGACGAGACGCTGGGCTTCGTGGGCACGGTGCGCGATAACCCCCGCGACCTGGGCGGCGAGATTGAGCTTTACCTGGAGGACGAGCGCTACGTGCTCACCGAAAGCTGCCTTATCTTCGTCCCCCGCGGTATGAAACACCTGCCCCTCTACCTGAACCGCCTCGACAGCCCCGTCTTCTTCTGGACGGCGGGCAACGGCAGCGCCTACACGCGCACCTCCGGCGATGAGTTCTGATAGCGGCGCCGGATACTTTAACGATATCTTTATCTATTTTATACGGGCATTTATGGCCTGTTTACCGCCCGGATGTTAACCTGTTAGTGTAATCAAACGGCACATCGGGGAGGGAACATGCCAGCCAGAATCAAAATCCTCGCCGTCAGCCAGGACCCGGCGCTGGTGCGCTTCCTGCGGCACGAACTGAACGCGGACGACTACCAGGTGGCCAGCGCCCGGCCCGCCGACGAATGCCTCCGGGAGACGCTGGAGGCCGAGCGGCCGGACTGTATCGTCGTGGATATCGTCATGCCGTCCTGCGACGGCATCGGCACCTCCCTCAGGCTCCGGCAGTGGACGGAGCGCCCCATCATGATGCTCAGCACCTACGGCGCCAGCCAGGGCCGGGTGCGGGGCCTCAATCTGGGCTCCGATACCTACCTCAGCGAGCCTTTCGGGGCGGATGTCCTCGCCTGGCGCATCGCCGCCACGCTGAACCGGGCGGACGGAGTCGGCGTATGATAATACTGTGGATAACCCGGCGCAAGGACAAAGCCGGTAAGACCGCCGGTGCCGCAGCCGCCCCGGAAAAGGCCGGCGACGTCCCGGAGGCCACCCCCGACGTCAAGGGCATGCTCACCGGCCAGGGCGATACTCTGGCCCCGGTGCACGTGGCGCGCCTGAGCCGGTACGCCCATAACTAAACCTCCCCGGCCCGCTTGCCACCACCCGGCGCGGAATGCTACAATGTTTACCGTAATACGGGCCCGGGCCGCTAGCTCAATTGGTAGAGCAGATGACTCTTAATCATCCGGTTACAGGTTCGAGTCCTGTGCGGCTCACCACTCCCGCCCGCTAATAACCACCCATCCATCCCTCGCCACTTCCCTGTCTTTATGTAAACTATACTCCCGCCTTCGGGTTAATGAATCCCTATCATGTAGCCGTAGCGGGAATAGACCTCGGCCACCAACTCGCCGGCCTTGGGATTGGTCCAGGCGTGCATCCACTCCGATACCAACGATTCCAGCGTGATGGGGATAACCCCCGCCTGTAGCATCCGCTCCACGCCGTATTCGTGCGCCGGCGGCGTCGAGTCTCCGGCGGCGTCCATCAGCCCGTAGACATCCAGCCCACCCCGAAGGGCGTGGAGGGCGCTGTAAGCGAAACACATGCTGGTCCATAGGCCGGAGATAACCAGCTTGGGCCGCCCGGTCGCCTTGACGGCGTTCCAGTTCCGGTCGTCTTCAAAGGCGTCGAAGCTGGGCACCTTCCGGGCGAATATCTCCTGGTTGGGGAAGAGCGCGGCGATTTCGGCGATGAAATTGCCGTTGGACTGGGGATTGATGGTGGACAGCACCACCGGGATATCCAGGATACTGGCCGCCTTGGCGGCGCAGTAAGCGGCGTTGCGGATAATCGTCTTATCGCCGGAAGCCACCCCCTTGAACATCGACGGCTGGTAGTCCACCAGGGCCAGCACGCTGTTTTTATCGGTCAGCAGTTCCAGCTTGCCGTCTTTAGCTGCAGCCATTTTATACCCCCCTTTCGCTTTGTTATTAGTGTCCCCTGATTATCCGCCCTCGGCCATAAAATAGTTATATCCTCAACCCGGAAATAGTTACAAAACTATGGCATTAGCCCCGGCGGGCTTGACGTACCACCGTCCAGGTGCCACAATTATCTCTAAGAATACCCCGGGAGGTGACTTATGCCCGTTACGGGCTATTACCTGCCCCCGCGCGGCCAGTTGCAGCGCGGCCTGACGTCGCCGGATATCGCCAGGGCACGCCGGTCTAAGCAGGGACTGCTCTGGGTGGACATCGTCGCGCCCGACGCGGCGGACGGCCAGTTTCTGGAGGAGACTTTCGGCTTCCACCACCTCACCGTGGAGGACTGTCTGAGCCGGGATATCCACCCGCCCAAGATTGACGCCTTCGACGACTATCTTTTCATCGTGGTACACGGCGTCAACCACCTCAAGGAATCGGACATCGTGGAAACGGCCGAGCTGGCCCTCTACATCGGCTGTAATTTCGTCGTCACCAGCCATCACGACCCCCTTTACAGCATCAACGAAATCCGCCGCCTGGTGGAGGCGGACGGCCGCCCCATGGCCCGCGGCGCCGACTTTCTGGCCCACGCCGTCATCGACGCCCTGGTGGACAACGTCATGCCCACCATCGACCGCATGGCCGACGTCGCCGAGGAAATCGAGATAGAGGTCATCAGCCGTCCCCAGCCGAATATCCTCGACGGCATCCTCAAGCTCAAACGCTCGGCGCTCAAGGTACACCGCGTCATGGCCCCCCAGCGCGAGGTGCTCAACCGCCTCAGTCGCAAAGAGTTCCCCCTCATCAAGCCCGAGGCGCAGATATTCTACCGCGATGTCTACGACCACGTCGTCCGCATCGAAGACCTCAACCAGACGCTGCTCGACCGGGCCGATAACTCGATGGCGACCTATCTCTCTTCGGTGGCCAACCGCCAGAACGAGACGATGAAGGTGCTCTCGGTGGTAGCCACCATCTTCCTGCCGCTGACGCTGGTGGCCGGCATCTACGGCATGAACTTCGACTACATGCCGGAGCTGCACTGGAAGTGGGGCTATTTCACGGTGCTGGGGGCCATCGGCCTGGCCATCCTGGTGCTGATGTGGCGCTTCTGGGCCAGCGGCTGGTTCGCCCACGGGCGGCGCAAGATGACCTGGATAAAGCCCTTCCGCGTCAACGCCAGGCGGCTGCGCGGTCACCCGGACGCCGAAAAGCCCAGCCCCCAGCCGCCGGAAGCGATTTAATAAAAACGTTACGCTTACCCTCGGGCCGCCCGTTGACAAAGCCGCGGCGCACGCCTATCATCAGTACGTAAGCGCGGCCAAAGTGGCGGCGTTATCTCCGTAGTAGGGCCAATTGACCGCAGGAGGGACGCGATGAAATTACTCTACGGCCTGCTGGCTCTGGGCATAATCCTGGTGGTCGTGGGCATTGTCCTCATGCTCACCTAGCGGCGCCCGACGTGCCTTAAATCATGTTCTCGGTCATCAAACGGGCACTCAAACTTTCCCATACCCTCAAGGCTGTGTGACATATATCACGGCGGGGCGGGCCTGCGGGGGTGTAAAATTAAGTAACTGAGATACGGAGCCGATAGAGGAGCCCGAACATGCCCATCTACGAGTACCGCTGCCGCGAGTGCGGCGAGCGATTTGAAGATTTCCGCAGCATCCATGCCAGCGACGACGAGGCGGCCTGCCCGCGCTGCGGCGCTACCAAGGCGCAGCGGCTGCTTTCCACCTTTTCCAGCCCCGGCGGCGGCGAGGCGTCCGGCGGCAATCTGAAGTTCCCCACCTGAGGCAGCGGCTGCTAGAAGCCGTTGGCTTCCAGGAGTTTTAGACTCATGACGATGCCCCGCAAGCTGGCCCTGGTAGATTACGATATCTGCCGCCCGGCGCACTGTCCGGACGGCATCTGCGCCGCCGCGCTGGCCTGCCCGTCCCGGCTGCTCCGCCAGGAGCGGCCCCACACCCCGCCCATGCCGGAGCCATCGGCCTGCCGCGCCTGCGGCGACTGCGTGCGTGCCTGCCCCATCAAGGCGGTGCGCATCGTCAGCCAATAGCCCGCCGATAATGCCAAGATGACAGCGAATATCCGGCCATACATTAAGAAAACAGCCCGCCGCCTGAGCGGCGGGACCATGATTTTGATTTTACTGAGCCTTATCCTGGCGCCCCTGGCCGGCTCCTGCCGGGGGACGGAGGTAACCGAGATGAAGGAATACGCCATACCGCCCATCGACGCTAATCGCCCCGCCGCAACCGAGACGGCCACCTTTGCCCTGGGCTGATTCTGGGGCTCCGACTCCCGGTTCGGGAGCCTGCCCGGCGTGGTGAGCACCCGCGTCGGCTATGCCGGCGGCACCAGGGAAAACCCCACCTACTACGACCTCGGCGACCACAGCGAGACGATTGAGATTATCTACGACCCGGCGGTGATAACTTACGAGGAATTACTAGACGTTTTCTGGCACAGCCACGACCCCACCCAGCCCACCTACTCGCGCCAGTACATGTCACTTATCTTCTACCACAACGAGGCGCAGCAAGAGCTGGCCGAGGCCTCCCGCGACCGCCGCCAGGCCGGGCTGAGCCGCCCGATACTCACGGCCATTGTCCCCGCCGGGACGTTCTACCCCGCCGAGGACTACCACCAGAAATACTATTTGCAGCAGAAAAAGTCGCTCTACAACGAGCTGCGCGCCATCTACCCGGACTTCAGCGACTTCGTGGCCAGTACGGCGGCGGCGCGGCTCAACGGCTACGCCGGCGGTTTCGGTTCGCCGGAGACGCTGGAGAAAGATATTGAGAATCTGGGCCTTTCGCCGGAGGGCGAGGCGGCGGTGCGGTCGCTTACGGCGAGCGGCCTGACGCCGGTCTGCCCGGCGTCCTGATTTTAGATTGGGGGACTTCCCCTCCACCCTACCCCATCGGGGTTATCTATTCCCACCCGGGCCCCACCTGCGCACAAGGCTTCGGCGGGTAAACGCCCTCGCGGCATCCGCCGCTTAGCCCTTAGTTTGCCTTATTTCTTCTTAGGCTCCCAGCGCACGTCCTTGTAGCGCTCGCGCAGCTTGGGCTTCTCAATCTTGCCGGTGGGATTACGGGGCACGTCCCCGAAGATGATAAGGCGCGGCCAGGCGTACTTGGGCAGCAGCGGCTCGTAGTAGGCCTTCATGTCCGCCTCGGTCACGGTACAGCCCTCCTTGGGCTGGACGACGGCGGCCACCACCTCGCCGTAGCGGTCGTCGGGGATGCCGATGATGGCCACGTCCTTGACGTCGGGCTGGCCGATGAGCGCCGCCTCCAGGTCGACGGGGAAGATGTTCTCGCCGCCGCTGATAATCAGGTCTTTCTTGCGGTCGATGTAGGAGATAAAGCCCTCCTCGTCCTGGCGCACCAGGTCGCCGGTATAGAGCCAGCCGTCGCGCAGGGTCTCGGCGGTCTTCTCCGGGTTCTTGTAGTAGCACTTCATGATATTGGCGCCGCGGATTATCATCTCGCCCACGGTGCCGGGCGGGACGTCGTTGCCCTTATCGTCCACGACGCGGGCGTCCAGGTTGAGCCGGGGGTAGCCGAACGAGCCCAGCTTGCGGAAGTTCTCCAGCCCCAGGTGCATGCACGGCCCGGCGGACTCGGTGAGGCCGTAGTTCTCCTCGTAGTCAATGCCGGGGAAGTACTTGAGAAAGCGGCGCACCAGCACCGGCGGGATGGGCTGTGCCCCGGAGTGCACCAGCCGTATCGAGCTGACGTCGTAGTCGGCCAGCTTGAGGTCGCCTCTATCGAGGGCGGTCACGATGTCCTGCAGCCAGGGCACCAGCAGCATGCAGATGGTCACCTTCTCCTTGGTGATGGTATCCAGGATAAGCTCGGCGGTGACGCGCTCGCCGCCGGTGGTCATCACGGCCCGCCCCCCGGCGATGAGGCTGCCGAACCAGTGCATCTTGCCGCCGGTGTGGTAGAGCGGCTGGATGAGCAGGAAGCAGTCGTCGCGCGTCTCGCGGTGGGAGAAGTTCTCGTTGACGGCGGTGTGCTCCAGGGAGCGGTGGCAGAGCAGGGTGGCCTTGGGGTCGCCGGTGGTGCCGGAGGTAAAATAGAGACCGGCCTCGTCCTCGCCGGTAAGCTCTATCTTGGGCGGGACGGGCGAGGCCTTGGCGACGACGTCCTCGTAGGTCTCCATGCCATCGGGGAGGTTGTCGCCGATGTAGATAAAGTGCTGGATGGTGGGCATCTCGCCGCGGATTTCGGCGACGCGCTCGGCAAAGCTCTCGTCCAGAATCATCGCCTTGGGCTCGGCGATGTCCACGCAGTACTTAATCTGTCGGCTGATGAAGCGGAAGTTGAGCGGCGCGGCGATGGCGCCCGCCTTGAGGATGCCGAAGTAGGCCTCCAGCCACTCGATGGAGTTCATCATCAGGTGAACGACGACGTCGCCTTTCTTGACGCCCCTGGCGATGAGGGCGTTGGCCATCCGGTTGGCCTGCTCGTCGAACTGCTGCCAGGTTATCTCCCGCCGCTTGCCCTGGCTGGGGGTTATCTCGATGAGGGCGGGGGACTTCGGTGTCAGTCTGGCGTTGCGGGCCAGTATCTCGGTGATGGTCATCCTCGTAGCTCCTTGTAAATCGATTTTGCAAATGAATTACGAAGGCGTGGGGCGATGGGGTCCGACGGGCCGGCGCACGCTTGATTATAGTGTATTTGGGCGCCGTATGTCAATTTGCGCCGCTTGGAGCGCCCCCGGCGCTGTGTTATAATTTTGGTGAGGAAAATGCCATGATGGAGCAGCTGGACAGGATAGAAAAGCGCTACCAGGAGCTGGACGAGCAGATGGCCCGCCCCGAGGTGGCCACCGACCTCAACCAGCTCCAGGAACTGGCACAGGAGCGGGCCGGCATCGAGGTGGTGGTGGCGCACTACCGCCGCTACCGGGCCGTCGCCGCGAGCCTGGCCGAGACGCGGGCGCTGCTGGACGGCGAGACCGACGCCGGGATGGCCGACCTGGCCCGGCAGGAGATTGCCTCCCTGGAGGCGGAGCAAAATGGACTGGAAGAAGAACTGAAGAAGGCGCTGCTGCCCAGTAACCCCAACGACCGGAAGGACATCATCATGGAAATACGGGCGGGGACGGGCGGCAACGAGGCCGCCCTCTTCGCCGCCGACCTCTTCCGCATGTACTCCCGCTACGCCCAGAACCACGGCTGGAAGACCGACGTCCTCAGCCTCAGCGAGAGCGGCCTGGGCGGCTTCAAGGAAATCATCTTCGAGGTCAAGGGCAAGGGGGCCTACAGCCGCCTCAAGTACGAGCGCGGCGTCCACCGCGTCCAGCGCGTCCCCGTCACCGAGGCCTCGGGCCGGATTCACACCTCCACGGCCACGGTGGCCGTCCTGCCCAAGGCCGAGGAGGTGGATATCGACATCAACCCGGACGACATCAAGGTGGACGTCTTCCACAGCGGCGGGGCCGGCGGCCAGAACGTCAACAAGGTGGCCACCGCCATCCGCATGACCCACCTGCCCACCGGCATGGTCGTCGTCTGCCAGGACGAGCGCTCCCAGCTCCAGAACAAGGTCAAGGCCCTGGCGGTGCTGCGGACGCGCCTGCTGGACATCGAGCGGCAGAAACAGGAAGCGCAGATTACCTCCGACCGGCGCTCGCAGGTGGGCAGCGGCGAGCGCGCCGAGAAGATACGCACCTACAACTACCCACAGGACCGCATCTCCGACCACCGCATCGACAAGAACCTGCACAACCTGCCCCGCTTTATGGAAGGCGAGATTGACGACCTCATCGACGCCCTGGCCGCCGACGAGCAGGCCCGGCTGCTTTCGGGGCAGGAGGTGTGAACCGCCGGCAGGCGCTGGCCGGGGCGCGCCGCGCCCTGGGCGAGGCCGGCATCGCCGAGGCCGCCCTGGAAGGCGAGGTGCTGCTGCGCCACGTCCTGGCTACCGACCGCGCCGGCCTCTTCGCCAGCCCCGAAGCCGACCTGACCCCGGAGCAGGCCGACGCCCTTACCGAGTTTATCCGGCGCCGCACCGGCGGCGAGCCGACCGCCTACCTCACCGGCCACCGCGAGTTCTACGGGCTGGATTTTTATGTCAATAATCACGTCCTCATCCCCCGGCCGGAGACCGAGCTGCTGGTGGAGAGGGCCATCGAGATAGCCCGCGACCAGGAGAATTTCACCATCGCCGATGTCGGCACCGGCGCCGGCGCCATCGCCGTGAGCCTGGCGGTACACTTGCCGCAGTCTGAAATTTACGCCACCGATATTTCTCCCCAGGCGCTGGAAGTAGCCCGCGCCAACGCCGCCAGGCACGGCGTAACGGGCAGAATCACCTTTCTGCAAGGCAACTTGCTGGCACCCCTCCCTTCCCCCATCAGCCTGATTATCGCCAACCTCCCCTACGTGCGCCGTACCGAGCTTGATATTTCCCTTACCGGCGAGCCGGCCCTGGCCCGCGACGGCGGGACCGACGGGCTGGATGGCATCCGGGCGCTGGTCGGTCAGGCCGGGGAAAGACTCAAGCCGGGCGGGGGCATCCTGCTGGAAATCGGCCTGGGTCAGGCGGCGGCGGTCGCGGGACTACTGCGCGCGGCGTTTCCCGGCGGCGTAATCGCGGTCTACCCCGACCTGAGCGGCATCGACCGCGCCGTATCCCTGCGTTTGACATAGCTTCGGGGATGATGCTAAATTAGACCGGAACCCCCCGACGCCACCCTTTCCAAATCCTAAAGACAACACGAAGGTATCAGGATGAATATTATCGTCTGCGTCAAGCAGGTCATCGACCCCGAAGCCCCGCCGAGCAGCTTTCACATCGACGCCGCCGCCAACAAGGCCGAGATGCGCGGCGCCTCCCTGGTCATCGACCCCTACGGCGAGTACGCCGTCGAGGCCGCCCTCAAGCTCAAGGACGCCGGCGGCGGCAAGATTACCGTCCTCAGTCTGGGGGACAATCTGCAGCGCGAGGTGGTCAAGAAACCGCTGGCGATGGGCGCCGACGAGCTTGTCCTGCTGGAGGACGAGGCTTACCGCGACGGCGACGCCTACGCCACCGCCAGCGCCCTGGCCGCCGCCATCAGGAAAATCGGCGAGTACGACCTCGTCCTCTGCGGGCGCGAGGCGTCGGACTCCAACGCCGGCCAGACCGGGGCCGGCATCGCCGAGCTCCTGGGGCTGCCCTGCACAACGCTGGCCAGGCAGATTGAGGCCAACGGCAACACCGTTAAGGTATCACGCGTTACGGCCACGGGCTACGAGGTCGTCGAGCTGCCGCTGCCGGCGGTGGTTACCGTCAGCAACGAAATCGGCGAGCCGCGCTACCCCACCATCAAGGGCATCATGGCCGCCAAGAAGATTACGCCGCTGGTCTGGAAGCCGGCCGACATCGGCCTGGAAGCGGCCGCCGTCGGCGCCGCCGGGCGGCGGGCCGAGCTCTGCCGGCTCTACCAGCCGGTCTACGAGGGAAAGTGCGACTTCGCCGCGGGCGAGACCCCGGAAGAAGCCGCCGCCGCCCTGGCCGACAAGCTCCGCCAGGCCAAGGTGCTCTGAGACCGGCTCATAATTGCTTAACATTATTAAACTAGCCTGGAGGAGACAGATATGGCTGACCATCAGGGAGTGGCCGTTTACGGCGAGGTTAAGGATAACGCCCTGGCGCCGATTACCGCCGAGGGGCTCGGCATCGGGCGGAAGCTGGCCGACGCGCTTAAGCAGGAACTAGCCTGCGTGCTCGCCGTCGGCGCCGGTGGCGACGCCCTGGCCAAAGAGGCTATCGCCGCCGGGGCGGACAAGGTCTACCTGGTCGAAGACCCCGCCCTGGCCGACTACCGCGCCGACGCCGCTGTCGCCGTCATGGAGAAAGTCGCCGGGCAGGTCAAGCCCGCCATTATCATCCTGGGGCAGGACGACATCGGGCGCGACCTGGCGCCGCGGCTGGCCTTCCGGCTGGGGACGGCGGCCACGCTGGACGGCACCGAACTGGAGATAGACGCCGCCTCCAAGCGCCTGCTGGCCACCAAACCGGTCTACGGCGGCAACGCCCTGGCCGTCTACACCAGCCCGAGCGACCCCCAGATAGTAACCATCCGCACCAAGGCGTTTACACCCCTGGCGCCGGATGCGTCCCGCCAGGGCGAGGTCATTAAAATAGCGGCGGAACTGGACGAGGCCGCCGTCCGCACCAGGGTCGTCGACCGGGTGACCGAAGAAGTAGCCGGCGTCAAGATAGAGGACGCCGCCGTGGTCGTCGCCGGGGGGCGGGGCATGGGCAGCGCCGACGGCTTCACCCAACTGGAGGAACTGGCCAAGCTGTTTAAGGGGGCGGTGGGGGCCAGCCGCCCGCCCTGCGATAACGGCTGGATGCCGGACACGGCCCAGGTGGGGCTGACGGGCAAGATTATCGCCCCGGAGCTTTACATCGCCGTGGCCATCTCCGGCTCGTCCCAGCACATGAGCGGCTGCTCCGGCGCCAAGACCATCGTCGGCATCAACAAGGACGCCGAGGCCAATATCTTCCGCCACGCCCGTTTCGGCGTCGTGGGCGACTGGAAAAAGGTGCTGCCGGCCTTTACCGCCAAGGTCAAGGAGCTGCTGGCGAAATAGCCGGATTATTACCGGGATTCGGAGACATTATGAAAAACAGACCGATAATCTTAATCGCCGTTATCTTGCTCGCCGCGATGGCGCTGCCGGGCTGCGGCGGCGAAACCACGCCGGCGACGACCACCGGCACCGAAGCAGTCGCCGTCGCCAAAGACGGCGATACCGTGACGGTGGACTACGTCGGTACTCTGGACGACGACAGCCAGTTCGATTCATCCTACGACCGCGGCGAGCCGCTGGAGTTCGTCCTGGGGGCCGGCAACATGATTAGCGGCTTCGAGGACGCCGTGCGGGGGATGAAGGTGGGCGAGCAGAAGACGGTCACCCTGCCCCCCGATGAGGCCTACGGCTACTACCGCGATGACCTGGTCTTTACCATGGGCTGGGAACAGTTCCCCGAGGATATAGAGCTGGAGATAGGCCAGCAGGTGCCGCTGCAGGCCGATACCGGCGCCGTCTTTTACGCCACCGTCATTGATATCTCCGACGCCGGCGTCACCATGGACGCCAATTCCACCCTGGCCGGGGAAACACTGACCTTTGAAATCGAGCTGGTCTCCATCGAGCCGGGCGAATAGGCCCGCCTGCGCCAACTAGCTCTATGCCTTGATTTTCACCGCTCTTTCATCGTACAATTAGAGGCGGTTGGCACGGGCCAATAGCTCAGCTGGTTAGAGCGCAGTCCTGATAAGACTGAGGTCCCTGGTTCGAGCCCAGGTTGGCCCACTTGCGAAAAATCCCGGCCAGCCGTCGCGCGCGGCGACGCCCCGCCGGTGAATCCTGCCAGCGGTTTCGGAATCTCCCCGCCGAGGAGGTACACATGGCCAGCGTCCTGGAAGGCATTAAAGTCCTCGATTTCACCCAGGTCTATTCCGGCCCCTACTGCACCATGCTCCTGAAAGACCTGGGCGCCGAAATCATCAAGGTAGAGAGGCGGGAGGGCGGCGACCTGATACGCTACGACGTACCCCATACCGAGGGGCACGAGGGCGGCCCCTTTATCATCCTCAACCGGGGCAAGAAGAGCGTCACCGTTGACCTCAAGACCCAAAAAGGGCTCGACCTCTGCCGGGAGATGATTAAGAAAGTGGACGTGCTGGTGGAGAACTTCAGCCCCGGCACCATGGACAAGCTGGGGCTGGGCAGCGCCGCGATGTGCAAACTCAATCCTAACCTCATCTACGCCTCGATATCGGCCTACGGGCAGACGGGCCCCCGCCGCGACTACCCCGGCTTCGACCCGGTGGCGCAGGCGATGGGCGGCATGACCATCGTTACCGGCTTCGAGGAAACCCCCACCCGCTGCGGCGTCTCCATCGCCGATTTCTCCTCGGGCCTGTTCGGGGCCTGCTCGGTGGTGGCGGCGCTCCTGCACCGCCAGAAGACTGGCGAGGGGCAGGTTATTGATATCTCGATGCAGGACTGCATCTGGCACCTGACCTCGGTGGAGTTCGCGCCCCACTATTTCCTCAATGGCGTCAACCCGCCGCGCCTGGGCAACGGCCACCCGGCCATGATTCCCTGCAACCTCTACACCACCCGGGACGGGCGGGTCTTCATCGCCGCCGGGGTGCTGGCGCAGGTGCACCGCCTCTACAAGGCGATGGGGCGGAGCGACCTCATCAACACGCCGCTGGGCGAAAACCAGAACGAGCGCTACCAGCACCGCGACGAGATTGACGAGGCCATCTCAGCCTGGACGAAGAACAAGACCACCGACGAAATCGTTAGTCTCCTCAAGGACGCCGACGTGCCCGGCTGCCGGCTGCCGTTCTTCGATGAGGTCTGCAACGACCCGCAGCTACTGAGCCGCGACATGATTATCGAGGTGGAGCAGGCCATCTCCGGCAAGGTTAAAGTGCCCGGCTCGCTCTTCAAGCTCTCCAGGACGCCCGGCCGGATAGACTATCCGGCGCCCTTCCTGGGCGAGAACACCTCCGACGTGCTCACCGGGCTGCTCGGCCTGAGCGAGGACGATATCAGCCAGCTCGCCAACGAGGGCATTATCTAGCGGCTATTTCGCCTTGAGGTACTTCTCCGGGTCGGCGTCGAAGGCCTTTTTACAGCCCATTGCGCAGAAGTAGTATTTCTTGCCCTTGTATTCGGACGTGGCCGGGGGGTTCTTTACGTCCACTTCCATCTTGCAGACCGGGTCTATCGCCATGGTGGTACCTCCTGTTTCCATCGTCAGTTGTGGCGGCTTAAAGCCGCGCAGCCTTAGCGAGTTGGAGACCACCGTTATCGAGCTGGCCGCCATGGCCGCCGCCGCCAGGATGGGGTTGAGAAATCCGTAATTGCCCAAAATGAAATTAAGACCGGCGGGCACGCTGCCCGTTCCGAAGGCCAGGTAGAGAATGCCCGCCGCCACCGGGATGAGGACGGTGTTGTAGGCAAACGCCCAGAAGAGGTTTTGCTTTATTGTCCGCATGGTGCGCCGGCTCAAGGCTACCGCCGTAGCGATGCCGGAAAGCTCACCGCTGATTAAGGTAATGTCCCCCGTCTCCATGGCGACGTCGGTGCCGGTGCCGATGGCGATGCCCACGTCGGCCTGAGCCAGAGCCGGGGCGTCGTTGATGCCGTCGCCGACCATGGCCACCACGCGGCCTTCCTCCTGGAGCTTCTTGACCTCGGCGGCCTTGTTCTCCGGCAGCACCTCGGCGGCCACCCGCATGATGCCCGCCTCGCGGGCGATGGCCCGGGCGGTGCGCTCGTTATCGCCGGTGACCATGGCCGTCTCAATACCCATCCGGCTGACGGCCGCCACCAGAGCGCGGGCCTCCGGTTTCAGGGTATCGGCCAGGGCGATAAGCCCCACGGCCTTGCCGTCCACCCCCAGAAAGGTCACCGTCTTGCCCGCCTCGCGGAGGCTTTCCGCCGTCTTGTCCAGCCCGTTCAGGGCTATCTGGCTATCCCGCATCAGCTTGAGG
>Ga0307445_10000450_pt1 | contig 22240 bp, 24 predicted proteins | sample SalMarSW160330MG_FD_202147 | JGI IMG/M metagenome (GOLD analysis project Ga0307445, IMG submission 202147) | Salt marsh sediment microbial communities from the Plum Island Ecosystem LTER, Massachusetts, United States - SW1603-30 | ecosystem: Environmental > Aquatic > Marine > Intertidal zone >... | reverse complement strand
TGAGGCCCCCACCCTCTCCTGGGCGGAGGAGCTGGAGCTCTTCCGCCAGCTGAAGGCGGCCATCGGCGACCGGGGGACGCTGGTGGCCTACACCGGCTCCAACAGCACCCGCGAGGCGGTAGAAGCCACCAAAGACGCCGAGCGAATCGGCGTGGACGCCTGCCTCTCGGTGGTGCCCTATTACAACAAGCCCAACCAGGAGGGCATCTACCAGCATTTTAAGGCCATCGCCGCGGCCACCAGTCTGCCCGTCATCATGTACAACATCCCGGGCCGCGTCGTCGTCAACATGGAGCCGGAGACCATCGGGCGCCTGAGCCGGATTGATAACATCGTCGGCGTCAAGGAGGCCAGCGGCAACATGGAGCACGTCGCCCGGACGCTCAACGCCGCCCGCGAGGGATTCCGTATCTGGAGCGGCAACGATAACGATACCTTCCCCATCCTGGCGCTGGGGGGCTACGGGGTCATCGGCGTGACGACGCACCTGGTGGGCAAGCAGTATAGAAGGATGATGGACATTATCCGGAGCGATAAGATAGCCGAGGCCGCCGCCATCCACCGCCATCTGGTGCCGCTGGTCAACGCCATGTTCGCCTCGCCCAGCCCCGGCCCGGTGAAGTACGCCTTAAATCACCTGGGCTTCCGCGTCGGCGACCCGCGCCTGCCGCTCTTGCCCCCCGACGACAAGGTGGCGGCGCTCATCCGGGAGACGCTGAAGAGCTACACGATTGACCTGAAAATCTAAAAATAATACCGGAACCCGTGCGCCGAGGCCGCAAAGCCCAGAGACTTGTAGAACCCGTGGGCGGCGGTGCGGCGCGTATCGCTGGTGAGCATCACCTTGTAGCAGCCGGCGGCCCGCGCCCGCTTAAGCACTTCCGCCATCAGCATCCGCCCGATGCCCTGCCCACGCCGGGCTTCGTCCACCACCACGTACTCCACCACGGCGAACGGCGATACCCCGTGGGCCAGCCCCGGCAATATCGCCACCATCAGCGTGCCGACGATTTCGCCGCCGTCCTCGGCCACCAGCAGGCTATAGCCGGGCATGGCGGTCATCTCGGCAAAGACGCGCCGGCACGCCTCCGGCGAGCGGGCGGGGACGGTATCGGTGGGGCTTAGGGCCAGCTGGCGGTAGAGCGCCGTTACGGCGGGTATATCCGGCTCGCGGGCGTCCCTGACGACCACCACTAGAATATCGACTTCCTGACGATGGTATCCTCGCGGCGCTTGCCCACCGAGATAAGGCTGGCCGGGCAGCCGACGAGCTGCTCCAGGCGCCGGACGTACTTCTGTGCCTTCACCGGCAGGTCGCGGAAGAGGCGCACGTCGCCGGTGGTCTTCTCCCAACCCGGCAGCTCCTCGTAGACGGGCTGGCACTGCTCCAGCCTGGCGATGGAGGCCGGGAAGTCGGTGACGGTCTCGTCCCCAATCTTGTAGCCGGTGCAAATCTTCAGGCGCGGCAGCGTGTCCAGCACGTCCAGGCGCGTGACGGCCAGCGACGTGAAGCCGTTGATGCGGGCGCTGAGGCGGGCGGCCACGGCGTCGAACCAGCCGCAGCGGCGGGCGCGGCCGCTGACGGTGCCGTACTCGTGCCCGCGCTCCCGGATGGCGCGGCCGATGTCGTCGTCCAGCTCGGTGGGCATCGGCCCGGCGCCCACCCGCGTCTGGAACGACTTGAAGACGCCGAGGACGTGGTTTACCTTACTCGGCCCGAGGCCCACCCCCAGGCAGCCGCCGCTGGCCAGCGGCGACGACGAGGTAACGAAGGGATAGGTGCCGAAGTCCGGGTCGAGCAGGGCGCCCTGGGCGCCTTCAAGGAGGATGGCCGCGTCGCGCTCCAAGGCGGCGGACAATAATGCGCTGGTATCGGCGATGCAGGGCGCCAGCCGCTCGGCGTAGGTGCAATACTGGTCGTAGATTTCGTCCAGGTCCAGCGGGTTCTTGCCGTAGACCTTGACGAGCAGTTTGTTCTTATACTCCAGCGCCGCCGCCAGCTTGGCGCGCAGCACGGCTTTCTCCAGCAGGTCGCCGACGCGGATGCCCGTGCGGGCGACCTTATCGGCGAAGGCGGGGCCGATGCCCTTGCGCGTGGTGCCGATGGCGTTGCCGCCCCGCGCCTCTTCCTCCAGGCCCTCCATGACGATGTGGTAGGGCATAATCAGGTGGGCGCGGTCGCTGACGATGAGGCGGGAGGTATCCACGCCCCGCGAGTTCAGCTCGTCCATCTCCTGAATCAGCACCGCCGGATTGACCACCACACCGTTGCCGATGACGACGGTGGTGCCGGGATAAAAGATGCCGGAAGGCATCAGGCGCAGCTTGAATTCCCCCTGGGGATTGACGACGGTATGGCCGGCGTTATCGCCGCCGGAGAAGCGTACCACGTATTCGGCCTTCTCGGCCAGCATATCCACAATTTTGCCTTTGCCCTCGTCCCCCCACTGGGCTCCGATTACAGCAACGACTGGCATATATTCCTCCGCTTATCTAAAAATCCCGCCCAATTCTACTATCACGGACACGGGTTGTCCAGCTTATTTTGTTCGTAAACATAGCTTAATCCGGGCGTCTTAATCCCCGGCGTGCCGCCAGGCGTGGACGAGTCGCTGGACGGCGGTGAAGTAGCTGAAAAAGGTAATAATGGCCAAGGCGACCACCAGGGCGTAGTCGAGGCCGCTGAGGAGCAGCCCCAGCGCCAGCACGACGACCCGCTCCGGCCGGGTGAAAAGCCCCACCCTGCCCTCGATGCCCATCGCCTCGGTGCGGGCGCGCAGGTAGCTGACCAGGAGCGCGCCGACCAGGGCCAGGCCGACCAGCATTCCTTCGCCGACCTGGCCGCCCCGCAGGTAGACGAACAATATCGCCAGCAGCAGCGCCGCCTCGGAGAGGCGGTCGAGGGTGGCATCGAGGACAGCCCCGAAGCGGGAGACCCGCCCGGTGAGCCGCGCCAGGGCGCCGTCGAGCGTATCGCAGAGCCCGGCCGCCAGCACCACGAAACCGGCGGCGAAGGCGTGTCCGGTGGCGATGAGCACGGCGGCGGCGACGTTTATCAGCAAGCCGAGCCAGGTAATCATGTTGGGTGTCAGCGGCGTCACGGCCAGCCGGCGCACTACGGGCTGCGCCAAGCCGGTCGCCACGACCCGGCGGGCTTGTTCCAGTTTCGACATGAACTTAGTGTGCCCCGGAAGTCTCGCGAATCCCGGGGGGCCCTTCCGTCGGGGTTTTGGCCCGGTTGAGCTTCTCCAGCGTGTCCGTGTAGTAGTCCAGCAGCCGGCGCGCCAGCAGCGTCCAGTCGTAGGCCAGCGCCTTGGGCTTGCCCCGCTCGCCCATCTCGCGGCGCAGGCGGGCGTCGCGGCCCAGCCGGAGCAGGGCCTCGGCCAGGCTCTCCACGTCGCGCGGCGGCACGCTGATGCCCTCGACGCCGTCGCCGAGGACGCCGGCGTAGCCGGCGATGGAGGTGGCCACGATGGGCTTGCCGGCGGCCATGGCCTCCAGCAGGACAATGCCGAAACTCTCCCGGCCGGTGGCCGGAAAGCAGACGATATCGGCGGTATTATAGTAGCGGGGCAGGTCGGCGTAGGTGGCGTAGCCGGTAAAGACGACCTCGTCCAGATTATGGCGGCGCACCTGCCTTTCGTACTTCTTACGCAGGCGCACGCCCGGCCCCACGGCGATGAGGCGCAGGTCGGGGAGCTCCTGCCGGACCATCCGGAAGGCCTTGAGGAGGTAATTAAACCCCTTGCGCTTTTCGAAGCGCCCCACGAAGACGATATTGAGCTTGCCGTCGCGGTACTGCTCGAAAGGCGCCGTATGGTTGTTGAAATGGTGGGTATCGATGCCGTTGGGGATGATGGTGTAATCGGCGGGGAAATAGGTCTTCACGTAGTCCCGGGCCGTCGGGGAGACGGCGATATGCCCGTCCAGCTTGCGGAACCAGCGGTCGAGGTACCACTTGACCAAAGGCGAGAAGATGGTGTACCAGGGCCGCCCGCCGCAGGCGTGGAAGGTGCCCACCATAGGGGCCAGCTTCATGCGCAGGGTGGTGGTGCAGAGGTTGGGCATCAGCGGCTCGTGGAGGTGGCAGATATCGAACTTCTCCCGCGCGAAGGTCTCCCTTATCTGCTGCTCCAGCCGCAGCGAGCAGGTAATGCGGGCGATAGAGCCGCTCACCGGGATGGAGCGCGGCGTGCCGATGCGGATAAAGCGGTCGCCCAGGGTATACATCGCCTGCGAGGCCGGGGCGATGATTTTCGCATCGTGCCCCAGGCGCGTGAACTGCTGTTGCAGGCACGATATGTGGTTGATCACGCCGCCGGGATAGGCGAAATCGTAGGGCGATACCAGCGCTATTTTCATGACCGATTTACGCCGCCGCCTGGCGCTTGACGGGGGGTGGAGCCTTCTCGGCCGGGCGGTTGGCGGCGATGAACTCTTCCACCTTGCGGCGGGCCTCGTCGTCGGTGTACTGGATGGGCGGGCTCTTCATAAAGTACGAGGACGGGGCGGTCAATTCGCCCTTGAGCCCCTTGTCCAGGGCCAGCTTGCAGCAGCGCACCGCATCGATGACGACGCCGGCGGAGTTGGGGCTGTCCCACACCTCCAGCTTCATCTCCAGCATGAGCGGAACATCGCCGAAGGTGCGCCCCTCCATGCGGATGTGGCAGAACTTGCGGTCGTCCAGCCAGGGCACGTAGTCGGACGGGCCCACGTGGATATCGCGCTCGTCCATCTTGTAGTCCAGCTGCGAGGTGACCGAGGTCGTCTTGGATATCTTCTTGGACTCCAGCCGCTCCCGCTCCAGCATATTGTAGAAATCGGTGTTGCCGCCGAAGTTGAGCTGGTAGGTATGCTCCAGCTTGACGCCGCGGTCGCGGAAGAGCCGGGTCAGCATGCGGTGGGTGATGGTGGCGCCCACCTGCGACTTGATGTCGTCGCCGATGATGGGCAGGCCCCGGTCGGCGAAGCGCTTCTGCCAGTACTTTTCCTTGGCGATGAAGACGGGGATGCAGTTGACGAAGCCGCAACCGGCGTCCAGCACCTGCTCGATGTACCACTTGGTGGCCTCTTCGCTGCCCACCGGCAGGTAGTTGATGACCACGTCGGTCTTGGTCTCCTTGAGGATGCCGACGATATCGGCGGTGGGGCCGGGGGCCTTCTGGATTATCATTGAGAGGTACTTGCCCAGGCCGTCGTGGGTCATGCCCCGGTCAACCCGGACGCCCTTGAGGGGCACGTCGCAGAACTTGAAGGTATTGTTCGGCTTGACGTAGATGGCCTCGGCCAGGTCTTTACCCACCTTGTTCTTGTCGATATCGAAGGCGGCCACGAACTCGATGTCCCGGATGTGGTAGCCCCCCAGGTTGACGTGCATCAGCCCCGGGACGAACTCGTCCTCGCTGGCGTTCTGGTAGTAGTGGACGCCCTGGACGAAAGAAGAGGCGCAGTTGCCCACGCCGATGATTGCCACATTTATTTTGCCCATGTTGCCATATCTCCCCTCTTTCCAGAAATGATGCCGGGTAGACTCTATACGTTACGCGGCGGTAACTGGCACCGGATTGAACTATACCCCCTCCGGGCACGAAATGTCAAGATTTGGGCCCCGATGTTACCTAAATCACTTACGGCCCGTTTTTGTTTCTGGTATAATGTACGAACTACCCCGGTACGGAGGTAAGTGATGAAAATCAAAGACATCTCCCGGATAAGCCACCGCAAGGTGGTTACCGTCCGGCCGGACGCCGTCCTTTCCGAGGCCATCAGGGAACTGGTGGATAACCACATCGGCGCCGTGCCGGTCTACGACGCCAAGGAGAAGCTGGTGGGCATCCTCTCGGAGAGGGACATCCTGGAATGGGTCAGCCGGGGCAGGGTTGACATCGGCGGGACGAAGGTCAAAGACATCATGACGCGGGAAGTCCTCGTCTGCAACCCGGAGGACAACATCGAGGCCATCCTCCAGACGATGACGGACAAGGGCATCCGCCACCTGCCGGTGGTCGCGGAGAACCGCCTGGTGGCCATGCTCTCGCTGCGGGACATTACCGAGGAGATGCTCCTGGAGTGCAACGTCCAGGTACAGCACCTGCACGACTACATCTCCGGGAGCCCCACCTAGCGCCCTATTTATCCGGCGGACGGTCCTGGGGCCGCACCAGGAACACCGGCACCCGCGCGGCGCGGAAGACGCGATCGGCCACGCTGCCCCGCACCAGACGCTGCAGCCCGGAGGCGGCGTGCGAGGCCATGATGATGAGGTCGGCGTGGCTGCGGGAGACGTAGTCGGCGATGGTCTTGGCGCGCCGCCCCACCAGCACCTTGGTATTCACCCGGAGCTTTTTGCCCTCGAACCGGGTGGCAATCCCGGCCAGGTATTCCTCCGCCAGCGTCACGGCGTCGTCTTCAAGGTGCTCGCGCTCCTCCGGGGGCACCTGGGCCTCCAGGCCGCCGGTGATGTGCAGGTGCTGCACCACGCGCAGCAGGGTCAGCTCGTCAACATCGGAGACCTTGATAAACCAGTCCACGTAGGGTAACACGCATTCGGCCAGTTCCGAGCCGTCCAGCGGGACGAGTATCTTGGTATACATCTTGCGTCCTTTCTCGTATTGCCAGCGGCGGGCGCCGCCCGTATTTTACGTATCCCCCGGCTTGTTGCCGAAGTACACCTTGGTATGGGGCCAGGGTATCTCGATGCCGACCTTGTCAAACTCCTTCTTGATGCGCAGCCTCAGCTCGCCCATGGCGTTCCACTGCTCCAGGGGCTGGACGTCCCCCACCACCTTGATATCTATCCCCGAATCGCCGAGTTTATTGACCCGGAGCGCGCTCGGCACGCTGCGCAGCCGCTGTTTCCAGCGCTCTTCGTCGGCCATCTCCTTGCAGACGCGGTTTATCGTCTCGATGGCAAAGTCGAGGTCGGTACCGTAACCCACGGATATATCCAGGTTGATGCGGGCGAAGTGCCGGGAGTAGTTGGAGGCCACGCGGATTTCCCCGTTGGGCACGTGGTGCACGATGCCGTCCATATCGCGCAGCACCGTCTTGCGCAGGTTGATGTCCTCCACCACGCCGACGACATCGGCCACTTTGGCCACGTCGCCGATGCGGTACTGGTTCTCCATGAGGATGAAGATGCCGGCGATGAGGTCGCGGATGAGGAACTGCGCCCCGAAGCCGACGGCGATGCCGGCCACGCCGAAGCCGGCCAGGATGGGGCCGATATCAATGTTCATCTCGGAGAGTATCATGAAGACGACCAGCAGGACAATGATGATGCGCACTATCCCCAGGAAGACGCCCTGGAGGGTCTCGGCGCGGCGGCGCAGCCCCTCGCGGCTCTCGCCCCCCCGGGGGCGCGTCATGACGCGGCGCACCAGCGGCGGCATGGCCTGCTTGAGGACAATCCAGAAGACGATGCCCACGACGATGATGATAAGGACGGTCAGCCCGTGGTCGAGGAACCAGGCCTGGATGGCCTCCCCCGTGATGGAGGCGCCGACGCCCGTTTCGGAGAAGATAAGCCCGACGAAGCCCAGCAGCATCAGGGCCACGCCAATCGACTCAAACGCCCAGAAGGCGATGTTGATATTTTCATGGTCTTCCCTCTGCCACTTTGCCGGGGTCAGCTTCCGCATCCCGCTCCTCACCCTGTCCCGGAAGAAGAGCAGCAGCACCACCGCGATACTGGCGCCCACCAGAATCCAGATACCGTTATCGATAAACCCCTGCCACATGATCAAAGCTCTCCTTTAACCGGCTTAGAGATATTATACAACAATCTGCAAATTATAAAAGAACCCTATCGTCGCCGACGCGCCGGGTAATCCGCTCGCGGTCGAGGTACTCCAGCAGCGCCTGGGCGTACTTGCGCGACGTGCCGAACATATCGCGCACCTCGGCCAGGCCCACCTTGCCGCTGGCCTGGATTCGGTCCTTGATTTTGGCCACCATCTCCTCGTAAGCGGCCGCCCCGAAGACGACGCTGTCGCTAACCCGCACCACCCTGCCCTGCCCGGCCAGCATGGCCAGCAGGTCGGCCTCGGGGATGAGGGCGCTGTCCGGCGCGTAAGGACTGGCCGCCAGCGACTTGAGAAAAGCGTCTATTCTGGCCTGCTGCGCCGCCGTGAGCCGGATAGCGTGACCGGGCAGGCGCAGCCCGGCCCCCTCCCCGACCATGACCCCCTCGGCGGCGAGCCGCTCCAGCACCGCCGCGGCGTGAACGCCCAGCTTGAGGCGGCCCGCCAGCTCCAGGCGGGGCATGCCGGGGCGGGCGGGGTATTTCCGGTGGTATTCCGCCAGCGCCGCTGTTACTTTAGTGCCGAGGCGGCCCCAGCCGGTGTCCGTGAAGAGGAGCTTGCGCTCGCCCTCGCCGGCGGCGATAATCCGCCCCTCGCCGACGAGCGCCTCGATGGCCTGGCGGGCCGGGTCGGCGGGCAGGTTGCTCTGAGTAATCAGGGCGGGCGGCTCCAGCGGCTGTTTCGTCTCCAAGAGCGCCATAATCAGGTCGGCGGCGGTGCCCCCCGCGCGCGCCTTGAGATTTTCGATTACTTCGGGGCGGAAGCGGCGCAGGCGGCGGGCGTGCGCGTCGACGATGCCGCCGCCCCCCAGCGTCTCCATGGGCGAGCGGATGATGTATCTATCGCCCCTGACGACGGCCAGCGGCCGGGTCAGCGTCAGCTGCGCCCAGGTGGCGGCGCCGGGCTTGACCTCGTCGCCCTCCAGCAGGCGCACCTTGGCCATGGTCTCGGCGGCGCCGGTGTGAAAGCTCACCGCGCTGCCGTGCCGCAGGGGGCGCTGCAAATAGGCGATGAGCGAGAGCTTGACGGTGACCATGCGGGTGGGCTTGAGCCAGCCCGGCGTGGCGACCACGTCCCCCCGCTCGATTTGGGCGGTATTGACCCCCACCAGGTTGGCGGCCACGCGCGAGCCGGGGGTGGCCGTCTCTAGCTTGGCCTTGTGGGTCTGCAGCCCGCGCAGCCGCGACTTGAGCCCGGCGGGGGCAATCTCCACCTCCTGCCCCACCCGCAGGCTGCCGTCGATGAGGGTGCCGGTAACCACCGTGCCCGCCCCGGCCATGGTGAAGACGCGGTCGACGGGCAGGCGGGGACGGCCCAGGTCGGCGCGGGGCTGGGTGGCGTCCAACAGTTTATCGATGGCGGCCAGCAGGTCGGGTAGTCCCTCGCCGGTGAGTGCCGAGACGGGGACGATGGCCGACCCCGCCAGGGTCGTCCCGGCCAGGACTTCCTCCACCTCCAGCCGCACCAGAGTTAAAATCTCGTCGTCCACCAAATCGCGCTTGGTGATGACGGCGATGCCGTGCTTAACCCCGATTATGTCAAGGATGGCCAAGTGCTCGCGGGTCTGGGGCATGACGCCCTCGTTGGCGGCCACGATGAGCAGTGCCAGGTCGATACCGCCGACGCCGGCCAGCATGTGCTTGACGAAACGCTCGTGGCCGGGCACGTCGACGATGCCCACCTCGCGCCCGGAGGGGAGCGTGAGCCAGGCGAAGCCCAGCTCGATGGTCATGCCCCGCTCCTTCTCCTCGCGGAGGCGGTCGGGGTCAATGCCGGTGAGGGCCTTCACCAGCACCGACTTGCCGTGGTCAATGTGCCCCGCCGTACCCAGAACGTACATGGTAATAAGCTACCTAAATCTCCCGCAGCGCTGCAACCACAACCCCGTCCTCCTCCGGCAGGACGGTGCGCGGGTCGAGGAGAAGGGTATCGCTCTCGATGCGCCCGATGACGGGAATCTCCCGCGCCCGCAGCGCCCCGGCCACCCGCTTGGCGGCGCCGCCGCTGCCGTAAGCTATCGCCAGCAGGCGCGTCGGCAGGCTCCCGCCGGGCAGGCTGCCCCCGCCCACCATCGTCTCGCCGGGGATTACTCTGGCCCCGCTACCCGCGGACTCCGCCCAGGCGGCGGCGCGTTTTTCAATATCGGGAAGCCGGGCGGCAATCATCCGCCAGACGGGGATTTTGCTGGCGGCCTCGCCCTTGAGATAGTGCACCAGCGTTGCCGCCAGCCCCGCCAGGCGCGTCTTGTCCACCCGTACCGCCCGCGCCAGGGGGTGCCGCTTGAGTTTATCAACATATTCTTTCTTCCCCACGATGATGCCCGCCTGCGGCCCGCCCACCAGCTTGTCGCCGGAGAAAAAGGTCAGCGCCGCTCCGGCGGCGATACTATGCTGTACCATCGGCTCGGCGGCCAGCCCGTAAGCGGTCGTATCCAGGAAGCAGCCGCTGCCCAGGTCGTCGAGGACGATGAGGTCGTGACGCGCGGCGACGGCGATGATTTCTTCCAGGGAGACCTCGTTGACAAAGCCCTCCAGGCGGAAATTGCTGGAGTGCACCCGCATCAGGGCGGCGGTGCGCTCGCCGACGGCGTTGGCGTAGTCGGCGGCGTAGGTGCAGTTGGTCGTGCCCACCTCGACGAGCCTGGCGCCGCTCTGGCGCATCACGTCGGGGATGCGGAAGCCGCCGCCGATTTCCACCGCCTGCCCCCGCGAGACGATGACCTCCTTGCGGCGGGCCAGGGCGGTCAGCCCCAGCAGCACCCCGGCGGCGTTGTTATTGACGACGAAGCCCGCCTCGGCGCCGGTGATTTCGCACAGCAGTCCCTCCACGTGGACGTGCCGCGAGCCGCGGGCGCCGGTCTCCATGTTGATTTCCAGGTTGGAATAGCCGGAGCTTACCGCCGCCATGGCCGCGACGGCCTCCTGGCTCAGGGGGGCGCGCCCCAGATTGGTGTGCAGGACGACGCCGGCGGCGTTGACCACCCGGCGCAGGCCCGGCCCGGTGAGCGCCTGTAGCTCGGCGAGTACACCGTCAACGATTTCATCCGGCGAGGCAATAGGCTTGCCCGCCGCGATGGCCGCCCGCGCCCGCTCCAGCTGGCGGCGCACCAGGGCCACCAGCCGCTCGTGGGGGTAGTCCCCGGCGAGACGGGCCAGGCGCGCGTCGGCGAGGACTTTGTCCACGCCGGGCAGGTTGCGGAACCGGCTCTCCATAAGCCCTATTCTACCCAATATGCGGCCATACTTCCAGCCCCACCCCCGGGGTTATCTATTCCCACCCTGGCCACGCCTGCGCTATAGCTTCGGCGGGTAAACCGCCCTCGGCGCATCCGCGGCTTAGGCCGTGGGTTTCCTCTCCCCTCCGCGGGAGAGGACTAAGGTGAGGGGGACTTTTGCCAGACGCGATAATTCCACCCTCACCTGACCTCTCCCATCAAGGGAGAGGAAGAGGCATCTTTCCCCTTTACCCCCGGTGGCGAGGGGTGGAGAAGCCCCAGCGAGTAGTGGCAGGATGCCACCGGGCGGGCCGGGTGGGAAAGAAAATCACCGGGTGGGGCGGGGTGAAAGGGAGTGGCCTGCGGAGAGGGGAACGAAGGGGGTGAGGTAAGCAGCAATCTCACAAATAAGGTATAATTAGGGAAAAGAGCCGGCGGCGCTTTATTTATCAAGGGGACAAGACCATGTGTAAAGGCATCCGGGAGGATATCCGCACCGTCTTCGCCAAAGACCCGGCCGCGCGCAGCGCGCTGGAGGTGCTCTGCTGCTACCCCGGCCTGCACGCCCTCTGGGCTCACCGGGTGGCCAACTGCCTCTGGCGGCACGGCTGGCGGCTGCCCGCCCGCTGGGTATCCCACCTGAGCCGGTTCTTCACCCAGATAGAGATTCACCCCGGCGCCACCATCGGGCGGCGGTTTTTCATCGACCACGGCAGCGGCGTGGTCATCGGCGAGACGACCGAAATCGGCGACGACGTGCTGCTCTACCAGGGGGTGGTGCTGGGCGGCACCACGCTGGAAAAACGCAAGCGCCATCCCACCCTGGGCAATGGCGTCGAGATGGGTAGCGGGGCCATCGCCCTGGGGCCCATCACCATCGGCGACGGGGCGCGCATCGGGGCCAGCTCGGTGGTCATCAAGTCGGTGCCAGCGGGCGTCACCGTCGTCGGCATCCCGGCGCGGGTGGTCACCAAGCGCGAGAAGCCGGCCATGGATTTGGAGCACGGCAAGCTGCCCGACCCGGTGGCCGAGGCGCTGCACTCGGTCGTCCGCGAACAGCACCGCCTGGAAGAGCGCCTGAAAAAGCTGGAAGACGCCGGCCGGCAAAAAAGCTAGAGGGAGCCAGAACAGCATGGAAAAATTCAGTCCGGTGGGTGAGAAGGAAATTACCCGCGCCATCGTCTCCGAGTTTACCCGCGAGTTCATCGAAAACGTCGAGAGCGACTGCATCATCGTCGGCGGGGGGCCCAGCGGGCTCGTCGCCGCGCGCGATATCGCCCGGGCCGGTAAAAAAGTGGTCATCGTCGAGCGCAACAACTACCTCGGCGGGGGGTTCTGGAGCGGCGGCTACCTCATGCCCAAGGTAACCGTGCGCCACCCCGGCGAGCGTATCCTCGACGAGCTGGGCGTGCCCTATAAGACGGTAAGTAAGGGCCTGGTGGTCTGCGACGCCCCCCACGCCTGCGCCACCCTCATCGCCGCGGCCTGCGCCGCCGGCGCCAAGATTATCAACATGACCATGCTCGAAGACCTGGTCGTCAAGGAAGGCCGGGTCTGCGGGGCGGTCATCAACTGGTCGCCCATCGCCTCGCTGCCGCGGCAGATCGCCGCCCTCGACCCGGTCGCCCTGGAGGCGCCGCTGGTCGTCGAGGCCACCGGCCACGAGGCCTGCGTCGTGAAAAAGCTGGAGCAGCGCGGCCTCATCAAGATGAAGGGCGAGGGCGCCCTCTGGATTGAGCGCTCCGAAGACCTCATCGTGGAGCACACCGGCGAGTGCTTCCCCGGCCTCATCGTCACCGGCATGGCCGTGGGCGCCGTCTACGGGCTGCCCCGCATGGGACCCACCTTCGGCTCGATGTTCGTCTCCGGCGAGGTGGCCGCCCGCGTCGTCCTCGAAAAGCTGAAGGGATGAAGGTCGTCATCGCCCTGAGCGGCGGCGTCGATTCCGCCGTGGCCGCCGCCATCTTGCAGCAGCAGGGGCACGAGGTCGTCGGCGCCACGATGCGGGTCGTGCCCGGCGACGACCGCGCCCCCCGAGCCGCCGCCAGCGTCGCTGGCGTTCTGGGTATACCCCATCACGTCTACGGCCTGACGGAAGCGTTCGAGGAATACGTCATCGCCGATTTCTGCCGCCAGTACGCCGCCGGGCGCACGCCCAACCCCTGCGTGCGCTGCAACCGCTACATCAAGTTCGGCGCGCTCCGGGACAAGGCCCGCGCCACGGGCGCTGACTACTTCGCCACCGGCCACCACGCCCGCATCGAGAAGGATAAAAGCGGCCGCTACTTACTCAAGAAAGGGCGCGACGCCGCCAAAGACCAGTCCTACTTTCTGGCACAATTAACTCAAGAGCAATTATCGCGCGCCGTCTTCCCCGTCGGCGAACTGACCAAGGGAGAGGTGCGCAAGCTGGCCGCCGCCGGCGGCCTGGCCGACGCCGCCGGGAGGCCGGAGAGCCAGGAAATTTGCTTTATCCCCGGCGGCGACCACGTTAAGTTTTTAAGGGAGCGCGGCGAGATAGAGGACAGACCCGGCCCGATACGCGATTCTCAGGGCAACGTCCTGGGGACGCACCGGGGGATTTCCGCCTACACCGTCGGGCAGCGGCGGGGGCTGGGCCTGGCCGCGGCGGCGCCGCGCTACGTTACCGCCATCGCCCCGGCGGAGAACGCCGTGACCGTCGGCCCGCGGGAGGCGATTTACGCCACCGAACTCGTCGCCGGCGACCTCAACTGGCTGGCCGGAGACCCGCCGCAAGAAATGATTAAGGTTATGGCCAGGGTGCGCCACCGCCACCCCGAGGCCGCCGCCGCCCTCACGCCGCGGGGCAACGGGGAGTATCACGTAAAATTCCGTAAGCCGCAGCCCGCCATCGCCCCCGGCCAGGCGGTGGTCTTTTACCGCGGGGACAGCGTCCTCGGCGGCGGCACGATATTGAGACAGGGGAGCTTACCATGAAGACCATCATCGCCGTCTGCCGCAGCGCCAAAAAGGGCACCAGAAAGCAGGCGGTCGCCGAAATAACGCTCGAGAAAGACTATGGCGTCGTCAGCGACGCCCACGCCGACAGCGCCAGCCACCGTCAGGTGAGCCTGCTGGCCGTCGAGAGCATCGACAGGATGCGCGCCAAAGGCTTCGACCTCCAACCGGGGGACTTCGCCGAGAACATCACCACCGAAGGCATCGATTTAGCCCGCCTGCCCGTCGGCACGCGCCTGGCCGCCGGCGACCGGGCCATTCTGGAGATGACGCAAATCGGCAAGGAGTGCCACGCCGCCTGCGCCATCCGCAAGCAGGTGGGCGACTGCATCATGCCCCGCGAGGGCGTCTTCGCCAGGGTCATCCGCGGCGGGCGCATCAAAGCCGGGGACAGGATAAACATCGATACCGCCGCTCCGTCTGGGAATAAACCCGCCGATGGGGTAAAATAGAGACAAGATGAAAAAGGCAGCCTCCCTGGTCGAGCGCATCCTCAAGCTCAAAGAGGAGCGCCGCGCCGTCATCCTGGCGCACAACTACCAGCGCGGCGAGGTGCAGGACATCGCCGATTTAGTCGGCGACTCGCTGGAGCTGAGCCAGCGTGCGGCTAAGACCGACGCCGCCGTGATTTGCTTCTGCGGCGTGCACTTCATGGCCGAGACGGCCGCCATCCTCTCGCCGGACAAGACCGTCCTCCTGCCCGACGCCGGGGCCGGCTGCCCCATGGCCAACATGATTACCGCCGACCAGCTCCGCCAGAAAAAGCGGGAGCTTCCCGGCGCCACCGTGGTTACTTACGTCAACTCCACCGCCGGGGTCAAGGCCGAGTCCGACTACTGCTGCACCTCGTCCAATGGCGTCAAGGTGGTGCAGAGCATCGCCAGCGATAACATCCTCTTCGTCCCCGACCAGTACCTGGGCGACTACATCATCCGGCAGACCGGCAAGCAGATGCACCTCTGGCCCGGCTACTGCCCCACTCACGTGCGCATAACCGCCGGGGACATCGCCGCCCGCCGCCGCGAGCACCCGCAGGCTCATGTGGTGGTACACCCGGAGTGCCGCCCCGACGTCATCGCTCTGGCCGATGCCGCCCTGAGCACCAGCGGCATCATCCGCTACGCCGCCCGGCCCGACGTGAGCGAGCTTATCGTCGGCACCGAGGTGGAGATTCTCCACCGCCTCCGCAAGGAAAACCCCGGCAAGACCTTTATCCCCGCCTCGAAGCGGGCCGTCTGCCCCAATATGAAGAAGATAACCCTGGAAAAAGTGCTGGCGTCGCTGGAGGCGATGGCGCCGGTGGTCAGCGTGCCGGAGCCTATCCGCGTGCGGGCTAAAGCCGCCGTAGACCGGATGCTGGCGATAGTCTAGGCCTCTCTCCCCCGCAGCCACTTCCCCTTCTGCGCTACCCGCGCTACTTCATCGGTGGTCTGGTAGCTGGCCAGAAAGTCCCCGCGGAAGGCCGCGAAAGTACCCCCGAGTATCGCCTCCCTTATCTCTTCCATGAGCCGCGCTATAAAGCGCAGGTTGTGCAGCGTGGCCAGCCGCAGCGCTAAAAGCTCGTCGGCGCGGAAGAGGTGGCTCAAATAGGCGGTGGAAAAGTTCCCGCAGGTATAGCAGTCGCAATCGGGGTCGAGGGGGGCGTCCAGCTTGCGGTACTCCGCCCGGCGGATGTTGACCCGCCCGGCGCGCGTGTAGAGGGCGCCGTTGCGGGCGACGCGGGTGGGCAGGGCGCTGTCGAAGATGTCCACGCCGCGGGCCACCCCTGCGATGATGTCCTCCGGGGCGCCCACCCCCATCAGGTAGCGGGGCTTGCCTTCCGGCAGGGCGGCGGCGGTGGCCGCCAGCAGGGGCAGCGTGACCGCCTTCGGCTCGCCCACCGATAGCCCGCCGATGGCGTAGCCGGGGAAGTCTAAAGAGGTTAGATATTCCGCCGATGCTTGCCTCAATTCCGGGGAAAAGCCCCCCTGCACGATGGCGTAGAGGGCGAGGTCGTCTCTCTTACGCGCCCGAAGACATCTTTCCGCCCATTCATGCGTGCGGTGCATGGCGCGGCGGACTTTGGCCTCGCCGGCGCCGTAGGCGGTGCACTCGTCCAGCACCATCATCACGTCGGCGCCGAGGGCCTCCTGATAGCTTACGGCCAGCTCCGGCGTGAAATGGTGGGTGCTGCCGTCGATGTGGGAGCGGAAGGTAACGCCTTCGTCGTTGATTTTGCAGAGCGGCGAGAGGCTGAAGACCTGGTAGCCGCCGCTGTCGGTGAGGATGGCGCCTGCCCAGGCCATGAAATGGTGCAGCCCGCCCATCTCGCGGATGATGTCAATGCCGGGGCGGAGGTAGAGGTGGTAGGTGTTGGCCAGCACCATGCCAAAGCCGGTGGCCTTGATTTCGGCGGGGGTGAGGGTCTTGACGGTGGCCTGCGAGCCGACCGGCAGGAAGACCGGCGTGGGGACTTTCCCGTGCGCCGTGTTAAGCTCGCCGGCGCGGGCCTGGTTATCGGTTTTGAGGAGCTTGAAATGCTTTTCGGGCGTCACCACTCACTCCAAAAGGTGGTTGGCAATAATGGTGCGGTGCACCTCGGAGACGCCCACGTAAATCTCGGTCATCTTGGCGTCGCGGTAGAGCCGCTCCACCGGCAGGCTCTTCATCGTGCCGTAGGCGCCGTGAATCTGCATCGCCGCCCGCGTGACCGCCACGGCCGCCTGCGAGGCGAAGAGCTTGGCCATTGAGGCCGCGTACTGGATGCTCTGCCCCTGGTCGCGCAGGAAAGCGGTGTGGTAAATGAGCCAGCGAGCCGCCTCGATTTGCGAGGCCATCTCGGCCAGCGGCTGCTGGATAGCCTGCATCCGCGCGATGGGCCGCCCCTGCGCCCGGCGCTGCTTGGCGTAGTCCAGCGAAGCTTCCAGGGCCGCCTGGGCGACGCCCAGCCCCTGCACGGCCACGCTGAGCCGCTCCAGGCTGATGGCCTCCAGCAGGATGTCGAAGCCCTGCCCCGGCTCGCCGATGAGGTTCTCCGCCGGCACTTTTACCTCGTCCAGGTAGACGACCGACGTCCCCAGGCCGCGCAGGCCGATGGTCTCGCACGGCTCGCGGACGGAAAAGCCTTTGGATTTGGCCTCCACGATGAAGGCGTTGAGTCCTTCACCGTCGTCGCGGCGGGCGAAGAGGAGCACCACGGAAAGCTTTGGGGCCAGCGCCATGAACTGCTTTTGCCCGGTGATGACGTAGTCCTTCCCGTCGCGGTGGGCGGTGGTGGTAATCAGGCGCGGGTCGGAGCCGGTCTCGGCCTCGGTAAAGCCGATGCCGCCCAGTTGCTCGCCGCCGGCCAGCGGGGTCAGCAGGCGCTTTTTCTGCTCTTCCGTGCCGAAGCGGTAGATGGCCTCCTGGGGCACGCCGTTGACCGACATGATGGCCCCCACCGTGGCCGAGGCGCGGCAGACCTGCTCCAGCACCAGGACGAAGCTGAGGTAGCCGGCCCCGCCGCCCCCGTATTCCGGGGGATACGGCAGCCCCTGGAAACCTTGCTGGCCTATTTCTTGGGCCAGGCCGGCGGGGAACTGGCCGCTGCGGTCGATTTCCGCCGCTCGCGGGGCGACCTCTCGCGTGACGAAGTCGCGCGCCAGGTTTTGGAGCATCTTCTGGGGTTCGCTTAAGTTAAAATCCATGGCTAGTTAATTATACACAAAAACGGGTTTCTTTGCCCCCACCCCACCCCGTCGGGGTTATCTATTCCCACCCAGGCCGCCCTGTTTCATCCTCGGCTTAGCCCGGTGAGGTATAAAATCAAACCGTGTTGGACTAACCGAAAAGGTAGTGCTATAATCAGGGCTAACCCGCCAGCCAGGAGGAGGAAGACCCGTGGTTCGTCTGGAAAGTCTGAGTGAACCGGAGAGAAAACTGCTGCTGAGCCTCCCCTGCCTCTCCTTTGATACCAGCCCCTGGGTAAGCGGGCCGCCCCTGAACCAGCGGCGCGTGGCCATCATCACCACGGCCGGCCTGCACCGGCGGGACGACCACCCTTTCTCCTTTGACCCCGGCGACGATTATCGCGTCATCCCCGGCGACGTCAGCGCCGCCGACCTGGTGATGTCCCATATCTCGGCCGCCTTCGACCGCACCGGCTTCCAGCGGGACTGGAACGTCGTCTTCCCCCTCGACCGGCTCCGCGAGCTGGCGGCGGAGGGCGTCATCGGCGGCCTGGCCGATTTCCACTACTCGGTCAACAGCGCCCGCCGGGCTGAAGACTTCGAGGCCCCGGCGCGGGAAATCGCCGGCCTCCTAAAGCAGGACGGCGTCAATGCCGCCATCTTCTTTCCCGTCTGACCGGGCTGCACGGCCGCCGTCGGCGTGCTGGGCCATCACATGGAGGCGGCGGGCGTCCCCACGGCCAGTATCAGCCTCGTGCGGCCGCACACGGAGACCATCCGGCCGCCCCGGGCGCTGTGGGTGCCCTTCGAGCTGGGTCGCCCCCTGGGCACGCCGGACGACGCCGCCTTCCAGCGGCGGGTGCTGCTGGCCCTGCTCGACCTGCTGGAGGCGCCGCAAGGCCCGGTGCTGGCGGACTTCCCCGAGGACGCCCCGGAGGCCGCCGACGCGGCGACGGTGCTGGCCTGCCCGGTGAACTTTGCCCGGGCAACGGAAGCGGGTCAGGAAAGCGACCCCCTGCTGGGCCCCCTCCGCCGCGAGATGACGGCGCTGCGCCCCTGGTACGACCTGGCCGTAAACAAGCGGCAGCGCACCACCGTGGGGGCCAGCGGCATCGGGCTGGACGAACTGGCCGAGTTCATCGGTGCCTTTGTCCGGGGCGAGACGCCGCCCAACCCCCGCGACGACGTGGGCCTGCCCTACACGCTGAAACTGGCCGTGGAAGACCTCAAGGCCTATTACATCGAAGGGATTACGGCCCAGCCGGGACAGGCGGGGGCCTCCAGCCGCAGGCTCAACGACTGGTTCTGGGACGATACCGTCGCCGGCAAGGTGCTCCTCAAGCTGGCGCGGGTCTGCGCGGCCAGCCCCGACCCGATGCTGCACGCCATGGGCGACCATTTCCTCGTCCCCGGCGACGTCGCCCGGCGGCAGGCGGACTGAACCCCCTACCGCGCCGCGAAAAACCCGGCCACCCTCTCGATGTATTCCCGCGGATGCTCGCGGAAGCCCTGGCTGTGCAAGGTATCCGGTATCTCCCAGAACTCGTTGGCGGGGTTGGTCGCCGCCGCGTCGAGCCGCTCCATCTCGTCGCGGTGGATGTAGACGTCGTTCTCCTCGTGGATGAACAGGACGGGGCAGGCGATACCGGCCACCACGTCAACGGGGTTGACCATATCGTAATGGTAGATGAGGCGGGTCATCAGGGATATCCCCGGGATAAAGAACTGCATCAGGGGCTCCGGCACGCCCTCCGCCACCGCCTCCCGCGCCACCATCGTCGGCACCTCGTCGAAGCAGCCGTCCAGCACCACGGCGCCCACCTCATTGGAAGCGGCGAAGATGCAGGCCGACGCCGCCCCGGAGCAGAAACCCATTAAATAAACATCATCGGCGGCGAAGCCCCGCCCGTGGAGGTAGTCCACCGCCCCGCCGACGTCCTCCTCGATGTTAAAGAGGGAGTGGCCCGTCCCCGCGGACTCGCCCCGGCCCCGCTGGTCGAAGAGGAGCACGTTATAGCCCAGCCCCACCAGCGCCGCCGTTATCCCCAGGGTATCGTTGTTTTCATCGACACGGTTCTGGTAGCCCCCGTTGACAATGAGAACGGCCTTACCGCCCCCACCGGGCAGGTACCAGCCCCTAAGCTCTACGGCGTCGCCGCGGCTGGGGAAGGCCACGTCCTCGTAGGCCAGCCCCGCGTCCTCCGGCGAGTCGACCAGGGGCAGGCGGGGAATCTCCATGACGCGGTAGGCCGCGTAGATGGAGATGCCGACGTATATCACCACGAGGGCCGCCAGCCCGATGGCGGTGTATTTCAGCCAGCGCCGCCGCAACTCGATACGCATGTAGCCTCTATCTTAGCGGATGCGGCCGCCCCCTGCCAAGCGATGTCGTTTGCATCGTAAGCCGCCGGGCGTTATAGTCTAAAAGACATCATGGATAAAGAGCGCATCACCCAAATCGAGGCCGCCATCGCCGAGCTGAAATCGCGCTGGCCGGCGCACTCCGTGCCGCCGCACATGTGGCAGCAGCTGGAAGACCTGGAGGAGCAGCTGGAGGCGGCCCGTAAGGAGACAGTCTGATGATTAAATCGATTGTAGTCGCCCACCGCAAGGCCGGTCTCAGCGCCACCGAGTTCAACCGCTACTGGAAAGAGGAGCACGGGCCGCTGGCCGCCCGGCTCATGCCCAACGTGAGGCGTTACGTGCAGAACCACTTTATCCCCCTGCCGGGCGCGGCCTACGAGGGCGACGGCATCGTCGAGATGTGGTACGACGACCTGGCTGCTTACCAGCAGACGATGGACTACCTGCGCTCCGATGCGGCCCGGGAGCTGGCCGAAGACGGTGCCAAATTCTGCGATATGTCCCAAGCCAGGGTGTGGGTCGTCGAAGAGCACGTCATCAAGTAAGCCGCCCGGTCGCTTCAGGCCACCTTACCGCGCCGCAGGGTGAGCGAGGCCAGTATCAGCAGCCCCACGGCGTAGGCCGCCAGGATGCCGACGTCTTTGCCCACCTCCAGCAGGTTCTGGCCCTCCAGCATCATCGCCCGGATGCCCTCGATGCCGTAGGTCAGGGGCAGGAACTTGGCCAGCCACTGTAAATAATCGGGCATCTGGCCGACGGGCCAGAGCAGCCCGCAGAGAAACATCTGGGGCACAATTATCATCGGGATGAACTGAATCATCTGGAACTCGTTGCGGGCGAAGACGGACAGAAAAGTCCCCAGGCAGACGGCGCCGATGCCGATGAGCACCTGGAAGAGGATGATTTGCCACAGCTCGCCCTGGTAGTTGATTTGGAGCACGTAGACCATGTAGAAGAAGATTATCAGCGTCTGCAGCAGGGCGAAGACCAGGAAACCGAGCAGGTAGCCCCCGACGATATCCAGCCGCGTCACCGGCGAGGCCATCAATCTTTCCAGCGTCCCCTGGGAGCGCTCCCGGAGGAAGCTGATGCCGGTCAGCAGGAAGCCGAAGAAGAGTATCAGCACCGCCAGTATCGCCGGGGCGGTGTAGTCCAGGATGCGCTCGTCCGGGACGCTGACGCCCACCAGGCTGGCGATAATCAGCGGCACGATTACCACCAGGGCCAGCGTCCGCCGGTCGTGCAGGAGCTGGTTGATAATCCGCTGGGCAATGCTGAAGGTGCTAACGGTCATCCTGGCTCACCTCCTTCTGCCGGATAAAGTAGAGGAAGGCGTCCTCCAGGGAGGCCTCTTTGTCGCCGGTGGCGGCGCGCAGCTCCTCCGGCGTCCCCTCGGCGATAACCCGCCCCAGCCGCAGGAAGACCAGGTTCTGGCAGTGGGCGGCGTCGTCCATGGTATGGCTGGAGATGATAATGGTCGTCCCGCCGGCGGTCAGGCCGGCGAAATAATCCCAGAAATTCGCCCTCAGCTCCGGGTCGAGGCCGACGGTGGGCTCGTCCAGAAAGAGCAGTGGCGGCCGGTGGACGATGGCGCAGCCCAGGCTGACGCGCTGTTTCATGCCGCCGCTGAGCTTCATCACCTGGGTCTTACGCTTATCCCAGAGGTCGGTCAGTCTGACGACCTCCTCCACCCGCGGCACCCTGACGTCTTTGTCTCTCAGGCCGTAGATGCGGGCAAAGAAATCTATGTTCTGCTGCACGGTCAGCTCGGCGTAAAGGGCCGGCAGCTGGGGCATGTAGCCGGTATAGCGGGCCCGGGCCGGGGAAGGCGGCTTGCCCAAGCAGCGGATAAGGCCGGCGGCGGGCCGCAGCAGCCCCACCATCAGCCGGATGAGGGTGGTCTTCCCGGAGCCGTTGGGCCCCAGCAGCCCGAAGCTGGTGCCGGAGGGTATCTCCAGGGAAAGATTATCAATCACCCGCAGTCGCCCGTAGTTGAAGACAAGGTCTTTTACCAAGATGGCGCTATCCGTCATAGCCGGCTCCCTCTTCATGGTTTTTCTTCCGGGCGCGCTACCAGGCCGTACCCCACGAAGTCCGCCATGGTATCAATCACTTCTTCCCGGGACAAACGGTTCACGGGACTGGCCTCGCCCTCCATGATTCTGAGTATCAGGAACCCCAGAATCAGGCCGCCGATGGCCCTGGTGGCGATGGCCGGCTCCATCCGGCGGAAC
>Ga0307445_10000444_pt1 | contig 22371 bp, 19 predicted proteins | sample SalMarSW160330MG_FD_202147 | JGI IMG/M metagenome (GOLD analysis project Ga0307445, IMG submission 202147) | Salt marsh sediment microbial communities from the Plum Island Ecosystem LTER, Massachusetts, United States - SW1603-30 | ecosystem: Environmental > Aquatic > Marine > Intertidal zone >... | reverse complement strand
AGCTTCGAATAGACCTGAATAAATTGCGAGAGAGGAGGCAAACAACTGCCGTCCGGAGAATGTAATCGGTTTGCTCTTATTGCGCGTCCACTTTTATACTGAACATAATCGAGGGGCAGTATGATTTTATCATGCCTGGCCGCCTGGGGGGCAGCGAGCAGCAGTTTTTGTGGAGAAAAATTTTGAAGATACAAGTATCTTTTGTGTTAGCGGCGATTATAACGGTGCTGGTGAGTTTGTCGGCGGCAGTGGAGGGGAGTGAGGTCTGGCCGATGCCCGCGTGGGAGCAGGCGAGACCGGACGAAATGGGAATGGACGCGGGCGTCTTGGGACGGGCACACGAGTATGCACTGACCGGCGGTGGGTCGGGCTGTGTAGTCCGGTATGGGCGAGTCGTTATGCAGTGGGGGGACAAAAAACAACGATACGACCTGAAGTCCTCAACCAAGGCGATTGGTGTTACTGCGGTCGGTCTTGCTCTTAAAGACGGTAAGTTTAAAAGCCTCAACGAGCCGGCTAAGAAATATCATGCCGGTTTTGGTATGCCGCCAGAGTCGAATGCCGACACGGGCTGGCTTGATAAGATTACGCTTTTTCATCTGGCGACACAGACTGCGGGATTCGACAAGCCGGGGGGATACGAGAAGCTATTATTTGAGCCGGGGACAAAATGGTCGTACAGTGACGGGGGGCCGAACTGGTTAGCTGAGTGTGTTACGCTTGTATATGGTCAAGATTTGAATACGCTGATGTTTGAGCGAGTTTTTGGGCCGATTGGGATAAAGGCATCCGACTTGACCTGGCGGAACAATGCGTATCGGGCTAAAGAGATTGACGGGATTAAGCGGCGTGAATTTGGTTCGGGTATCAGTGCCAATGTGGACGCGATGGCGAGGATTGGGTATCTGTATCTGCGACGAGGAAAATGGCAGGGTAAGCAGATTATCCCAGAAGGATTTGTGGATATGGTTCGAGTTGTACCTGAGAGGGTTCGAGGCTCGGCCGTGGTTAAGCAGGAAAGCTATTTCAACGCATCGGACCATTATGGGCTGCTTTGGTGGAACAACGCAGACGGGACGATGGCGAATGTGCCGCGAGATGCCTACTGGTCGTGGGGACTTTATGACAGCTTAATTGTGGTGATACCAAGTCTGGATATTGTGGCGGCGCGGGCAGGGAAGTCGCTGAACAAGTCGCGCAACTCCGACTACAAATCGATTGAGCTATTTATTGAGCCAATTGCTTTGTCAGTGAAAACTAAAAACGGCAGGAGGGTTCAACCTTATCCGACAAGTCCGATAATGGGCCTCAAGTGGGCGAATGCAAAGACTATTATTCGCAAAGCGTCGGGCAGCGATAACTGGCCGATTACCTGGGCGGACGACAACAATCTGTATACTGCTTACGGTGACGGGTGGGGGTTTGAGCCAAAAACAAAAGAGAAGTTAAGTCTTGGTATTGCAAAAGTGGTTGGGGCACCGCCTGATTTCGAAGGTGTCAATGTCCGCACGGAAAGCGGTGAGCGAGCAGGGCAGGGGGCCAAGGGTGCAAAGGCCAGCGGGATGCTTTGCGTAGACGGCGTGCTCTATATGTTAGTTAGAAACACGGGCAATTCGCAGATTGCATGGTCGAGAGACCACGGCAAGACGTGGACGTGGTGCGACTGGAAGTTTACGGTAAGCTTTGGATGTCCGACGTTTTTGAACTTCGGCAAAAACTATGCCGGTGCGAGGGATGAGTTTGTATATATTTATTCGCCGGATAGTAACAGTGCTTACAAACCGGCGGACCAGATGGTTATGACGCGAGTGGACAAAGATAAAATAAGAGAGCAGGGGGGGTATGAATTTTTCAAGGGGCTTGACGGTAAAAGTAGTCCTGTTTGGACTAAGAATATTGGCAAAAGGGGGGCTGTGTTTATCAATCCGGGGAAATGCTATCGCAGCGGGATTAGCTACAATGCCAGCCTGAAAAGATATTTGTGGTGTCAAACCATATACGGTAAGGAAGATATGCGTTTCAAGGGCGGGCTTGGTATATTTGATGGTCCGGAGCCGTGGGGGCCGTGGACGACCGTATATTATACGGAGCAGTGGGACGTTGGGCCGGGTGAGACGAACTGCTTCCCGACTAAGTGGATAAGCAGGGACGGGAAGACCTGCGACCTGCTCTTCTCAGGAAACGATTCTTTTTCCGTCCGTGCGGGCAGGCTCCTTTTAGAATGACTCCACAAGGCAAAAGAGCAGTAGCCCAAATGAGATTCGGCGGCTACACGAACCACGGTATCGCGAAGGCTTTGGCTTGGAGGCTGTCACCTCCCAAGATTGTATTATCAGGAGCGGTTATTCCTGTTGATACCAGCGGCTAAGTCAATGTTCGTAAATTGTCTACTTGAGTCCGTGTTTTTCGATTATTTCGTCCACCTCCTCTTCACCTTCTTTGTAAAACTTTTCTTCGTCGGGAGCAAGGTGTTTGAGGACCCGTAGAAACTCTCCGGCATGTACCCGCTCTTCATCAGCGATGTCAATGAGGACCTCCTTTGCGAGCTTGTCATCGATGGATTCAGCAAGCTGCATGTAAAGCTGGACGGCCTCATATTCGGCTGAAATCATGAAACGGATAGCGCGTGTTAGTTCGGCCTTATTAAGATTGCGTTCCGCTGTCATACCAGCAAATGGACTTCCAAATTCCGGCATAGCGACCTCCTTTATAGAAATTATCTGGTCGGGGTCGAAGGCGTGCCTTCCGAGAGAAGGCAACGTGGCGGGACCGGCCACAGCCTGAAGGAAGCTTCGGCGATTAAAGCGAATCATTAACGTATCCCCGACGGTTTATGATGGTAACCGCCTCTCGGCTACATTGCCTTGAGGCCTCAATATCATTGATAAATTATTGCAGGGGCTGCTGATGCTGTCAATATCCATCTAAGGGATTACAGGGCAGCCGAGCTTGGCGGGTGGATAGAAGCATTAGGCACAGCAGGGTAATGGCAAGGTCGGATTCGTAAATAACCGTATATTATGCGGAAATTTGGAATGTGGGGCAGGATGATATGAGCTCGTTTCCCAAGAAGCGGATTAGCAGGGGCGTGAGGAAGTTCTATTTATTTTTTCGGGTGAGGATTGCTTTTCGGTGCGAAAAGGGATATTAAAGGATTAGATTAGTGATTGGTCGGGATTTGATTGTGACTGAAAGGGATAAAAGATGATGAATCTAAGAAAAGTTTTATGGATGGTGGTGGTCATGTTGATAGTTGCAGGTATAGGTGTGGTAAAGGGTAGTCAGGCCGGAGACAAACCGGAAAAGGCAGAGAAGAAATTTGAAGAAGATGTTATCAAGACGAAAACGGGTGACCTGAAAATCACGTTCATCGGGCATGGGACCTTGATGTTTGTGTACAACGGAAAGGTCATTCACGTGGACCCCTGGACCAGGCAGGCTGATTACTCCAAGCTGCCCAAGGCCGACCTTATTTTGATAACACACGAACATGGTGACCACCTGGACACCAAAGCCATAAAAACCATCCGACAGGAGGCGACAAAAGTGGTTCTGACCAAACCATGCGCCGAGAAAGTAACCGGCGGTATTGTTATGAAGAACGGTGATGTGCGGACAGTTGGGGAACTGAAGATAGAGGCGGTGCCGGCCTACAATATTGTGCATAAGCGCCCCAGCGGTGAGCCCTTCCATCCCAAGGGTGTAGGAAATGGTTACGTCGTGACTTTCGGCAAGACGAGAGTGTACGTGGCAGGGGACACGGAGAACATACCGGAGATGAAGAAGCTGAAGAAGATTGATATCGCGTTTCTTCCGATGAACGTGCCGTACACGATGACGCCGGAGATGGCAGCCGATGCGGCAAAGGCATTTGAACCGAAAATACTATATCCATATCACTACGGGCAAACAGACCCTAAAAAGCTGGTGAATCTCCTGAAGGATTCGAAAAAAACGGAGGTTCGCATCCGCAAGATGAGATGAGAATAGCACAGTTTGTGGATTCCTGCTTTCGGGCCTGATGCCAAACTCAAATCAGTGAGTTTGAGATTGCCGCGTCGCTTCGCTCCTCGCAATGACTTTTTATATAGATTCCTCGGCTGCGCTTGTAATGACGGTAAAGAATATCGAATATCGAACAAGGAATGACGAATGTCGAAGTAAGCGTATAAGTTGTTATGCTTTTGCCAGATTGATTTTGGTCTTTTGAGTTTTTGGGATATTAATTTTGTGCGGCCTCCGGCAGTAGAGATATTTCGTTGATTAATGAATAAAGATTATTGGTGATTGCTTATTTGAGAGATTTGGGTATTATAAGAGCAAATGAAAGAGATTATTGCAAAAAGAGCGAAGCTTATCGACTCAAGTGGGATACGGAAGGTTTTTGCGCTGGCGGCGGAGCTGAAAGACCCAGTGAACTTTTCGATAGGTCAGCCTGATTTCGACGTGGCCGATGTGTTAAAAGAGGAAGCCATCAAGGCAATCAGGGCCGGACAGAACAAGTATTCGCAAACGATGGGGGACGAGGTGCTGCGGGAGAAAATCGCCGGGAAGGTGAAAGATGAATTCGGCTGGGCGAGGCCGGCGGTCATAGTGACGAGCGGGGTGAGCGGTGGGCTGCTGCTCGCGTTTATGGCGCTTGTTAATCCCGGTGATGAGGTCATTATACCCGACCCGTACTTTGTTATGTACAAACATCTTGTGAATATGTTGGGAGGCAAATGCGTATTTATTAATAGCTACCCGGATTTTGAGCTGCCTGTGGAAAAGATAGCAGAGAGTATTACTGATAAGACGAAGCTGATTTTGCTGAATTCTCCCAGCAATCCGACCGGGATGGTGTATTCTGAGCAGCAGATAAAGGAGCTTGCCGAGATTGCGAAAGCAAAGGATGTGGTTATTCTGACGGATGAGATATATGAGAAGTTCTGCTATGACGGCGGGTGCACAAGTATAGCGGGATACTGCGATAATGTGCTTTTGCTTCGCGGGTTCAGCAAGCCTTACGCGATGACCGGATGGCGACTTGGGTATGCAGCTGCTAACGAATCTCTCGGAGTCGTTGTGGAAGAGATGACCAAGATACAGCAATATACTTTTGTGTGTGCGCCGACGCCTTTTCAAAAAGCGGCTATTGCGGCCCTGGATTATGATGTGAGCGATTTTGTCGATGCGTACAGAAGAAAACGAGACCTTGTTTATGAGGGCCTGAAAGACAAATTTGAGCTTGTCAAGCCGACCGGGGCGTTTTACGCTTTTGTTAAAGCGCCGGGCGGTTCGGGTACGGAATTTGTGGAGAAGGCTATTAAGAATAATGTGCTGATTATACCGGGCAGCGTGTTCAGCGAGAAAGATACGCATTTCAGGATAAGCTACGCGACAAGTGATGAGAAAATACGGCAGGGCGTTGAGATTTTATGCAAATTAGCGGAATAGAAAATCCTGTTTCAAAAACCTATATTTTTAGCTTTTGCATTATTGAGGATATGAGGTTACAATTTCGGATATGAGAAACTCGGTACGGATATTTGCGGTTGTTTCAGTATTGCTGCTGCTGATTGGGAGCCTGTGCGGGCAGGGGGCAAGCATCGGTGATGCGAATAGCATCTCGCCGGAGCCGCCAAGCGTAAAGGCGGCGGTAATTGTCTGTACGGGTATGATTGACGGTGGGCTGTTTGAATCCATCAAACGCCGGACCCAAATCGCCCTCGATAGTGGAGCAGAATACCTGATTTACGAAATAAGCACTTATGGTGGATTGGTATCTGCTGCGGACGATATATCGAAATATTTCCTCGATGTGAGCAAGGAAGCACACACAGTGGCTTACGTTACTACTGAGGCGATATCAGCGGGGGCGATGATAAGTGTCCATTGTCAAGACATAATAATGCTCGAGAATGCCACGATAGGCGACTGTGCACCAATTACAATAGTTCCCAGTCAAAAACTCGAAGGTGTCGAGCGGGAAAAAACCGAGAGTTTTATCCGTGGGATTTTCGACCGGGCCGCGAATGCAAACGGTTATCCTCGAGCACTGCTTAGGGCAATGGTAACCATGCAGATTGAGGTTTACAGGGTCAAGAACATAACAACGGGAGAGGACGAATTCTTTGAAAGAGATGAGCTGCCTAAAGACGCGAATGAATATGACCTCGGCAACAAAGAATTGGCGGTCAGGGATGACCAGCTTCTAACGCTAATCGCTTCCGATGCTCTTGAATACGGGATAGCACGGGCGGTAGTTAAAGACCGTGAAGGGGCGCTTGCGTTTTTAGGCGAGCGGGACGGCGTAACTTTTGCCGACGAACCGATAGTGCTTAAGACGCTGTGGTCGGAAGAGATGGTGCGATGGCTGAATTCTCCGGCAGTAATGGCAGTACTTGTTATGCTGGCCTTGCTGGGTGTATATATTGAATTTCACACGCCGGGGGTCGGGCTGCCAGGGCTGGCAGCGGTCATATGCTTTGCGGTTATAATCGGCAGCAAATACCTCATCGGACTGGCAAACTGGGTAGAGGTGGCGGTATTGGTTGTGGGAGTACTGTTGCTGATGGTGGAAATCTTTGTGCTGCCCGGCTTCGGCATCGCAGGATTTTTGGGGATAACGTGCATATTGGCCGGCTTGTTCGGTATGCTTATAAAGAATCCGCCGGACACATTACCCTGGCCCAATAATGATATTGCCTGGAATGATTTCGGATGGGGAGTTATGAGTTTGGTGGGAGGCTTCATAGGATTTGTTGTTCTGGCGTGGCTGCTGGCAAAGTATCTGCCTAAAATGCAGTTTCTCAGTGGGCTATTACTTGTGCCGACCGCGGCGAAGTTGGGTACAGAGGTTGAAGTTAGTATGACGACGCTGCCTGAGAGTAAAACGATAGGCATGAACATAGGTGAGCTCGGGGAAGTGGTTTCGATACTGCGACCGACAGGAAAGGCAAAATTCGGAAATGCAATAGTAGATGTGGTGGCTGAAGCCGAGTTCCTTGACAAAGGGACTAATGTTGAGATAATTGAAATTCGCGGTAATCGAGTTATAGTCAGAAAAGTAAAAGATTGAAGTTAAAGTTTGTTAAACGAATTGGAGAACAGCATCGTCCAAGATTTCTGCTTCGTGTTTGCAAACTCAAGATGATTTGAAAAAGGAGTAACTTTATGTGGTGGCTTTTGCTGGCTGTTTTTTTATATTTTGCGTGTGCGGCGTTGATAATTGCGGAAGTGTTTGTACCGAGCGGCGGGATAATAAGTGTATTCGCGCTTGCGTGCTTGATTGGGGGCATAGCGTTATTCTTCCAGCACAGCGGAACGGTCGGCTGGATAGGAGTCGGTATTGCACTTGTTATGATACCGGCGGTTTTGATTATCGCTTACAGGATATTTCCAAAGACCAGATTTGGTAAAAGCGTTACGCTTACACCTCCTGAACGCGAACAGGGGGATGCGATACCGGATACAGCCGAACTAAAAGAGCTTCTCGGTGCCGAGGGTCTGGTGCTGACCCCATTGCGGCCTGTAGGGATGTGTGATTTTTCAGGGCAAAGAGTTGAATGCGTAGCCGAAGGCGGTTATGTTGATAAGGACAGGAAAGTAAAGGTTATCAATATAGAAAGCACGCAGCTTACTGTTCGTGAAATAGAAGTAGAAGAAAGTTAATGAAAGGGCAAAACAATGTATAGCTTAGCAAATACAATCTTAGCGGAAAGCAATCCTGTAAGACTTGTGGGGATAGCACTTCTTGTCATACTTATCCTTGTAGTCGTAGTATTCTTTTTGCTGTTCTTAAAGTTTTTCAGGCTATGGCTGCAGGCGAAGCTGTCGCGAGCCGATGTCAAGTTCTCGGAGCTTATCGGGATGTGGCTGCGAAAGGTCGATACGCGGACGATAGTGATAAGCAAGATAACGGCGGTCCAGGCAGGTCTGTCGCTGACGACGCGGGACCTTGAAAGCCATTATCTGGCGGGCGGTCGGGTCCAAAATGTTGTGCGTGCCCTAATCGCTGCTAACAGGGCAAATATCGATTTGACATTGAAAATAGCAACTGCTATCGATTTGGCAGGCCGGGACATCCTCGAAGCGGTCCAGACGAGCGTAAATCCGAGGGTGATAGATTGCCCCGACCCGGCAAAGAGCAAAGGCACTATAGACGCCGTTGCTCAGGACGGTATCCAGTTGAAAGCAAAGGCACGGGTAACCGTGCGCGCCAATATCGAACGCCTGATCGGCGGTGCAACGGAAGAAACCGTTATCGCACGTGTCGGCGAGGGAATTGTTACCACGATAGGCAGTGCGATAACCTATAAAAGCGTTCTGGAAAATCCCGATAGTATTTCCAAGTCCGTTTTGGCCAAGGGACTCGATGCAGGGACGGCTTTTGAGATTTTATCTATCGATATCGCCGATGTGGATGTAGGCGAGAACGTTGGGGCGCAACTTCAGGCGGCGCAGGCGGAAGCCGATATGCGAAGAGCGAAGGCCGAGGCAGAAAAACGGCGTGCAATGGCAGTTGCGCGGGAGCAGGAAATGCGTGCACTTGTTGTTGAAAACGAATCGAAGGTGCCGCTGGCCATGGCCGAGGCGTTCAGGAAGGGCAATCTCGGTATTATGGACTACTATCGAATGAAGAACATCATGGCTGATACTGATATGAGAGATTCTATAGCAAAGCCGAAACAGAAAGAGTAGTCTCGATGCTCGATACTTGATTCTCGGTGCGTGATGGTTTTTGTGGGAAAAATATGAATGAGATTTTGTCACAAATAATTCTTTTAGCTCGCCGAAGCAGAGGCACTAAAGACTGGGGGAACATGCTTTTTATTGTGTTCCTGGCGATTTTCTGGGCGATTGCCGGCATCCTCAAGGCTAAAAAGAATGCTCAAGGGAAGAAGGCAGGGGAGCAGGGATTGGGCCCAAAGCCCGGCGTTAAACCGGCTGAGAGCACCAAGGCTAAGCCGAAAGGACCCTTTCAACAGATTCGAGCCGCTATTGAGGCGGAGCTGCAAAAGCAGCGTGAACTGCAACAACAAGCCCAACAGGCACGAAGGAAGGTGGTTCGTCCCAAGCCGGCTGTGCGAAAAGTCTCACCTCAAACCGAACGTTCCGCGAAGATTCCTGCTTTTGGTCCAGTCAAAGAAACAGAGTTGCAGAGACCCGCTGCTCAAGTTGAATCCAAAATCGAAAAACTCCCGGAGTTCACCAGCAAAACCGTTAAAGCAATGGGAGATAAGCGGACTGCTGCTGCGGCGCGGGGACCGCAGGCAAGGTATCTGTCGGAAATTATGTTAGATTATTCCGACCCTGATGACCTTAAACGAGCTATTCTGCATTACGAGATTCTGGGCAGGCCTTTGTCATTGCGAGATCCTTCCGGGCGTATTATCGGACTATAACAATTGCGCGGCCATATAATTTACCAATCAATATCGTGTTTCGTCATATCCTGATTTAGTGCATGAGGCAGGGCATAAGTTGAAAACTCAAGATTGTAAATGCTTTAGCGTGAGTACACTCCTAAAATTACGATGCAAGAAGGTTTTTATGATTCTGGTATTTGGCATTGTTATCTCGACTACCTTACCGGGGATAACAAATACGGGCAGGGGGGCAGGGGTGATTACGCGTGAGCAAATTGAGGCGGATCGCCGGCAGCGGAATCCGGAGTGATCATCGGCAGCTCCGGACCAGGCGGATCGCCGGCAGTGTCACCGGACCTGTTAAATAGACTTGGTGACATCGCACGTCACTGTCAATCTTTGAAAAAGAGTATAGTTTAATACCGACCGATCGGCGATCGGCGATCCTGGTTGATCCTCGAGCGCGGGATTTTCGAGAAAACATCCAAAACCGGACGTTTCGTCAAAGTAGTGACATCGCAGACAGGATCAGCCGTGATCGAGGACCAGCTCCAGGACCAAGACGATCATCGGCAGCTCCGGACCAGGGCGATCGCCGTCAGGATCGAGGACCGGCAGCGCTCGAGACCAGGCGGATCATCGGCAGCTCCAGTAGCAGGCCGAAAAAGTTCTTGTATTTTGTCAAGAGTCCGGTAACCTGTCTTGTGTTATGACAAACGATAATAATGTTCTTGATTTAGCCGAGCGTTTTTGATGAAAAAATCAACAACGTCCCATAAGATATGTTATGTTTCATTCAGCTTTTCTTTTTTGGGGCGAGAATTAAATATTAAGAAGCCTGACCAGGTAAAGACGGTTTATCGGGTCCTATTGCCTGTCTTGCAGTATCTGAGAGATTGTCCCAGGTTGCGGTTACTCTGTCTAAAAGTCCTAAATTTTGCAGAACTATCGAAATGTTAACTGTCGCATCCATATGGGCAAAGTTATTCTCAAGTAACCGGTCAAGGTTCATAAGAGATGATGCGAATTTTAGCCTGTCACAATAAAGCATTGCTACTTTATAGTGTAGTGTTAAAGCGTCCTTATCAAGGTAGTCAGGAGCCATGAGCTGTGTCAGAGCAGACTCTCTCTGATTTGTTTCAAAGAGACATACGGCGAGTTTGCTCTTTGCACGATGATATGTTGGATTAATTTCCAAAGCCGTATGAAAGGCCTGAATGGCCTCGGCTAAGCGAGCAACGCTCATCATCAGGATACCTAATCTATAATACAAGTCAGGATTTTGCGGCCGAGATGCGATTTCATTCTTATGTGCACAAATTACGACCTCTATAAGATTGGCAGAATCGTGACCATCAGGAGATGGAAAAGTTTGTCCGAACCTTTCCATGAATTGCAGGGTTGCCGTCTCAGCAAACAAAAAAGAGCTGTTTGGCTGAATTGCTGCCGCCAGTGATAAAGTTGATATGGCTTCTGAGATGGCATTCGCTAATTTATAGGCGGTTGACAGCCCTATATAAGCATCAACTATCTGGTCATTTATTTCGACCGCCCTGTTAAACTGCTTTGCGGCGGAATGCGGGTCGTTTAACTGTAGATACTGTGTTCCGAGCTTTATAATTGGCTCAAGGAAATTAGGGCATATATGAATCGCTTCTTCATATTGTGAGACAGCATCAGTGTTAGCTCCTAACATACTGAGAATATCAGCTTTCTTTGTAATCAAATCCGGCCTGTCGGCTTGCTGTTGTAATAAGTCGTCGATCTGGTCAATCGCATGATAGAGTTGGCCGTCGGCGATAAGCTGGTCTATTTCATCGTCATCCGTATAAAAGTTGCCGGGATGTATTAAAATTGCAGTGTTAAATGTTTCAATGGCTTTTGTGTATTCTGCACCGGCAATATATAAATGGCCGAGCGTGACAAGTGTTGGTATATCGTCAGGATATTCATTTTTTAACAACTCGTATTGCTGTATGGTTTTTTCGAATTGGCTGTTCTTAAAGTAGATAGCAGCCAGTCTTTGAGCGGGCAGCTGCAGATAGCTTTTGAATTTGAGACAATCCTGATAAAATTCGACTGCCTCGGATTCTTTGCCAAGCCGTTCATAACAATGGCCAAGGGCGTAGAGAGCCATAGTATTGTTCGGCTGGCGCAGATAGACGGAGTTCAGCTCATCGATAGCTTTTTTGATTTGGTTCTTGTGCAGATGCAGTGAAGCTGCTGCCATACGTCCACGTGAGCAGGAAGGATTTTCAAGAAGATATTGTTTTATCCGTTCCTGGGCAGCATCCAATTTCCTGTCACCCAGAAGCTCAATGATTTTATTTAGCTGCTGATATTGTGCTGATTTAGCTTCGTCTTTTGGAAGCTTTACCTGGTCCAGCCAGTGCGCAATCAGGTCGGCCGTATTGATAGTAATCCCCCTGCCGAGTATTTCGAGTAATGCACTCATAAGCCTGTTTCTCGTCTATAATATCTTGTGCTCGCTCGCAGGATTAGATTCACGAGACGCGAATTTATTTCTTATTTTCTTTACGTTAAAGATATCGACTACATAGACACCTTTATTAATCCTTGTTTTGGCAATTGGCAGCCTGGATTTTTATTTTGAACGGGTTATGTGGCGATTGTGTGTGATGTAGGGATTGTTACGATTTTAGAAGTCAATTATCGGATTTTTATACCCCCCTGCCGTGAGTAATTTAGAGTATAGCCTACGGGGATAACGAGGTTTATAGATTACTGGACGACAACATCGGGGATTTGGTATTGAATATTATCACAGCGGTCAGTTAGGTCCTTCACATCACTCGGAAGTAACAGTTGCTGAGATGGTTACCAATCCGTTTTTTCGCTTCCGCAATGTTCGCAGAAGGGCAGCAGCGAGTGGCGAATGTCACTGCATTTATCACATTTTTCGTATAGTCCGGTGCCACAGGAGGGGCAGGTATAAGGCTGCTGTTTAGAAGCTTCGGTCCCCTGCCCTATTAGGATGAAGCCCTTACTTTTACGCCCTGCCATATAACGCAGCGATCCGGTGCGAATCGGCTTGCTGCAGATTGGGCAGAGGGCTTTATCGTATGCTTCCTGGTATTGCTTTAGTATCCAGTCCTTCCTGGGAGAGACAATCCTTTTTATCAGATAGACCAACAGCCTTAGAACAATGGCTATGATTACGAATAGCGCTATGTATTTGAAATATTTTTTGGGGAAATATTCGTGGACGACGAGAGATATTCTCACAAAGGCTGCAATGAAGACGGCATAGACTATGGGCCAGTATGTGCCTGTTCGTTTTTTTATGAAAAACCAGGCTGTAATCAGGAATATGGGTATTAAAACCGCCAGTTTCAAGGCTGCGAGTTTCCATCGGTGCCTGGTCATTAGTCCCCTATATTCGGTGTTTGCAAGGTCACGCTGGGCTCTTAGTTGTTTGGAGACAGAGACCAATTCTTTTTCCAATTGACGCTGTTGGCCGGTCTGTCCGGCAATTTCCGTGTTCAGGGACTGGTACTGTGTTTGGTTCTGGAGAAAGACTTTCTGGCTTTCAGTAAGGTTTCGCTGATTTTCCTCGGAAAAATCGAGATTCCTTTCAATGCTTTGCTTTTGGATGGACAGCAACTGATTTATTGTATTTTGCAAACTGTTTGTGCTGTTGTTTAGTATGGACTGCTGCTCTTGTTTGTTTCTTATATTTTCTCTGATGCCGTCCACAGTTTCTTTCAGGTCTTCCTGCTTTTTTGCAAGCTGAGCATCGACGTATTTTTGCTGTACTTTGGAGAAGTCCGGCCCGCGTAAAGACCCTATGTCCCTTGTGATGAAGCCAAGCAGCCAATATAACAGCACACCAAGAATCAGGCCCAGGAATACAATAGCGGCCCTCTGTATCCATGGGCCTTTGAATTTTTTGTTCTCGCTCATAATATTGTCCTTAATCCTACTTTTTAGTTTGTGCCTGTTTCTCTATTTCACTTAGATATGCCAGGGTTCGTTCGAGCTTGTCACTTAGATGCTTTAATTTCAGCATTGTTCTGACCCGTGTAAGCAGTTCCAGCTTGTTGACGGGTTTGCTGATAAAATCGTCAGTTCCCGAATCAATGCCGCGTTCGATGTCGCCGAATTCATTAAGAGCGGTTACCATTATAATGGGAATGTCACTTGTTTTTGGGTCGTTTTTCAATCTTTTACACACTTCAAAGCCGCTCATTTTAGGCATCATTACGTCGAGCAAAATCAAATCAGGCGTATTGTCGGCTATAATCTCCAGAGCCTGTAGACCATCGTCTGCAGGGATTGTTTGGCAGTCAAAATCCTCAAGATATGCCTGCAGGAGTTCGAGATTTTCCTGATTGTCGTCAACAACGAGGATTGTAGGGGTTTTTTCCCAGTCTTTTTCTAATTTTTTGCGGCTCATAAGAAGATTACTCCTATTCATTTTTTGAATGATATTCTTTTTTTGCCTCGGATGCAACAAATCAATTTCCGGTCTTTTAAGGCCATTTTTTGCGGCCCTTTTGCACTACTGTTTTTCGATACGGGTGTGGTTTTCGATAAACTGTCTGACTTCCGGCTTGATATATACTTTCTCGACATCCACTACTTTTGAGACCGCTTCTGCACAAATGACGGCGATATCCGCTGATGGAGCCTGTGTATCCACAAAGAACATCTGCTCGCCTTTTACAGTGCAAAGCCCCCCACCGCTTCCGCCGAGCGGCTCGTTGCGGATTTTAACATTGTTTGCCTCCAACAATATTAAAAGCTCTTCTAAAATCCTCTGCTCGTTCATCTGCCGTATTGCGTATGTCGTATTGCGTCGTTGTGATTCTTAGCTTCACCCCTGCCAGCGCAGGGGCAAGCTTGCACCCGCGCAAGCGGGTGTTCCGCCAAGAATGATAGTGAAAGCGAGAATGTCATTGTTCAAGAAAAAACGCTATAAAGGCCGATATAAATACTTGTAAACCGACAGTTTCCAGTTGACAATATTTAAAGACTTAAGACGCAAGACTCAAGATTTAATTTTATAGCAGGAGCTTACAGTTGGCAAGCATTATCGATAAACGGAATTCTTTGCACAGACGTCTGGCCGATCATCAGCGGCAAAATAACGCCCTTAAATCCCAGAATGCTCAATTGCAGAACCTTGCCACTATTGGTACCATTACTTATATGATAGCCCATGAAATTAATAATTTACTGACTCCGCTTGGTAATTATGCGACTCTTGCCTTACAGAATCCTGACGATAAGGCTCTTGTAGAAAAGGCCTTTCAGAAAACGGCCAAAGGCTGCGAGCGGGCCAGGGAGATTATGGAAAGTATGCTGGCGATGGCAGACGGTAAGACGCAGGAGAAAAAGTATTCTCGACTGATTGCCTTGGTCGATGAGATTTTTACGTGTCTCTGCCGGGACTTTGAGAAGGACGGGATAACGGTGGAAATCCGGATACCAGAGGAATTGAGAGTCTGGGCTGTGCCTGTCCAGATACAGCAGGTTTTAATGAATTTGATTCTTAATTCTCGTGATGCGATTCTGCCGCGTGGAGGTATTCTGAAAATCACAGCCCAAGAGGGCACCGATTCAGTCCGGGTGGAAGTTTCGGATACAGGCTGTGGAATTGAAGCAGGTGACCTGGAAAATATATTCGAAACATTTTTTACAACGAAAACAAACGGGAACTGTTCATCCCGACAATCGGGTGCCGGACTCGGTCTTGCTTTTTGCAAAAAAATAATAGAAGCTCACGGAGGCTGCATTTCGGTCGAATCCGAACCTGCCAGTGGAAGCACATTTATAGTAACGCTACCTAAACCGCAGTAAAGTAGCAGCTAACAGTGGATCAATTTTACCAAAATATTGGTCATATTATTGTTATGATGGTGCTGCTTTGCTGCTCAGCTTTCTTTTCGGGTGCGGAGACCGCCTTTTTTAATTTGTCACGCCGACAGATTACTTCGTTACGAAAATCTAATCATCGCCTGCAGCATCTCGCAGGAAGCCTGTCCCATAAGCCAAAGCAGTTACTTGGCTGTCTGCTGTTTGGCAATATGACCGTCAATGTTCTTTTCTATGCTTCCGCCAGCGTTCTCACGGTTAGAATCGGGCAGGAGGTTGGGGCAGGGGCGGCTGCGCTAATCGCCGGCGTCAGCTTTGCCGCACTGTTGCTTTTCGGTGAAATAGTTCCAAAATCAGTTGCATACGGGAATTCAAAATCGGTAAGTGTTTTGACCGCCCTGCCGCTGGTTTTATGCCTGCAAATTTTTGCACCCCTGCAGTTTGTCTTTCGAGTCTTTATAGTAGAGCCGACTCTTAGGCTTCTTTTGGGGCCGTTACAACCTGCTAAGCCAATAAGTACAGGCGAATTCAAATCTCTGATTGAACAAGTGCGAAAACGCGGACTGCTCACGAAAGCCGAAAACAAACTTTTGACCGAGATTGTCGAGCTTGGTTTTTTGAAAGTTCGACACGTTATGCGGCCACGTGTTGATATGACTGCCTGCAGTGTTACTGCCTCTGCTCAATCGGCTAAAGAATTGATGCTGAAAAACAATCTTACAAAGCTGCCTGTTTATGTGCGAACGATAGATAACATAGTCGGGCTTGTACATCTGCGTCAACTGATGCTTGAAAAAGACGTATCATTAGACAGGATTGTTCAGCGAGTACCTTTTGTTCCGGAACAAAAAACGGTTGAATCTCTTCTGGAATATTTTCGTAAGAGCGGCACCGACACAGCCGTAGTGGTTGATGAGTATGGCGGCATAGCTGGTTCGGTGCGTCTTGAGGATATTGCGGCCGAGCTTCTGGGGCCGATTGAGACTGCCGAAGGAATTGAGCCTGTCGAATTGATAGGGCCTTTTGAATATCGGCTGGCCGGTGATATTTCTATTTACGACTGGGCCGAGGCATTTGGCATCGACCCTGAGGAGGCCGGGATTTCCACTATCGGTGGTCTGGTAACGGCCCTTTTAGGTAAAATACCGAAGAGCGGCGATACTGCATATTTGCATAATCTAAAGTTTACAGTCGAATGTGTGCAAAAGCACAGAATCAAAACGGTCATATTAACGCTCGAGAGAATTGGCGGAAATGGCATATAGGGCAGGTTTAATTCTGTTGGCGGTCTTTATGGTTGTTCTCTCCGGCCTTTTTGCCGGCTCCGAAACAGGTATGTACAAGCTGAGCCGGCTTCGTCTGCGTCTTGGGATTGAAAAAAAGCGAGTGTCGGCAGTCATTCTCGGTAAGTGTGTACACGACAGTGCCGCGCTTCTTCTTTCGATGTTGATTGGCACAAACCTGGCACACTATCTGATTACGAGTATTGTCACCTGCATATTGATTAGCGAGGTTGAAGCTGCACATACTGCTGAGCTTTCTGCAACGCTGATAACGGCACCCGTCCTATTCGTATTTGGCGAATTGATACCGAAAAATGTTTTTTTCTATCGTGCCGACATCCTGATGCCTTTGTTTGCACCTGTTTTATTCGTATTCCATAAGCTTTTTAGCTGGTGTGGTTTGGTGCCGCTGCTTAAATTTGTCTCGGGTATATTTGCCCGGTTAACCGGGTCGCCCAGGCCGGCTGCGACGATGACAAGCGTTATGCATAAAGCTCATATCCAGGCAATTATAGCAGAGACTCGGGAAGAAGGGGTATTGAGCTCTGTGCAGACAGACATCATAAACCGGCTTGTTGATATTTCACATACTCCCTTAAGAGCAGTGATGATACCTCTTAACAAAGTCGAGATGGTCGACTTGGATTCTGATAATGCGGCCTTGCTGAACAAGTTAAAGAAGTGTGCGTTCACTCGCTTGCTGGTTGCGGATAAGCAGCGCATGAATATCTTAGGCTTTATAAGTATTTATAAGGTATTAAGCTCGCCAGAGAAATTCACTAATCTTCACAAATTTATAAGCTCTATCCGGAAACTCCATTCCGATACGACTGTGATTGAGGCGATGAATATAATGCAGCGTGAAAACCGGAGAATCATTTTGGTAACGAGAACCGGTCGCGGGGGGCAAGAAAGGCCCATCGGCATTGTAACGATGAAGGATTTGGCCGAGGAGCTGCTCGGCGAGTTAACTGAATGGTAACGGCTGTGGGAAATCAGGGAATCAGGTTAGATGTCAGCGAAAACTGTTAATATTTTAGTTGTCTTACTACTGATTATTCTTTCATTTGCAATATTTGCAAATAGCATGATGAAGGCCCCCGGGCGGGATGAGCAGATGTACTGCACCGGAGGAGTGCTGCTGGCACAGGGCAAAATGATTTACAGGGATTTTTCCTACGTGGCGCAACTGTCCTACCATCCGTTACTATACGCAGCCTTATTCAAGATACTCAATACCAATCATTACTTGCTCGTTGGCAGATTAGTTTCTGTGGCCTGTGACATCCTTGTGATGCTTTGTATCGTCGGCATATATCGGCACATATTCGGCAAGTTTAAAATTTGCGGGAAGCTTGCTGGCGCAGCGGGGGTCGTTTTGTATGTATTTAATCCTCTTGTCGATTATGCCAACGGCTATGCCTGGAACCACGACGTGGTAATTTTATGTGTAATGCTTTCTTTCTGGCTGTATATTTCTATCGATTTTAAGCGGAGTACGAAGTACTGGCGCATTGCAGCCATTGGGGGGCTGCTCACTTTGGCGACGTGTATGCGGATAACGACGGCTCTGGTGCAGATGCTGTTTTTCACGGCATTGCTGAGCCGGCCGTCCGAGTCGATAAAACAAAGAATCAAGACCTTACTTCTTTTTCTGACTGCAACGGGTATTGTTTTAATCTGGCCTATTTGGGTGATGGCTTCCTCAGGACGGGCATTTTTTTTGAACCTTTATTGGATACCTATGCTGTACGGCAAATGGCTGCACGAAGTAGGTATGGTTCATAGTAAACTTAGTCTAACATTAAGTGCACTTAAGACGCCGGGTTATTTCGTGCTTATAGTGCTAACGGTTTATCTTTGTTTTATGATGGTGTGGCAGCGGAAGAAGTTAATTAAAACCAATACGAGAAATCTATTACTTGCCGCCCTGCTGGCAGCAGCATTTTTCATAATCGCCCTGATTCCACCGACAATGTGGAAGCAATATCTTGCGATGCCGGTACCTTTTATTTTAATCAGTCTTGCCTATCCACTGATGCAGCTAAGACAACTTGCCGACAAAGCCAAAGACAACAAGCAATTTAAGATAGCCTGTGCTGTAGTAAGTGTGTGTGTGTTTGTTGTAGTCCTCTCATACCCTGTTGATAAAATTATGGTTCTCTTTTATCCAGAGGGCTGGGTGCCGATTCAACTGCATAAAATATCGCAGGATATTTCGGAAAAAACTCAAGAACCCAAAAAAATACTTACCTTAGCCCCCCTATTTGCTCTTGAAGGCGGCAGCGAGATTTATACTGAGCTTTCGTGCGGCTCGATTGTGTACCGGATTGGGGACAGGCTGTCCGCCTGGAACCGTGATATCACGCACACCGTTGGCTCAAGGACCCTTTCGGAACTTCTGGAAAAAGAGCCGCCTTCAGCGGTGGTTGTTAATGTAGAAATGAAATTTCTCGAAGAGCACTTGATTAAAACGGCGGTCAAGCCTGACTGGGAGAGGAAAGTCTACGAGAACGGCCCTGTTGTGTACTTCAGACGTTAGTCTTGTCATTCCCGCGAAAGCGGGAATCTATTTCCCACCCCCCCTGCCGTATCAAAAACGAAGCAAGACATTAAGAAGTTCGGAGTGCCTAAAGTTTGGAGTGTCTAAAGTTAACGAATCATCGGCCCTATTATTAGAATTTTAGTTCACTTTAGCTCATTTTAGGCACTTTAGCTCACTTTTATTTTCCTTGTGGGTTTGTGACTAATTTTTGTGTTTTTTGTGTGTTTTTGCGGCTAAATTTTTTAATTTTTTTCTTGCTTTTTTCTATATGTTCTGCGTTATTATAGGGCACTCGCCGTGAGAGGTTTTTCAGTTTTTTGAAAAGTTAATATAGCGTGTAGTACTGAACTTTTGGTGTTCCAACTGAAATCGCCAGTTTCAACAGCAAGGAAACGCATAGAAGTCGGTGCTCCTTTGCCTGCGGGCTTAGGGGCATCGCTTGCGTGTTCCTTGCGGGCTCTGGCGAGCCTCAGTTGGGCACGATGTAGCGGTGCCCTTTTTTATTTCATCCTTCGTAGTTCCGGCATTCGCAGCCGCTTCGGCGGAGTGGGCACTACGGAGAATGGATGCGCCGCAATTGTGAAGGAGGAATACCAATGAGATGAGATATTTGTTTTTTAGTGTTGATGATTTTAGGTTAAGAAAAAATAATACTTATTTTGGAAGGAGAATGAAATGGGAAACTACAAATGTATTGGAATGATAGCAGTGGTTGTGTTTGCATTTGTCGGTGTGACCAAAGGAGAAAGTGAATGGGCCGTCAAAGCATTGGCAAATAGTCCAGCAAATGAGATTGTACCGGCATGGTCACCTGACGGCCAGCAAGTAGCATTTGTTTCTGATGAGTCGGGAGTAGATCATATTTATATAATTGACTCCGATGGAACAGACAAATGGCAAGTAAGCGCAGGGTCTTATCCATGTTTTCATGCCACAAATGGCGCTGTGTCCTGGTCGAATGATTGTGAATACATTCTGTACGAACAAAAATCTCAAGCTACGACCTGGCCACGCGATATTTTTAAGTGCAAGTTAACATCAGACCGCCATGCTGTGGAGGAGCGATGGAATCTAACACAAGCGCCCGTGACTACTTTATCGCGTCATTGGCAAGACCCTCGTTTTTCTCCCGACGGGAATTGGATTACTGCATCAAAAGTTTCAAACGGCTGGCCGAGGTTGCATATAATTTCTAACAGAAATGCAGATGCTAATGAAGGAGACTGGTCGCCACTTGGACAAGGAACAATGTCTGAACTTGGCGTATGGAAGCTGGATAGCAGCTTAGTTGCGTATGCCCACCATAGCAATGCCTTTGACAACAACCATTCTGACATATGGATAGTTGATCCAACAAATACCAACGACACGAAGATACTTGATCGGTCGGAAACGGGGATGCACCTTGAAGCACTTGCTTGGTCTCCAGATGGGAGCAGCCTTGCGTTTGCCTCCAAACCTTATAACAGTGAAAGCACGTATTTGGGACTGGTCACGCCTGTTGAGCCGGAGAATCAAATCCAGATATTGGCGGAAGATGAGGCGGTGTTCGCAAGGCAAGCATATTCTTTTGGCGCCGACCTCTTTTCATTGGGTGGAGACTTAGTGGTATACACACAGAAGGAGGGTGATGTGTGGAATATTTGGACTGTGGACACGTCGGATCCAAATAAAAAAAGAAGGGTTGTTTCGAGTTATGGTGATGATCAATATGCAATGTTCTCTGACAATGGCTCAATAGTTTTCCAAACCAATCGGGCTGGCAACTGGGATATTTATGTCGCGAAACAATTGGAAATTCTTTCTCCCAATGGCGGCGAAAGTTGGGTGTCAGGAACAACACAGGATATCGAGTGGGATACTGCTGTTGACGCTAATATTGCTGAAGTGAAGATTGAATATTCTGATTCTAATGGTCAAAGTTGGAATTTAATAGATTCCAATACTACAAGTGATGGGCAGTACGAATGGCTTGTTCCGGAGGTAACTTCAAATCAGTGTTTAGTGCGTATTTGCGACTTAAGTGATGCGAATATCAGCGATGTAAGTGATGATGTGTTCACAATATTTCAATGCTTGGGACCAGTACCAGGGGATTTAAATGAGGATTGCTACACTAATGGGAAAGATCTTGCTATACTTGCTGCACACTGGCTACGTTGCGGTAATCCATTAGATCCTGCCTGTGGATTAGTCGCCTATTGGAATTGTGATGAAGGTGGAGGAAATACTGCTTATGATCAGTCGGGCAACGGCAACGATGGTACCCTTATCAATGTTTTTCATGTCCCAAGCATGAATACCAATATGGGTAACGCCTATGATTTCAACGGAAATAACAGTCAGGTGGTCGTGCAAGATTCTGCATCACTTCAGCTAAACACCTTTACTATTTTATGTTGGATCAAATCTCGGCCAAATTATTGGCGCGTTGGTGTAGTTACCAAGTATCCTGAGTTCGAGCCTTATACGGGGTATTCAATTCGTTTAGTATATGACAAACCTCAGTTAAGTTTGAATCGCGTAATAGAAGGAATTCGTTATACCCAGAATGTTATCGCAGACACAAACGTCGCAGACGGTGTATGGCATCATGTTGTAGGTGTTTATGATGGCCAAAAGGCACAGATTTATATTGACGGCATTTTGGAAGCAGAAGAATCTTACTCAGATGGTTTTGATAACAACAATGCCCCCCTGAGATTGGGGAAATTTCTATATCCGTACGCCGATGGTCACGGTAACCTGCCTCCCGTGCTTAATGGCAGCCTTGATGAAATCAGAATCTACAACAAATCCTTAACTTCCACTGAGATAAAATACCTTTATAAAACACAGGAATGACAACTTGGAAGTTGTCGTAAGAAGGGCTGCGAGTTCAATGCTTGCAGCCCTTTTCTTTGTTAGTGAGAAATATTTCGTCGCCGAGCCGGCGACGGCTAAACGGTTTTTGGCCCGGGCGGTTTGACGCTGAGGACAAAACGGCGGTAGTTCATAATGATATTTCGTCGCCGTTCCGGTGAATAAGAGGTCGTCGTGCCGACGACCGCTAAACAAGCAGCGTGGTATTTCGTCGCCGTTCCGGCTACAGCTAAACGGCCCCCAGTAAAACTGTGTGCTAAACTACATATCATTGTCGTCGATAATTGCTTTTGCGATGTTGTTTATTGCGGTGCGTGTTTTGCCGTTGGCGTTGTTGGCAAGAATCGAAAATAAGTAATCACCTTCAACGGTAGTGCAAACTCCTGAGAAGGCCTTGACGCCGGCTATGTATCCTGTCTTGCCGACAATTTTGCCTTTGTATTCTTTCTCCCTGAAATAAGTAAAAATTGTCGGCAAGACAGGATACATAGCC